>Ga0209254_10000715_pt1 | contig 28411 bp, 27 predicted proteins | sample FrelakmetDIP11DI_FD_187148 | JGI IMG/M metagenome (GOLD analysis project Ga0209254, IMG submission 187148) | Freshwater lake sediment microbial communities from the University of Notre Dame, USA, for methane emissions studies - DIP11 DI (SPAdes)... | ecosystem: Environmental > Aquatic >... | reverse complement strand
GGACTCGACATCGACCGATCTCCAATTACAGTAGGGCCGCGCCGGGGGACCCGCAGCCAGCGGCCCGGACGGCCCGGATGAGGCGTGATCCGCGCAGCAACGGCACGAAACCGAGGAGTGGAAATGAGCCAGCAGGGTCGCGAATTGCTCCAGGGCCTCAAGAGTTTCGAGAAGGGCAAGATCGTGAGGGCCCGCGAAGCCGTGCAGCTCATTCGCGATGGCGACACGGTTGCCACGACCGGCTTCGTCGGCATCGGATTTCCCGAGAACATCGCGGTCGCGCTCGAGCAGCGCTTTCTCGAATCGAGCGAACGCGATCCCGACGGCATCGGCAAGCCGGAAGGGCTGACGCTCGTTTACGCCGCGGGCCAGGGCGACGGCAAGGAGCGAGGACTCAATCACCTCGGACACGAAGGCCTCGTGCGGCGAGTCATCGGCGGGCACTGGGGCCTCGTGCCGAAACTTCAGGCGCTCGCCGTCGCGAACCGGATCGAGGCTTACAACCTGCCGCAGGGAGTGATCACGCACCTGTTCCGGGACATCGCCGCCGGCAAGCCGGGCCACCTGACCCGCATCGGCCTCGGGACCTTCGTCGATCCCCGCCATGGGGGCGGCAGGATCAACGAGCGCACCAAGGACAGCCTCGTGGAACTCATGACCGTTGGAGGCGAGGAGTACCTGTTCTACAAGACCTTCCCGATCAACGTCGGCATCGTGCGCGGCACGACCGCCGACCCGGACGGCAACATCACGATGGAACGGGAGGCGCTCACGCTGGAGGGCCTCGCGATCGCGATGGCGGCGCACAACTCCGGCGGCATCGTGATCGTGCAGGTCGAGCGCATCGCCGACCGCGGCTCGCTGAATCCGCGGCAGGTGAAGATCCCCGGCGTCCTGGTCGACTGCATCGTGGTCGCCGAGAAGCCCGAGTACCACATGCAGACCTTCGTCGAGCAGTACAACGCGGGATTCTCCGGCGAGATCCGCGTGCCGGTCAGTTCGATCGCGCCCATGACGATGAGCGAGCGCAAGATCATCGCGCGGCGGGCAGCGCTCGAGCTGAAGGCCAACAGCGTGGTCAACCTCGGCATCGGCATGCCGGAAGGCGTGGCGGGCGTGGCGACCGAGGAAAAGGTGATCGACCTCCTCACGCTGACCGCCGAGCCCGGCGTGGTCGGAGGCATTCCCGCCTCGGGGCTGAACTTCGGTGCCGCGGTGAACACGCAGGCGATCATCGACCAGCCTTACCAGTTCGATTTCTACGACGGCGGCGGCCTGGACCTCGCGTTCCTCGGGCTGGCGCAGGCGGATCGCGAGGGCAATCTCAACGTCAGCAAGTTCGGCCCGCGGCTGGCGGGCGCGGGCGGGTTCATCAACATCTCGCAGTCGGCGAAGAGCGTCGTGTTCGTGGGCACCTTCACCGCGGGCGACCTGCAGGTCGTCATCGACGACGGCCGGTTGCAGTTGCTCAACGACATCGGACCGAAGAAGTTCGTGCAGGCGGTGGAGCACCGCACGTTTGCCGGCAGCGAAGCGGTACGACGGGGCCAGCCCGTGCTCTACGTCACGGAGCGCTGCGTGTTCCGGCTGGCACCCGACGGGCTCGAACTCGTCGAGGTCGCGCCCGGCATCGACATCGAGCGCGAGATCCTCGCGCGGATGGACTTCGTGCCGATCATCCGCGGCCAGCCGCGACTGATGGACGCGTCGATCTTCCGCCTCGAGCCGATGAACCTGCGGGAGCGCATGCTCGCCGTCCCGCTCGAGCAGCGGCTGGCGTACGACGAGGAACACAACATCCTGTTCCTGAACTTCGAGCGGCTCAGCGTGAAGTCGAGCGCCGATGTGAAGGCCATTCACGCGGAGATCGAGCGCCGCCTGAACGCGATCGGTCACAAGGTGTACGGAATCGTGAACTACGATCACTTCGACCTCGACCCGCAGGTGGAAGCCGAGTACGCCGCGATGGTGAAGTCGCTGGTGGAGAACTACTACTTCGGTGTCAGCCGTTACACCACGTCTGGATTCCTGCGCGCGAAGCTCGGCACGGCGCTGGACGGCCGCGGGGTGGCACCGCACATCTACGAGTCGGCGTCCGAGGCCCTCGCCCACGTGCGGGACGTCGGCTCGACGGTGAAGGGCATTGGTTAGCCACCCTCCGCGCGCGCACATGGACCAGCTTCCCAACGGCGCAGGGCCGTCACCGACAAAGGAGGCATCATTGGATGCGCAACCCGCCAGTTCCGCCTTGACCCCGGTGTCCCGCGCGCAGGTCGAACGCAGTTACCGACGCTACGCGCCCTTGTATGACCTCGTGTTCGGAGCAGTGCTCAGCCCGGGCCGCATGGCGATGGCGCAGCTGGTTGCAAGGCTGGCGCCTGAACACATTCTCGAGGTGGGCGTTGGCACGGGCCTCACGCTCGGTCGCTACCCGGCGCAGGCGAGAATCACCGGCATCGATGTCTCCCGGGACATGCTGGCCGCAGCGCAGCGGAAAGTCAGCGGGAAAGACGCCGGGCGCATCGACTTGCGAGTCATGGACGCTGAAGCGATGGACTTCGCGGACGGCGCATTTGACTGCGTCACTCTGCCTTACGTGCTGTCCGTCACGCCGCATCCCGACAGGCTCGTGGCCGAGGTGCGCAGGGTCTGCCGCAAGGGCGGACATATCGTCATCGTCAACCATTTCAGCGGCCAGCCACCGTGGCGGTCCCTGGAGGTTCTGCTTCGTCCGCTGGCGGGCTGGCTCGGCTTTCGCTCTGAATTCAGTCTGGAACACCACGTAACGCGCCACGGGTGGGAAGTGCTGTCGGTTGAACCTGCGAATCTGCTGGCTCTCTCGCGGCTCATTCACATCCGCAACGAGTGAGACCGGGCGTGCCTGGGCGTCGGCTGCACGCCGGATCGAAGTCGCGCTAGCCGGGCGGCGTGCTCGAACCCGGCCCGAGGGCCCGCTGCATGATCACGACGTCGACCCACCGGTCGAACTTGCGTCCCACCGCTTTCATCACGCCCGTGTGCTCGAAGCCGCAACGCCTGTGCACGCCGATCGAACCGGCGTTCGCGGAGTCTCCTATCACCGCCAGCATCTGGCGCAGTCCAAGCGCCGTGCAGCGTTCGATCAGCGCGGTGAGCAGGCCCGTGCCGACGCCGCGCCCCATGGCGTCGGCCGCGATGTAGATCGAGTCCTCGACGGTGTTCCGGTAGGCCGCGCGCGCGCGAAAGTGGTTCGCGTAGGCAAACCCGAGCATGCGACCCGGCTCTTCGGCGACGAGGTAGGGAAAGCCGTCGCCGGTGATCTGCGCGTGCCGCCTCAGCATCTCCCCGACGCCGGGCGGCGTCGTCTCGAACGTGCCGAGCCCGTGCATCACGTGGTGTGCGTAGATCGCCTGCGCGGCGGCGATGTCGTCCGGGGTCGCGTCGCGGATCTGCATGGAGTTCTCCACGGAAAAAGGGCGGTGCGGCTCGCGCCGACCGCCCTTCGGCCTGGCTGACTTACTGCAACGTCACTTCGACGCGGCGCGCTTCCCTCGGATCGCCGTCGCCCGTGGTCAAGGCAGGCTTGCGCAACTCGATCCGTTCAGCCGGCGTGCCGGCGGCCACGAGCAGGTCTCGCACGGCGACGGCGCGCTGCTTCGCCAGTTCTTCATTCACGGAGGCATCGCCGCTCGCGTCGTGAAATCCGGAGATGGCAATGCGACGGCCTTCCTTCGCGCCCTTCACGAGGGGCGCCAACGCGGCCGATGCATCGGCCGGGACTTCGGCCTTGCCAAGATCGAAGTACAGCCGGGTGACGATCGGGCCCTTCGCGGCCGTGGCCTTGGCGCCGCTCTGGCTGATCGCCGTGCCTGCCGCAATGCCCATCGTGAAGATGGACACGGTGATCGCCAGCGCGATCACCAGGAACAGCGCAAAGCCGGTTTCGCGATCCTCTTCTTCGAACATGGCAGCCTCTTAGCGCAGGACGATGTCGACGCGGCGCGCGTCGGCGTCGTGGCCCTGGCCGACGATCACGTCGGTCGGTTTCACCAGCGCGATCCGCTCTGCTGCGATGCCGTCCGCGACGAGGGCGTCACGCACCGTGACCGCGCGTGACTTCGCGAGTTCGAGGTTCTTCGCCGCGTCGCCGCTCGGGTCGGCGTAGCCCGACAGTTCGACCTTCGCGTCCGGGTTGGCCTTCAGGGCCTGCGCATAGCCGTTCAGGATGCGCTTGCCGGCGGCGGAGACGTTGTCCGCTCCGCTTTCGAAGTGCACACGGTTCGTAACGCCGATCACGACCAGCACCGGCACCGCCACGGCCACTTCGGTGACGACCGGCGCCGGTGCGGCCGCCGCGGGCGCGGGCTTGCCGCCGTAGATCGACGCGATGATCGGCACGATCAGCAACGCAACGATGTTGATGATCTTGATCAGCGGGTTGACCGCCGGGCCGGCCGTGTCCTTGTACGGATCACCCACAGTGTCGCCGGTGACCGCCGCCTTGTGCGCATCCGAGCCCTTGCCGCCGTGGTGGCCTTCCTCGATGTACTTCTTGGCGTTGTCCCAGGCGCCGCCGCCGGTCGTCATCGAGATCGCGACGAACAGGCCCGTGACGATCGTGCCCATCAGCACGCCGCCGAGCGCCGCGGGTCCGAGGACGATGCCGACGACGATCGGCACCAGCACCGGCAGGATCGACGGGATCATCATTTCCTTGATCGCCGCCGTCGTGAGCATGTCGACGGCCCTGCTGTAGTCAGGCTTGGCCTTGTACTCCATGATTCCCGGGATCTCGCGGAACTGACGGCGCACTTCCTCCACGACCGAACCCGCCGCACGGCCGACCGCCTCCATCGCCATCGCACCGAACAGGAAGGGGATCAGGCCGCCGATGAACAGGCCGATGATCACCATGTGGTTCGACAGGTCGAACGTGACCACCACACCCGCCTGCTTCAGGCCCTCCGTGTAGTCGGCGAACAGCACCAGCGCCGCCAGGCCGGCCGAGCCGATCGCATAGCCCTTGGTGACGGCCTTGGTCGTGTTGCCGACCGCGTCCAGCGGATCGGTGATCGCGCGCACTTCCTTCGGCATGTCGGCCATCTCGGCGATGCCGCCGGCGTTGTCCGTGATCGGGCCGTAGGCGTCGAGCGCGACGATGATGCCGGTCATCGACAGCATCGAGGTCGCGGCGACCGCGATGCCGTACAGGCCTGCAAGCCAGTGCGAAGCGAGGATGGCGGCCGAGATCGCCAGCACGGGCCACGCGCAGGCCTTCAGCGACACGGCGATGCCGGCGATGATGTTCGTCGCATGGCCCGTCGTGGACGCCTGCGCGACGTACTTCACCGGCGCGAACTGCGTTCCCGTGTAGTACTCGGTGATGTAGACCAGTGCGGCGGTCAGCACGAGGCCGACGACGGCGGCCAGGTACAGGTTCATCACGGTGACGTTGGCCGAGGCGGCGACCGGGCCGAGGATCCAGTTCGTCACCGGGTAGAACAGCACCAGCGAGATCGCACCGGCGACCAGCAGGCCGCGGTACAGGGCGTTCATGATCTTCCCGCCTTCGCGGGCCTTCACGAACATGCAGCCGACGATCGACGCCAGGATCGACACGCCGGAGATCACGAGCGGATAGATGATGCCGGCGTCGGTCGGGCCCTTGAACACGATGCCGCCGATGAGCATGGTGGCGATGACGGTCACGGCGAAAGTCTCGAACAGGTCCGCGGCCATGCCGGCGCAGTCGCCGACGTTGTCGCCGACGTTGTCGGCGATCACGGCCGGGTTGCGCGGGTCGTCTTCAGGAATGCCCGCCTCGACCTTGCCGACGAGGTCGGCGCCGACGTCGGCGCCCTTGGTGAAGATGCCGCCGCCGAGTCGCGCGAAGATCGAGATCAGCGATGCGCCGAACGCGAAGCCGATCATCGGGTGCAGAAGTTCGCGCGTCGAGACGCCCACATGCGTGGCTTTCAGCAGCATGTAGAAGCCCGTGACGCCGAGCAGGCCGAGGCCGACGACCAGCAGGCCGGTGATGGCGCCGCCGCGGAAGGCGATGTTGAGCGCCGGGTTGAGTCCCAGCGTCGCGGCCTGGGCCGTGCGGACGTTCGCGCGAACGGACACGTTCATGCCGACGTAGCCCGCGGCGCCCGACAGCACGGCGCCCAGCACGAAGCCGAGCGCGGTCCACAGCCCGAGCTGCGGGACGACCGCGATGATGATCGCGAGCACCACACCGACGATGGCGATGGTTCGGTACTGGCGGTTCAGGTAGGCCTGAGCGCCTGTTTGCACGGCGGCGGCGATCTCCTGCATGCGCGCGTTCCCCGCGGGCTGCTTAAGAATCCAGGAGATCGACCACGCGCCGAAGACCACGGCCGCGAGGCCGCAGAGCAGGGCGAGCGCCAATCCAGACATGACTTTCTCCTTATCGTTGAAGCGGGACGTTCAAATGCACTGAAACGGGTTTACTGCGACAGCGCGTCGAACGCGCGCTGCCTGATTTCGTCGACTGACCCCACGCCCGAGATCTTGCGGTAGCGCGGCGCGCCGCTCTGCCCGATCCGTGCCCAGTCGGAGTAGTACGCGACGAGGGCGCGGGTCTGGCCGTGGTAGACCTCGAGCCGCTTGCGGACGGTTTCTTCCTTGTCGTCGTCGCGCTGGAGCAGCGGCTCGCCAGTGAGGTCGTCCCTGCCTTCGGCCTTCGGCGGATTGAAGCGCACGTGATAGGTGCGGCCGCTGCCGGGGTGCACGCGGCGTCCGCTCATGCGCTCGACGATGTCGGCGTCCGGGACATCGATTTCCAGGACGACTTCGATCGTCACCCCGGCCTGCTTCATCGCGTCGGCCTGCGGGATCGTGCGCGGGAAGCCGTCGAACAAGTATCCGTTGGCCGTGTCCGGCTCGCGCAGGCGGTCCTTGACGAGCCCGATGATGATGTCGTCGGAGACCAGCCCGCCCGCGTCCATCACCTTCCTGGCGGCGATGCCCAGAGGCGTGCCGGCCTTGACGGCGGCCCGCAGCATGTCGCCGGTGGAGATCTGCGGAATGCCGTAGCGTTCCTTGATGAAAGCGGCCTGCGTGCCTTTGCCGGCACCCGGTGGCCCGAGCAGTATGAGTCGCATCCCCCGCCTCCGCCTTTGCTGGTCTTGTGTCGACGGGCCAGCGAGGGCCTGTCGTCAAACCGGCGGATTCTACCCGCTTCCGCGCGTCCGGCCGCTCCCTTGATGAGGGTGTCGGGCACTGCGCTGCCCGGTCAATCGACCGTGATCCACTCCAGGCCCGGAGCGTTGTCGGCCCGATGCACGACGGTGACGTTGCTGCGCATCGCCCACGGGATCATCTGCCGGTGCAGCGGGACGTGGTGCACCTGCGCGTTGTGCTCGGCCAGCGCCTGCCGGATGATCTCGAGCCGTTTCTCGACGTTCGGCTCCACGGCGGCGGCGTCGATCAGCGCGTCGAGCTTCGGGTTGACGTAGCGGCCGTAGTTGAACGAGCCGTTGCCTGTCTTCGGATCCGGCGACCGCAGCACCGGCGACAGCATCGTCTGCGCATCGGTGATCGCGCCGCCCCAGCCCAGCATGTACATGCTCGTGTCGAACTTCTCCAGCTTGGGGAAGTAGGTGGCCCGCGGCATCGTCGTCACCTTCGTCTGGATGCCGATCTTCGCCAGCATCGCGGCGACCGCGAGGCAGATCTCCTCGTCGTTGATGTAGCGGTTGTTGGGGCAGTCGAGTGTCACGTCGAAGCCGTTCGGATAGCCGGCCTCGGCCAGCAATTGCTTCGCACGGGCGGGGTCGTACGCGAGGCGCTTCTCGGCCTCCGGGTTCGACGCAAGGATCGACGGCGTGATGCCGCCCGTGGGCAGCGATGCGTTGCGCATGATCCGCGAGCGGATCGCCTCGATGTCGATCGCCTGGTAGACGGCGGTCCGCACTCGCACGTCCTTGAACGGATTCCTGCCCTTGACGCTGGAGTACAGCAGTTCGTCGCGGCTCTGGTCGAAGCCGAAGAAGACGACCCGGTTCTCCTGGCCGCGGACGACCTTGATGGTCTTGTTCTCCTCCAGTCGGCGAAGATCCTGCGGCGGCGGATCGAGCACGAAGTCGACCTGCCCGGACAGCAGCGCCGCCGTCCGCGTCGCGTCGGCGCTCACCTGCGTGTAGGTCACTTCGGTCACATTGCCCGGCGCGCGCCCTTCCTTTAAGCCCCACCAGTCGCCGTTGCGCTTCAGCACGGTGCGGATGCCCGGCTCCCGCGATACGAGGATCCACGGTCCCGTGCCATTGGCGTTGCGCGACGCGAACGTCTCCTCCTTGCCCTTGAAGTCCAGCGGCCGATCGACCTTGTTCTTCGCCGCCCACGCCTTGCTCATCACGTAGATGGTCGTCGCGTGCTCGAGCGTCACCGGGTTCGGCTTGTCCTGCACGAACTCGACCGTGTAGTCGTCGATCTTGCGGGGCTTCCCGACCGGGATCGCATACTGGCGCAGCTGCGAGGTCGGGTGCGAGGCGCGCTCCCAGGTGAAGATCACGTCGTCCGCTGTGAACGGAGTGCCGTCGTGGAACTTCACGCCCTGGCGCAGGGTGAAGCGCCAGGTGGTGGGATTCACCTGCTGCCACGAGGTCGCCAGCCCGGGCACCAGCTTCAGGTTGTTGTCGCGCATGACGAGCGTGTCGTGCACGGCCTGCGAGAAGAGGTTGGTGAGACTCTCGTTCTGGGAGTGCGGATCGGCGGTCTGCGGATCGCCCTGCGACGCCCAGCGGAACGGCTTGGCGTCGACGGACAGGGAAACGAGGGCGAGTGCAGGGACGCAGAGCAGCGCTGCGATGAGTCGTTTCATTGGAGCCTCCGGAGCCGGGGAGGCGCAGTGTAGCGGCCGGTCCCCTGTGCGCCGGGCTTACCGGAGCAGCAGGGCGCGAACGCGCTCGAGGTCCTCCGGCGTGTCCACGCCGGGCGGCAGCGCTTCCGCCAATTCGATCACGGCGATGCCGAAACCGTGCGCGAGCGCGCGCAGCTGCTCGAGGCTCTCGTGCTGCTCGAGGGGCGCCGGAGGCAACTGCGGAAACCGTCGCAGGAACCCCGCGCGGTACGCGTACAGGCCGACGTGGCGCCGCGCGGGCAGTCCGGGCGGCAGGTGGTCGCGGCCGGCGGCGAACGCGTCGCGCGACCACGGGATCGGAGCCCGGGAGAAGTAGAGCGCGCGCCCGTTCGCATCGGTGACGACCTTGACGACGTTCGGGCTGAAGAACTCGGCCGCGTCGTGCAGCGGGTGGCAGGCGGTGGCGATGGCGCAGTCGGTCCTCTGTGCAAGCGCTTCCGCCACCCGGCGCACGACGCCCGCAGGCATCAGCGGCTCGTCGCCCTGGACGTTGACGACGAGAGCGTCGTCCGGCAGGCCGAGGTGCTCCACGGCCTCGGCGAGGCGATCGGTTCCGCTCGCGTGATCGGCGCGCGTCAGCAGCGCCTCGACGCCGTGCGCGGAACAGGCATCGACGATCTCGGGGCTGTCGGCCGCCACGACGACCCGTTCGGCACCGCTCGCCGCTGCCGCCCGGGCGACTCGAACGATCATCGGCAGGCCGCCGATGTCAGCCAGGGGTTTACGCGGCAGCCGTGTCGAGGCCAGGCGTGCCGGGACGATGACGACGAAGCGGGTCACGCGGATCGGATGCCGGCGGGCATCAGCGGCCGATCTCGGCCGGATCCACCTTGCGGGCGTCGGACTCGAGCATCACCGGGATGCCGTCGCGGATGGGGTAGGCGAGTGCGTCGGCCTTGCAGATGAGTTCCTGCGCCTCCTTGCGATATTCGAGCAGCCCCTTGCAGATCGGGCACACCAGGATGTCAAGCAGCCGATGGTCCAAGCGCGGTTCTCCTCGATAGGTTCTGCAGGCGCATCACCACGGCGTCGACGAGGCGCGGATCGATCTCGGTGGCGAGCGGAACGACCCAGAGGCGCGCGTCGCCGGCAAGGGCCGGGTTGGCGACGCATTTTACGGCGTCCTTCTCCGTGATGAGGATGCGGTCAGCCGCGAGGCTTGCGAAGGGGTTCGCCACGAAGTCGAAGTGGTCCGCCAGCGGCAATTCCTCGATGACGAGGCCCGATGCACGCAGCATTGCGAAGAAGCGGTCGGGCATCCCGATGCCTGCCGCGGCGACGATGCGCAACCGCTCGCGCTGCTGGTCCACGGCCATCGCCTCCAGCGCCTGCGTTGTCGATCCGTCCTGCAGCGGGCGGGCTTCCCCCAGCCGGGCCCGCATCGCGTACCGCGCCGCCGTGGCCCGGACGGCGGGGATGTCGCCGTTGCAGACGATTGCATCGACCTCGTCGAGGCGTCCCTGCGGCTCGCGCAGCGGCCCGGCGGGCAGCAGCCAGCCGTTGCCGAGGCCCCGGTAATGCAGCAGTGCGATCTCCATGTCGCGTGCCAGGGGCCAGTGCTGCAAGCCGTCGTCCGCGACGATCACGTTGCACTCCGGATGCCGGGCACGAAGCAGTTGTGCTGCGCTGGCGCGGTTCCGGGCTACCGCAACGGGAGCCCGCGTTGCAACCGCGATCAGCAGCGGTTCGTCGCCGACCTCCCGGGCCGTGTCATCCGGCCGCACCATGCGTGCCGCGGCACCGGCCCCTCCATAGCCTCTCGACACGATGCCGGGATGCCATCCCCTGGAGGCGAGAGCGCGCACGAGCTCGATCGTGAGGGGCGTCTTGCCGGTACCGCCGACGTACAGGTTGCCGATGACGACAACGGGGACATCGAGCCTGACCTGGCGCAGGATCGAGAGGGCGTAAAGCGCGCGGCGCGCGCTGTAGCCAAGGTAATGCAGCACCGACAGCGGCGACAGGAGCCACGCGATCGGCCCGCGCCTTTGCCAGACTTCGACCAGCGTGAGTTGCAGCCGGGTGCGCGCCGACGCCATCCGGACGGCCTCAGCGCCGCGCGCCGCTCGTCTTCTGGGTCGCGAAGCTGATGCGGACGATGCCGGCGAGCCGCGCGGCTTCCATCACGCTGATGACGGATTGATGCGGGGCCTGCGCGTCGGCATTGATGATGACGAGCGGCGCTTCCTTGCCCTGCGCGGCTCGCTGCAGCAGCGCCGCGAACTCCTGGACGTCGAGCGAGCCGATCAGCTTCCGCTCGAGCGCGTAGCGGCCGTCGGCTGTCACGGCCACGTTGATTTCATTCGGGCGCACCGCCGGCTGGGTCGCGTCGGCCGTCGGCAGTTCGATCTTGAGTTCGGTGAACTTCGAGTAGGTGGTGCTGATGGCCAGGAAGATCAGGACGATCAGCAGGACATCGATCAGCGGGATCAGGTTGACTTCCGGTTCTTCGTGCACCGGACGACGGAAACGCATCAGCCTCTCCCGCCCGTGTCGTAGACCAGTTCGAGCAGCCGCTCGGACTGCTCTTCCATGTCGACCAGATAGTCGTCGACCAGTCGGCGATAGTGGCGGTACATCAGCACGGCCGGCACGGCGACGATGATCCCGAACGCCGTGCAGTACAGCGCGATCGAGATGCCACGTGCCAGTTCCTGCGGGTTCGAACCGGCTTGCTGCGAGGCGAAGATCGCGATCATCCCGACGACGGTGCCGAACAATCCCAGCAACGGGGCGATCGATCCGATCGAGCCGAGCAGCGTCAGGTTCTTGCTCAGCCGGTTCGCGACGACCGCGCCGGCGGCTTCCACCTGCTGCTTCGCTCCCTCACGCGTCGCATGGTCGTTGCGCAGCGCTGCCGCCAGCACGCGCCCGAGCGGCGAGTTCTGCTCGAGATCCGCGATCGCCTTCGGCGACATCTGGCGCTTGTTCCACGAGGCGACCACCTCGGACAGCAGGGCCGCCGGTAAGATCGTTTCGCGCCGCAACGCAAAGCTCCGCTCGATGATCAGCGCGAGGGCGAGGACTGAAGCGAGCATCAGCGGCCAGATGGGCCAGCCAAGCTCGATGATGATGGCAAGCAACGGGGTAGACCTCTTTGCGCCGAAGGGACGCGAAAAGCGGGAACTGTAGTGGGCGAAGGCCGGTGCAAGCAAGTTTCCACAAAGTCTGTGGACAAGTATGTGGAGAACTGGCCCGGAGATTGCCTAAACCCTTGTTGCAATTTGGTTTGTACCGCTTGCACACGTCCTGAGCAACAAATGTTTGCTTTGTTTTTCAAAGGCTTATGAATAAATCTCCTCACGAGAAGGCGGGAATGCCCGGAATTCCGCGCCGCGCCTGCATTTGTGGACAGGTTCCGCCCGGAAACCCGCATGGCGCTTGACTTTCGGGGCGCCGAACCAGCATCGACGCGGGGTCCGCTGACGGTGTCCGCGCTGAACCGCGCGGTTGCAGGACTGCTGGAGCGCAGCTTTCCCCTGGTTCGAGTGCTGGGCGAGCTCGCCAACCTCACCCGCGCGGCGAGCGGGCATTGGTACTTCGTCCTCAAGGACGACCAGGCACAGGTGCGATGCGTGATGTTTCGCGGCCGCAACCAGCTGCTGAACTGGGTGCCGCGCGACGGCGACGAGGTCGAGGTTTCGGCGGTGGTGTCGCTTTACGAAGCGCGGGGTGAGTTCCAACTGGGCATCGAGTCGATGCAGCGGGCCGGACAGGGTCGACTGTTCGAAGAGTTCCTGCGGCTCAAGGCAAAACTCGCGGCAGAGGGACTCTTCGACACGAAGGCCAAGCGGCCCCTGCCCGGGGTTCCGCGACGCATCGGTGTCATCACTTCCCTGCAGGCGGCGGCGCTGCGCGACGTGCTGACATGCCTGGCCCGCCGCGCCCCGTACGCATCGGTTGTCGTCTATCCGGTTCCGGTCCAGGGTGCCGGCGCGGGCCAGCGGATCGCCGCGATGCTGGCCACGGTTTCGGAACGCGCAGAAGTCGATGCGGTCCTGCTCGTTCGCGGTGGCGGGTCCCTCGAGGACCTCTGGGCGTTCAACGAGGAATCGGTGGCCCGCGCGATCCGTGCATCGGGGCTGCCGGTCGTGGTCGGGGTCGGCCATGAAAGCGACATCACCATCGCCGACTTCGCCGCTGACCTCCGTGCGCCGACGCCGACCGCAGCGGCCGAACTCGTTGCACCCGCACGAGATGCCTTGCTCGGCGAAACGATGAATCGCCTCCGGCACCTGGGGCGCGGCCTGTCGCATGCGTTGCAGAGGGCGTCGCAGCGGCTGGACTATGCGCAACGCTCGCTGGCCACGCCGCGCGCGCCGCTCGCCGCGCTCGACGCGCGCGCGGGCGCGCTGTGCATGCGGGTTCGCGGGGCCATGCTCCAGTTGCTCGCCGGGCGACGGCTCGCGCTGGGCCGGCAGCGGGAAGTGCTGCTCCGCTTGCGTCTCACATCCGGGAGGGGCGCGCCCGGCGAATCCATCGCCCGGCTCGCAACCCAGGTGGCACGCCGTCGGCACGCGGGAGCCACGCGACTCGCGGTGCTCGCCGGGAGGTTGGAGGCGCTCGATCCCCTCGCCGTGCTGAAGCGGGGCTATGCGATGGCGCTGGCGCCCGACGGCAAGGTCGTCACGGATGCCGCCAGGCTGGCGGTCGGAGATTCTCTGCGCCTGCGCTTCGCGCGCGGAGCGGCCGACGTCCGGGTACAGGCGTTGCCGACCGGGGATTCCACCGACGGCGGGAAGGGCTGACCCGGACGGACGCGGCCGGGGAGATAGAATCGCCTCCCCTCCTGCCTTCCCATCCACGAGGAACCTCATGGAACACACGCTGCCCCCGTTGCCGTACGCGATGGATGCGCTGGCACCGCACATGTCACGCGAGACGTTCGAGTTTCACCACGGCAAGCATCATCAGGCGTACGTCACGAACCTGAACAACCTGATCAAGGGCAACGAGTTCGAGAACATGCCGCTCGACGACATCATCCGGCGTTCGTCGGGTGGAGTGTTCAACAACGCGGCCCAGGTCTGGAACCACAGCTTCTTCTGGAACTGCATGAAGCCCGCCGGCGGCGGGGAGCCGGCCGGCCCGCTGGCCGACGCCATCGCGAAGAAGTGGGGCTCGTACGCCGCCTTCAAGGAGGCGTTCAAGAAGAGCGCGGTCGGAAACTTCGGCTCGGGCTGGACCTGGCTGGTGAAGAAGCCCGACGGCTCGGTTGACATCGTGAACACGAGCAACGCCGCCACGCCGCTCACGACTGCCGACAAGCCGCTGCTGACGGTCGACGTCTGGGAGCACGCGTACTACGTCGATTACAGGAATGCACGGCCGAAGTTCGTCGAGACGTTCCTGGCGAGCCTGGTCAACTGGGAGTTCGCGGCTCGCAACTTCGCCTGAGCGATTGCTGCTCGAACGAGAGGGCCGCGCACGCGGCCCTTTTCTTCATCTGGAGGCAGTCGGCAGCCCGCCGATCCTGGCGCCCGGCACGATGCCGCGCTTGCCGAACCACCCCTGCTCCATTTCGAGCGCGTAGCGCACCGGCTTCTGCGAGCAGTGGCTGGCCTCGCTCTTCGGCGCCATGTCCGCGAACTGGAGGATGGTGCCGTCATCCTCGATGAAGGCGATCGTCAACGGCACGATCGTGTTGCGCATCCAGAAGCACTGCTGTGACTTGTCCTCGAACACGAACAGCATGCCGCTGTTCGGAGCCAGCCGCTCGCGGTGCATCAGTCCGATCGCTCGCGACTGAATGGTCGTGGCCGCCTCGGCGGTGATCACGTGGATGCCCGCCGTCAGCTTCACGGTCGGCAACGCGGGCTGAGCCCGGGCCTGTGCGCCTGCCGGGCCGGACATGCTTGCAAGGAGGGCGACTGCGGCAACGGCTAGCCGGACCGCCGGGCGGAGTGTCTGGTGCATGGCGAGCATTGAAGGCAGAAGTCGGGGCGAGGTCGGAACTTTACAGAGCAGAGCCGCAGCCCCGAGCCGGGGGGCCGCCGGTCCCGCGCGTCGTCCGGTGACGGCCGCACTCAACAACGCCTTGTGTCGCGGCAGGGTTGACACAGCGCATGGCGGGCGGAGCGCGGCGGGTAAACTTCCGGGCTCAGAGGCGAGAAGAGAAGAGGGGCCGGCCGGCGAACGCCGCCGAGCTCTGTTCCTGGACACCACCCCGCACGGAGACGCGATGTACCAGCACATCAAGGTGCCCACCACCGGGCAGAAGATCACGGTCAACAAGGACTTCACGCTGAACGTCCCCGACCAGCCGATCATTCCCTACATCGAAGGCGACGGCACCGGGTTCGACATCACGCCCGTGATGATCAAGGTGGTCGATGCCGCCGTGGCCAAGGCGTATGGCGGCAAGAAGAAGATTGTCTGGATGGAGGTGTATGCCGGCGAGAAGTCGACCAAGGTGTACGGCCCCGACGTCTGGCTGCCCGAAGAGACGCTGCAGGTCCTGCGTGAGTACGTCGTATCGATCAAGGGCCCCCTGACGACGCCGGTCGGCGGCGGCATCCGTTCGATCAACGTCGCGCTGCGCCAGGAACTCGATCTCTACGTCTGCCTGCGCCCGATCCAGTACTTCAAGGGCGTGCCGAGCCCGGTCAAGGCGCCCGAGAAGACCAACATGGTGATCTTCCGCGAGAACTCGGAAGACATCTACGCCGGCATCGAGTACGAAGCCGAAACCGACAAGGCCCGCAAGGTCATCGAATTCCTGCAGAAGGAAATGGGCGTCAAGAAGATCCGGTTCCCGGCGACGTCCGGCATCGGCATCAAGCCCATTTCACGCGAAGGCACGGAGCGGCTGGTCCGCAAGGCCCTGCAGTACACGATCGTCAACAAGCGCAAGAGCCTGACCTTCGTGCACAAGGGCAACATCATGAAGTTCACGGAGGGCGCGTTCGCCAAGTGGGGTTATGCGCTGGCGCAGCGGGAGTTCGGCGCCGAACTCCTCGACGGCGGGCCGTGGATGAAGATCAAGGCGGCGCACGGCGACATCGTGATCAAGGACGTCATCGCAGACGCGTTCCTGCAGCAGATCCTGCTGCGTCCTGCCGAGTACGACGTCATCGCCACCATGAACCTGAACGGCGACTACATCTCCGACGCGCTGGCCGCACAGGTCGGCGGCATCGGCATCGCCCCGGGCGCCAACCTGTCCGACTCCATCGCGATGTTCGAGGCGACGCACGGCACGGCGCCGAAGTACGCCGGAAAGGACTACGTCAACCCGGGTTCCGAGATCCTCTCGGCCGAGATGATGCTCCGGCACATGGGGTGGGTCGAGGCCGCGGACCTCGTGATCAAGTCGATGGAAAAGTCCATCCTCAGCAAGAAGGTCACGTACGACTTCGCCCGGCTGATGGAAGGTGCAACGCAGGTCAGCTGCTCGGGGTTCGGGCAGGTGATGATCGACCACATGTGATGCCCTCGCCTCGGGTGTACGCGATCCGCTGCGCGGATCGCACGTGCACCCTCGGCGCCACGCGAGCTGCGCTCGCGCTTTGTTGTGTGGGTCGAGCTTGAGGCGGCTCGGCGCTCGACCCAGGTACAACCCCGGCGCACCCACCCTGACCCTCCCGCCCCGCGGGAGGGTTTGCGGCATCCCACCCCTCCCTCCCCGCCGGGCGGGGAGGGCAGCGCTCATGCACCACGTCGGCGCAATGTCTCGGGGAGGGGTGCGCTGCCTTTGGGAATTGGTCGGTCGCCCGGCCGCCCGAAGACCGACCGACTAATCGAGCAGTCCGAGTGCACGTGCGACCCCGCAGGGGTCGCGTACACGAGGACTGGACACAAAAAACCCCGCCGAGGCGGGGTTTTCTGTGGCCGGTGCTGATCAACCGTTCTGGATGTTCGAAGCCTGCTTGCCCTTCGGGCCTTGCACGACATCGAACTGCACCTTCTGCCCCTCCTTGAGCGTCTTGAAGCCATTCATCTGGATCGCCGAAAAATGAGCAAAGAGGTCTTCTCCGCCGTCATCCGGCGTGATGAACCCGAAGCCCTTGGCGTCGTTGAACCATTTGACCGTACCTGTTGCCATACCCTCATCCTTCCTCGTATGAACGAGCGGCCCGAACTTCTTGCGCAACGCAGCGCCCATCCGAGTCCACCCAACCGCGCATGCTGTTCGATTCTGTTCGATGCGCATCCGTCGCGGGGTCGCGAGAGCCCCGGTCAGGACGGCCGGATTGTTCGAGTAAAAATGCGCATGGTCAAGCCCCGGGACGGGGCGCCCGCTCCTCGCGTTGTCGCCACGCCAAAGGAAGGGACGGCCGGCTGTCATCGCCGCGGGCCTGCCGGGAGTTAAACGACGTAGGGTTCAGGCGCGGACTCGGCGCGATTTTCAGAGACGTTTCCAGTCGCGGCGTGGCGTTGCCTGCACGCCTGAATTCGGCGGTTCGCGTGCTGATTTACCGTATGATTGGCACGCAATTTGTATCCCGTTTCGGGTGGTCGGGTTGAATAGAATGCGGCCAGATGAGCGAGCGGTCTGACGAAGGCACCGTTGTCGAGAAGCAGGCTTCTCGCGTCAAGCCGCCCCCGATGTACCAGGTGGTGCTGCTGAACGACGATTTCACGCCGATGGAATTCGTGGTCGGCGTTCTTCAGAAGTTCTTCGGCAAAGGGAGGGAGCAAGCAACCCAGATCATGCTGAAGGTTCATCACGAGGGACGCGGTGTCTGCGGCGTCTATCCCCGGGACATCGCAGCGACGAAGGTTGAGCAAGTCTGCAGTTATTCACGCCAACACCAGCATCCGCTGCAGTGCGTGATGGAGGAAGCATGATCGCCCAGGAACTCGAAGTCAGCCTGCACATGGCGTTTGTGGAAGCCCGTCAGGCCCGACACGAATTCATCACCGTCGAGCACCTGTTGCTCGCGCTGCTCGACAATCCGTCGGCCGCGGAAGTGCTGCGCGCGTGCGCATGCAACATCGAGGACCTGCGCAAGAATCTGCAGAATTTCATTGCCGACAACACGCCGATCCTGCCGCCGAACTCCGAAGCGGACACCCAGCCGACGCTCGGTTTCCAGCGGGTGATCCAGCGCGCCATCATGCACGTGCAGAGCACCAGCAACGGCAAGAAGGAAGTCACCGGCGCCAACGTGCTGGTCGCCATCTTCGGGGAGAAGGATTCGCACGCTGTGTATTACCTGCACCAGCAGGGCGTGACCCGGCTCGACGTCGTCAATTTCATTTCGCACGGGATCACCAAGTCCGGTCAGGCCGAAGACAAGGCCAAGCCCGCGGCGGGCGAAGAAGCGCAGGACGCCGACGGCAAGGAGCAGCCGTCCCCGCTGGAGCAGTACACGCAGAACCTGAACGCGCTCGCGAAAGACGGCAAGATCGATCCGCTGATCGGTCGCGAGCCCGAAGTCGAGCGCGTGATCCAGATCCTGTGCCGCCGCCGCAAGAACAACCCCCTGCTGGTCGGAGAGGCCGGCGTGGGCAAGACCGCCATCGCCGAAGGCCTGGCGTGGCGCATCGTCAAGGGCGATGTGCCGGAAATCCTCGAGAAGTCGAGTGTCTATTCGCTCGACATGGGCGCCCTGCTGGCCGGCACCAAGTACCGGGGCGACTTCGAGCAGCGCCTGAAGGCCGTCCTCAAGCAGCTGAAGGCCAACGCGGCCGCGATCCTCTTCATCGACGAGATCCACACGCTGATCGGCGCCGGATCCGCTTCCGGCGGGACGCTCGACGCGTCGAACCTGCTGAAGCCGGCGCTGGCGAGCGGCCAGCTGAAGTGCATCGGTGCCACGACCTACAACGAGTACCGCGGCATCTTCGAGAAGGACCACGCGCTGTCCCGGCGCTTCCAGAAGATCGACGTGGTCGAGCCGACCATCGCGCAGACGATCGAGATCCTGAAGGGACTCAAGTCGCGCTTCGAGGAACACCACGGCGTCAAGTACTCGTCCGGCGCGATCACTGCGGCGGCTGAACTGTCGGCGAAGTTCATCAACGACCGGCACCTGCCCGATAAGGCGATCGACGTGATCGACGAGGCCGGAGCTGCACAGCGCATCCTGCCGAAGTCGAGGCAGAAGAAGACGATCGGCAAGGCCGAGGTCGAGGAGATCATCGCCAAGATCGCGCGCATTCCGCCGCAGACCGTATCGAGCGACGACCGCGCCCAGCTGAAGAGCCTGGACCGCAACCTGAAGAACGTCGTCTTCGGCCAGGACCCGGCCATCGACGCCCTGTCGGCCGCCATCAAGATGGCGCGCTCCGGCCTCGGCAAACCGGACAAGCCGATCGGTTCCTTCCTGTTCTCGGGACCGACCGGCGTAGGCAAGACCGAGGTCGCGAAGCAGCTTGCGTTCACGCTCGGCATCGAGCTGCTCCGCTTCGACATGTCCGAGTACATGGAGCGCCACGCGGTCAGCCGGCTGATCGGCGCGCCGCCCGGTTACGTCGGATTCGACCAGGGCGGGTTGCTGACCGAAGCGATCAGCAAGAAGCCGCACGCCGTGCTGCTGCTCGACGAGATCGAGAAGGCCCACCCGGACATCTTCAATATCCTGCTGCAGGTGATGGACCACGGCACGCTGACCGACAACAACGGCCGCAAGGCGGACTTCCGCAACATCATCGTCATCATGACGACGAATGCGGGCGCCGAGATGCTGCAGCGCCGCTCGATCGGGTTCTCGAATGCCCGTGAGGCGGGCGACGAGATGGCCGACATCAAGCGGATGTTCACCCCCGAGTTCCGCAACCGGCTCGACGCGATCATCAGTTTCAAGGCGCTGGACGAGGAGGTCATCCTGCGGGTGGTCGACAAGTTCCTGATGCAGCTCGAAGACCAGTTGCACGAGAAGAAGGTCGACATCACGTTCACCGATGCCCTGCGCAAGCACCTCGCATCGAAAGGCTTCGACCCCGTGATGGGCGCACGGCCGATGGCCCGGCTGATCCAGGACACGATCCGCCGCGCGCTGGCGGACGAGCTTCTGTTCGGCAAGCTGGTCAGTGGCGGGCGGGTCGACGTCGATGTGGACGACAAGGGCGAGGTCAAGCTGGATTTCCCGCCGAGCGACAGCGGCGACGCGCCGCGCCGGGAACCGGCCGAGCCGGTCCTGTCGGACTGAACTCGTCCCATGTGATGGCTGCCCGAGCAATCGCAGAGGGCGGTTGACGCCTGTGCCAGTTCGTACAGAATCGCCCGCGCATGCGCGGGCTTTTTTGTGCCTATGCTGTGCCTGTGCGAGATTCGTTTTACAAGGAGACCACATGACGACAAGATCGAAGGCGGCCGTCCTGGCCGCCCTGGGCATGTTCACCGGATGGGCGCACGCGCAGGATGCGGACGCGAATGCGCGTGCCGCGCGCTACCTGGCGGCCAATTGCGCGAACTGCCACGGAACGACCGGAAACGCCCAGGGCGCGATGCCGTCGCTCGCAGGCCAGCAGAAGACCTACATCGTCGAACAAATGAAGGCGTTTCGCGACGGCAAGCGCCCCGCGACGATCATGCACCAGCTGGCCAAGGGCTACTCCGATCAGCAGGTCGAGCTGATCGCCGATCACCTGTCGCGGCAGAAGCCGGCGCGCTGAGGGGAGCACGATGAACAAGCTGAACTACACGCGCAGGGACGTGCTCAAGGCGCTGTCCGCGGGCGCGACGGTCACCACGCTGTCGGCCTGCGCCTCGATGGAAAGCAAGCCGACGATCGGCCGCGTCGTCGTCGTCGGCGCCGGCTACGGCGGCCTGACGGCGGCCAAGTACCTGAGGCTCTGGTCGGAGGGCACGATCGAAGTCACGCTGGTCGACCCGAACGAGGCCTTCATCTCGTGCCCGATCTCGAACCTCGTGATCGGCGGCAGCAGGGCGATGGCGGACATCACGGTCAGCTTCGCCGGCCTCGACAAGCACGGCGTCAAGCGCGTCCGCGACTCGGTGACCGCGATCGACGCGGACAAGAAGCAGGTCAGGCTCGCGTCGGGCGGGTCGCTGCCTTACGACCGCCTCGTGGTCTCGCCGGGCATCGAGTTCATGTACGAACGCCTGCAGGGCTGGTCCGCAGGCGCCGAAGGCACGGTGCTGCACGCGTGGAAGGCGGGCCCGCAGACCTTGGCGTTGCGCAAGCAACTGACGGACATGAAGGACGGCGGCGTGGTCGTGATGAGCATCCCGCTTGCGCCGTACCGCTGTCCGCCGGGACCGTACGAGCGGGCGTGCCAGATCGCGTGGTACATGAAGCAGGCCAAGCCGAAGAGCAAGCTGATCGTGCTCGACGGCAACCCGGACATGGTGTCGAAGAAGCCGCTGTTCACGCGTGTCTTCAGCGAGGACTACAAGGGCATCGTCGAGTACCGCCCCGGAGCGCCGGTCACCGAGCTCGACCTGAAGGGCAGCGCGGTCATGACGGAACTCGGCGACAAGGTGCGCGGCGACATCGTCAACTACATCCCGCACCAGCGCGCGGCCAACATCGCCCGCGACGCGGGGCTGATCACGGCGAACAACCGCTGGTGCGAGGTCAACTGGACCACGATGGAGTCCGTCAAGGTGAAGGACGTTCATGTGCTGGGGGACGCGACCCTGCCCGCGCCTGCGATGCCGAAGTCCGGACACATGGCGAACCAGCACGGCAAGGCGGCTGCCGCGGCGATCGTCGAACTGATGAGCGGTCGCGCCGCCGTGCCTCCGATGATGGCGAACACCTGCTACAGCTTTGTCGACGACAAGAACGCGGTGCACGTCGCCAGCGTCCACCAGTGGGTCCCGGAGAAGAAGACGATGGAGACCGTCGCGGGCTCCGGCGGCATCTCCTCGCAGGACCGCGCGTCGTGGGCGCTCGAAGGCGCGTACGCGGACGGATGGGCGAAGACGATCTGGGCGGACATGCTGACCTGATCGGGGCTGGCGGGCCGGCTCGGCCGCGATTCGCGGTCCGGCCTGCGGTTCAGGCGGTGCAAACGGCGGCGCTTCGGCGCCGCCGTTTTCATTTGCGCCGGGCGTGGTCCGCGATCAGCGAAGCGAGTTCGGCTTCCCGGCCGGCGTAGAAGTGGTCGGCGCCCGCGATGCGCTGCTGCCGTCCGCCGCTCGCGTTCACGATGCGCTCACGTGCCGGTGCGCCCTTCAGCACCGGATCGAGGTCTCGCTCCCCGTAGACGTCGAGCACGGGCAGGGGCGGTGCATTCGCGAACTTCGACGAGAAGGGCGCTCCCAGCCCGAGCGCGGTCCACGCGCGAAAGTCCGGCGCCCGCGTTCGGTCGAAGTAGGCATTCGACATCCGGTTCCCTAGGCTGTGCGAGACGAGCACGAGGTCCCGGTAGCCCTTGCTCCGGGCCCACGCCGCAGCGCTCGCGATGCGTTCGGCCGCGTTCGCGAACAGCGGATCGTAGTGGTCCGCCGGCGCGTCGCTCGCGAGCACGGGCATCTGGATGGCGAGGGTCGCGAAGCCCTTGTCCGCGAGGTCCATCCGCAGCTTGCCGATGATGCCGTGGTCCGGATGCACGCCGATGCCGTGCACGATCACGAGCAACGTCGTCTTCGCCGGATCGGTCGCATGCTCGGTCAGCAGCCCGAGGAAGGCGCGGCCTCCGGGGCCGGGAATGTCCACCGCGTCACCCGCGACCAGTCCCGGAACGACCTCCGCGCGCCAGCGCGATTCGCGTTCGAAATCCTGGGCGTGGGTCTCGCCCGCCGAAGCGACGGCCAGGAGAAGGGCGGCAAGGACGACGCGAATCACCGGGTACCGGTCTCCGAGGGCCGGAAGGCGATGGTGCTGGCCTTTTCCGGGAAGCGCCCCACTTTGTCGGCGTAGAACCGCCGCATCATTTCGAGGTCGCGCGCCTGGTCGCCGCTCATGCGAACGAACTCGGCCACTCCGATCTCGCGGGTCCGGTAGTCGATGTAGGCGAGCGCCACGGGGAGGTCGAGCTTCAGCGCCAGATGGTAGAAGCCCGACCGAATGTAGTCCGTGTGACGCCGCGTGCCCTCTGGGGAAAGCCCGAGCCAGAACCATGGCTCCGATCGCATCATCTGCGCGAGCTGGTCGACGGCGCCGCTCGGGCTGTGGCGATCGACCGGCCGCCCGCCCCAGAGCCGCATCAGCCGGCCGAGCGTCGCACCGGTCAGCCCGCGGAACAGGGTTTCCTTGCCGACCCAGCGGATCGGCAGGTCGATCGACCACTTGGCAAGCAGGCCGATCACGAAGTCCCAGTTGGAGGTGTGCGGATAGACGATCGCCACGCCCTTCGGTCCCGGGAGGCCGTCGAACCGGACATGCCAGCCGAACATCGCGAGCAGTCGCCGCGCGAACGCTGCCAGCCTCGGATGCCCACCCGCGGGTGGCGGGTAGAGCGTCATGCTCAGCGTGTGCCGGTGCTGCCGAACCCGCCCGCACCGCGCTCGGAGGCGTCGAATTCGTCGACGATTTCGAACCGGGCCTGCACCACAGGAACGATGACGAGCTGCGCGATCCGCTCGAGCGGGTTGAGGGTGAACGCCGTCGACCCGCGATTCCACGTCGACACCATCAGTTCACCCTGGTAATCCGAGTCGATCAGCCCGACCAGGTTGCCGAGCACGATTCCGTGCTTGTGACCGAGGCCCGAGCGGGGAAGGATCAGCGCGGCGTAGCCGGGATCGGCCAGGTGAATCGCCATGCCCGTCCTGACGAGGTGGGTCGTACCGGGTTCGATGACCAGTGGCGCGTCGACGCAGGCACGCAGGTCGAGGCCCGCGGCGCCTGGGGTGGCATACCCCGGCATCATCGAACGGAGCCGCTCGTCGAGGATGCGAACGTCGATTCTCATTTCCCTGTTCCCGTCGTCTTTGTCCCGGACCGGCCGAACGCCTGGTCGATCAGCGCCCTGTTGGTGGATTGCTGTCCCCGGGCACGGAACGCGGCGAGCAGGCGCGGGAGCGCATAGGCGAGCAGGGCGATGCCGACGATGAGCGGAAACAGACCGCCGTCGCCGAGCCACGTCAGCAGGAACATGGCGCCGACGACCCCGGCAACGACGGCCTTGACGATCTTCGCGTCCCGGTCGCGCCGCACGGATTGCACGGGAGTCGGTCCCGCGGCCGGCGCGGAGGCGGGTCCCGTCCCGTCTCCGAAGGTGCTTCCCTGCGCCTTCTTCGTCGGAAAGGCCACGTCCACCACATTGACGTGCTGCAAAGCCAATCGCTCGGCCGACTCGCGTTGCAGCGCGTCGATGTAGGCAACGAAATCGCCGTCCTTCGGTTCGAGCATGTCAGCGCCGGCCCAGGCGTGTGGCGATCTCGGCGATCAACCGCCGCGCCTGTTCCGTCTTGTCCGCGTGCGGCAACGTGGTGACGCCGCCGGCGTCGACGACGACGAGCTCCGAGCCCTCCGCGCCGAAGGCGTCCTGCGCGCGGTTGCCGATCACCATTGCCACCTTCTTCGAAACGAGCTTGCGCCTTGCGTTCTCGGCGACGTCTTCGGTTTCCGCCGCGAAGCCCACGCAGAAGGGCGGATCGGGCATTGCAGCAACGGCGGCGAGGATGTCGGCGTTGCGTTCGAACTGCAGCGAGGGCGGCGTTGCCTTCTCGTCCTTCTTGAGCTTGCGGTCGCTGGGATTCGCGATCCGCCAGTCGGCGACCGCGGCCACACCGATGAATACGTCGGCCGGCAGCGCGCCCAGCACCGCCTTGTGCATGTCGGCGGCGCTGGTCACGTCGATGCGCTTCACGCCGCGCGGAGTGACAAGCGAGGTGGGACCCGCGACGAGCACGACGTCGGCACCTGCATCCCGCGCCGCGCGCGCCAGCGCGAAACCCGTCTTGCCCGACGACAGGTTCGTGATGCCGCGGACCGGGTCGATCGCCTCGAAGGTCGGGCCGGCCGTCAGCAGCACTCGCTTGCCAGCGAGCACCTTCGGCTGGAAGAACGCGACGATGTCCTCGAGCAGTTCGGCGGGCTCCAGCATCCGGCCGTAACCCGTCTCGCCGCAGGCCTGCGCGCCCTGGGCCGGGCCCAGCAGCGCGACGGCATCGGCCCTCAGCTGCGCCGCGTTGCGCTGCGTCGCCGGGTTCTCCCACATCTCGACATTCATCGCCGGCGCGATCAGGAGTGCCGTGCGCGTGCGATCGCGTGCCAGCGCGAGCGTGGTCAGCAGGTCGTCAGCCAGTCCGTGCGCGACCTTGGCCATGAAGTGCGCGGTCGCCGGTGCGACGACGATCGCGTCGGCCGTCCGCGTGAGCGCGATGTGCGGCATCGCGTTGACGACGCCTGTCGCGTCCCACTGGTCGGTCGCCACCGGCCTGCCGCTCAGCGCCTGCATGGTCGTCGTCGTGACGAACCTCTGCGCGGCGTCGGTCATCACCACCTGGACGGTCGCGCCCGCGTCCTGCAGCCGGCGCACCAGCTCGCAGACCTTGTAGGCCGCGATTCCGCCGGTCATGCCGACGACGAGGTGCTTGCCGGAGAGTTCCATGGCTCTATTTTGCTCTACGAACCCGCAACAGCTCATCGACCACGAGAAGGATCGCTCCGCCGACGATCGCGCTGTCGGCCACGTTGAAGGCCGGCCAGTGCCAGCCGACGACGTGAAAGTCGAGGAAGTCGATCACGTGGCCGTAGGCCAAGCGGTCGATCACGTTGCCGATCGCGCCGCCGAGGATCATCGCCAGCGCCAGCGAGAACAGCTTCTGGCTCCCGTGGCGGGCCAGCAGGTAGAGGATGAAAAGCGACGCCCCGATGCCGACGGCGGTGAGGAAGTGCTTCTGCCAGCCGGAGGCCGACGCCAGGAAGGAGAACGCCGCGCCCTTGTTGTACGTGAGAACCAGGTTGAAGAATCCGGTGACCGGGTGGACGTCGCCGTAGTCGAAGGCGCGCTCGATGGCGATCTTCGTCAGCTGGTCGATCAGCACGATCACGGATGCCAGTGCTACCCAGGGCAGCATGCGTTTCCAGGCGCCGGCTGCGCTCTCCATCAGGCCACCGTCCGCGGTTCTCCCGCCCCGAACAGGTTCGACACGCACCGCCCGCAGAGCGTGGGATGCTCGCGCTCGACGCCGACGTCGTCGCGCCAGTGCCAGCAGCGCTCGCACTTGGTCGCGCCCGACGGAGTGACGATGATCGCCTCGTCCGCTTCGGACGCGACAGTCGTCACCCGGGCCTGCGACGTGATCAGGACGAACCGCAGGTCGTTGCCGAGCGACTGCAGCAGCGCGGCCTTTGCGCCGGCCGCCCGCAGCTCGACCTCGGCCTGCAGCGACGAGCCGATCGCACCCTTCTCGCGCAGTTCCTCGAGGCGCTTCTGCACCTCGGCGCGGATGGCGCGCAGCGCGTTCCAGCGCTCGAGCAGCGCGCCTTCGTCGGGCACTTCCGGCAGCGCCGCGCAGGTTTCCGTGAAGATCGTGCCGCCGGTGCGCGCCTTCAGGACCTTCCACGCTTCCTCGGCGGTGAACGACAGCAGCGGGGCCATCAGCTTCAGCAACGCGTCGGTGATCAGGTAGAGCGCCGACTGCGCCGAGCGCCGCGCCTTCGAGTGCGGCTGCGTCGTGTACAGGCGATCCTTCAGGATGTCGAGCCAGAACGCCCCGAGGTCCTCCGACGCGAAGGTCTGCAGGCGAGAGACGATCGGGTGGTACTCGTAGCGGTCGTAGTCGGCCAGCGACTTCGCCGACACCTGCCGCATCATCGCCAGCGCGTAGCGGTCGATCTCCAGCCACTCCTCGACCGGAAGCATGTCCCGCGCAGGGTCGAAGTCGCTGACGTTCGCGAGCAGGAAGCGCAGGGTGTTGCGCAGGCGACGGTAGCCTTCGACCACGCGCTTCAGGATCTCGTCGGAGAGCGACAACTCGCCCGAGTAGTCGGTGCTCGTCACCCACAGCCGGATGATCTCGGCACCGAGCGTGTCGGACACCTTCTGCGGCGCGATCACGTTCCCGAGCGACTTGCTCATCTTGCGGCCCTGGCCGTCGACGACGAAGCCGTGCGTCAGCAGCGACTTGTACGGCGGAACGCCGTTCATCATGCAGGAGGTGAGCAGCGACGAGTGGAACCAGCCGCGGTGCTGGTCCGAGCCCTCGAGGTACATCTCCGCCGGAAAGTGCGACTCGGCGGCGTGCGAGCCGCGGAGCACGGTTTCGTGCGTGGTGCCGGAGTCGAACCAGACGTCGAGCGTGTCCTTGTTCTTCACGTAGTGGTCGGCCTCGGCGCCGAGCAACTCGCGCGGGTCGAGGTCCTGCCACGCCTCGATGCCGCCGCGCTCGACGCGCTTCGCCACCTCCTCCAGCAGTTCGAGCGTGCGGGGGTGCAGCTCGCCCGTCTCGCGGTGCACGAAGAACGCCATCGGCGTGCCCCACTGGCGCTGGCGCGACAGAGTCCAGTCGGGGCGGTTCGCGATCATCCCCTGCAGGCGGGCCTTGCCCCACGATGGATAGAAGTCGGTGGCGTCGATGCCGGCGAGCGCGAGTTCACGCAACGTCTTGCCGCCGTCCGCAGGCCTGATGTCCATCCCGGCGAACCACTGCGACGTCGCCCGGTAGATGACCGGCGTGCGGTGCCGCCAGCAGTGCATGTAACTGTGCGGGAACTTCTCGACGTGAAGCAGGGCGGCGTGCTCCCTGATGACGTCGACGATCTTCGGATTGGCATCCCAGATCTTCATCCCGCCGAAGAAGGGCAGCGACTCCGAATACGTGCCGTCGCCCTGCACCGGGTTCAGGATCTGCTCGTCTGTCATCCCGTGCGCCTTGCACGAGATGAAGTCCTCGACGCCGTAGGCAGGCGACGAGTGGACGATGCCGGTGCCGGCATCGAGCGTCACGTACTCGCCGAGGTAGACCGGCGCATCGCGGTCGTAGAACGGGTGGCGGAAACGCATCAGCGACAGCTTCTCGCCGCGGGTCTGCGCCAGGGTGGCGCCGGCGAGCTTGTAGGTCGCGAGACACGCGTCCTTGCGCTCGGTGGCCAGCACGAGCAGGCCGCGCTCGGTGTCGACGAGGTCGTAGCTGAACTCCGGATGGATGTTCAGCGCCTGGTTCGCGGGAATCGTCCAGGGTGTCGTCGTCCAGATGACCGCTGCGACCGGTTTCGGCGGCAGCGCCGCGAGGCCGAAGGCTTGCGCCAGCTTCGGCCGCTCGTCGTCGCGCAGCGGGAAGGCGACGTCGATCGCGAGGTCGACCTTGTCCTGGTACTCGACCTCGGCCTCGGCCAGCGCCGAGCCGCAGTCGAAGCACCAGTTCACCGGCTTGAGCCCGCGGAAAACGAAGCCCTTGGCGATGATCTTCGCCAGCGCGCGGATCTCGTCGGCCTCGTTGCGGAAGTTCATCGTCGTGTACGGGCGGTCCCATTCGCCGAGGACGCCGAGGCGCTTGAAGTCCTTCTTCTGCCGCTCGATCTGCTCGGTGGCCCACGCGCGCGACTTCGCGATCACCTCGCGCGCGGGCAGGTGCTTGCCGTGCCTCTTCTCGATCTGGATCTCGATCGGCATGCCGTGGCAGTCCCAGCCCGGGACGTACTGCGCGTCGAAGCCGGCCATCTGGCGGCTCTTGACGACGACGTCCTTCAGGATCTTGTTGACGGCATGGCCGATGTGGATGTCGTTGTTCGCGTACGG
>Ga0209254_10000714_pt1 | contig 28426 bp, 22 predicted proteins | sample FrelakmetDIP11DI_FD_187148 | JGI IMG/M metagenome (GOLD analysis project Ga0209254, IMG submission 187148) | Freshwater lake sediment microbial communities from the University of Notre Dame, USA, for methane emissions studies - DIP11 DI (SPAdes)... | ecosystem: Environmental > Aquatic >... | reverse complement strand
CCCATTCCATCACAAATGGCTTAATATGCTGACGGGCAAAATCACGTGCAGTGGCGGCCACCTGGGCTGTAAGTTCCTGTTGCTGAAAATCCATATGTAAATATTTCTTGCCCCTGCAAGATAATAAATAAAAAACTCAGATACTAACAACTGTTAGTATACCTCCATATAAGGCTCCAGTTTAACATACAGTTCTGGGGTCATCAAGGCAATCTTTTGTAAATCTGATTTATCGCTGAAAGCACCATGTTGTTTACGGTACGCTACAATAACCTTTGCCAGCTGGTAGGAGATATATGGATGCGCCTGAAGCTCTTCAAGGCTGGCATGGTTCAGATCCAGTTTTGCCGGCATATTTTGCCCGTCAGCTACAAGAAAGGGCCTGATCCTTGTAAAAACAGAATCCGCTAAACCAAATGTCTCCCCTACCTGCTCAATGGAGTGAAATCCGCCCAGCTTACTCCTGTATGAAAGAATCCTTGCAGCCAGCTTTGGGCCAATGCCGGGTAAAGTTTCCCATGCCGCGCTGTCCGACTGGTTTATCAAAACCTTGCTGATCTGATTTGATTTTTCCCGGTACGGCTTAGCATTACTTTTATCGCCGGGAAAGGCCTTTTTATCACTGCCGGGATAAGCAGCCCCGTTATCTGGCAGGCGGATATAAGGCTTGAGCTTTTCGTAGGCTTCTTCCGGAAAGCCGTATATTTTCTGAAGGTCTTCCGGCTTTCTTATACGTCCGCCCTTGGAGAGGTATTTCATCAGGGTGCCGATTGTTTTGTCGGGCAAACCAAGTTCTTTCCATTCGGCAGCAGTGGCTGTGTTAGGATTAAACTCAAACAGGGACCCCGGTGAAAAAACATACCGGGAATGGCTACCTGCATTTTGCGGCTTGTTATCAACCCATTTTTTTTGCCCGCTTCCGGGATACCTGTTTTCTGCCTGTTTTTCAAGCTTGTCCAATGAATCGAGGGCAGTATTGATTACTGCCAGGTCTTCCACAGAAACTTCGCTGACGGGACTTGAAAAAAAATAGGGTATCATCCACATGGCAGTGATGACAGCCAGCAACACATAAATACCACGCCTTTCTTTGCGCGTAAACAGAAAGTAAGGCAAAATTTTTTTCCGCCATATATCTTTATACATGGCAATGAAGTTACCCTATAGACAAGGGGAAATATCGGTCAAAACACCATCAGACAGAGGGATTTTCAACGGTAAGAGTGAGGCCATCATACGCCAGTTCGATCCCTTCCGGCAATTCCTGGTTAATGGTTTCATGCAGTCCCAGCTGGTGACTGATATGGGTGAAATAAGCTTTTGGCACGTCCAGTTCTCTCACCAGGTCAATAGCTTCCTGTAAATTAAAATGAGAAATATGCTTTTCCTTTCGAAGTGCATTCAGCACTAAGACCGACGAACCCCGGATCTTTTCTTTCTCATCAGCCTCGATACGATTTGCATCTGTTATATAGGTAAAGTTGCCGATACGGAAACCCAGCACAGGCATTTTAAGGTGCCAGACTTCAATGGGCACAATGGGAATATCGCCGATCAAAAAAGGGTTCTGGTCGATCGAATGCAAATTCAGTTCGGGTACACCCGGATATTTTGTGTCCGAAAATGCATAATAAAAATCCCGGCGCAGCGCTTCTTCGGTAAGGTAATTAGCATACAGGTCCATCGGCGCTTGTGTAAAGAAATTGAATGCGCGGATATCATCCAGGCCGGCGATATGGTCTTTATGCGGATGTGTAAATAAAACCGCGTCCAGGTGCCTGACGTTGAGGCGAAGCATCTGGTAGCGAAAATCCGGAGTGGTATCAATAACAAAACGGGTAGTATCAGATTCAATCATAACGCTGCTGCGTAACCGATTATCCTGCGGGTCACCAGAAAGGCAAACGGGGCAATCACAGGCGATCATAGGTACACCGCTGCTGGTGCCTGTTCCAAGAAATGTAACGCGGATGGCTGACACTGTTTTTGAATATGATTATTTGGTGCCCCGGAATATGATGAATCCTTTGAAATAAAATAATTACGGCGAAAATTTCCTTACCCTGGGATAAAGAAAACAAAAACTAAGCATCCTTATCTTCTTCAGCCAGTTTGCCCATAACTTCTTCATACATTTTCCTGCTATCCGGGGTAAGGCTTTCCGGAACAATATTTAAAGAAGGTATCAGGTCCATCAGGGTATTTATCCGGCCCTCGGTCTGAAGGAATTTATTCAGCACTACCACTTTCTTTGATTCAAGGATACAATAACCACTCTGGAAGGTGCCTCTTTCATACCTGATCATGTAACCAGACTCCTCAATGATCTTTTCAATCTTATCCTGGGTAGCGGTATTAAAGCGGATGGCCATAATAAATATTTTTACAAATTTACAAAAAGGGAATCGCGTTCCGGCCACTTTTGGTGAAACTTGTCTACATTCAAAGCCTCGATTGTGTATAATATTTTCATATGGAAACTACAGTAACTTTTGATGCGATCATCGTAGGCGCCGGATACGCAGGGCTCACAGCAGCACACGCACTGCATCGGGCGGGTAAAAGAATCCTGGTACTGGAAGCCCGCGACAGGGTTGGCGGACGGGTACACACAAAACACTTTCCGGATGGCACCTATGTTGATCTGGGTGCTCAATGGGCCGGCCCAACGCAGGACAAACTCTACCAGCTCGCCCGGGAAACGGGCGTAACTACCTTTGCAACACACGATGAAGGAAAAAGCCAGCTGTATTTCAAGGGCAGGCTGAAACAGTACAAAGGACTTATTCCCCCTTTGCCCATACCTGCATTGCTTAGCCTGAACAGCGCTTTAAAAAAAATGAACCGGCTTTCTGCTTCAATTGACCCGGCACAACCATGGACACATCCAAAAGCTGATCAATGGGATAGCATTACCCTTGGTGGATGGATGCAGGCCCAGATGAAGAACGAAAAAGCCAGGAAACTTTTTCAGATCGCGGCAGAAGCCATCTTTGCCGTTAACCCGGCAGAAATATCCATGCTTTTCGCCCTTTTTTATACGAGGTCGGGACGGGATTTTGATACGCTCATGAATATTCGCAATGGCGCTCAGCAAGACAGGTTTCTCGGCGGCGCAGATCTTCCGGCAAGAAGGCTTGCTGAAAAATTAGCCGGACATATTATTTTTAACGCCCCGGTCAGGGCCATTGATCAGGAAAACGAAAAAGTGAATATCCGCGGCGAAGGCTTCCATTACCAGGCGAGAAAAGTAATTATTGCCATACCTCCTGTACTTGCACAGAAAATGGTTTATTCCCCTGACCTTCCTGCCAATAAGATGCAATTGTTCCAACGCATACCCATGGGGTCTGTATGGAAATGTTATGCCATATACAACAAACCCTTCTGGCGAAGCAAGGGCCTCAATGGCCTGGTAGCTTCAGATTTCGGTTATACGTCACTGGTATTTGACAATTCACCGGCTGATGGCAGCAAAGGCATCCTGATGGGTTTTGTGCTGGCTGATAAAGCAAGGGATTTTACTTTATTGGACGATAGTGCCCGCAGGGCTTCAATCCTTGAATCGTTTACCCGGTACTTTGGACAGGAGGCTGCAGCGCCAGAAATGTATCTAGACCAAAGCTGGGCAACGGAAAGCTGGAGCGGTGGCTGTTATACCGGAATCATGGGCCCGCATACATTAAGCACCATGGGTAAATATTTAAGGGAGCCTACGGGGCATATTCACTGGGCAGGAACAGAAACGGCAACTGAATGGAACGGGTATATCGAAGGGGCTATACGTTCCGGTGAAAGGGCCGCTGCTGAAATATTAGATTCGCTTGCCTGAAACAAGCCTGCCTGGCATCAAAAAGAATCTTCCTTCCTATCTTCGCGCACTTTAATTTGGCAATATCATGCATAAAGGATTCAGGCTTTTTTCAATTATACTGGCGGTTATACTGGCCATCTATTTTACCTGGGCAGGAGCCGGCAGAAACAAACCCACTCTGGATGTCCGCCTGGAAATTGACAGTACTTATGTAATTAATGCTGATGCCGGGAAAGGCAATGTGGTAGGAATCAATCCCTATATGGTCCCTGTTGATTATGCGTCTGAACAACACTTTCATGCAAAACTTGACGGGTATTTACAGGCTGCCAAACTTGAAGGCTGGTTGTCTTCTAAAACGATTGTTGTGTTCCCTGAATATATTGGTGCCTGGCTGGTGGTTGAAGGCGAAAAGAACAGCATATATAAATCCAACACCGTCAATAATGCACTTACCACTTTTGTGGCATCCAATTTCTTTTCCTACATGCGGGCCTGGTTTACGGCACCTGACGAAGCAGAAGACAAGATAAAATACGGGGTCTTTGCCAGTAAGGGTGAAACAATCGCCAGGATCTACCGAAAAGTATTCAGCGAACTGTCTAAAAAATACCAGGTAACGATCATCGCAGGGTCGGTTCTGCTTCCAAATCCGGATATTTCAAAAGACAGGATCAGGGTGAAAAAAGGACAACTCTATAATGTTTCTGCAGTGTTTAATCCGGATGGAACAATGCAACCAAAATTGGTAAAGAAAGCTTTTCCCATTGCAGATGAAAAGCCATTTATAGCACAAAGCCCAACTGAAGATATTCCGGTTTTTGATTTGCCGGTTGGAAAAACAGCAGTATTGGTATGTGCTGATTCCTGGTACCCGGCCGCATTTAAAGCCATTGCGGGCAAAGACCCCTTGCTCATTGCAGTTCCATCTTATACGCAGCATGATGATGCCATGAAACAAATATGGACAGGTTACAGTGGTTTTCCCATGCCGGCAGATGTTGACAGCAACGACAGAGGTAAAATCACGCTAAGGGAAGCATGGTTGAAATATACTTTACCATCGCGCATCAAAACCACTTCAGCCATTTACGGCATCAATGTAACGCTTAGGGGCAAGCTATGGGACCTTGGCAGTGACGGCGAATTTATTGCTGTTTCTAAAGATAGTGTGTATACCGGCCAGCCTGGTAAAGGGGCAAGTATGGTTAATATGTATCTTAACGAGAAGTGATTAACCGCCATGAAACAAAGGCGCAACCTTAGCTTCGTGACTGGCTGTTGACTGGCGACTGTTGACTGGCGACTGGCGACTTTTTACTTGCTGCTCATCCTTATCACGGGCACAATCATCTCTTCCATAGACACACCGCCATGCTGAAATGTATTCTTATAATAATTGACGTAGTAGTTATAGTTATTAGGATAACAAAGGAACCCGTCCTCCTTGGCAAAAATGAAGGAAGAATTTACGGAAGGTACCGGCAGACCAGCCTGTCGGGGATCCTTGAAAGCTAATACATCTTTTGGATCATAGTTCAAATTCCGGCCATGCTTATACCGCAGGTTTGCGGTGGTTTGCTTATCTCCCACAACCTTATAAGGTGTTTTCACCCTTACACTGCCATGGTCTGTAGAAATAATAATATTGATTTTCTTATCCGCGATTTTCTTTAATGCCTGGTACAATGGTGAATGTATAAACCAGCTTGTTGTAAGGCTGCGGTAACTTATTTCATCACTCGCCAGTTCTTTCAGCACTTCCATTTCGGTACGTGCATGGCTAAGCATATCTACAAAATTATACACAACAATACTGAGGTCATGATTGAGGAGATTATGCGCCTGGTCAACCAGCTTGTGCGCATCCTGGTTATTGACGATCTTACTGTAAGAGAAACGCACATCTTCTCGTTTCAATCTTTTCAGTTGAGCCCTGAAAAAATCTTCTTCATACAAATTCTTGCCGCCCTCCTCTTCATCATTTTTCCATTGTGTTGGAAATTGCTTTTCAATATCAACCGGTAAAAGTCCGGCGAAGATTGCGTTCCGGCAATATTGGGTTGCTGTTGGCAGTATGCTGTAAAATGTATCTTCTTCCTGCAGCCGGAAAGTTTCCGAAAAAACAGGCTGGATAGCTTTCCATTGATCATACCGCAGGTTATCGATCACCAGCCATATCAGCGGCACACCTTTCTCAATATGCGGCAAAACTTTAAACTTAAAGAGTGTGTGGCTCATGATCGGAGCCTGTGCACTTTTAGGATCCACCCAGGAAGCATAATGACGGGAAACAAATTTGAAGAACTCGGTATTGGCCTCACTTTTTTGCGACTGGTGCACTTCCTGCATTTCGGGGCTGTCGCTTTTCTCCATTTCCAGTTCCCAATAAGTGAGCTTACGGTAGATCTCCATCCACTCATTATAATCAGGGTTGCTGTTCAATGCCATGAAAAGGCTGCGAAACTGTTGCTGGTAAACGGAAGTGGTTTTTTCGGCTACCAACCGCTTATTATCTATTATCTTCTTGAGACTTAGCAATACCTGGTTGGGGTTCACCGGTTTGATCAGGTAATCGCTGATCTGGGAACCAATGGCTTCATCCATCAGATTCTCCGTTTCATTTTTGGTGATCAACACCACGGGAATCTGCTGGTTGATTTCTTTGATCTTGGCGAGGGTCTCGATCCCTGTAATACCGGGCATCGTTTCATCAAGCAACACCACATCAACCGGATGCTCCTTTACAAAATCAATGGCATCAAAGCCATTGGTGAGGGTGAATACTTCGTACCCTTTATTTTCAAGGAACATTTTTTGCGACTGCAGGCTTTCGATCTCATCATCCACCCAAAGAATTTTTGCCAATGCCATAGGTTAGTTCTCCTCTTTATTTAGTTTGTTTCTGCCTTTTATAATCACAACAGGCAGATTGGTTAAAGTTAGTTAATACGTTTCCGGCTTCATACCTTTGCAGGCCGATCTAAAAAATTTAACAATTCAAGGGATATGTCATTCAGAAAAATTATAAACGACCCCGTATATGGTTTCATTACACTGGATGACCCTTTAATTTACAGTATTATTTCCCATCCCTGGTACCAGCGCTTGCGCCGCATCAAACAGATGGCTCTTTCACACCTGGTTTATCCGGGTGCGGTTCATTCCCGCCTGCACCATTCCCTGGGTGCCTATCACCTGATGACACAGGCACTTTTTGAATTAAAATCCAAGGGCACTGAAATCACCCCGGCAGAAGAACAGGCCGCAAAAATTGGAATCCTGCTGCATGATATAGGCCACGGGCCCTTCTCACATGCCCTGGAAAGCATTGTAGTGGAAAGCATCGACCATGAAGCCCTGTCCCTGCTTATCATGGAAAAACTCAACCAGGAAACCAACGGTAAGCTGGATATGGCCATTTCCATATTCAAAGGCAGCTACCCGAAAAAGTTCTTACACCAGCTGATCAGCGGACAATTGGACGTAGACCGGATGGATTACCTGGCACGCGATAGTTTTTTTACAGGTGTAAGTGAAGGAATGATCGGCTACGACAGGATCCTCAAAATGCTCACCGTACATAACGGAGAACTGATGGTGGAAGAAAAAGGGATTTATTCCATTGAAGAGTTTCTTGTCTCCAGACGGCTTATGTACTGGCAGGTATACCTGCATAAAACAGTTCTCTGTGCAGAAATGACCCTGGTGCGCATCCTGGAAAGGGCCCGATGGTTACAGCACCACGGAAACAAGGAAGTTGTTTTATCAGATACATTGAGTTTATTCCTGTTCAATCAGCTGGAAGGCCCTATTGCCACTCACCTCGACCTATTTTGTCAGCTGGATGATACAGATGTGATCTCTGCCATAAAGGCCTGGAGCAGGCATGAAGACAAGATATTATCATTGCTTTGTCTTTCCGTTCTTAACAGGAAACTCTTTAAACTGAAATTACAGGCCGAACCCATCCCTGAAGAAACTTATACCCTCAAAAAACTGGAAATCTGCAGTCAACTGAACATTTCGGAGGAAGATGCCTCCTTCCTTGTTTTTACCGGTGAAGCAGAAAACAGTTTATATAATCCCTACAACGAAAAGATCAATATCCTTTTCCGTGACGGCACCATAAAGGACATTTCTCTGGTCGATAATGCCCTGATTCACCAAAACCTGTCCCAACCCGTGAAAAAATTTTACATTTGCTTTTACCGGGGCGAATAACCTGTAACCTGAAGTTGGTTTTTAACTTCCTTGTAGCTGTTCAGAAAACCGGTAAATTCAATTGTCATTAGACACATAAGATTTCAGATACTACAAGAATCAATGAACACGCTATGCAATTCAGCGCCGCTCAAATAGCAACTCTCGTAAATGGTAAAGTTGAAGGTGATCCTTCTTCCGCTGTAGCTTCATTTGCCAAAATTGAAGAAGCCGAAAATGGTCAGTTAGCCTTTTTGGCCAACCCCAAATACGAAGATTACCTCTATACAACCAAAGCTTCTGTAATCATTGTAAACGAATCGCTTGAAATAAGGCCAGGCCTCACTGCTACCCTTATCAAGGTGCCTGATGCCTACAGTGCTTTTGCTTTGCTGCTCCGGAAATATCAGCAGATGATGACCCAGCAATTAACCGGTATCCAGCAACCCAGTTATATTTCACCAAGTGCCCGGATCGGGGAGAATGTTTTTATAGGTGCCTTTGCCTATATCGGAGATCATGCGGAAATAGCGGATAATGCAAAGATTTTCCCCCAGGCATTTATTGGCAACAATGCCAAAATAGGTCAGTATACCATTGTACATCCGGGTGTAAAAGTGTATCACGATTGCGTGATCGGTAAGAACGTTATCATCCATGCCGGAACGGTCATTGGCAGTGACGGATTTGGATTTGCGCCACAGGCAGACGGAACCTATAATAAAGTTCCCCAGATTGGAAATGTTATTGTAGAGGACCACGTGGAAATTGGTGCCAATGCCTGCATAGACAGGGCAACAATGGGATCAACCGTAATACATTCCGGGGCTAAGCTGGATAATCTAATTCAAATAGCCCATAATGTAGAAGTGGGACAACATACCGTCATTGCTGCTCAGGCAGGCGTGAGTGGCAGTACCAAGATTGGTAATAATGCCATGATCGGTGGCCAGGCCGGAATCGTAGGACATATTTACATTGCAGATGGCGCCAGGATCAACGCACAAAGCGGAGTGAGCAAGTCTATCACCAGTCCAAATTCAGCCGTCACCGGAAGTCCGGCTTTTGAATATGGCTCAGCTTTACGCTCCCAGGCGGTAACCCGGAAACTGCCTGACTTAGAGAAAAGGATCAAAGAACTGGAAAAGATCCTGAGTCAGTTAATGTCTGAAAAAGTCTGACCCAAAACATTTCAAGCGCAGCCTGTAAATCAAAGCAGCTTTGATTGATTTACATTTAACCCCCGCACAGCCATAAAAAATAAAATATCTTTACCCACTAATACGATTAGCCCATGGACGCCAGCTTCAATGCAGATCTTCAACATACCCTTAAGACAGCTATCAGCATTTCAGGAACCGGCCTGCATACAGGAATAAATGTAGACATGACACTGAACCCCGCAAACCCCGGGTTTGGTATTCAGTTTAAACGTATCGACCTGCCCGGACAACCCCTGATTAAAGCAGACTGCGACCTCGTTACAGATACTTCCAGGGGAACAACACTGGAAGATAACGGGGCTAAAGTGAGTACAGTGGAACATGTGCTGGCTGCGCTGGTGGGTATGGGTGTTGATAATTGCCTCATTGAAATAAACGGACCCGAAACGCCGATCATCGACGGCAGCTCAGAACCTTTTGTAGAGATCATTGAAGAAGCCGGAGTTTTTGAACAGGAGGCCGCAAAAAACTGGTATACGATCGATACCAATATCACTTATTATAACGAAGAAAAAAGGGTTGAACTGGTAGCAATGCCCGCCGTAGAATATAAGATCACCACCCTTATCGATTTCAACAGCCCGGTTTTAGGCACACAACATGCCGGACTGAAATCCATCCGCGATTTTAAGTCTGAAATCGCTCCCTGCCGCACATTTTGCTTTCTCCATGAACTGGAAATGCTGCTGGACAATAACCTGATCAAAGGAGGCGACATTAATAACGCCATTGTAGTGGTAGACAAACCAGTGACGGAAAAAGAAATGGCCCGACTGGCAACAGTCTTTAAAAAGGATAATATTGAAGTGATGAGCGAGGGTTATCTTAATAACCTCCAGCTCCGTTTCCCCAATGAACCAGCCCGTCATAAATTGCTGGATGTTGTTGGTGACCTGGCCCTGATTGGATACCCCATTAAAGCACATATCATTGCCAACCGCCCGGGTCATTACTCAAATGTGGAGTTTGCCAAGAAGGTCAAACAATATATTAAGAAAAATAAGCATGTTAAGAACGTACCGGTATATGACCCCAACCAGCTCCCGGTATTCAATACCCAGCAAATTGAAAAAAAACTGCCCCACAGGTATCCTTTCCTGTTGGTAGACAAAGTGATAGAGCTTACAGATACCTACATTGTAGGCCTGAAGAATGTTACCTTCAATGAACCTTTCTTTGTAGGGCATTTCCCTAATAACCCGGTAATGCCTGGTGTTTTACAGATTGAAGCACTGGCCCAGACCGGGGGTATCCTGGCGATTAATACACTGCCCCCAGGCGAATATGATACCTATTTTGTGAAAATTGACAACTGTAAATTCAAGCAAAAAGTGATGCCCGGCGATACCATGCTGCTGAAGATGGAACTAATGGGACCCATTCGCAGGGGATTATGTGAAATGCACGGAACGGTGTATGTAGGCAATAAAATTGCAACCGAAGCTGTCCTGATGGCACAACTGGTAAAAAGAGGATAATTGTCAGTTAATGGAATAAGATTATTTTTGCAGGCCGGGTTTCAAACCTGGCCTGTTTTTTAAATCATAAAAGAAAGCTTTATAAGCGATCATTTTTTTCTCGAAACCCCGGATTTACATGATTCATCCTCACACGTATATTCATCCTAACGCCAAACTGGCAACCAATGTTAAGGTTGATCCATTTACCGTGATTCACCAGAATGTGGAAATTGGTGAAGGCACCTGGATAGGGAGCAATGTTACCATAATGGAAGGTGCCAGGATTGGTAAGAACTGTCGTATTTTCCCCGGTGCCGTTTTATCTGCATCTCCCCAGGACCTGAAGTTTGAAGACGAAGATACGATTGTGGAGATCGGAGACAATACAACGATCCGCGAATTTGTGACCATTCACCGGGGCACTAAGGACCGCTGGAAAACATCTGTTGGTAAGAACTGCCTGATCATGGCCTACAGTCACCTGGCGCATGATTGCCTTATTGGTGATAATTGCATCATGAGCAATAATACCCAGATCGCGGGCCATGTAACCATTGGTGATTATGCCATCCTGGCCGGCATGTGCGCGGTGCACCAGTTTGTAAAAATCGGAAAGTATGCATTCGTAGCCGGCGGTTCCCTGGTAAGTAAAGATGTTCCCCCGTATATCAAAGCCGGGCGGCAACCTTTAAGTTATGCCGGTGTTAATTCAATCGGGCTCAAACGCAAAGGCTTTTCCGTAGAAAAGATCAATCATATCCTCGATATATACCGGTACATCTACAATAAGGGCATGAACACCACACAGGCTGTTCAGTATATCGAAGAAGAATTTGCGGCTACAGATGAGCGTGATGAGATCGTAACCTTTATCCGTGAAAGCGGACGTGGCATCATCAAACGATTCTCCAAAAATAATGCGGATGAGGATCTCACTGACTGATGCGGGAAAACGCTTCAACCGCGAGTGGATCTTCAGGCACGTTCAGCAGGATTTTACCGACGACATGAAATATGCCATCACCGGTCCAAACGGATCCGGGAAATCAACCCTCTTACAGGTCATAGCCGGCGCCCTCACTCCGAGTGAAGGAAGCATCAGCTACCTGACAGACAGCGGACCTGTTGCCCCGGAAAACCAGTTCAGTAAAATGTCTTTTTGTGCACCATACCTGGAACTGATCGAAGAAATGACGGCCATTGAGTTCCTGTCATTTCACGAACAATTCAAATCTTTCTTTCCCGGCATAACACAGGAAATCATTTTATCGGAAACAGGGCTGAGCAATGCGGCGAACAAGCAAATCAGGTACTACAGCAGTGGTATGAAGCAACGCATGAAACTGGCACAGGCTATTTTCACAGATACCCCTTTATTGTTCCTGGATGAACCCTGCACCAACCTGGATAAATCCGGCATCGCCCTTTACCGGAACCTCATACAAACACATGCCCGTAACAGGCTGGTGGTCATCAGCAGCAATGACGAAGCGGAATATGATTTCTGTGATACGATCTTGCAGGTAACAGACTGGAAGAACCAGGATCGGGTAAAATCTTAGCCTTCAAATCATGCAAAGTTATTTTATCGCTGGCTCGCTATAAGCAGGTTCAGGTCTGTATACTTCAGGTTGAAACGCTGGCTCAGATGGATATTGGTAAGTGATCCCTTAAACAGGTAGATACCGGTACGGATATTGAATTTATGCCAGACCAGTTTTTCCAGTCCGCCCTCATCGCCTATTTCAAGCAGCAGTGGCATCAGCACATTACTTACCGCCTGTGAGGCTGTACGCGCAAAACCTGAAGGTATATTGGGTACGCAATAATGTATGACGCCGTATTTGGTTATCACCGGTTTCTCATGAGAAGTGATTTCAGATGTCTCAAAGCATCCGCCCCTGTCGATACTAACGTCAACCACTACACTCCCAGGGCGCATTTGCGCCACCATTTCTTCCGAAACCACAATGGGTGTGCGGCCTCCTGCAGATGACAAAGCGCCAACGGCCACATCGCAGGTCTTGAGTTGTTTTGCAAGGATTTTTGGTTCAATAACGGAGGTCCATAACCGGGCGCCCATATTATTCTGCAGGCGCTTGAGTTTATAAATATTGTTATCAAAAATTTTAACGCTTCCGCCAACAGCCAGGGCTGTGCGTGCGGCATATTCTCCCACGATACCCGCGCCAATGATGATCACTTTGGTTGGCGGTATGCCGGATATGCCACCCAGCAAAACGCCTTTGCCATTATTGGCACTACCGAGGTATTGTCCTGCGATCAGCATCACGGCACTACCGGCAATTTCACTCATGCTGCGTACAATAGGGTTATGCCCCGAATCATCTTTCAGGTTTTCAAATGACAATGCCGTAATCCGCTTCTCCATCATTTTTTCCAGGATATGCGTCTTCATCACCGGCAGGTGTATGGGAGAAATGATGGTCTGGTTTACTTTCAGGTGATCCAGTTCCTGGTCGCTAACCGGGGCCGATTTGATCAGCAGGTCAGACTCAAAAACTTCCTTTTTTTCATACGCGATCTTAGCGCCGGCTTCACTATAATCCTTGTCGGAAAAATGTGCACCCTCCCCTGCTTTATGTTCCACAACCACACGGTGACCGTTACTAACCAAAACGGCAACAGAGTCAGGCGTGAGGGCAATCCTGTTTTCCTGGAATGCTTCTTCTTTGGGAATGCCAATAAACAGGGAGGATGTTTGGGGTTTGATATCCAGTGTTTCTTCCAGTGTCTCGTAGTTGATCGAAGAACTGATGTAAGGCTTTCCGCTTGACATGCAATACTATTAAGGTGTTAATTTACAAATTCCCGGCGGGAAACTCAATTTTTACCCGCCTCTTCACAGCATCCAGTACCTCGATATAAACGTGTACGGTTTGCAATGGAAAGATACCGGGTGCTTTTTCGGGCCACTCTACCATGCAAATCGCCCCGGAAAATAAATATTCTTCCATGCCTGCCCTAATGGCTTCGGCCTCGTCTTCCAATCGGTACAGATCAATATGGTAAATGGTTTCAACCTTTGGCCCGGCAGATCGATATTCGTTAACCAGGGCAAATGTTGGGCTGCCAACCGTATCTTTTACCCCTTTAGCCATACATAAATAATGGATAAAAGTAGTCTTTCCTGCTCCCATCGGACCATGAAAGGCAAAAACAGTATATCCATCCACAGCAGTCCAAAACGCCTCAGCTGTCTTTTCAATTGCTGCCAGTGTAAATGTCCATTCCATTTCTACCATCAATCTGCAAATATATTGAATGGCAACCTACAGTTCAGAAAACTATCCCTCAAATCCAGGTAACGGGCAAATCCGCTTAAACCCGCCTTTCATCGGAACTGCATACCTGTTGCAAAACCCGTTATCGCGAGTATTGTGCAGTATTGGTAAATTTGCGTATGGAAACGATTCAATGGAGGGTAGAAGGAATGACATGTGCCAACTGCGCACTGACGATAAATAAATTCCTGGAAAAACAGGGCCAGCATAATATTAAAGTAAACCCCATAGACGGCGATGTAAGTTTTGAACTGGTTGAAGGCGCTGTAAAGGATAAACTAAAAAACGGGATAGAAGCGCTTGGATACAGGGTAATTCCGGAAACAAAAGAAGGAGAGAAAATAAAGAAACCCTTTTTATCCAATCACCTCAACAGGTTTCTGTTCTGTTTACCTTTTACGGCGGTTTTACTGCTGCACATGCTGGATACATGGCTGCCGGTTCATTTCCTGATGAATCCTTATGTACAACTGGCACTCTGCCTGCCTGTGTACATCGTTGGCATGTCGTTCTTTGGACGAAGTGCCATTAAGAGCCTGCGGAACGGTTTACCGAATATGAATGTGCTTATCGCGTTAGGTGCCACTGCTGCATTCGTTTACAGCTTAACCGGAACCCTGCTTAACCTCGGCAGCCAGTACCTTTTTTATGAAACGGCCGCAACCATCATCACCCTGGTATTCATGGGCAATTACCTGGAAGATGCCTCCATGCAATCAACACAAAGGGCTTTGAAAGAACTTGTAAAGTCGCAGAAGGTGATGGCCAATATGATTGCATTTGATGATAAGCATGAGGAAGTGATCCTGCCACTGGAAAATACGCAATTAAAAGTGGGTGATCTTGTATTGATTCGCAGCGGCGAACAGGTTCCTATCGACAGCAAGATCCTTTGGGGAGAGGCGCATGTTAACGAAGCGATCCTTACCGGCGAAAGCATTCCCATTCATAAATACCAGAAAGACCCCCTGATTGGCGGGAGTATCCTTGAATCAGGCACTGTACGCGCACAGGTAACCGCAACAGGCGACGATACAGTACTTGCCGGCATACTTAACCTGGTTAAAAAAGCCCAGGGCGAAAAGCCTCCAGTACAGCACCTGGCGGATAAGATCAGCGCCATTTTTGTGCCGGTTGTTATTGGCATTGCATTTTTAACTCTGGCCCTTAACTGGTATATCCTGGGGTCGTTCACACCCGCACTGATGCGCAGTATTGCCGTACTGGTGATCGCCTGCCCCTGTGCCATGGGCCTGGCCACACCTGCAGCTATAGCCGTTGGCTTAGGCCGGGCGGCACGTTCGGGTATCCTTTTCCGTAATGCCACCAGCCTGGAGACCTTTAAGGACATCCGGCAGGTGGTTTTTGATAAAACGGGCACTTTAACAACAGGTGATTTTGCGGTATCTGAAATAAAAGCCATAGGCATTGCGGAAGACGAACTAAAACATATAGCATGGTCGCTGGAAAAATATTCAACGCACCCTATTGCCCGATGCCTTACCCAGGCTTTCAAAACAAAAAATGATATCCGCTGGAAGTCGGTTGAAGAGATCAAAGGACTGGGCATGAAGGGCACCGACAAAGAAGGTAATATATACCTTGCCGGTTCTTACAAAGCAGCTGCATCAGTAACTGATAATAATGGTCACAATGTTTATATCCTAAAGAACGATATCCTTATAGGCTGGATCGACGTAGCCGATGAAATAAGACCGGAAGCCGCAGAGGTGGTTCAGTTCCTGCAAAAAAAAGGCATACGTACCATCCTGCTAAGTGGAGATACCAATCAACAATGTGCATTGATCGCAAAGACCCTGAAAATGGATGAATTTCATGGTGAGCAAACGCCGGCGCAGAAAATGGCTAAGATTGAAGCGCTCACCAAAGAAGCGCCCACCGCCATGGTAGGCGATGGCATCAATGACGCACCGGCCCTGGCCAAAGCAACCATCGGCATATCCCTGAGTGATGCCACACAGCTTGCCATGCAGAGTGCACAGGTTGTACTGATGAACCAGGGATTACGGAAGCTGCCAACCGCACTTGGCCTGGGGAAGCATACTTACCTGACCATTCAGCAAAACCTTTTCTGGGCCTTCTTTTACAATATTGTGGCCATACCGGTAGCCGCTTTCGGATTTCTTACGCCCGGTTTTGGGGCTTTGGTGATGGGTCTGAGCGATGTGGTGCTGGCCATTAACTCTGTCAGGCTCTTTGTTAAAAAGGTGGTATAATCAACATTCAATAAAAGGGCCGGTTACATTTGACAGCTAATGACGCCAAGGGAAATTTTACAGCAATACTGGGGATATGATACCTTCCGTCCCTTACAGGAGGATATAATTTTATCTGCCCTTTCCCGGAGAGATACACTTGCCATCCTGCCAACCGGTGGTGGCAAATCAGTTTGCTTCCAGGTTCCGGGAATGGTCATGGATGGATTGTGCCTGGTAATTTCACCGCTGATTGCACTTATACAGGACCAAATCAGCCAGCTGCAGAAAAAAAATATCCCGGCCGGCGCCATTTATGCCGGCATGCCTTTTCCCGATGTCAAATCAACCATGCAGAAAGCTGTTGCCGGTGAATTCAAGTTCCTGTATGTATCACCGGAGAGGCTCGAAACAAGGTTGTTCAATGATTACCTTCCCTACCTGCCCATACAACTGATTGCCGTAGATGAGGCCCACTGCATCTCGCAATGGGGATATGATTTCAGGCCGGCTTACCTTACCATATCGGATATCCGAAAACAAAAACCCGGCGTGCCGGTACTGGCACTAACGGCATCGGCTACTGCAGAAGTAAGACAGGATATAGCAGATAAACTCAAGCTCAGGGAACCAGCCATTTTCAGGCAGTCGTTTGAGCGGCCTAATTTATCTTACTCCATAAACAAGGTTGAATCCCGTGCCGCACGCCTCGTGGAGATCCTGCAAAAAGTACCAGGGACAGCCATTGTTTATTGCAAAACCCGGAAAAAGACCCGGGAATTTGCCGCTCTGCTGGAAGCCCATAAGATCAATGCAGCCTGTTATCATGCAGGACTGGCACAGGATGAACGAAAAGAAAGACAGGAGAAATGGATCCGCAATGAGATCCGCGTGATGGTTTGTACCAATGCTTTTGGCATGGGGATCGACAAGCCGGATGTACGGCTGGTTGTACATACCGATCCGCCTGACTGCCTGGAAAACTATTACCAGGAAGCCGGCCGCGCCGGCAGGGATGGGAAAAAGGCTTACGCGGTATTGTTGTACCATCCTACCGACCAGGCAGAAATGGAAAAGCTTGCAGACTTGCGCTATCCTTCCATGGACATCATCCGAAAAGTATACCAATCGCTGGCAAATTACCTGCAAATGCCCAGCGGCATCGGCGAAGACGCCAGTTATGCATTTGATGTACAGGATTTCATCAAAAAATTCAACCTGCCCCTCTTCCAGGTAATTTACTCCCTTCAGGCAATGCATCAAGCCTCCATACTGGCTTACCAGGAGCAGATCTTTCTGCCGGCAACCATACAATTCAGGGCAAATAAGGAAGGGCTGGAAGCCTTTGAAGAAATGAATCCGGGCTCAGAGCCCCTGATCAAAACACTGCTCAGGTCATATGGGGGCATTTTCGATAATCCCGTAGCCATTTCTGAAAAACAGGTTGCCTGGACATTGAGGAAAGAAACAGAGGAGGTAAAAACAGGATTAGCAGACCTTCACAGAAAGGGCATTATCCATTATGAGCCGAAAAAAGAAACACCCCATATCCGTTTTTTACAAAACAGGGTAAAAGCAGAAGATCTTTACATCGATGCCGTTGCATACCTGAAAAGGAAAGCTGCTTTTGAAAAAAGGGTTAAGGCGATGATGTCCTATATGGTGGATCATGTCTGCAGGGCACAATATATCGGCAGGTATTTTGGGGACGATCAGATTCCTGCCTGTGGTATATGCGACCATTGCCTGGCAAATAAAAAAACAGCTCTATCAGCTGAAGAATATCGGTTGATTGCCGCTAAAATGCAAAAAATGCTATCAGAACAGAGTTATAGTCCGATGGAATTAGTATCAATGATCCCGGGCATCGGCAAAGAAAAAATCTGGAAAGTGCTGGATGATTGGTCTGCAGAAGAAAAAATCAGGATAACGGCTGAAGGAAGAGTCATGTTAAAATAAAAAAAAAGGGCCAGGATAGAAATCCAGCCCGTTTTTAAAATCCAATATCCTATGAAAAACCGTGACGAAGATAACGCAGTTTTTGAAAGAAAAAATAACCACTTCGTGGTATTTTTCTGCAGGATACGCGAAAATCCGCTTAACAAACTGAGAATGAACAAGTAAGGCACAATAAAATTCTTCCCGATTGATTTTCCCGGGTTTGTTTTATTAGCCAAACAGTCCTTTCTTTCTTTTTCTTCCCGTACTGCTCAACCCTAAGGCACCAAGCAGGCTCCTGGTTATGATGCTGGCAGCAGTTCTGCCAGCCTGCTTCACTACTGTATTATCGAATATCGACTCTTCCTTTGGAGCTTTTCTGGTGGTTTTGGCCGATTGTTTGGCTTCCTCATTTTCGCTCTCGATCCTTGCCGCTGCTGCCAGTTTTTCTGTCAGCATTTCATAGGCACTTTCATTGTCAACCAGGGTAGCATAATGTTTTGCCAGGGGAGATGCACTTACAATCTGATCTATTTCTGATTCATTCAATATATCCATTCGAGTTGACGGAGGTAAAAGATAGGTATGGACCAGCGGAGTGGGAATGCCTTTCTCATTTAGTAAAGTCACCAGCGCCTCTCCAATGCCCATTTGAGTCAAAAGTTCATCCACGTCGTAAAAACTCGTTTCAGGATAATTCTGTGCGGCAGTCCTGATGGTTTTGCGGTCGGCTGCGGTGAAGGCCCGCAAAGCATGCTGAATTTTTAAGCCCAGCTGGCTTAGCACGGGTGCGGGAATATCCTGTGGGTTCTGTGTGCAGAAAAAAATACCTACGCCTTTTGATCGGATAAGTTTGATAACGGTTTCAATTTGTTGCAGCAGGGCTGATGTTGCTTCCTGGAAAATGAGGTGTGCTTCGTCGATAAATAACACGAGTTTAGGCTGGTCAATATCCCCTTCTTCGGGCATGTTTGCATATAATTCGGCGAGGAGGCCCAGCATGAAAGTGGAAAACAGTTTGGGGCGGTTCTGCATATCCGTTACCCTCAGGATATTGATCATGCCCCTTCCATCTGGCCCCAATCTCATCAGGTCGTTTACATCAAAAGAAGGTTCACCAAAGAAAATATCCGCTCCCTGTTGCTGCAGTTCTATAACTTTCCTAAGGATGGTTCCGGTTGTGCTTGTTGAGATCTTACCGTATGAAGCTTCCAGTTCCTTTTTGCCTTCATTGCCAATAAATTGCAGGACCTTGATGAAGTCTTTCAGGTCAAGCAGAGGCATCTGCTGATCGTCGCAATATTTGAAGATCATGGATACAACGCCTTCCTGTGTTTCGTTTAGTCCCAGGATCTTAGCAATCAATATCGGGCCAAACTCACTAACGGTACTCCGCATCCTAACACCCGGCTGGTCGCTCAGGCTCATCAGTTCAACCGGGAAAGCAGCGGGCTTATAACCTGCCATTCCGATCTTTTCCAGTCGCTCGGTTATTTTATCATTAACCGCACCTGCAGCGGCTATACCACTAAGGTCACCCTTGATATCCATCATAAGGACGGGCACACTGGCATTGCTTAACCCTTCGGCAAGTACCTGCAGTGTTTTCGTTTTCCCGGTTCCGGTGGCACCGGCAATAAGACCGTGACGGTTCATTGTTTTAAGTGGCAGAAAAACAGGTGTGCCGGTTAACACTTCGCCATCCAGCATAGCTGCTCCAAGCTGGAAATGAGCACCTTTAAAAGTATATCCCTGTGTAACTGTATCTGTAAAAACTGCTTTATCAGCCATTAGCATTAATTTTATGGAAGTTAGTTATTGTTGGCTTCAGAGTTTCATTCATGCCAGGAAATATCATGCCTTAAAAGCGTAAAATTTTCAGGCGCATAAAATTATTTTATACCGCCTCCAGTTAAAGGGCAGGAGATATCAGGAATTAATCAGCCCATACATTTCATGGTGAGATTTTAAATAACCAGAGAATGCTCCAGAATATTTCTATTTACCAATCCTCCTCCCGCTCTAACATGAGAATTGCATTTTGAGGTACTATGAAATATTTTTCACCAGCGTACATTACTTCGGTAGCCCCGCTTATCAAAAAAATGGCCAGGTCTCCTTCTCTTGCCTGTAAGGGAACATACCTGACCAGGTCAGCATCGGTTTTCCAGGGCTCTTCTTCTACCGGCATGGGAATGGCATATCCGGGACCGGTTTTAATTACATACCCTTGCTGTACTTTCTCTTTTTCCTGCACTCCGGGCGGAAGATAAAGCCCGCTCTCGGTTTTTTCAGTGGGGTGCGAAGGCCTTATCAGCACCCGATCGCCAATGATGATCAGTTTCCTGAAGGTATTTTCCGGGGTGAGAAGCATATTATTTTTTTTCTAAAGGTACAGTAGCAAAGAAATATATAGCTTTACATGTGGGGACTGTACCGGTTTTGTTTAACAAAACTTTATTGGTCCTAACTTTTATCCTTGGAGCGAAATATTTTTATTTGTCTAAAATCACCACGCATGTCTGCAGAAAATCCTAAAGCTAAAATTTTACTTTGCGAAGATGACCCTAACCTTGGAATGGTTTTGAAAAACTACCTGGAATTAAATGACTATGATGTTATACTTGAAAGAGATGGCAGATTAGGCCTTGCTGCATTTCAAAGAGAAAAATTTGACCTTTGCCTGCTTGATGTGATGATGCCAAATGTAGACGGGTTTTCACTCGCTGAAGATATCCGCGACATCAATCCGGATGTACCCCTTTTCTTTCTTTCGGCCAAGACCATGAAAGAAGATATCATACAGGGATATAAACTGGGGGCGGATGATTATATCACCAAACCTTTTGACAGTGAAGTATTGTTGCTCAAGATCAAAGCTATACTCAAAAGAAACGAAGAGCTTAACAGGGAAAGCGCTAATATAGAATTTGACCTGGGGCAGTACCATTTTAATCCCAAGTTGCGTGAATTGTCCATTAACGGAAAAATGCAGACGCTTTCCCCCAAGGAAAATGAGTTGCTGAAAATGCTGAGTGAATATAAGAATGACCTGCTGCCCCGTGAAATTGCATTGAAGAAAATATGGGGAAGCGATACGTATTTCAATGGCCGAAGCATGGATGTTTACATCGCAAAACTCAGGAAATACCTGAAGGAAGATGAAAATATTGAGATCGTTAATATTCACGGAAATGGTTTCCGTCTTGTAGTACCTTCCTGATAAATTTCACTTAATTGAAGACCCTGGCGATAGCCGGGGTTTTTTATGTATCGAACCCTGCGTCAGATAACTTTTTTACTGGCACCCAAAACGAAACAGTAGTGCCGTTCTCACTTTTTAAACGCAACTGCCCCTTTAGCCTGTCGGCCCTGAACCGCATATTCTGAAGCCCATTACTTCCAGCCCGGGTTTTTAAGGGATTAAACCCTATACCATTGTCCTTTATTTCAATATGCAGCTTATCATGAATCTGTATTTCAATTTTTACTTCCGTGGCCTGTGCATGTTTAACCACATTATTCAACGCCTCTTTTACCAGCAGGTAAATATCTCTCCTGTGCGTTCCGCTAACCGGCAGATCAGGAATTGTTTCAGGTAGTTCTGTTTTACATCTTATATTAAAATCATCAAGGTAGGAAACCGCAAATTCCCTTGTATAGGAAATAAGGCTTTGCAGGTTATCATTATTGATATTCATTGCCCAGACTATTTCATTCATCTTTTGCACCAGTTCATTGGAAGAGGAAGAAATTTTATTGACAAAAATCCTGCTGGACTCATCTTTGGACCTTTCTTTCAGCATTTCACTCATCAGCCTGATGGCAGTTAGTCCCCCGCCAATATCATCATGCAGTTCAGCAGAAATCCGTGATCTTTCTTTTTCAACTGCCTGTTCGCGGTCAAAAATATTACGCTGTTTTTCAAGCCTTCCTACGATATATGACCTTGTAATAAAAAAAACAACGAACAGGCCAAGTATCGTCATCATCAATCTAAAAGAAAATGTTTTCCAAAATGGAGGCGTAACAATTAAGGTCATGTTCCATATTTCCGAGAGGTCTTTACCAGGCGACCGAAGCATCCTTACAGAAAACGTGTACTCGCCAGGTTCTGTCTTGATAAGTGGTATCACAAGGCCTGCTTCACCTGCCTTCCACGCTGTATCAATTTCATTGATGCGATACTGAACAATGATATTAGCAGAACCATTATAAACCATGGGACTGAATTCAAGGAATAATCCTTCGCCATATCTGGTCACAAGCTTCCGGTCCTGGTTAACACCAGATGTTATTGAATCACTCAGGTATTGTCCATTCAGCCTTATTCTTGACAGGTATACTCTGGGGCTTTGCAAAACCTTTTCAATCTGTTCAGGTGAGAAGGAAATTAACCCATTCATTGTACCCATGAAAATCTCGCTTTCGGAATTTACAAACCTGGACAGCATATTAAATTCATCTGCAGGTATGCCATCTTCAATGCCAAAATTTTCAAATCTGTTAGTACCTATTTCAAACCTGGATAAACCATTTGTACTTCCAAGCCATAACACACTATCGTTTTCCGGAATTAAGGTGTAGAGTCCGTCGCTGCAAAGTCCTTCCCTGGTGGTGAAATAATTACAAGCACCTGTTTTTTTATTGATAACATTAATGCCACCTCCATAAGTAGCCAGCCAGTAATTTTCTCCGTCATCATGAAAGTCATATACGTACCGGTTATTTAGTCCTGGTTTTCCGGTATTTGAACGAGGATAATAATTTTTAAAATTCTTTGTGTTCCTGTTTAGTACAGAAAAACCTGAATCAGTTCCTATAATAATATTTGAACTGTCCTTATCAAACCCGATAAGATTTACCACATTATTACTCAGACTGGTGACTATTGTATTACTATGTTCAAGGTGAGTAAATCTGCCATTTTTTTGATTCCAGTACAAAATACCTTTTTCAGTCATCCCGAACCAATATTCGCCCTGTGGTGATTTGATATAGTTCCGGAAACTTTGATTGATAAAAACAGGTAAGTTCTTTAAGATGGGCGGCCGTTTAAGTAAGTACTGATCTTTTTTTCTGGACAGTTCAAATATCCCCTGGTCTGAACATACCCACCAGCAATCATCTCCCTCTTTATTGAAACTTCTAAACCGGATACTTCCCGGCTGATAACCTGAAAAATAATTCACGGGAATAAACCTGTTCGTAACCCTGTTGTAAATGAGTATTCCTCCTGATGTTGCCATCAGCAAATCGTTATCCACTTCATAAATGCCATATAAAGTGGATCCACGAACCTTATCGGATATATTGCTCAGTCCCGGATAAATATTGAATTTCTGAGAAGGCCCGTGAAAATATTGTAACCCGTTTTCGCCCCCCAGCCAGATTCCACCTCTGGAATCCTGGTAAAGCTGGCTGAGCCGATTACTTAACAAGCCCCGGGCAGAAGAAAAGTTTTCTCGTAAATCATCAAGGAAACCCGTTTGAGGGAAAAAAATCTTGAGCCCATTATTTTGAGTGGCCATCCAGATATTCCCTTCTATATCTACTTCAATATCTTCCAGCTTTTCTTCTGTCGGAAAAAAAGATGCACGCTCAATGGTATAACCGGAATTCCCTTTCGGAATAACTTCAAATAAACCTGTTGCAGAAGCCAGCCAATTTTTTTGACCTGGCTTTATAAAAATTGATTTCACTGCATTCACCTGCTCATTCGAAGCAATCATGCTTGCGTTCAACGTAACAGCATTTAAAAGCCAAAGCCCATGATTTTTTGTACCCACCCATATATTGCCCAGGCTATCTTCTGCAAATGACAGAACATTTATTGATGCTTTATCATTACTGAATGTTGAGATATTCTTATATGTTCCTTTGGCCGGTTCAAAAATGGAGATGCCCATTTCCGTACCCAGCCAAACCCTGTCTGTACGGTCAACCAGCAGTACTTCTACTTTTTCATTGATCAGCGTTCCAGGGCCGCTTGAACCATAGTTAACAAACCTGGAATTTAAGGGGTTCATCTTACAGAATCCGGTATTGTAAAGTGCCATCCACAGGTTCCCTTCACTGTCTTCATCAATGCTGTTAATGATATTATCACCCAGCGAAGATGGATCATCAACATGATGGTAAAAGTTCCTGAATTCCCTGCCATCATATCGGGTCAGGCCAAAGTGGCTGCCTATCCATAGAAATCCACGGCTGTCCTCATAAATGGATTCTATTTCACCCTGAGTTAATCCACTGTAACTGGAATGATTCCTGAATGTGAGGTTATAATATTGAGCCAATGACTGGCTGGTTACCAGAGAAAACAAAGACACTAAAAAGTATGTGCATAGTCTTGTCATGCAGTATCAAAAAACAGGCTTTACCCCACCTGAAAATAGGTGTCTAAGGAACAAATATCTAATTAAACAATAAATTTTCTCCGCTGCCGGGATTGGGTGTTTTCCCAAGGTGTTCATATGCCCTTGCCGTAACCTCTCTTCCACGGGGTGTACGTTTTAAAAAACCTTCCTGTATGAGGAAAGGTTCATAAACTTCTTCTAAGGTTCCTGCCTCTTCTCCTACCGCTGTTGCAATGGTACCAATGCCAACCGGACCTCCTTTGAATTTTTCAATAATGGCCAGCAAAATACGGTTATCCATCTCGTCCAGGCCATAGGCATCCACCTTCAGCGCTTTTAAAGCATGTTGTGTTATACCCAGGTCAATAACACCATTACCTAATACCTGGGCAAAATCACGTACCCTGCGCAACAATGCATTGGCAATACGCGGAGTGGCACGACTTCTCCTGGATATTTCTGCGGAAGCATCCGAAGTGATCTTAACGCCAAGTATCTGTGATGACCTTAATACAATCTTTTGTAAGGTTTCAGCGGTATAATATTCCAGCCTGGACTTAATGGCAAATCGCGATAATAAAGGCGCAGTAAGTAACCCACTCCTTGTTGTAGCACCAATTAATGTAAACGGGCTCAGATTAATTTGTATACTCTTGGCACTGGGTCCGCTGTCAATCATGATGTCTATGCGATAATCTTCCATGGCAGAATATAAATACTCTTCCACTACGGTACTCAGGCGGTGAATCTCGTCTATAAACAAAACATCATAAGGCTGTAAACTGGTTAGCAATCCGGCCAGGTCTGCCGGCTTTTCTATCACAGGGCCTGATGTTTCGCGAATCTGAACACCTAATTCATTGGCCACAATCCTGGACAATGTAGTTTTACCCAATCCGGGGGGACCATGAAATAAAACATGATCAAGGGCTTCTTCCCTCATTTTGGCTGCCTTGATGAATATCCTGAGATTTTCAATAATGGATGGTTGACCGGAAAACTCTTCCATCCTGGCCGGACGGATGGTATTTTCATATTCAGATTCTGCCCGGTTTTGATCTGTTTTTTCCGGATTGAGGTTTGGATTCGCCATACTGTAAAAGTAATAAGCCTTCAAAGGATAGCAGCATTTTTTTTATTTTATAAAAGATAAAACGATTTCCGCACAGCAGGAATTTTAAACCTGCATTCAGGTCAAACTAAGTTGTAAAAGATTCACCCTAAAAAAAGCCCCCCCGCTAAGAGCGGAGAGGCTATTATGATTACAGAGGAAATTACTTTGCCCTTACACTTACAGAAATTCTTCTGTCGGCTTTCCGCTCTTCATCCGGAGCATCGGCAGGAAATTTGGCGAATGCTGATCCATATCCTTCAGCTTTTTCCAACTGGGTGGCATTTCCTCCATTGGTTACAATAGCGGCAGAAACTGCTTCTGCTCGTTCCTGGCTGAGTTTTTTATTAACTGCGGCATCTCCTGTCTTATCAGTGTATCCGCCAATTTTTAGTTTAAGGTTAGGATATGCTTTTAATATTTCAGCTATATTTTTAACCTGGCGCATGCTTTCTGCAGTAATAACAGCACTGGCCATTTCAAAATTGATATCATCAAAGTCAAACCAAAGGTCTTTCCCAGGAACACAGGCTGCGTCATTGATACAGGTAACAAGCCTGTCTTCTACACCACCTTTAAAAGCATCCAGTTCAACACCATTAATCAACTTTACTTTCATGGATTCCCTTACCGGGGCGGCAGCAACAGGCTCTGCAGGTTTAACCTGAGTTTCCACGGGCGCAATAACAGCTTCGGTCTGGTCATTACATCCTTTCAAAAAATACCAAAGGGCCAGTGCGCCTAATACCAACAGCAATAAAGGCATCAACCACTTTGGCATTCCACCTGAAGGTTCCGGTTCGCTGTAAGAGGCAACGGTTTCTTTCACTTTTGAAGCGCTATCATCAAATATGCTGGAAAGATTAAGTCCGGCAGGCATTGCTTTAGCCACAGTTTCTTTTTGTCCGGAAAGAAAGGATAACAAACTGCTTGCGGATAAACCATTACTCAAAACATGTTTACCAACCAGTCCAAGTGCCATTGGCGCTAATGCACTTAATAATGAATTACTGGAAGATGTTTTAATTCCAGAAAAACCGGAAATGAGGCTGGCAAGCATATTTGACTTACCGCCAAAAAGTCCGGAAAGCAAATTAGTACCCAGGCTCATCATACTGCTGTTATCACTGCCAAATAAACCGCCAAGGTTATCTAAAATCCCACTGCCGGCCGCTTGCTTTGCCATATCAAGAATACCCGCACCACCATCTTTTCCTGCACTACCTATTATTCCCTGCAGTACTGCAGGGGCAATCCCGCCAAGGGCTTTGGTTACGCCGCTTTCGCTTTCGCCTAAAAAAGAAGCTGCTTTTCCAACTAAATCAGGTGTAAGAAGACCCGTTACAGAATCAAGTAAGTTCATAGCTGTTAGTTTTTAAGTAAATAAATAAGAAAATAGGTGGGGAACGGTGTTTATGGTCTTACTAAGGAACCTGGAATGGATAAAAAAGTATGGGTATATTATAGGAGGATTGAAGGTAATGACTTTTTAAAATTTCATCTTTTTACAAGTACATTCCTTGTCTCATTTTATAAATCTATTCAACTGAAGTATCAAATCGGGGTCAGGGCAGTTAGTAAGATATCTATCCCGCTCAGAATATCTGCAAACACCCGGGTAATCTCCTTCTCTCAACTCCATATCCATGATCACCTGGAAATGCAGATGCGGAGGCCAGTTACCATTTTCTGCAGGAGTTCCAAAATGGGCCAGTTCCTGCCCATGATTTACATAAGCACCCGGGGATAGTGAAAGGTCGGATTCGCTCAGGTGTCCGTATAGTGTATAGAAAGAAATCCCGTCCAATTGATGTAGCAAGATCAGCGTTGCGCCATAATCACCATCAGCATTATTCATGGCAAAACTATGGACCATTCCGCCAACAGGACAAAATACGGTTGTTCCCGCCTTGCCCCAAATATCAATTCCCAAATGAAACCTTCTGGGTTCTTCTCCCATATGGTCTGAATCAAAAACATGGCTTCGGCTATACATGGTCCGTAATTCAGCATATCCTCCAATGGTATATTTTGCCTTGTTTTCAGATAAATAATTATCTATGTATTTAGAGAACAACACCGTATTGTAAACAATCTCTTCGGTCAAACTGGCATTTTCCGCAGTCAGGTCAAGAGAAATGAGACGATCCGCGAGAGGATCAAAAGGGACTATGGGATGATAAACTATAGCATTTTTTTTCAATGCCTGGATCAACTGAGTAGCGGCCGTCATAATACAAACATACCAAGAAACAAATACATTGCAGACATAACAAGCTTCAGGTTAGCTACAGATTTGTAGTTGTAAAATAAAAGAACCTGGTTTAAATTTCAATTTATATTAATCGGAACTATACATTTATGTCAGCCCTCATTGCCTTGTTTAAGTATTTTTACGTGGCCCTGAATAAAAAATGCCTGTTGGTCATTTGTTAAATCGGATCATTCCGCCTTTTTACGGTACTATTCCCCTTTACCTTCCGTTTTGAAAGCAGTAAATTCATACCCGATCATGCTATTATCAAAATTATCATATTCCCTTTTTTTATCAACCTGTTTGCTTTTACTTCTGGGATCGGTAAACGCACAACCCCTGACGGGTGTGTGGCGGGGTAAGATTAATAAAGAGACCGGAATGCTTGGAAGGTCATCCCAACTGGAACTCAAACTGGTTAGAAATGGCGACAGCCTGACGGGCACTTCATACTATTATTCATCTACTGATAATTATGCCCGATTCCAGGTCAAAGGTTATGTAAACCCATTTGACGGTACCGTAACCTGGTGGGATGAGCAA
>Ga0209254_10000713_pt1 | contig 28427 bp, 28 predicted proteins | sample FrelakmetDIP11DI_FD_187148 | JGI IMG/M metagenome (GOLD analysis project Ga0209254, IMG submission 187148) | Freshwater lake sediment microbial communities from the University of Notre Dame, USA, for methane emissions studies - DIP11 DI (SPAdes)... | ecosystem: Environmental > Aquatic >... | reverse complement strand
CGTTCATGGGTTCAATTCCGAAAGAAAGGGGAGATCGCCAAGCGCGATTCCACCCGGGTTGGTCAAACGGGGTTCTTTTCCCGAAGGTACAGACGCGCGACAATGTTGAGGAGCAAAACCGACAGCGTAATGAGCAGCGCTCCACCCCAGGCCAGCCGGATCCAGTTGTCATAGGGGCTCATGGCGAACTGGAAGATCACCACCGGCAGATTCGCCATGGGTTTGCTCATGTCCGTGCTGAAGAACTGGTTGTTCAATGCCGTGAACAGGAGCGGCGCTGTCTCGCCGCTGATACGGGCTACGGCCAGCAGCAGACCCGTCATGACGCCGCTCTTGGCCGCGCGCAAGGTGACCAGCGTCGCGACCTTCCAGCGCGGCGCGCCCAGTGCAAACGCGGCCTCGCGCAAACTGCCTGGCACCAGGCGCAGCATGTTTTCCGTGGTTCGAACCACCACCGGTACGGCAATCAAAGACAATGCCAGCGAGCCGGCCCAGCCAGAAAAACCGCCCACCGTCGCCACTGCGATGGCATAGACAAACAGACCGAGAACGATCGATGGCGCGGACAGCATGATATCCGTGACAAAGCGGGTCAGTTCCGCCGTTTTGCTCTGATCGCCGTATTCGGCCAGGTAGACACCGGCAAGAACACCGATCGGCGTGGAAACCAGAACCGAAAAGCCAACCATCATCAAGCTGCCGACAATGGCGTTGGCGAGCCCGCCGCCTTCGGTGCCAGGCGCAGGCGTGGATTTGGTAAACATGTTCCAGTCCAGTGCGGCCAGTCCGTTGGTGAACAGCACCACCAAGATCCACAACAACACCGCAAGGCCCAGAACCATCGACCCCATCGAAAGACTCAGGCCGACCAGGTTGGACCTGCGGCGGCTGCGATACAGCGCTTGATTGAATTCCATGATCAAAACCCTTTCGCTTTTTCGGCCCGTACCAACATCCACTTGGCCGCACCCAGAACGATGAAGGTGATGACAAACAGCAGGAAGCCCAGCGCAAAGAGCGTCGCAATGTGAAAATCTGCCGCCTCGCCGAATTCGTTGGCCAAAGTCGAGGCGATGGAAGTCCCGGGTGAAAACAGCGATGTGGGCATTCGATTGGCATTGCCGATCACGAAGGTGACCGCCATCGTCTCGCCCAAGGCGCGCCCGAAGCCCAGCATGATGCCCCCGATCACACCTTTCTGCGTGTAGGGCAGGACCACGTTGCGCACCACTTCCCAGGTAGTGCAGCCCAGCCCATAGGCTGATTCGCGCAAGATCGGCGGCACGATCTCAAACACATCGCGCATCACCGCCGCCACGAAGGGCAGCACCATGAAGGCCAACACGATGCCCGCGGCGAGGATGCCAAAGCCGTTCGTGCTGCCGCCAAACAGGAAGCCGATCAATGGCATGCCGCCAAGAACTTTCTGTAGCGGCACTTGTGCAAAAGTGGCGAAAAGTGGCGCAAACACAAACAGGCCAAACATCCCGTAAATGATGGAGGGCACAGCCGCCAGAAGTTCAATGGCAATACCCAAGGGACGCCGCATCCAGGTGGGACAGGTTTCCGTCAGGAACAGTGCAATGCCGAAAGCAAGGGGCACAGCGATCAGCAACGCGATTCCCGCGCTGGCCAAAGTACCAACGATGGCAATCGCGGCACCGAACTCCTCATTGATGATGTCCCACTCAACGCGCCAGATGAATTCGACGCCAAATTTCTGAAACGCCGGCCAGGCATTGATGAAGAGGGAAACAATGATGCCCAACAGGGCGACCAGCACCAGCAGCGAAAAGGCCTGGGTGAGGCGGTGAAAGAAAATGTCCTCGAAACGCTGCCTTCTGGCAATCGACACCATGCCAGGGTTGCCGGCTTCAAGGGGCGCTGGTCGCACGTTCATGGTTATTTCCGCACTCATAGTGAATCCAATCCAGACACTTTACACGCTGAAAATTTCCTTGACCGGTACAGCACAGCGTGCCGGTCGGGGACATCGGCAAAGGCCGCTTATTTCTGGATCTGGGACCAGACCTTGGCGCGAATTTCCTTGGTCAGGGGGTCAGGCAGCGGCACATAGTCCAGGTCGGCAGCCATTTGCTTTCCGTTCGTGAACGCCCAGTCAAAAAACTTGAGTACTTCGGCCGATTGCGCCTTGTCGTCAGGGTTCTTGTACATCAGGATGAACGAAGCGGTGCTGACGGGCCAGCTCAGGTCCCCTTTGGCGTTCACCATGGAGATGCCCATGCCTGGCACGCTGAACCAGTCGGCGCCAGCTGCGGCGGCGGCAAAGGTCGTGTCATCCGGGCTGACATACTTGCCGCTGGCGTTCTGCAACTGCATGAAATTCATGTTGTTTTTCTTGACGTAGGCGTATTCCACGTAGCCCAACGAGCCCTTGACGCGGTTGACGTTGGCGGCCACCCCTTCGTTGCCCTTGCCGCCGACTGAAGAGGGGGCAGGCCACTTTACGGCAGCGCCACGACCCACCTTTTCGGCCCAGTCCTTGCTGATCACGGTCAAATAGTCAGTCCAGTTGTAGGTGGTGCCAGACCCGTCGGCGCGGTGCACCACAGTGATGGCCAGGTCTGGCAATTTCTTACCGGGATTCAGGGCCACCAGCTTGGGATCGTTCCACTTGGCAATGCTGCCCAGGAACATGTCGGCCAGCACCGGTCCGGTCACGCGCAGTTCGCCGGGCTTGAAACCATCGAGGTTGATTACGGGTACCGTGCCCCCGATAATGGCCGGGAATTGCACCATGCCATCCTTGTCCAGGTCAGCGCCGCTGACGGGGGCATCCGTCGCGCCAAAAGCGACGGTCTTGGCCCGGATCTGCTTGATTCCCCCGGATGAGCCGATCGACTGGTAGTTCAGTCCGGTGCCGGTCTGCTGCTTGTAGGCCTCAGCCCATTTGGCGTAGATCGGGAACGGGAAGGTTGCGCCTGCGCCAGTGATGTCGGCTGCAAAAGCACTGCTCATCGCCAATGTTGCAAACGCGGCGGCCGCAACGGTTTTGAGGAAATGTCTTTTCATGGAGTACCTTTCGAAAGGGGTTGATAACTGGCAAGAACAAGCGTCACTTTATGTACTCAATGTGACAGGGTTGTGACAATGCGGCCCTTGAAGCCTGTCTTTTTTGTGTCACTGTCATGCGCCAGAATGAAAGACCAGCGTTCCGCGCCCGAACAGCACGGCCAGCCCGTCTCGACCGGCTCGAACGGGCCGAACCGGATGCTATGCTGGACTCAGCAACAGAAAAACATTCATGCAAAACGGTACCCGCCTCGCCGCTGTGGACTTGGGGTCCAACAGCTTTCGCCTTGAAATCGGCCGCCTCGACCACGGGCAGATCCACCGGACCGAATACCTGAAGGAAACCGTCCGTCAGGGCGGCGGCATGGACGAGGAACGCAACCTCGGGCCCGAGGCCATGCAGCGCGGCTGGGACTGCCTGGCACGCTTTGGCGAGCGCCTGGCCGGCTTCAGGAAAGCCCAGGTTCGCGCCGTGGCCACCCAGACGCTGCGCGAGGCGCGAAACCGCGACGAATTCCTCAGCCGCGCCGAAAAGGTGCTTGGCTTCCCCATTGACGTGGTTTCCGGGCGCGAGGAAGCCCGCCTGATCTACCAGGGCGTGGCGCACTCGTTGCCACAGTCCGCGGAACGCCGACTGGTGGTTGATATCGGGGGTCGCTCCACCGAATTGATCCTTGGCCAGGGCTTTGACGCCCGGGTCATGGAGTCGTACCGCGTGGGCAGCGTGGCCTGGTCCATGCGCTACTTTCCGGACGCCCAGTTCACGCCCATGGCGTTCAGGATGGCCGAGATCGCGGCCAAGGCGGTGCTCGACGAGGCGCTCAACGCCTACCGGCGCAGCGCCTGGGACGTGGCTTACGGCGCCTCGGGCACCATCGGCGCCGTGGGCGATGTGCTCGGGGCGGCGGGTTGGCCGCCCGGCGTCGTCACGGCTGCCGGTCTGGACTGGCTGCTGGCCCAGTTGCTCGCGGCCCAGCGTGCCGACAACCTGCGCATCGAAGGCATGAAGGACGACCGGCGGGCCGTGATCGGTGGCGGGCTGGCCGTGCTGCGCGCGGTGTTCGAACTGCTACAGATCAACGAGATGCACGCGGCAGAAGGTGCGCTGCGCCATGGCGCGCTGTACGACATGCTGGACCGCGAACACATCCAGACCGACATGCGCGCCACCACGGTGCAGCGGCTGGCCAGCCGCTTCGATATCGACGCCGTCCAAGCGCTGCGTGTCAGCCAGGTGGCCAGCAGCCTGTTCCGCCTGATGCAGCCGGACACGCCTGAAGACCAGCGCGAACGGCTGGAACGCAAACTCGACTGGGCGGCGCGGCTGCACGAGATTGGCGCACAAATTTCGCACAGCGAATACCACAAGCACGGGGCTTACATCATTGGCAACACCGATGCACCCGGTTTTGCCCTGTCCGAATTGCAGCGCCTGAGCCAGTTGATCCTGGGACATCGGGGCAAGCTGCGAAAGCTCGATGCCGATTTCGAGGACGCCCACTTCGTACAGCAGTTGATGGCGCTGCGCCTGGCCGTGGTGTTATGCCATGCCCGGCGCGACCCGGACCTCAAGGGACTCACGCTGGCCTGCAATGCCGGGCCGGCGCGCCGGTTCGCACTGGGCGTGCGCGCCGGATGGGCCGAAGCCTGGCCCCAATCAGCCCATTTGCTGCGCGAAGAAGTCATTGCATGGCAGAAGTCCCCCTGGACCCTGCAATTGCTGTAGTCGTGCTGTAATTCTGATCCAGCGCAATTGACCGACGTGTACCGTGCCGTATAAGCAAGCCATTGTTCAAACCCGATTGATTTTTAAGGAAATACCATGAGTAGCCGCCCAACAACGCCAGCGCCCGCAGTTGAAATTGAAAAATCGAGCGTGAACACGGCTTCAGCCCCGGTGCCCCCAGGCACGACACCAGCGCCACTAGCTGGCAATACGGCGCCCGCCAAGCCGGTCAGAAAGCCCGCAGCAAAGCCGACGGCGAAGCCCGTTGTCGCGAAATCAGTCCCGAAAGCACCCGCATCGAAAGCGAAGAAACCCGTCGCAAAGCCATTGGCCAAGGCTTTTGCCCAAGGTGCCAAGCCGGCGAAGTCCGCAAAACCTGCGAAGCCGGAAAAAGTGCTGAAACCCGTCAAGGCGGAAAAGCCAGCGAAGCTGAAAAAGCCCAAGCTGGTGAGCGACCGGTTCAAGCTGCTGAAAGCCGAGTTGGCGGCACTGGACGCACTCAAGAAACGCGCGGCCAAGGCAAAACTCCCGGCAACAAAGAGCGCCCTGTTGCGCGCCGGCATCCAGGCCCTCACCGCGATGAACGACGCCGCCTTTGCAGCCGTGCTTGGCCAGTTGCCGGCCACCCGCCCGGCAACGGGCAAGGGCAAGAAGGCCTGAGCTAGAGCATCTCGGGCGTCTGCACCGTCACGACGACGGTTTGCAGCACACCCTCGCGCTCCCGGCTGCGCACCCACCAGACCGCGCCCTTGCGCACCGGCAGTTCGGCGGCCTGCAGGCCAAGCAGTTGCGCCAGCGTTTGCCCCAGCGTCGGCTGATGCCCCACCACCAGCACCGGCAACCGGGTCTTGGGCCAGCCGGCCACGGTCAGCAGGTCTTCGGCCTTGCCGTCGGGGGCCAGCTCGGCGCGCACCTTGAACTTGCGGCCCAGGGCCCGCGCCGTCTGCTCGCAACGTTTGGCCGGGCTGGAGACCACCCGGACACCGTCCGGCATCTGCCGCTCCAGCCATGCCGCCATGCGCGCCGCCTGCTTTTCACCGCGCGGCGTCAGCACGCGCTCCATGTCCGTGCCGCCCTCGGCCAGATCAAACGCTTCGGCATGTCGCCACAGGATCAAATCCATGCTCTGTTTCTCCTAAATTGATGCGGGCGCGGCGTAGCGGGCCATCAAGGCCGCCTGGGCGCCTTGCCCGGCGGGTTTCGCGGAAAGATTCACGGGGTGGTAGGTGCCGTCGGGGCCCATGTCCCAGGCGTCACGGCCATCGTGCAGGTAAGCCACCAGGCATTCGTCGATGATGCGTTGGCGCAGCGCCGGATCGGTCACCGGCCAGGCCAGCTCGATACGGCGCAGCATGTTGCGGTTCATCCAGTCGGCGCTCGACAGGAAAAGCTCTTCAGCCCCGTTGCCCCGGAAGTAGAACACCCTGGAGTGCTCCAGGAACCGCCCGATGACCGAGCGCACGCGGATGTTGTCCGTCAGCCCCGGCACTCCCGCAGGCAGCATGCAGGCGCCGCGCACGATCAGGTCGATCTTCACACCCTGCTGGCCCGCGGCCACCAGCGCGTGGATCAAGGCTTCATCGGTCAGCGCATTCATCTTGGCAACGATCCGCGCCTCCTTTCCGCTTTCGGCGAGCGCGCCCAGCGCGGCGATCCTGGCGATCATCCGCTGCTGCAGGTTGAACGGCGCGAGCAGCAGGCGGTTCATGCGCGGAAGGTGGCTCTGGCTGGCGATGTGGACAAACAGGTGCTCCATGTCGGCCGTGAGCTGCGGGTCGGCCGTGAGGTAGCTCAGGTCGGTATACAGGCGCGCCGTGCGCGGGTTGTAGTTGCCCGTGGACAGGTGACCGTAGCGTTTGAGCATCTTGCCTTCGCGGCGGGTCAGCAGCAGCATCTTGGCGTGGGTCTTGAGGCCCACCACGCCATACACCACCTGTGCACCAATCGACTCCAGCGCTTCGGCCCAGTTGATGTTGGCTTCCTCGTCAAACCGTGCTTTCAGCTCGACCACCACCGTGACCTCCTTGCCACGGCGCACGGCTTCGCGCAACAACTCCATGAGCTCCGAATCCGCACCTGTGCGGTAGATGGTCTGCTTGATCGCCAGCACCTGCGGGTCGTGCACGGCCTCGCGCAAGAAGTCGAGTACCCCGTCAAAGCTCTCGAAGGGCTGGTGGATCAACACATCGCCCTGCTTCAGACGAGCGAAGAAAGACTCGTCCGGCGTCAGCTGCACGGGGTAACCGGCCTGGTAGGGCGGGAACAGCAGCTTGGGCTTGTCCACCAGGTCGATCAATTGCGTCAGCCGGGCCAGATTGACCGGACCATGCACCCGGTACAGCGCCTGCGCGGGCAGGTCAAACTGGCGCAACAGGAAGCTGCTGAGAAATTCGGAGCAGCCAGCCGACACCTCCAGACGCACCGCCTGCCCGAAATGACGGTGCTGCAGTCCCTGGCGCAAGGCGGTGCGCAGGTCCTGCACATCTTCCTCGTCCACCGACAACTCGGAATGGCGCGTCACACGAAACTGCGAGAACTGCCCGACCTCGCGCCCGGCAAACATGTCTGCCAGGTGCGAGCGGATCACACTGGACAAGGAGACAAACAGGGTGCGCCCTTCCGACACGGCCTCCGGCATCCGGATGAACCGTGGCAGCACCCGCGGCACCTTCACGATCGCGATATCGTTGGCGCGCCCGAAAGCGTCTTTGCCGCCCAGCCGGACGATGAAATTCAGTGACTTGTTGGCCACCTGGGGAAACGGGTGCGCCGGGTCCAGCCCCACGGGAATCAGCAAAGGGCGCACCTCGCGCAGGAAATACGCCTTGACCCAGTGCCGCTGCGCCGGGTTACGCTCGCCGTGCGCCATGATCTGGATGCCCCGCCTGCGAAACGCCGGGAGCAGCTGGTCGTTGTAGATCGAATACTGATGGGTGACCAGCTTGTTCGCAGCAGACGCCAGCGCCTCGAAAGTGGCTTGCGTGTAGAGACCCGTGCGCTGGCGCGCCTGGCTGGCGCTGAGGTGCGGCTCGGCGCGCACCTCGAAAAACTCATCCAGGTTCGCCGAGACGATGCAGAGAAAGCGCAAGCGCTCCAGCACGGGCACTTCAGGCCGGCAAGCCCAGTCGAGCACCCGTTCGTTGAAAGCCAGGATGCTGTGGTCGCGGTCAAGCAGCGGCACCGGCGTGGCCGGCGACGCAAGTGGCAATTCGACCTGGGGAACAGACGCTGCTGAGGAGATAGGTGCTTTCGGCATCAATGGCAATTCAGGACGGCTTCAGGAATTGTTTATTGTTGACCAAAATCAAGCCGGCGGCGTGTCGAAAGCATCACACCTCAGCTCGGCATGGACCAGCGCCTTCTGGCGCGTGGGCACGAGGTGGCTGGCGAACAGCCGCGCCGCATGCGTCCAGCTGAAATCCAGCGCCCTGGCGCGAGCCTCGTGCCGCGGCATCGCCAAGGCTTTGTAGTATGCCAGCCGTAGATCGTCATCCAGGGCGCCACCCCGCGGCGCGCCCGCGGCCTGCCCCAGCACCTCCAGCGGCCCGTCCACCGGATAGGCCGCGACGGGGGTACCGCTGGCCATGGCCTCGAGCATCGCCAGCCCGAAGGTTTCGTTGCGGCTGGGGAAAACGAAAACGTCGGCTGCGGCATAGACCAGCGCCAGTTCCTTGCGCGGCAGCAGTCCCAGCCAGCGCACCTGCGGGTAGCGCTCCCGCAGGCTGGCTTCCAGCGGCCCGACGCCGCACACCACCTTGGTGCCAGGAACGTCCAGCTTGAGAAAGGCCTCGACGTTCTTTTCGTACGAGACTCGGCCCACATACAGCTGCACTGGACGCGCCAGCGCACCCAGCGGCGGGTAGATGCGTACCTGGGCCTGGTAGCGAAACAACTCGGTGTCGACCCCGTGCGTCCAACTTCGCAGGTGCCGAAAGCCCCGTTGTTCGAGCATGCGCAGGACCCCGTGCGTGGGCAGCATCACCCCGGCGGACGGTTTGTGGAAATGCCGGAACAAGGCATAACCCCAGGCCAATGGCACCTTTAGTGCGGCATTCAAAATCTCCGGGAACTTGGTGTGAAACGCAGTGGTGAAAGCAAGGCCCCGTTTTTGGCAATAGCGCCGTGCGGCCCAGCCCAATGGGCCTTCGGTGGCAATGTGGATGGCGTCGGGCCGCAAGGTGTCCAATTGCACTTCGAGCTGCTGCCTGGGCGCAACTGCGAGGGCAATGCCCGCATAGCCCGGGCACGGTCGTGTGCGGAACTGGCCGGGGTGAATGACCTCCACAACATGTTCCAGTTCATTGAGCTCGCGCACCAGTTCAACCAACGTAGTGACCACCCCGTTGACCTGCGGCGCCCAAGCATCCGTGATCAAGGCGATCTTCATACCACCACCCGGGCCCGAGGCTGCAGCCGGGCGTGGGCGGCGCTCACGGCAGCCCAGTGCACCAGTTCCAGCCGGCCGTCCAGATGTTCAACCAGCGCGCTGCGGCTTTCCACCCAGTCGCCGTCATTGCAGTAGAGCGTGCCGTCGATCTCACGCATCTCGGCCCGGTGAATATGGCCGCAGACCACGCCGTCATGGCCCCTGCGCCGGGCTTCAGCCGCCACCGCCGCCTCGAAGTCCATCACGTAGTTCAGTGCTTTTTTCACCTTGTGCTTCAGATAGGCCGAGAGTGACCAGTATGGCAGCCCCAGGCGCGCGCGCAGGGAATTGAGATGGCGGTTCAGCCGCAGGGTGAACTCGTACAGGTTGTCGCCCAGGTAGGCCAGCCACTTGGCGCACTGGACGACCCCATCGAAATGGTCGCCATGGGTGATCCACAACTGGCGCCCATCGGCCGTGGTGTGCACAGCATCGTGAATCACTTCGATGCCGCCAAAGGAATGCCCGATGAAGCCGCGCGCGAACTCATCGTGATTGCCCGGCACGAACACCACGCGGCAGCCTTTGCGGGCGCTGCGCAGCACCTTCTGGACCACATCATTGTGGGCCTGGGGCCAATACCATCGGCGCCGCAACTGCCAACCATCGATGATGTCACCCACCAGATAGAGGTGGGTGCTAGGGTGCGCCTTCAGGAAGTCCAGCAGCGCCACCGCCTGGCAACCCGGCGTGCCCAGGTGCAGGTCGGAGATGAAGACGGCGCGGTAGTGTGGGTGCCCGGCCTCCTCAGCCGGCGCCGGCTCACCTTCGGGCAGGTACGAATTGATGGCGCGGTATGCGGCTGCCTGGCCCGGCGCACCCAGTGCGTCAAACCGGGTGGCGAATCCTTCCCGGATGAACCCGGTTTTCATTTTCCATCCAGAAAATGCTTGCGGTAGCGGGACGGCAGGTCCTGCATCCGCATGAACATTGGCAGATCCGCGCTGTTGAAATTCGGGTCCCAGGCGGGCGGCCCCAGCACCTTGGCGCCCAGTCGCAGGTAGCCGCGGATCAACGCCGGAGGATCGATGTCAAGGCTGTCGTCCAGCTGTTCCACCGGCAGGGGCAGGCGGGGAAACACCTGGTGTTCGATGGGCGCAAGATGCGTGGCTTTCACCTTTCGCCAGATACTGGCGGCAGCGTCACCGCTGATCACGCCGTTGTGCAGCATGGGAATGCTGGCGCAGCCGATCATGGTGTCGAGCTGGTTGCGCGCCATGAATTCAGCCAGCGCCCCCCACAGCGCCATGATCACACCGCCGTGGCGATGATCCGCATGAACGCAGCTGCGGCCCAGTTCCACCATGCGTGGGGTGAGGCCGCGAAGGCGGGTCAGGTCAAACTCGGTGTCGCTGTAGGTGCCGCCCGCCCGTTTGGCTTGGGCGGGAGTCAGCACCCGATAGGTACCAATCACTGCACCGCTGAACACGTCCCGCACCAGCAAGTGCTCGCAGTAGTCGTCGAACCGGTCGATGTCATGGCCTTCAATCGAGGTCGGCAGGCGCGCACCCATTTCGTTGGCAAACACGTTGTACCTCAGACGCTGCGCCTGGCGGACTTCGTCGTGGTGGCGCGCCCATGAAACCGCCAGCGCGGCACGCGCACTTTGCGCAGGCGGCATGGAGCCAGTTCCTGACTCTTGAAATGCCGCACCGGTTGAGGTGTGAGGTGACAGCGCAGACGTCAAGACGGACAGTGCTTTCATTGAGTCTCTCCTTGGGTAGGTGTTGCTTGCGAACAGGCCGATCATCCAGACCCGTTATGACGCCTTCAAGGCACTTTCATGTCTTTTCCATGACTTTTCTGGTCCTTCTCCAGCGCCAGATGGTCTTCTTCCGCTATATGTTTTGCAGTCCACCCCGATCGACATGCCATTGTCATAATTCATTTCAATAATTCAACTATCATTGAACAATGGAAAAAATGAACACAGAATCGCTGGCCGACGAAGCTGTCACCGTCAAGGCCCTCGCCGCTTTAGCCCAGCCGCAGCGCCTGCGCGCATTCCGGGGTCTTGTTGTCGCCGGCCCGCAAGGGTTGACGCCCGGCGCTATCGCCGAACAGCTCGGTATCGCGCCCAGCGCGCTGTCATTCCACCTCAAGGAGCTGGCGAACGCGGGCCTGGTGAGCAGCGAGCCGCGCGGGCGCAACCTGATCTACCGCGCCAACTTCGCGCAGATGAACACCCTGCTTGGCTACCTGACGCAGCACTGCTGCGAGGGAGAGGCCTGCGAGCTCACCGAATCCGCGAGCTGCGTCGTCTGCTGACCTACAGGGCTGGAACAACACCATGAACCTGGCCGACGCATTGAACCTGGGCTGCATGTGCCAGACCTTGAGCCCGGACCGCCTGCGCGAACAACTGGAAACCGACACCAGCCTCGCCGGCCTGACCCGACAGCTGGCCGCCAGCCATCCGCACCTGTTCTCTCGGACGGCCGTGTTCCTGGACACCGGAACGCGCGATGCCCTGGCCGCCACGGTCTCGGCCATTGAACGGGTGATCGCCCTGCCCGCGTATCAGGACTTCACACTGGCTCATCCGCCGGCCATCGCCCGGCACCCGTTCGGGCCGGCCGGTGTGTTCATGGGCTACGACTTCCACATGGGCGCTGACGGTCCGCGCCTGATCGAGATCAATACCAACGCCGGCGGCGCCCTGCTCAACGCCGCGCTGGCGCGAGCGCACCGGGCCTGCTGCGACGCCATGGCCGGCCTGTTCGACACTGCGACCGACCTGCTGCAGATCGATGCCCGCTTTGTCGCCATGTTCCGTGCCGAGTGGCAGGCGCAGCGCGGCGAGGCGCCACTGCGCACCGTGCTGATCGTGGATGACGCGCCAGAAACCCAGTACCTCGCCCCCGAGTTCGCGCTGGCCCGCCAGCTGTTTCTGCAGCACGGCATCACCGCCGCCGTGGCCGATGCGCGCGAGCTGCAATGGCGCGATGGCGCGCTGTGGCACCCCGCCCTGCCCGCAGGTGTGCCGGTGGACCTGGTCTACAACCGCCTGACCGACTTTGACCTGTCCGACCCCGCCCACGCCGCCTTGCATGACGCGTATGTCGCCGGCGGCGCGGTCGTCACGCCGCATCCGCGTGCCCACGCCCTGTTTGCCGACAAGCGCAACCTGATCACGCTGGGCAACGACGCTCTGCTCGGCTCCTGGGGCGTCAGCGCGGCGGATCGCGCCTTGCTCGCGGCGGCGGTCCCACGCACCGTGCTGGTCACTGCGCACAACGCCGACGCGCTGTGGAGCCAGCGGCGCCAGCTGTTCTTCAAACCGGTCGCCGGCTTCGGCGCCAAAGCCGCCTATCGCGGGGACAAGCTCACCCGCCGCGTCTGGGGCGAAATCATCGCCGGCGGCTTTGTCGCCCAGGACCTCGTGCCGCCCAGCGAGCGCCTGGTCGAGGTGGATGGCCAGCCCAAACGGCTCAAGCTCGACCTGCGCGCCTACACCTACCAAGGCGAGATCCATCTGCTGGCCGCGCGCACCTGGACGGGCCAGACCACCAATTTCCGCACCCCGGGCGGCGGCTTTTCACCTGTCGTCGTGTTGCCGGCCGTGGAGCCTGCGCCATCCGAAGTTCTTTCGACACCTCATTCCATCCACCCAGCCTTGACCACCACACCATGACCAACACCGCCAAACCCTTGAACGTCCTGTTCCTGTGCACCCACAATTCGGCCCGCAGCATCCTGGCCGAAGCCATCCTCAACCATATCGGGCGGGGCCGCTTCAAGGCCTTCTCGGCCGGCAGCAGCCCGCGCGAAAACCAGCAACCCAACCCGCTGGGCCTGCAGGTGCTGCAAAACGCCGGCATTTCCATCGAAGGCCTGCACAGCAAGAGTTGGGACGAGTTCGGTGGCCCCGATGCGCCGCACATGGACCTGGTCATCACCGTCTGCGACAACGCCGCCGGCGAGGTCTGCCCCTACTGGCCCGGCCAGCCCGCCACCGCGCACTGGGGCTACCCGGACCCGTCCGCCGGTGACGGCACCGACGTCGAAAAACTCGAAGCTTTCCGCCAGACCCTGCACGCCCTCAATCGCCGGCTGGAGCTGCTGATCAGCCTGCCGAAGGAAAAGCTTGAAAAGACCCTGCTGCAGGGCACGGCCCGCGACCTGGCGACCCGCTGATCGACATTCACAAGGAAAAATCCATGAAAAATATCCAGATCTTTGACCCGGCCCTGTGCTGCAGCAGTGGTGTTTGCGGCGTGGACGTGGACCAGGCGCTGGTCAGCCTGGCGGCGGACCTCGACTGGGCCAAGCAGCAAGGCCTTGTCGTCGAGCGTTTCAACCTGGCCCAGCAACCGATGGACTTTGCCCAGAACGCCACCGTCAGGGGCTTTCTGGAGCGCTCGGGTGCCGAGGCGCTGCCGCTGGTGCTCGTCGACGGCGAGGTCGCCCTGGCCGGGCGCTACCCGAACCGCGCCGAGTTGACGCGCTGGGCCGGCCTGGCCGCCGCAACCCCGGCCCTGGCCGAGGTAGCGCCCGCCGGCGGATGCTGCGCCGGCGGCCGCTGCGGCTGAGCGCGCAAATTCACGCCCTTATCGTGATGAACCCCATGAAATTTCTGCAACAGCCGCCGCGCTTCCTGTTCTTCACGGGCAAGGGCGGCGTTGGCAAGACCTCGATTGCCTGCGCCACCGCCATCGAACTCGCGACGCGGGGACAACGCGTGCTGCTGGTCAGCACCGACCCGGCATCGAACGTCGGGCAGGTGTTCGGCATCCCCATCGGCAACCACATCACGCCCGTGGCGGCCGTGCCCGGCCTGTCGGCGCTGGAAATCGACCCACAGGCCGCCGCGCAGGCCTACCGCGACCGCATCGTCGGCCCGGTACGCGGGCTGCTGCCGATTGATGTGGTGCGGGGCATCGAGGAACAGCTCTCGGGCGCCTGCACCACCGAGATTGCCGCCTTTGACGAATTCACCGGCCTGCTGACCGACACGACTTTGACGCAGGCCTACCAGCACATCATCTTCGACACCGCGCCCACCGGCCACACCATCCGCATGCTGCAGTTGCCCGGCGCCTGGAGCGGCTTCCTGGAGGAAGGCAAGGGCGACGCCTCCTGCCTGGGGCCGCTGGCCGGTCTGGAAAAGCAGCGCGCGCAGTACAAGGCCGCTGTCGATGCACTGGCCGACCCCCAGCGCACGCGGCTGGTGCTGGTGGCCCGGGCGCAGACCTCCACCCTGGTGGAGGCTGGGCGGACCCACACCGAACTTGCCGCGATCGGGCTGTCGCAGCAGTACCTGGTGATCAACGGCGTGTTCCCGGCCGCCGCCACTGCGGCCGATACACTGGCCGCCGCGATCGTCGAGCGCGAGCAGGCGGCCCTGCTCGCCATGCCGGTCGCATTGACCCGGCTGCCGACCGACCGGATTGCCCTCAAGCCCTTCAACCTGGTCGGCCTGGACGCCCTGCGCCACCTGCTGGGGGACTCAGCCCCCGTCGAGGCGGGCGGCCTACCGTCCGAGGCCGCGCTGGCGGCCCCCAGCCTCGCCGCGCTGGTGGACGAGATCGCACTGGACGGCCACGGCCTGCTCATGCTGATGGGCAAGGGCGGCGTCGGGAAGACCACCCTGGCCGCTGCGGTGGCAGTGGAACTGGCCCGGCGCGGCCTGCCGGTGCACCTGACCACCTCGGACCCGGCTGCGCACCTGGCCCAGACGCTGGACGGCACGCTGGAACACCTCACGGTCAGTCGTATCGACCCGCAGGAGGTGACCGCGCAATACCGCGCCCAGGTGCTGGCCACCAAGGGCTCGAAGCTCGATGCCGCAGGCCGCGCCGTGCTCGAAGAAGACCTGCGCTCACCCTGCACCGAGGAAATCGCTGTGTTCCAGGCCTTCTCGCGGGTGATCCGCGAGGCGGGCAAGAAGTTCGTGGTGATGGACACCGCGCCCACCGGCCACACCCTGCTGCTGCTCGACGCCACCGGCGCCTACCACCGCGACATCGTGCGCCAGATGGGCAGCACCGGCGTGCACTTCACCACGCCGATGATGCAATTGCAGGACCCCAAGCAGACCAAGGTGCTGGTGGTGACGCTGGCCGAGACCACGCCGGTGCTGGAAGCCGCCAATCTGCAGGACGACCTGCGCCGCGCCGGCATCGAGCCCTGGGCCTGGATCGTCAACAACAGCGTGGCGGCAACCTCGGTCACCTCACCCCTGCTGCGCCAGCGCGCGCACAACGAACTGCGCGAGATCGACGCCGTCGCCAAGCACCATGCCCGCCGTTACGCGGTCGTGCCGCTGCTGGAAGACGAACCCGTAGGCCTGGACCGCCTCGAACAACTGGCAATGAATGGAGTCACCGTATGAGCGCCCAATGTGAAACCACGGCCAAATTGGCCGCGAACGCCCCCATGAGCGTTTTCGAGCGTTACCTCACCGTCTGGGTGTTCCTGTGCATAGTCGCGGGCATCGCGCTGGGCCAGCTTCTCCCGGGCGTTTTCCATGCTATCGGCCACATGGAAGTCGCCCAGGTCAACCTCCCCGTGGGCCTGCTGATCTGGGTGATGATCATCCCGATGCTGGTCAAGGTGGACTTCGGCGCCCTGCACGAGGTGCGCCAGCACATGCGTGGCATCGGCGTGACGCTGTTCGTGAACTGGCTGGTCAAGCCGTTTTCGATGGCATTCCTGGGCTGGCTGTTCATCCGTCACTTGTTTGCGCCGCTGTTGCCGCCCGACCAGCTCGACAGCTACATCGCCGGCCTGATCCTGCTGGCCGCCGCGCCCTGCACCGCCATGGTGTTCGTGTGGAGCCGCCTTACCGGGGGCGACCCGCTGTTCACGTTGTCGCAGGTGGCGCTGAACGACGGCATCATGATCGTGGCCTTTGCGCCGCTGGTGGCTTTCTTGCTGGGCATCTCGGCCATCACCGTGCCTTGGGACACGCTGCTGACCTCGGTGGTGCTGTACATCGTCATCCCGGTGATCCTGGCGCAGCTCTGGCGCAAGGCGCTGCTGTCCAAGGGACAGGCCGCCTTCGATGCCGCCATGGAAAAAGTCGGCCCGTGGTCGATCAGCGCCCTGCTGGCCACGCTGGTGTTGCTGTTCGCCTTCCAGGGCGAAGCCATCCTGCGCCAGCCGCTGATCATCGCCCTGCTCGCGGTGCCGATCCTGATCCAGGTGTTCTTCAACTCCGCGCTGGCCTACTGGCTGAACCGCGCCGTCGGCGAGAAGCACAACATCGCCTGCCCGTCCGCGCTGATCGGCGCGTCCAACTTCTTCGAACTCGCGGTGGCCGCCGCGATCAGCCTGTTCGGATTCAACTCCGGCGCGGCGCTGGCCACGGTGGTCGGCGTGCTGATCGAGGTGCCGGTGATGCTGCTGGTGGTGAAAATCGTCAACAACTCCAAAGGCTGGTATGAACGGGGCTTGCCCGCAGAAAGAGCCACGCCATGAGCACCATCACGATCTATCACAACCCGAAGTGCGGCACCTCGCGCAACGTGCTGGCGTTGATCCGCAACGCCGGCATCGAGCCGATGGTCATCGAGTACCTGAAGACCCCGCCCAGCCGCGCCGAACTGGTGACCTTGATCGCCGCGACTGGCGCGCCGGTGCGTGACGCCATCCGGGCCAAGGAAGCGATCTACACCGAGCTGAACCTGGCCGACCCGGCCCTGAATGACGACGCGCTGATCGACGCCATGCTGGCCCACCCCATCCTGATCAACCGCCCGCTGGTGGTGACGCCGCTGGGCACGCGCCTGTGCCGGCCGTCCGAGGCGGTGCTGGACCTGCTACCCGCGCCGCAGCAAGGCCCGTTTGCCAAGGAAGATGGCGAAGTCGTGATTGATGACCTGGGACGACGCGCCAAGGCCTGATTCCGGAAAAATATGAATCAAAATGGCACCATCCCAGCGTGGGATGGTGACAGTTTGCTATTTATTTTGCATTTTTCGGTATTCCCCGTGATGGCCCCGACGGGTTGGCAGGGTCTGCACGGGCGAGCGATCCCGCCGTCGGTGCTCGGCTCTAGCGGCACCGGGGCCTGCTATTCGACCGGAGTCGCTACAGGGTTTGCGAGCGCGCTGGCATCGACGCTGCCGTCGTCACTCTGCACAGCGAAGCCAGGAACAGCGAGATAGAACGCCAGCATCCGTTGCGCTTGCCGGCTGGCCGACCAAGTCTGCGCATACTCCCGGCCGGCATCGCCCAGTTCCTGGCGCATCGGTGCATCGTTCAGCAATGTGATGACCTTGCCCGCGAAATCAGCCACGTCTTCCTGGGCAATGTGAACGCCCAGGCCCTCGCGCAGCACATCGCGCGTGCCCAGTTCGGCGGTCGAAACGACCGGCACGCCTTGCGCCATCGCTTCAAGCAGGACCAGGCCCTGGGTCTCCGTTCGCGACGAGAAGATGAACAGGTCCGCGGCGCAATAACAACTGTTCAGTTCCTTGTGGCGATCCAGGTAACCGATGAACCGGGCGCTGCCGTCCAGCCCCAGCCGGATCACCGTATCTTTAAGGCTTTGCCGGGCCGGACCTTCGCCGGCAATGACGAAGAGCACATCGGCGACGTCCTTGCGCACGGCCTCAAGCACCTGGATCAGGAACCCGATATTTTTCTCGTGCGCCACTCTTCCCACAAAAAGCAGTACCGGCTGGTTCCGGGCAATGCCGTACTTCTCGCGGAATGCAATGCGATCGCCCGGCACAAAACTTTCAGGCTCGATGCCCGTCGGGATGACTTCGGTTGGGGTTGTAATCCCGTAGGCTTTCAGGATTTGAAGCATGGGACCGGACGGCACGACCATGCCGTCCAGACTGTTGCCCTGATGCCGGGAAAACCGCTTTGCGACGAAGCGCATGATTTTCCGGGGTATGAAAGGGATGTAATGGTAAAGATATTCCTCAAAGAAGGTATGGTAGGTCTCCACACAAGGAATACCTAAAATACGGGATAACTTGACGCCCAGATAATGCGCAACAAACGGCGTCTGGATATGAATCACGTCATATTTCGCAGCCCGCAGTGGTTCCACATGTTTCATGACCCAGCCATAACTCATGAACCGGTCTTCCGGATCCAGCGGCACCTTTCGGGATGGCACCCGCAGAATGCCGGCTTCATCATCACTGACTCTCAAATAGTCGGGTGCAATCAAATCGACCGAGTGTCCCAGTGCGCGCAGATTCCGACGAAATGTTTCTATTGAGGTCGAGACACCGTTGACTCGTGGAAAATAAACATCGGAGATAAACAAAATATTCATGATGTTCGAACCCTGGATGAGGACCGCATTGCAAAACCGTTCTCGAACATTCAGCTAATTCAGCAACACCAGCGTCCAGACGGTCGCCAGATTCAGCAGACTGATCAGCACAGCGGCACTCCCGATGTCCTTCGCCCGCTTGGCGAGTTTGTGGTCGTCCAGTGAAATGCGGTCCACCGTGGCCTCGATGGCTGAATTGAGCAGCTCCACGACAAGAAGCAACAAAACGCATGAAATCATCAATGCCCGACTCAGCATGTCGGACTCAAGAAATAAGGCCATGGGAATGAGAACACAGGCAAGCAAAACCTCCTGGCGGAAGGCGTCTTCGTTGCGAAACGCCGCCTGAAGCCCGGCACACGAATATCCAAACGCGTTTACCAAGCGCTTGAATCCGGTTTTCCCCTTGTGCGGACTTTCAACAATTTTCATCAAAAACACCCATGATTCAGATGATGGCTGTTACCGGTTTTTCCCAATTGGGCGCTAGAAAGCCCGCAGTCTTTTTTCGACGTGCCTGTTTGTCGCCTACAGCTTGGCACAGGCATATTTCAAGTGCATGACAGCTCTATTTCACAGGGACGAAAACCCCGTCCCAGCCGGTTGTTGCGATTCGCAAGCGCTGTGCCCCGAGCGTGGTCAGTTTGAATGCTCCACCGCCTTCCAAGGCCTGGCGCACAACCCAGCCGGCCGCAGGACCCACTCGAATCTGCTGACGGGAAAACCTGATTTCCAAATCCGCACCGGTCTGGCAGAGGGCCCCTGTGCTCTCGGCCCAAAGGCCTTCGCCGGTCTTGGTAAACAGCAGATGCAGCGCGCCATTCTTTTCTCCAATGGAGACGACGAGAGGCTTCCCGTCACGCATGGAGGTTTCTTCCCAGCTCAGCGCAAACGTTGGCGCACCCAGCAGGACTCTCAATTCCCCAGGGCTTGTCGCACACCGCTGTGGTTCGTTTGCTCGGCTGGGGCAAGCGGCCATCAGCGTCGGGAGCAGCAACATTGCCAGTCGCCGCATCGCGACGTTCATCCGGCGGTCTTGAGCCCGTTGCCCGGGCGCTCGCCCCGCTGCAATCGCTGGTCGATCTCGGTCATGACGGGAAGCAAATCGGCTACCGTGTCAATCAGGTAGTCCGGGCGGGCACCTTCAAGACGCGCTGCGGCCCGTGCGCTGCGCACAACCCGGTCAGCGGCGCCCAGCGCGGACCACTCAGCCCAGGTCAGCCCCATCTCATTGCCGCTGGCCGTGACGCCCACAGTCCAGCAGCCGGCGTGGGCACCTTCAAGCAGGCCGGGCTCCGTGTCGTCCACCTTGACAACGGCGTGGGCGGGCCAGACACCCAGTTCCAGAAAGCAGCGGTACATCCCGAAGGGGGCGGGGCGCGACGCGGGCAGGTCGTCCGCGCAAACCAGGTTGTCGGGCGCAAAGCCCTGCGCCGCCGCCAGGGGCGCCAGAACGGCGGCAATCGGACGGTTGTAGCCGGTGGTCGATCCAATCTTCAGGCCCGCAGCCCGCAGTGCGGCAACCGCTTCAGCTGCGCCCGGCACGAGTTCGGCATGGTTGGCGACTGACGCGACATTCAGGGGTGTGAAGATGTCGTAGAGGCGGTCAATGTCGGATGCGCACACCTCACGGCCATGGCGCGCGCGCCATGCGGCGGCGACGCGCGGCAGCCGGGCCAAGGCATCAATATGGTGCCATTTGGGGAGGCCCATGGGCCCGCGTGCCTCGGCGATGCTGATGTCGATGCCTTCCTGGGCAAACAGCGTGACGAAGGCGCCCATCGGCGCGTGGCTGCCAAAGTCGATCACAGTGCCGGCCCAGTCGAAGACCACCGCCCGCAGGTTAGAGAGTTGCAAGGGATTCATGGTTTTACCAGTTGTTGAAAACGTCTTCGGCAATGCCGAACGCGGTGCTGGCGCCACTGCCGCTGGTGACGACCACGACGCGCGTGGCAGTGTCCGGCGCGACGATGAGGCAATCCGTAGTGCCGCCAGTCGGGTACAAACCGGTCCAGCGCTCGACCACTTCACACTGTTCGAGTTGCAGCGTGGCACACAGATGGCTCAGGATCAGCCGGTCCACCGCCTCGCTGGCGAAGGGTTCCGGGGATGCATCGTCGTGGTGCGAATCACCCACGACCAGCGTGCCGTCACCGCTCTGCACCGCAATCAGGTGGATCCCGTGACCCAGGCTCGCGCCCTCCTCGTCCAGCAAATGCTCGCGCAGCGCCGCAGCCGGGGCCAGGTCGGCGTAGCCGTGGTAGCGCACCAGGCTCAGGTCACCCATCACGGCCGCGTCCAACCGGAAACCGGGTTCGGGCCGAACGCGCAACATCTGCAGGCGGGTCAGGCCCAGCGGATGCTCTTGCAGCCACTGCTGTGCCACACCGTTGAGTTCGGTGCCTGGACAGACGACCACGCGCTCCGCATGGAGCCGCCGGCGGGCGGTGCGCACGGCGGGCGGCGCGACCTCAAGGACCTCTTCGCCGAACAGGAAGGTCACGCCTGCTGCCTCCCGGAGCCAATGCGTCAGCAGGGTGATGGCCGTGCGCGATTCAATGCGCAACTCGTGCGGGCTGTACAGCGCGGCCACCGCACCATCGGTTTTCAAGTAAGGCGCCCATGCAGTGGCGTCCCGTGCTGCATGCAACGTGCATTCCTCGCCCATCTCTGTTTCCATGAAAGCTTCCAGCACCGGTAGCGAGGCCGCATGTCGGGCCAGCAGCCACAGGCCACGGTGTTCGATCGAAATGCCGGCGGCCGGCGCAATGGACCGCCAGACGTCGCGGCTGCGGCAGGCGCGCCGCCAGGTGTCGCCGGCACGCTGGCCCGTCACGGTCACGAAACCGAAGTTGCGTATCGACGCACCCACGCAGCGGTGGTCGCGCTCGACCACCGCCACCCTGAGGCCGCGCTGCGCGGCCACGTGGGCGTGGGCCAGCCCGATCACCCCGGCGCCGACGACGATGAGGTCGAATGAGTCTGATGTCATGGATTGATGAGATGGAGAGGATTTGGTGGAATGGATCAACAGATGCGCCAACGCTGTGTGCGGCCGGTGACCCAGCGCGTGGCCATGGCAAACAGCAGGCGGGCAACGCCGGCGGTGACAAAGATCAGGACCGCCATCGCAGCAGCGGGTGCGACGTCCCCGGCATCGTCCATGTTGAGCACGGCGACCGAGGCCAACTGGGTGTGCGGCGCGTACAGGAACACCACCGCCGACACCGTGGTCATGGCGTTGACGAAAAAGAACCCCGCCACTTCCAGCAGCGCGGGCAGGCAGACCGGCAAATGCACGCGCCACAGCGTAATCCAGAAGGGAACACCCAGCGACTCGGCCACCACTTCGAACTCCTGGTCCAGCTGGCGCAGTGCGCTCAACAAGGTCAGGTGCGCCACAGAGAAGTAGTGCGCCACCGTGCAGGCGACCAGAATGGCCATCGTTCCGTACAGGCCGTGCAGGGGGTTGGACGGCGCGTTGAAGAACAGGATGTAGCCGAGCCCCAGAGCGAGGCCCGGCACGGCCAGTGGCAGCGTGACCACCAGGTTGATGGCCTCTCTCAGGGTGCCAAAGCGTCGTGGCTTGTCAACGATCCAGGCGGTCAGAAATGCCAGGACACTGCCAAATACAGCGGTGCCCAGTGCCATGCGAAGGGAGTTCCCGTACGTCGCCCAGCCGCCACCATCCATCTGGTTGAAGTCGTAGTTTTTCAATGACGGCTGCAGGTTATAGGGCCAGTACGTGGCCAGCGACGCGAACACCGCGACGCCGATGACGGCCAGCAGGGACAGCGCCACAGCGCTGCAGTACAGCAGCAGCACCCGGTCACGGAGTCTGTGTGGCGCCGGCTGGTACACCGTGGCCTTGACACCCAGGGCCGCGCTCTGGCGTCCGCGCAGCGCGCGTTCGACAAAGAATGCGGCCACGGCGGGCATCAGCAAGATCACGCTCACAACGGCACCCATGGCGAAGTTCTGCTGGCCGACGACCTGCTTGTAGAGATCGGTGGCCAGCACATTGGCCTGCCCGCCGATGACTTTTGGCACGCCGAAATCCGTGAGGACCAGCACGAATACGACGACGAAGGCCATCAACACACCGTAGCGAGAGGCTGGCAGCGTGACCGTGACGAAAACACGCCAGGGCCCGGCACCCAGCGTGCGCGCGGCCTCGATCAGGCGTGCGTCCAAGGTGGCCAGTGAAGTGGTCAACAACAAAAGGGCGTGCGGAAAAGTCCACAGCACCGAACCGGTGACAATTCCGCCCTCGCCATAGATGCTGCCGCCGACCCAGGCCTTGAGCAGGCCCTGGTTGCCAAACAGATACACCAGACTGATGGCCATGAGCAGCGACGGCGCCAGCAGTGGCACCATGGCGAGGCCGCGGAACACCCGCTTGAGCGGCATGGCGCTCAGGGTGAGCGCATAGGCATAGCCATAGGCCAGAACCACGGTGATGGCCGCGCTCGTCCCCGCCAGTTTCACGCTGAGCAGGGCGGCATCCAGAAGGCTGGGTGTCTGCACCCAGGTGGCGAAGTTGGCTAGCCCGACCCACGTGCCCGTGGCGTCGAAGAGACTGCGCCCCAGCAAGGCCAAGACCGGTACGGCAATGAACAGAGCGCCCAGCGCAAGCAGCAGCCAGGCGCTGGCGCCCTGTACGCTGGATTCGGCCAGGCCAACGGTTCCGGCAGGCCGCGCAGGGGCGATGACAGCGACCATGTCAGGCGGGGATGATGTGCAGGGCTGCCCGGGGCAGCCGCACCATGCAGGCTTCGCCGCGCAACCATGGCACATGGCCATCGGCTGGAGTCGAAAACTCTGCGTCGATGGAGGCTTCCAGGGCTGGCACGCGTACCCGAAGGCTGATCCAGGCGCCGCAGAAGGTCCAGTCCTCGACCACGCCTGCATGACAGTCTGGCTGTGCCGGTGCCGCCGACGGCTCACGCGCGCGGGCGTGGTCAAAGGGCTGCAGCTGGACCTGCTCGGGCCGGATGCCCAGCAACAGCTGCTTCACGCCTGCTGGCAGGTCCCGGGCCACTGCGATACGTGCCTGGCCCACGCGGACGCGGCGCGGCCCGACCGCTTCTGCAGGCCAGAGGTTGATGCGCCCTACAAAACGCGCGGCAAACGCGCTGGCTGGTTGCGCGTAGAGCCGGGTTGGCGCTGAGGCCTGTTCGATGCGGCCGTCGCGCATCAAGACCACGCGGTCGGCCATGGCCAGCGCCTCATCCTGGTCGTGCGTCACCATCACGGCGGGAATGCGCAGCCGCTGCTGCACGCGGCGTATCTCGGAGCGCAGCGTGTGCCGCACCTGGGCATCCAGCGCAGAAAGCGGCTCGTCGAGCAGCAACAGTTGCGGTTGCGGCGCCAGCGCGCGCGCAAGCGCCACACGCTGCTGCTGGCCGCCCGAGAGCTTCGCCGGATAACGGTCCGCGAAGCCACCCAAGTCCACCAGATCGAGCATTTCACGGGCCCGGTCTCTGCGGTGGCCGCGCTCCATGGCGCCCAGGCCGTAGGCGACGTTTTCGATCGCCGTCAGGTTGGGAAAAAGCGCGTAGGACTGGAACACCACGCCAAAGCGCCGCATGGCGGCGGGCTGTGCCGTGATGTCGCGTCCGTGAAGCGTGATGTCGCCCGCGTTGGCGGTCTCGATTCCGCACAGCACCCGCAGCAGCGTGGTCTTGCCACAGCCTGAGGGGCCGAGCAGGCAGACGAACTCCTGCGGGCCAATGTCAAGATCCACACGGTCCAGCACCGTGGTCGCCCCGAAACGCTTGACGATGCCCTGCATGCGCAGCACAGGTGCCTCGACCGCTTCCCTGGGACCCGCCCGATCCTGCAGGGTTGGGGCGGACGCCTGTGCGGGCAGTGGCAGGTCAATGCGCATGTCCGTTTCAGCGCTTTTCAGCCTTGCCCTCGTAGCGCTTGCTCCATTCGGCGAGGATGCGCTCACGGTTGGAAGCGGCCCACTCGAAGTCGTTCTTGATGAGCTGCTTCTCTATATCCGTGTTGATGAATTCCAGTTTTTCCTGCACGCCCGGCAGGGCCACGACCGCGAAATTGGCGGCGTAGAGTTCATTGGCCTTGCGGGTGACGGCCCAGTCGGCCAGCGCCTTGGCGGCTTCCGGCTTTTTGGTGGAGGCGAGGATGGCCGTGGCCTCCATGTCCCAGCCCAGACCCTCGGCGGGCAACACGATGTCGATCGGCGCACCGTCGCGCTTGGTCTTGTTGGCGCGGTACTCGAAACTCAGGCCCAGCGCGTATTCGCCGGCGCCTGCCTGACGGCAGGGTTTGCTGCCGGAGTGGCTGTAGGCACCGATGTTCTGGTGCAGCGCATCCATGTAGGCCCAGCCTTTTTGCTCGCCCATCATCTGCAGCCAGGCGGCCACCATGAGGTAGCCGGTGCCCGAACTGGCCGGGTGCGGCATTGTGATCTGCCCCTTGTACACCGGCTTGGTCAGGTCGGCCCACGCCGCTGGTTTCGGCAGGCTTTTCTTGCCCGCCTCGACGGTGTTGAAGCAGATCGCCGATGACCAGACGTCCATACCAACCCAGGTTGGCTGCGCTCGCGGGTCGCGCATGTTGCGCTTGATGTTCTCCAGTCCTTTGGGCGCGTAAGGCATCAGTGCCTTGTCCTTGTCCAGCAGCATGAGCGACGTGGCCGCCAGGCCCCAGACCACGTCAGCTTGCGGATTGGCTTTCTCGGCCAGCAGCTTGGCGGTGACGATGCCCGTCGAGTCCCGCACAAACTTCAGCTCGATACCCGGCTGGTCTTTTTCGAAGGCTTCCTTGTAGGCCTTGATCTGGTCCGCCTCGAGCGCGGAGTACACCAGCAATTCGGTCTTGCCCTGCGAAAGGACCGACAGCGGCAAGGCCATCATGGCGGCGGAAAAGAAATGAAGGATGCGATATTTCGACATGGGTACTCCTGGGTTTAACTTCCCTGTCATTGTTCAAACGTACAGTGACAGCGTGATGACAAACCCAAGGCCTCCGATGCCCTCCATGCCCATTTCTTCGCCGTCCTCCCTGTCCGATCTGCGCCAGGTCTTTCTAGCCTGTGGAAGCAGCCAGTACACCGGTGAGCCGGTCACCCATCTGGCCCACGCGCTGCAGACGGCTCACCTTGCGCAGCGTGCCGGCGCGGGTGATGCGATGGTGGTGGCGGCGTTGCTTCACGACGTGGGCCACCTGGTGTCGGGGCACGCCGGCACGCCGACGCTGGAGGGTGTGGATGACCGGCACGAACACACCGGCGCCGACCTGCTGGGACGCTGGTTTGGCGAAGACATCACCGCGCCCGTGCGCCTGCACGTTGAGGCCAAGCGCGCCCTGGCGACCGACCCGCGCTACCTGCGGGCCCTCTCCGCCGATTCCCTGCGCAGCCTGGCCTTGCAGGGCGGACCGATGACGCCAGACGAGGCCGCGGCCTTCCGGACGAAACCCTGGGCCATGGCGTCGATGGCACTACGCCGCTGGGACGACGCCGCGAAAAACCCCGACTGGCGTGTCGGCGAACTGCAGGATTTCTGGCCGCTGGCCGAGTCAGTGGCGCGGCGCTGAGCGCTGCAAGTCGCGTCAGTACCAGGCTGCCAATGCCTCGGCGTGATGTGCTGCACGATCGTGAGCTGCAGGCGTCCAATGCGAATGACTGCAGGCCGCGCGCGTCAGGAAGTCCAGCAGCGAGAGGTGCCGGCGCAGCACGCGCTGCTGGCGGTGATCGATCAGCGGGTTGAAGATCCCACGGCGGGAAAACAGCTGCCGGGGGTTTTTCTTGATCCACAGCCACGACCCCATCTCCAGCGTGAGTGGCAGGAAGGTGCGTACCGGGTCCATGCAGGCCTGCAAATACAGGTGATCCCACAGGTCGCCATGGGCGAGGTATTGCGCGCTCTGCGGCTCGATGACATAGGTATGGTTGCTGTGCGCCTGCAGAAAGATTTCCTGCAGGGCGTGTAACTCCGCCAGGTGCCTGATCGGCTTGCGCGTGTGGGCAAAGGGAAACCACAGGCGGTCACGGAGCCCGAAGCCCGAATGGCAGTCCAGGGCCATGCTGAACGGCCGCGCGAGCAGCTCGGCGCTGACCACCTCGCACAGCGCCTGGCTCTCGGTCTCCATCGGCTCCCCAAGCCGGCCCCGGTACCACGGCAGGCCCGGACTCAGCCGCTGGCCGCCCACCATGACGGGCACCCTGTCCTGGGCATCGACCGGTGCGTTGCGCATCAGGTCCACGCCCCGGGGATTGGCACGCGTGCCCGAGGCCATGCCGCCGGGATTGACGATCGGCATGAAGACAAGCCGCAGGTGTTCCAGTTGCCGGTTCAGCGTCACGTCCCAGCGCAGGCGCATGACGACGTTCTGGAGGTAGGCCATCACCACCTCGCTCCCGATCCGCTCGAGCCCATGCACGCCGCCAAAGAACCCGACCGCGGGCACATCCAGGCTGGGATTTCCCAGGGCAATCGCGTAGATGGGCAGACTCGCGCCGGATGCCAGCTCCGCCTGGCGAAGCACCTGCACTTCCAGGTGAGGCGCGCCGAGTTCGACGATTCTTTCCAGCGCGAGCAGCTCTGGCAAGGCGCTTTCAGGCACGGTCATGGAGGCTCGTCATTGGTGACGCTCAACACCAGCGCCACTACGCCCCAAGACCTCGCCGCGCTTTGAATCGGGCGTCAAGGACTGGCTAACTGACGCAGAACCGTCACATGGAACCGGTATCTTTGACCTATCAAAACTCTGCATCAGGGGTTCTTCATGCTCTGGAAAATATTCGGCTTGCAGAAATTGCTCGATGAATTGTTCGACGACACCTGGTGCAGTCCGTGCGTTCCGACCCGTGAAAGCCCTTCCCGTGAAAAGTTCACGACTCCAACGCGGGATTGACATGTCGCGCGCCCTCACTCGATTGGGGATGATCAGCGCCAGCATGGCATGGGGCTTCATGGAGCTTTTCGCGCTGCAACGCGCCCGCTACCAGGCCTGGCGCGAGCGCGGTCACGCCGCTTTGGCCTCTCCGGGCATCCCCCAGGCCCGAAGCGCCCGCAAGAGGGGCCGCTTCTTGCTCTGATGCGCCTGCATGCGGCGCAGGATGTCGTCCAGCGTGCGCATGGCCTCCGTGATGTGCGGCCCCTTGTTGAGCATCACGCACTCGGCCCGCTCGCCCATGGCGGCATCGGTGATCTCGGCACGCGACGGCAGGCCGGTCTTGGCCAGGGTCTCCAGCACCTGGGTGGCCCAGATCACGGGCATGTGGGCCGCCTCGGCAGCCCAGAGTATTTCTTCCTGAACCTCGGCCAGACGCTCGTAACCGCACTCCACGGCCAGATCGCCGCGCGCGATCATGATGCCGGCCGTCTTGCAGGCCATCGCCGCAAACAGCAGCTCCGGCAAATTCTCGAAGGCCCGGCGCGTCTCTATCTTGAGCACGATGCCCAGGCCGGGTCGCTCGAGCCGCAGCAGGCAGGCCCGCAGGGTTTCAACATCGGCGGCCTGCTGAACGAACGACAGGCCGACCATGTCAGCCACCTCGGCGGCCACCGCCAGGTCCTCGATGTCCTTCTCGGTCAAAGCCGGCAGCTTGAGCTGGCTGTCGGGCAGGTTGATGCCCTTGTCACCGGCCAGCTTCTCGCCGCTGTCGCGCGCGTGGGTAATGTCGACTTCCAGCCAGTCAGGCTCGACCCGCTTGATCACCCCGCCAATGCGCCCGTCGTCAAACCAGATCCGCTCGCCCACGCACACCTGCCCGAAGACTTCGGGCAGGGTGCAGGCCACGGTCGGCACGGGACGCTGCGCCTTGCCCTTGCCCTTGTCTGGAAGGTCCTCGACCGATCCACGCGTCAGCCTCAGGGCGCCCCCGCGCTCCAGGTGCAGAAGACCCTCCTGGCGCGGCAGGTCGGCCAGCCCGGTCCTTCGCGGCGAGTGCCCCTTGCGCTTGCGTTTGAGCTGGGTCTGCGGCACCAGGTAAGCGGTCTGGGTGCACTCGGCCAGAAAGCCGGACTCGT
>Ga0209254_10000712_pt1 | contig 28467 bp, 20 predicted proteins | sample FrelakmetDIP11DI_FD_187148 | JGI IMG/M metagenome (GOLD analysis project Ga0209254, IMG submission 187148) | Freshwater lake sediment microbial communities from the University of Notre Dame, USA, for methane emissions studies - DIP11 DI (SPAdes)... | ecosystem: Environmental > Aquatic >... | reverse complement strand
TGCGCCCCGCATCTGGGTTTCGAGGCAAGACACCGACCCCGCTCCCGTACGGGCAGGGGTACACGCCGGCATGCAGGGCCATCCCTACTGGCATCCCGACGGCGTGCGGCTCGTTCACTTCGCCTCGGCGGCGACGGCATGGGATGCGAGTCGCCAGTTCGTGGCAGAGCGGGCGCCGTCGCAGTTGTGCTGGCTGGACACGCGCACCGGCGAGGTCTCGCCCCTGACCCAGGGGCCGTACACGGACGAGCGACCCGCGGTGACCCCCGATGGGAACTCCGTGGTGTTCGTCTCCAACCGTTCGGGGCGCCTGAACCTCTGGTGCGTCGACGCCGACGGCAGCGGCCTCACGCAACTGACCGACGGACCCGGTCCGGACTACCGACCCTGCGTGTCACCGGACGGCAGGCTGCTCGCCTACTTCACGTCGGCATCCGATGGTTCCCATCAGGTCCGGCTCCGTGACCTGTCGTCCGGCTTGGAACTGCCCACCGACTGGACGAGGCGATTCGCCTGGAGCCATGGTCCCTTCTGGTACGGTGACAGCCGCGCGCTGCTCGTGCATGCGCTCGCACGTGGCGCAACCGCACCGGCGCTGTGGCGAGTGGATCTTTCCAGTGGCGAGGTGCAGCGACTCGATACACCCGGACTGGCGAGTGCCTCCCACGGAACGCTGGATGCAGCCGAACGCTGGCTGGTCTGCGATTCCCGGCAGCGTTAGGACCGCAGGAAATTGCGCCACTGGCGCCAGTAGAGTGCGGCATCTCCCGGGTAGCGCAGGTCGTCGCGGACACCCGGCGCGAGGCAGTTCCACGCAAACTCCACCGGTGCCACCGCGCGATTCCACAGCGGAAGCCCCGGGTCACGCATGCGCGACAGCGTGTGACCGAGATCCGTCGGCAGGGTCCAGCGGGTCACCACGCCGGTGCGTCCGCGCGCGAGGCCGGCACGCTCGATGCCGAGCGCCCGGTCGATGAGCAGGCGCGGATAGTCGACGCCCGAGGCGAGGTCGAGGTGCAGCCCGGCCCAGAACCGTGAGTTCACCTCGATGAACTCGAAGGCGTCGCTGCGCGGATCCCACTTGTATTCGACCATCGCCACGCCCTGCCAGCCGAGGTGGCGCAGCCGGGCGACGGCGTCCGCGTGCATGGCATCGTGCCACCAACTCCGCCGCAGGCCGCTCGTTCCCCCGGTGTGGGGGCTGTCGTGCAACGACAGCATCATCGATGCGGCGACAACCTCGCCGTCGTCCATCAGCACGTTGGCGCCCGCCTGCACCGGCGAACTCGCATTGCCCTGCGCGAGGACCGCGTCGTACCGCTCGAGCAGCGTCGCGGCGACCTGCGCCGCTTCGGTGTGCGTATCGCAGCGACGCACGACGGCATCTCGCCCCAGGCCGTCATGCACCGCGTCGCCCTTCACCCAGACGGGCGGCTCGAGCCCGGCCACGCGCTCGGAGAGTACGGTCAAGTCCGACGGCCGGAGCAGCGCCGTGGACGGCAGGTGCTTTCGCAGCGCACTGTCGGGAGGCTCGCGCAGGAACACGTCGAGCACGTCGAACTTCGACAGGCAGCGGTAGACCACCTCCGGACCGGGCGCCAGCGGCAGCAGGTGGGCGAACTCGGCGAACACGGGACGCAGCGCCAGCAGGCAGCCCTCGGTCGGGACCAGGGCCCGGATGCGATGCCGTTGGACGTAGTCCCGAAGCCACGGCAGGAACGCGGCATCGTCGTAGCGCGGCGCGACCGCCGGATGGCGGTTGTAGCGCGACTGCAGGCCCAGCGCACCGGGGTCGGCTGAGTATCCGTGCGTGCGGTAGCCGCCGCGCCCCAGCGAGCGGACGACCCCGAGCATGCCCAGCGCATGGACGTCCGCGACGAGGACGTCCGTTGCGGCTCTCGGCCCGTTGGCAGGATGCGATTTCATGGTCGAATGATATTGGAAGGCTGCGCTCGAGGGTGTGATGCGGCTTCGACCCGCTCGTGGTTCAATCGCGCATGCCGTCCATCGCAGCGCACACTGAAGTGCCCCACCAGACATGAACGCAGCCCGGGCGGGCATGATCCGCCGGATCTCGTGGCAGTCGTTGACCGCGCGACTGCGAAACACGCCGGTCGCCCGCTGGATCCACAGCGATCACCAGCTGGTGGTATTCAGGATCGTCCGCCCGACCGACCCCGCCCGTGCGGACCCGGCGGGCCCGGTGCGCCGCGACGACTGGAGCGACCTCGAGAAATTCGAGGTTACCGAGCGCTGGCTGACGCGCGACGCATTCCTCGCGACCGCTGCCGTGCGGCTGTCGCAGGGGGAGCACGTCTATACGATCGCGGATGCCGAGCGGCTGCTGAGCTACGGCTGGCTGGTGCCGCAGCAGGCAGCCTCGTGGCTGCCGGCGGTCGAGCAGGAACTGCGCTATCCGCCCGGTGCGGCGGTCATGTACAACGCTTACACGCATCCCGCCGCCCGAGGCCGGGGCTACAACGGCCTGGTGACGAAGGCCCGCATCGCAGACGCTTTCCTGGAGTTCGGCGCACAGGCGGTCTACACGGCGATCGAGCCCCACAACCTCGCCGCCACCCGCGCCAAGGACGGCTCCGGCATGGCCCCGTGGATGGAACTCGGCTGTGCGCGTCGCCTTGGGCGGACGGTCAAGAGCCGGCGCATGCTCTGAAACGACACGGACTCGACGACACGGCCGGCCGGAACCCGGGCGACTCACGCCGGCGGTGGATTGTCCGCCTGCAACGGCGGCCAGCCGCGCCGATCCATGTCCTCCGGGCTCGCGTAGATGGTGATGCCCTCCCCCGCGAGGCGACGCAAGTGGGCATGAAAGCCCTGCGCATCAATCCACCAGCAGCGCGCCGCACCCACCGCTCCGGTGTGCATCAGGCCCGCACTCGAGAACTCGCGCCAGAAGTAGTCGCGCACATCCTTGCGCGTGGGATTGTCGATGCGCCGATGCATGTACTCGACCTCGAAGGCGCGCACCGGCACCTCGTGCACGACGCCCATGGCGTCGCGACAGCGCATGCGATGCGTCTCGGGCCGCTTCACCGGCAGCGGGAAGGCATCGCCCATCTCGTCCTCGAGACGGTGATAGAAGGTCACCGGGCCCATGCTGATGCCCACGCCGAGCAGTTTGCCGCCGAGTTCGATGAACCGCTGCCACGGCGAGCCCTCGCCGAACACCGACATGGCCTTGTGATGGTCGGCGGTCACGAGATCAGCGTGACGGCCCACGGCCGAGACGGAGTGAGTCGGGTGCAGGCTGCGCCTGACCCCGGATAATGCGAGGAACGCCGAGGGCAGCGCTCCGAGGTTCGAGCCGTGCACCGTCGGGTCGAAAATGTACTCGGGATCCTTGGCGGCGTTGGCGATCGTGCCGCCGGGCAGGTAGTACGTCGGCACGATCATCGTGCCGTCCGGTCCGATCACGTCCCACAACGCCTCGAACACGGCGATGGGCCCGCCCTCGACGTAGCCGAGGCTCTTGAGCGATGAATGCACGAAGACGGCGTCGCCGGGCACGAGTCCGAGTCCGCGGAAGCCCTGCGCCAGTTCTTCGCGCCCGAAACGCGGATCCGTGTGGCTGCGGGCGATCAGCTTCGCCTCCTTGATCGCACCCTTGGCCTGGTCGCGCAGCGACTTGCCGATCTTCCTGAGCATGTCAGCGCCTCCCCTGCTCCACCTGTTTCTCGAGCCAGACGGAGTCGAGCATGAACTTGCAGGCCCAGTTCAGGTACTCCCACTGGCCGTAGAGACCCGAGATCGGGTAGGAGCCCTGCACCCCTCCGGCGGCCTGCTCCGGCCCCTCGATGAGCACCGTGCGGCGCACGAAGCCGTTGGCGAGCCGGCCGGCCCGCAGGTAATGCTCTTCCCCGGTCAGCTGGTAGAGGCGCAGCCAGGTGTGCGCGATCTGCACCGAGCCCGTCAGGCACACCCAGTCCACCGCGGCGCTCCAGTCGCTCGCGAGCCGGCCCGGCAGCCAGCCGTCCGGCCGCAGCGCCCCGAGCAGGCCGACCGCCGTCCGCCGCGTGGCTGCGAGGTAACGCTCGTCCTGGAAGTACTCGAAGGCCTCGAGCAGGCCGCGCAGGTAGTAGCCGAGCGTGTGCGTCAGCGGCATGTCGGGCAGCGTGAGGCAGCAGTCGGCCACCCAGCCGTTCGCCTGCTGCTTGCCGATCGCCCAGTCGATGTTCATGCGGGCCGCCTGCTCCCAGGCCGGATTGCGCTCGACGCGCAGCGCGTCGAGCAGACCCCAGGTGACGTGCGTCTCATAGGCCTTCTCGCCGCGCTTCGCGAAGGGCGTGGCGTGCTTGCGCCAGCAGCCGTCGGGATCGATCGTCGTCGCGAGCCAGTCGGCGGCCTCGCGCATGGCCGGAGCGTAAGTGTCGCCGTAAGCCGAGGTTCCCGCCGCGAGGCCCATCAGGATCTGTCCCGTATTGAACGTCACCGGCACCTTGCGGCTCGCGTTGATCATGCCGCCCTGGAATCCGCCGCCCGGCATCTGGATCGAGACCAGCCAGTCGAGCATGCGCCGTGCGCGCACATCGAGTTCAGGGCGCCCGAGCGCGCGGGCGAAGTGGACGCAGGTCGGCACGATGTAGCCGGTGGTCTCGGGGTAGGACGCGCCCCAGCCGGAGACCACGCTGTAGTGGCGCGCCACGCCGCCGTCCTGCGAGGCGGAGCGGTCCTGCGCGACGCCGAGCCAGCGCAGGCCGGCCTCGAGCACCGCGTCGATGCCCGGATCCGGCCGCGATGCCACCGGCACGCGGTCGCGGCGGATGGCGCGCTTCGCCTCCGCCGGCAGGAAGAGCTGCTGCTTGATTCGGGTGATCAGGTCGGTCATGCGGGTTCCATTAATGCGGGTGTTCGAATGCGGCGCGCGCAAAGCTCCGTTGCAGGTAACTCTTCACCAGCCGCGCGGCGTAGCGTCGCGGCGAGTTGTCCCAGGGCGCGACGCGGGGCACCTGGAACGGATCGCAGCCAGGGTGTGCGGCCCCCCAGGCGGTGGACAGCGCCGCATTGAAGCCGAGCTCGCGCACGATCGCCACGTGGCGCCGATCGTAGTCCTCGCCGGGCCGGCCGTTGGGGTAAGCGAACAACCGCACCGGATCTCCGAGAATTCCCTCGAGCTCCTGCCGGCCGCGGGCGATGTCCTCGCGCGCAGCGTCGGGCGCGAGGCGGGTCAGGATCGGGTGGGTCGCCGTGTGCGCGCCAATCTCGACGCCACCGTCGCGCAAGGCCTGCACCTGTGCGGTCGTGAGCATCAGGTCGCGCGGCGGTACGGCTCCCGCCCGGTGGAAGATCTCGTCGGCCAGCGGCCCGCGTTCTTCCGCCGTCCGGTACTTGAGCTCCGCGACGAGCCTGCGAATGGCCGCGCGCCGGGCGATGACATCGGGCAGCTCGAGCAGCCCGAGCCCGAGGTCGGCCAGGTCCAGGCGCAGCGGGGCCGCGCGCATCGCCTCGGTGATCGCGTCGTTGAACATCAGTCCGCCGTCGAGGTAGCCGGTCGCGACGAACACCGTGGGACGGATGCCGCGCTCACGCATGATCGGCGCCGCAACGGTGAGGTTGTCGGCGTAACCGTCGTCGAAGGTGACGCTGAGCGCTCGCGGCGGCAACGAGCGCGACGCGAGTCGGGCCAGCGCCTCCGACAGCGGCAACACGTTGAAGCACGAGGCGACGAGGTCCATCTGTGCCGCGAAGTCCGGCGCGCACAGCGTGCGGCTGCGCAGCGGGTCGGGGGTCGCGAGCACGCGGTGGTAGATCAGTATCAGCAGGCCGCGGCCGCCGCGGCCCGCGATCGAGGCGGCCGAACCTGCCGCACGCGCAAGCCCTGCCTCGAACGGCGAGAGGCGCTTCACGGCGCGCCCGCCCCCGGCCGCACGCGGGCGAGACCGCCGTCCGGCAGGTGTCCGAGCACGCGCGCGTAGACCTCGCGGTAGCGCGGGACGACCCGCGTCCAGGTGCGTTCGCGTTCGATGAAGCCTGGCCCCTGCTCCCGCAGGCGTCGCTGCAGGACCGGGTCTTCCATGACCGAGACGATGCACCCGGCCAGTGCATCGGCCCGGCCCGCCTCGAACAGCACGCCCGTCTCCCGGTCGCGGACCAGTTCCTTGTGGCCGCCGACGTCCGACGCCACGAACAGCTTGCCGAGCGCCATGGCCTCGAGCGGCTTCAGCGGCGTGACCAGGTCGGTGAGGCGCATCGGCAGCCGAGGGTACACGAGCAGGTCGATGGTCTCGTAGAGATCGGCCACATCGCGATGCGGGACCTGTCCGGCGAAGACGACGTGCTTCGTGAGCCCCCGCTGCTCGGTCAGCCGGCGCAGGAGCGCATCCTGCGCCCCGCCCCCGACCAGCAGGAGCCGCGTGTCGGGGCGCCTTGCGACGACGCGCGGCAGCGCCTCCAGCAACAGCGGCAGGCCCTCCCAGGCGAAGAACGATCCGATGAAGCCGAGCACGTAGGCGTCGCCGAGTCCGTACCGGGCCCGCGCCGCCTCGGCCGCACCCGCCGCGGACCGCGTCGCCCGCAGGGCCTGCGGGTCGACGGCGTTCGGCACCACGGTGACGCGATCGGCCGGCACCCCGCGCGCAATGACGTCCTGGCGCAGTCCCTCGCAGATGGTGGTCACGGCCATCGCCCGGCGCAGCGCATACGTCTCGAGTCTGCGCGAGGCCCGGTAGCGCGGACTGCCTTCAGTGGTCGTGCCCGAGCTGACGGCGGCGTCCTCCCAGGACGAGCGCAGCTCGTACACCAGCGGCACGCCGAGCGACATCGCGGCCAGCGCGTTGAGACAAGGCGAATGCGCGTGGATGATGTCCGGCCGCTCCCGGGCCACCACCTCACGGAGACGCCGGCGCAGGTCCGCGATCACTGCGAGCTGGTCGCCCGCCGGCAGCGACTGCAGCCAGCCTGACGAGGAACGCGTACGGTAATACTCGAGACCCGCGGCCGACTCGACTGGCGCGTTGGACGGCTGATGCTTCGGCCCGGTCACCTGCACGGTCTCCCAGCCGAGCTCGCGCTGCCCGCGCAGGATCGCGTCGCTGCGAAAAGCGTAGCCGTCGGAGATCGGCAGCGAGTGGTCGAGCACGTGCAGGATCTTCATGCCGCCCCGCGCTCCCTGAAGAAGCCCAGCACGTCACGCGCGACGTCGTCCCAGCCGCCGACCTCGAGCCCCGCCGAGATTGCCTCAGCGTCCCAGTCTTTGCGCGACAGCGCATGCCCGAGCGCCGCGGCGGTGGCCTCGGCATCGTCGATTGGCACGACGTACCCATTGACGCCGTCGTGGACAAAGTGAGCGTTGTCGCCCGCGCGCGTGGTCACGACCGGTCGTCCGGTGGCGAGTGCTTCGAGGATGGCATTGCAGCAGCCCTCGCGTGAGGTCGCGAGTGCGAACACGTCTGCGGCCTGCAGCCAGCGTGCGACTGCGTCCGACGGAATGCGACCGACGAAGCGCACCGCACCGCCGAGGCCTGAAGTCTCCGCCAGCCTTCGCAGCCGCACCTCGTACGCAGGCTCCGCCTCGGCGCCACCCACGATCACGAGCTGCACGGTTGGCCGCGACTCGCGCAGCCGGGCGAACGCTTCGATCAGCACGTGATGGCGCTTGAGCTCGATGAGGTTGCCGACGCACACGATCAGCGGGGTATCGACGGGCAGTCCAAGCGCCCGTCGCGCCTCGCCCGGGTCCCCAGGCCGGAATCGCCCGCGATCCACCGCGTTCGGGATCACCCGGAACTGCCCGGCCTTCACGCCGCGGTCCACCAGCAGATCGCGCAGCGAGTGGCTGACGCTGATCACGCCCGTGGCCTCGTTGAGCGCCTGCACGAGCTTCGGCCCGGTCACGGCGTCCTCGACCACGTCCGTCTCGAGGCCGCGCACGGTGACGAACACCGGCAGCGACCGGCGACGGGCCACGCGCACGCAGCCGACGCCGTCCGGGTAGCCGAAGTGCGCGTCCACCACGTCGAATGCGCCGGCACCGCCGAGGCGCGGCAGGACACTGTGCACGGCCCGTTCGAGCCAAGCCGCATCGAGCGACTTCAGGATGCCCGGCAGGTAGAACATCGGCGCATGCTCGATGCGACGGCCGTCGTGCTCGTGACCGGGCTCGCGCGCCCAGCCGGGCAGCGGCCGCAGCACGGGGAAGTACGGCACCGGCTGCAGGATCGTGACCGGAGTGAGGGCCGCCATTGCGGCCAGACGAGCGAACACGAAGCCTCCGGCGGCCGGGCTGCCCGGGTCCGGCAGGTAGCGGCAGACGCTGAGGACGCGCACGCCGTCACGCCGCCGTGCGGGTCCCGGGCAAGGGTGCCGCCTCGCCGGCGGCCTCGTGCTGCCGCAGGAAACCGTCGAACATCAGCAGCGTCCACAGCGGCGCGCTGTAATTGCGCCGGCCGGAGTGGTGGTCGTCCACCATGCGCGCGAGTTCCGCCGGGTCGAAGATGCCGGACTCCGCGAGCCGCGGCCCCTTGATGGTCGCGGCGAGGCGTTCCTTGAGCGAGCCGCGGAACCAGACGTCGATCGGCACCGCGAAGCCCATCTTGGAGCGGTACAGCACCTCGCGCGGCAACACGGGCTCGAGGGACTTCTTGAGGATCGCCTTGCCCTCGCCGCCGCGCAGCTTGACCTCAGCGGGCAGGCCGGCCGCCCACTCGACGAACTCGTAGTCCAGGAACGGCGTACGCACCTCGAGGCTGTGCGCCATGCTGGCGCGGTCCACCTTGGTGAGGATGTCGCCCGGCAGGTAGGTCTTGTAGTCGAGATACTGCACCAGCGACAGCGGATCGTCGAAAGACTTGCCGCGTGCGTGGCCGTGGAACACCTCGCTCGCGTCGTAGCCCTGCAGCTCGCGCCGGAATGACGGAGAGTAGAGCTGCGCGCGCATCTCCTGCGAGCAGATCGACACGCCGTGCAGGTACGCGTCCACGGTGCCGCGCGCGAGCGCCTGGAAGGTGGTCTTGCCGCGCACGAAGCGCGGCGCCCAGTCGAGCTTCGGGTACCAGCGGCCCAGCGGGCCGAACACGGCCCGGCGCACGCCCTCGGGCACGCGGCTGCGCACCGCTTCCTCCATCGCGAACAGCCGGTAGCGGCGGTAACCGATGAAATCCTCGTCGCCGCCGTCGCCCGACAGCGCCACCGTGACGTGCTTGCGTGCGAGCTGGCAGACCCGGTAGGTCGGGATCGCGGAGCTGTCGGCATAAGGCTCGTCGTAGATGCCGACCAGCTGGTCCAGCAGGCTGTAGTCGGAGGCCTCGACGACCTCGGCCTTGTGATCGGTCTTCTTCGCCTCGGCGACCATGCGCGCGTACTGCGACTCGTCGTACTGCGGCTCCTTGAAGCCGATCGAGCAGGTCAGGATCTTGCCGGCGCCGATCTCGCGCATCATCGCGACCACGGCGCTCGAGTCGATACCGCCCGAGAGGAAGGCGCCGAGCGGCACGTCCGAGACGAGGCGCTTGCGCACGGCCTCGCGCAGCCGCTCGCGCAATTCCCCCTCCCACGATTCCGGCGAGCCCTCGGGCCGGCGCTCGCCGGCCAGCGGCACGTCCCAGTACCGCACCGGCTCGAGCTTGCGCTGCCCGCGCACGTGCAGCAGGTAGGCGCCGGGCTCGAGCTTCTTCACGTCCTGGTAGATCGTCTTCGGGTCGGGCACGTAACCGAAGGTGAAGTACTCCTCGACCGCGCGCGGGTCGATGCGGCGCGGCATCCCCGGCACGGCCATGATCGCCTTGAGCTCGGAGCCGAACACCAGCCGGCCGTCCGTGGTCTCGGCGTAGTACAACGGCTTGACGCCGAGACGGTCGCGGGCGATGAACAGCGTCTTCTGCCGTTCGTCCCAGACCGCAAACGCAAACATTCCATTGAAGCGCCTCAGGCACTCCGGACCCCACTCCTCCCAGGCATGGACGATGACCTCGGTGTCGCTGCGGGTGCGGAAGGTGTGGCCGCGTGCGAGCAACTCGGTCTCGACCTCCATGAAGTTGAAGATCTCGCCGTTGAACGTCACCACGACCGAGCCGTCCTCGTTGTAGAGCGGCTGGCGCCCGCCCTCGAGGTCGATGATCGAGAGGCGGCGGTGGCCGAGGCCGACGCCCGGCGAGAAATGGAAGCCGTCGCCGTCCGGTCCGCGGTGGGTCAGGAGGCCGTTCATGCGCCTGAGGACCGCCTCGTCGATGGAGCGGTCGCCTCGGAGGTCAACGATGCCGGTGATGCCGCACATGTCCTGGTCTGCCGTTGGGGCTCAGCCGGCCGGTCGCCGGCCGAGCACGTCGTCGTAGAAGTCGCTGTAGCGAGCAACCATCGCATCGAGGCTGAACTGCTCGACGACGCGCTGGCGCGCGGCCTCGCCGTGGGATCGCCTGAGCTCTGCCTGCTGCACGTACTGCTCCACGGCCGTCGCCAGCCCGTTCGGGTCGCCCGGGTCGTAGAGGGCGCCCGTGAGCCCGTCCACGATGAGTTCGGGATTGCCCCCTGCCCTGCCCGCGACCACCGGGCGTCCCGTCGCCATGGCCTCCAGGATCGTATTGGAGATGCCTTCGTTGATCGAGGGCAGCACGAACACGTCCAGGGCGCGCATCAGCTCCGGCACGTCCGACCGTGCGCCGGGAAACCAGACCGAGTCGTCGAGTCCGAGCTCCCGGGCCAGCGACGTGAGCTCGCCTCGCAGCGGGCCGTCGCCGGCGATTATGAGGCGGACCCGGCCCCGCCAATCGGGATGTCGTTCAAGGATTGCACGGAACGCCCGCAGCAGGCCGGCGTGGTTCTTGATGGGATCGAAGCGGCCGACCGAGCCGAGGACGAGCGACGACGCGCCGGCGCCCGTGCCCCTCGCCCAGGGAACGTCGGCGGGCACGGGTCCGTCGGGACGGAACCGTCCGGTGTCCACGCCGCTGTAGAGCTGGCGGATCCGCCCCGCAGGCACCCCGATGTGCTGCTCGAGCCAGCGCGCGATGTCGCGGGACATCGCAACATAACCCTGCGGGAGCGCGCGCAGCAGGCGTCGCCGCCGCAGGTTGCGCGGGTCGAGGCCCTGCGGATCGGCCGGCGACCAGCCATGCTCGCCATGGACGCGGCGACGCACCCCGGCCGCCGCCGCGACGAGTTGCATGTCGAGCGTACCGAGGTTGCGCGTGTGCACGATGTCCGGGCGCAGCCGACGCAGCGTCCGCCACATACGGTAGTAGCACGGCGGGTCCTTGCCGGGCCGCTTGCCGATCGAGAGCACCGGCACGTCCGGGCGCTGCAGCCGCCGGCAGAACTCCTCGCCCACGCCGTCGAGCGCCACGATGGCGTGCCGGAAGCGGTTGGCCGGCAAGCGGTTGACGAGATTCACGATGCCGTTCTCGAGGCCGCCGTAGTCGAAGCGGAACACGATGTGTGCGATCAGCGGGACCGCGGCCGCGGAGGAAGCCGCCATGCTCACTCCCTGTCGCTGCGGCGGGGCTCCTCGGCCAGCAGCGGCCAGAGCGTGCGAACCTGCGACTCGAGGAGCGTGCGCATCGCGTCGAAGTCGTCCCCCTCCGAGCTCACCGCCACCATGCGCACCGAGGACATCACGCCGACCGGGTCGAGCGCCTGGAGCGCCTCGTTGAGCTTGGTCCGCGAACGAGTTTGCGAGGGCCTACCGTTGACGTCGTACCAGTGCCAGGCGAGCACGTTCCGGCCGGTGATCGCCACGCGGGTCTCGTTGATGTCCACGTTCGAGCCGGGCGCAATCTCCAGCGTCCTCGCCCGCTGCCGGGTGTATTGCCGCCAGTCGAACGGGACGAGGTGGTTCTGCGCGCTGATGAGTTCCTTGCCCTGCTCCTGGTGGCCGTAGGAGGCGAGATACACGTGCAGCTGCAGTGGGCCGCAGCGGTAGGACGCCTGCGTCTCGACGTCGGCACCGACCAGCTCGGGCTGCCAGGGAGCGGTCCACTCCATCGGGCCCGCGCAGCCGTCGAGCGCAGGCAGCCGCGCCTCGAGCAGCGCAGCGCCGTTCGCCTCGTGCGACGCCTGCAGCGCGGCGGCCGCGCCCAGCAGCGCGAAGGCGGCGGCCGCATAGCCGGCGACGTGCGCGGGCCGGAACCGGGACGCATCGGCGGGCGGGTACTCGCGCTTGGGCGGTGCCGGGTCGGCCAGCTTCATCCCGAACCACAGCAGCGCCACCAGCAGGACCGCGAACAGCACCATGCCGAAATAGATGTGGTCCTGGCCGCCGAGCAGCCGGCCGTTGGTCGCCGACGCCACCAGCATGGTGATGAACGCGCGCACGCCGTTCGCGACCACGAAGCTCACGGCCGCGACGAGGGTGAAGGCAATCCGCTTCCCCCAGTGATTGAAATTCAGGTACGCGAACAGCAGGGCCGTCACCGTTCCCGCCATCAGGTAGCGCAGGCCCGCGCAGATCTCGGCCACCTCGAAGTTGCCGCCGGGCAGCGTGAAGAACATGCCCTCCCGCAGCGTCGGCACGCCGAGGATGCCGAGCAGGCGTTCGGACACGTCGGCCGTCGCGCCCATGAGCACGGGCGTCAGCTCCTCGCCGATCGGCACCGCCGCCAGCAGGAACAGCACCGGGAAAGCGATGGTCTTGAACGCCGGCCAGCCCACCACCGCGAGCACGACGGCTATGATGATCCCGACGATCGCAAGGTGTTCGACCGCCTGCACGGCCGACGCGCGCGCACCGAGCCACAGCACCGCGAGCGCGGCGAGCAGCACGAGCCCGAGGGCGCTGCCGCGCAGGGGCTCCGCCGTGAACTCGCGGCGCGCCATCCAGAGCAGCAGCAGCGACATTGGCGGCACGATGTAGGCGTGCTGGTAGCTGCTCAGCGACCAGAGCTCGAACATGCTCGCGAAGCTGTCGCGGAAGACCAGCACGACCGCGGCGGCGATCAGCACGACCAGCGTCATTCGGGCCATCGGGGTGGAGAACAACCTGTGCATGACGCGCTGCTTCCCGGGTCCGGTCACGCGGCCCGCGCCCGTTCCGAAAGCTCGCCGGCCACGTCCTCTACGGATCGCTCGTCCACGAACAGTCGACACCAGATCTCGAGGTTCATCAGGACCAGCAGCAGGTCCGAGTAGTCCTCGCGGTTCGCGTCGTGGGCCTGCAGCACGGACTGGACGCCCGCTGCGCTCAGGTAGCCGCGCGATTCGACGACGGCGGGATTGAGCAGCGCCTCGCGCAGCGGCCGCAGGTCGCGCTTGAACCACTCGCCCATGGGCGCGCCGAATCCACGCTTGCCGCGATCGAGGATTTCATCCGGCAGCACGCCGCGCAGCGACTGCTTCAGCAGTTGCTTGAGCTGGCCCTGGCCGAGCTTGGTCGCGGCGGGCACCTGCGCCGCGAGCTCGACCAGCCGATCGTCGAGGAACGGCACTCGGCATTCGATCGAGGTCGCCATGGTGATCTTGTCCGTGAGCAACAGCAGGTCTTCCGGCAGCTGCGTCTGCGCGTCCACGCGCATCAGGCGCAGCAGCACGTCGTCTGCCGTCTCGGAGGCGAGCACGCGGTCGAACCCGTCCTCGAGCGTCGCCCCGGCATGCGCGCCGTCGACGAGCAGATCGGCGACCTGGTCCCGCGCAAGGATCTCGATGTAGAGCCGGTACTGGTCCTGCCAGGAAAGATCGCTGGCCTGGATGAACTTGCGCGCATAGCGCGCGAGGTCCATGACGCGGTTCTGCCGGCCGCTCGGCAGGGCGCGGGCGAGCGGCTGGACCACCTGTTGGCGCACCCACCCGGGCAGGCGCCGGAACCGGCGCTGGTAGTGATCACCGAGGTAGCGGCGGTATCCGGCGAACAGTTCATCACCGCCGACGCCCGAGAGGATGACCTTGACCGACTTCGCCGCGAGCTCGGCCACGAGGAAGGTGGTCGCGACGGCGCTGTCGGAGATCGGTTCCTCGACGTGCCAGAGCAGCCTCGGCAACAACCGGGCAACGTCCGGCGCAACCACGATCTCGTGGTGGTTGGTCCTGAACAGCCGGGCGACCTGCCCCGCGTACTCGAGTTCGTTGAAGTAGTCGGATGCCGCGGAGCCGCCGTAGCCGATCGAGTATGTGTTGACCGGCAGGGCGCTCTGCTCGGCCATGAGGGCCACCACGGCGCTCGAATCGATGCCACCGCTCAGGAACGCACCGATCGGGACGTCGCTCACCATGTGGTCGGCCACCGCACGGCGCAGCTCGGTCCGCACCGCCTCGACCCACTGGTCCGCGGTCCAGTCCGTGCGTACCCGTCGCGGCAGGTCCCAGTAGCGGTCGATGGCGACGCCGTCGGCATCCCAGACGAGACGCGTCGCCGGCGGCAGCTTGCGCACCCCTTCGAAGATCGTGCGAGGCGCCACGCAGTAGCCGATGGCGAGATGCTCGCGCAAGGCATCGCGATCGATCGCGGCGCTGATGCCGGGCGCCTTGAGCAGCGCCTTGACCTCGGAGGCGAAAGCGATGCCGCGACCCGACACGCGGTAATAGAGCGGCTTCTGGCCCAGTCGGTCGCGGGCCAGCGTGAGGCGCCGGCGACGCGCATCCCAGAGTGCGAACCCGTACATTCCCGAGACGTGCTGCAGGAAATCGTCGCCGTATTCCTCGTAGAGGTGCACGAGCACCTCCGCATCGCTGCCCGTGCGAAAGACATGCCCCCGCGCCAGAAGGTCCGAGCGAAGCGCACGGAAGTTGTAGATCTCGCCATTGCAGACGACCGTGACCGTGCCGTCCTCGTTCGAGATCGGCTGGTGCCCGCCGGCGAGGTCGATGATGGAAAGGCGTCGCATGCCGATCACGACGTTGCCGTCGGCGTGGAACCCCTCGTCATCCGGCCCGCGGTGCACGATCGCGTCGGCCATGCGACGCACGTCCGCGACGGTCACGGGCGCCTCGTCCGGCCCCCGGGCGATCCCTACGATGCCGCACATGTCGTGGTCGCTCCGTCGCCCGCGGGTGCGGCGCTCCGCACGTCGAACACTTCGTCCATGCGGCCCCAGCGGAAATCGCCGAGCAGGCGGTGCAGCCGCGCCTCCATCGTGTCGAGATTGACGTAGTGCCGGAAGCGCGAGCGCAGTGAGGCGCCCTGCACCCGCGGCTGCGTGGGGTCGATCTCCCAGGGATGGAAATAGAACATGCCGGACTGGCGATCCACGTCGTTCACGCGGCGCATCGCCCAGCGATACAGTGGGTACGGCATGAGCCGGAAGTATCCGCCGCCGCCGCAGGGAAAATTGCGCTCCGCGACCCGCAACGTGGTGACCGGGATCTCGAGGATCGCGTCCGGGCGCAGCCGGAAGGGAAAGCGCGGCGCGTCAGGCATGCCGTACAGGTCGTGGCGGATCGGATAGATGCTCGAGCTGTACACGTGGCCGGTTTCCTGCACCACGTCGAGCGCCCAAAGATTGCGCTCTCCGATGGAGTAGCTCGGTGCCCGGTAACCCAGCACCGCCGTGCCTGCGATCTGCTCGAGCAGCCCCTTGGTGCGCAGCAGGTCCTGGCGGAGCTGGTCGCGGTCGAGCTCGTTCACGCGCGTGTGATCGTAGCCGTGGCTCGCGATCTCGTGACCCTCGGCCACGAGTCGTCGCAGCAGGGCCGGGTAGCGCTCGGCCACCCAGCCGAGCATGAAGAAGGTGCCCTTGACGCCGTGCTCGGCGAAGACGTCGAGCACCTTGTGGGTGTTCGCGTCCACACGGCAGGGCCAGCGATCCCAGTCGCTGCGGGTGATTCGATCCTCGAATGCCGCGACCTGGAAGTAGTCCTCGACGTCCACCGTCATCGCATTGACGATGCCTTCCGTGACGGACGGCGAGCCTTGCAGGTACATGGGGCGGATGCGACGGGGGGCGGGGATCAGAAGTCCTTGCGGACCCTGAGGCCGATCCACCAGCCCTCGGCCGTGGCGCGGTCCTCGGGCGTGCGCCAGGTGTAGGCCGTCTCGGCCGACAGCGTGAGGTCGCGCGCGACCTCGCGGTTGTAGCGCGCGGCCAGCGTCTGGTCGCGTGTTGCCCGGCCCGGCGTCTCATCGCGGTCACGCTGCGAAAACCAGAGGCGCACCGAGGAGTCCGGGTTAAGGTCGCGGTTGAGGCTCAAGGACCAGTCCTGGGTATTCACGACGCGGGTGGTCTGGATGTAGTCCTGCTCCTCGTCGGTGAAGGACAGCGTGACTACGTTGCGCGAACCCTCGTAGGACGCGGAGGCCGTGGCGCGCTTGGAAATGAAAGGCTCGGCCGCGGTCTCGCCGGAGTCGGGAAAGTCGGGAAAATCCGGAATTTCCCCGGGCGGCAGGTCCTCACCGAACCCCACGCGCCGGCTGCTGTTGGTGGTGGGGTTCTCGCTGTAGCCCGCCCTCAAGGTCAGGTAGCGCGCCCGGTGCCGAAAGCTGAAGAAATAGCTGGTCCCAAAGAACCGCTCGCCGGTGCGCGCCTCGAGGCGATTGCGCTCGTCGGGCTCGTAGATGAAACCCACGTTCCAGTAAGTCGAGTCGAGGCCGCCGCTGGTCGTGTCCTCGGTGAGGTCAGTCTCGACCCCGTATTCGCCGACCAGGCGCAGGTCGCGGCTCACCCGCACGCCCAGGTCCACGGCGGCCTGGTCATAGCGGTAGGGGAAGAACGACGAATACTCCGTTCGGGTCGTGCGGTAGAAGGTGCGCCAGGTGACCTGCTCGCGGCGGTCGGAAGTGCCCAGCGAAACGTAGAACGACTCGTTGGTCGAGTCGTCGCTCGGCTGGTTCGGCCCCTGGTCGTCGAAGAACACGCGGCCGTAGTCGTACTGGGCCGTAAAAGTCGCGTAGCCGAAATCCTTCGCGAGGACGGGGCTCACATTCCAGCCCCAGCTGTCACGCAGGTTGCCCGACTGGAAGTAGTTGCCGAAGCTCGTGGAGCCCGCCGGATTGACGAGCGCCTGTCCGTAGAAGGCGCCGCCGCGGACGTAGAAAAGATCCTGGACCACCGCGACCTGGCCGCTCGCCGAGAGGTTGTGGAAGCTCGCGTCGTACTCGTTCTCTTCGAGGTAGTTGAGGCCGCGCCAGCGATAACGCAACGCGCCCTGGGCGCGCTGCGTGCGGTAGTTCGCGAGGAAACCTGCCTCGGCCTCTCCTACAAAGTCACTGGTCTGCGTCTGGCCGGGAGGATTCAGCTCGATGTTATTGATGTAGCCGATCGCCGCGCCGACCCAGGGCTTGAATTCCGAGGTCGCGGCCGAAGCCGTGGAAGCCACGCCGGTCGCCAGCAGGGTCTGCACCGCCGCCGCCAGCAGGCGGCGCTGGGCGCTCGATCGCCTCATGTCACCGTGTCCCGCCGGCTCGCGAGCTGCCGTAGCGCTGGCGGGACCCGTAACCGTAGCCGTAGCCGTAGCTCATCGGATCGTCGCCGATGCCGGTGCGCTGGACGTTGTTCAGCACCGTGCTGATGAGCTTGGTGCGGTCCAGCAGGCCGATGGCCTCCCGCACGAGCCGCTGCTCGGTGTAGTCTGCACGCACCACCAGGAGCACCTGCCCCACGAGGCGCGACAGCACCTGGGACTCGTTGCTGAGCAGCATCGGCGAGGAATCGAACAACACCACGCCGTCGTGCACATACGCGGAGAGTTCGGCGCAGACCTGGGTCATGCGCCGGCTCGCGAGCAACTCCGGTCCGCTCTCGCCGCCCGTGCCGGCCGGCACGAACAGCAATCCCTCGATGTCGGTCGAGTAGACGACGTCGCTCAGTGTCAGCGACTCGTCCGCCAGCAGGTCCTGGATCCCCTTGCGGCTCTCGAGTCCCAGGGCCTGGCTGAGCTTGGGGCTGCGCAGGTCCGCGTCCACCAGGATGCAGCGGCAGTCCCGCTCGCGGCCGATCACGCCGGCGAGGTTGAGCGCCGTGAAGCTCTTGCCCTCCTCGGCCATCGCGCTGGTGATCAGGATCAGGTTGTTCTCGGCTGCCATCGAGCCGCCGGCGGCGCGACCCAGCGCCGACTCGAGCAGCGGCCACTTGATGCGACGGAATTCGTCCAGCGCCTCGGGCACCAGGTCCTCCGCAGGGAGCAGCCCGAACTGCCGGAGCCGGGCGGGATCGACGACGACCGTCTGCTGCACGGGCTGGGACGGCGATGCTGCAGGCTGCGGACGCGGCTCGGCACGCGGGGGCTCGACGACCACGGGCGGCGGTTCGACACCCTCGGCGATCCTGGCTTCATCCGGCGCGGCGGCCGCCTTCGCCTTCTCGGCGGCCGACGTCTGCTGCGCCTTCTGCAATGCTTTTTCGACGATGCTCATGGATGCGCCTCAGCCCAGCAGCCGGGTCGCGGTGTCGCGGACCACGCCACTGAGCAGCAGGTTCAGGAAATAACCGACCAGCAAGGCGCCCACCGCGCCGGCGACCAGTGCGGCCTGGGTTCGATACCAGGGGAGGAATCGCTCGGACGTGAGCTTGGTGATTGCGCCGAGGACCGGCAGGCCCGAGATGCGCCCGAGCGCATCGCGCGACGTGAACACGGGCCGCATCTGCGCGAGCAGCAGCGCCGTCGCGAGCCCCGCCGCGAGCGCAGCGACCAGCACCAGCGAGGACAGCAGGCCCCGGTTCGGCCCGATCGGCGCAAGCGGAACCACCGGCGGCTCGACGACCCGGAACTTGACGCTGTCCGCGGTCTGCTCGGCCTCCGTCGAGAGGTTGGCCGACTCGAGCCGCTGGACCAGCGAATCGTACTGACGCTTGTTCACGTCGTAATTGCGGTCGAGCCGCTTCAGCTCCGCCTCGACCTGCGGGATCCGGTCGATCATCCCGCGCAGCTGCTCGACCTGGGCCCGCTGGTTGCCGATCTGGCTACGGACCTCGGCCATCTCCGCCTCGGTGGCGCCAAGGGCGATCTTGGTGTTCTGGTAGATCGGGTTCATGGCGGCCGCGGCACCCGAGGAATCAACGCCGGCGCCCGTCGAGCCCGATGAAATCCCTCCGCTGGCCTTGAGCGCCTCGAGCTGCTCGATCCGGTTGCGCAGCGACTGGATGTTCGGGTGCTTCTCGGTGTACTGCAGCAGCAGCTGGTCGATCTGCGACTGGATCGCCGCGATTTCAGCGTCGATCGGGTCGCCCGCATCGTAATCGGACGACCCCGCGGCCGGATCCTCCCCGTCGAGCTGGCGGCGCAATTCGTCACGGCGGTTGGCGAGCTGGTCGTAACGCGCCTGCAGCAAACGGACGTTGGCAATCGCGTTCTGCAGGCTGCCGAAGAAATCGCCGCCTTCACCAGGCAGCATGGCGAGGTTCTCGCGCTTGAAGTCCGCCAGCCGGTTCTCCGATTCGGTGAGCCGGCGTTCGTACTCGCGGATCTGCGCCTCGAGGAAGCGCCGGGCGTTGGTGACGTCCGTGCGCTTCATGCCCAGCGTGTCTTCCACGAAGGTATCGAGCAGCGACTGGACGACGCCCTGGGCCCGCTTCGGATCGGAATCGTTGTAACGGATCGCGAACGTGTTCGAGCGCCGCGCCTGCTCCAGGGTGATCTTGGTCTGCAAGCCGTTGATCACGGCAACCTGCTGCTCGGGGGTCCGGGCGTCGAGGAACAGGTCGGTCTCGCGGGCGACGCGTTCGAGGTTGGGTCGGCTGAGCATGAGTGTCTGCATCATCTCGACCTGGCCCATGACGTCGGGCTGCACGGCGAGCCCCCTCAGCAGCGGCGCCAGCACCGATTCGGCGTCCACGTACACCTGGGTGCGCGACTCGTAGATGTCCTTCAGCATGTAGATGCTGCCCCAGCCGAGCAATGCCACGGTCCAGGCAACGGCCACCGCCGGCCAGCGGAACCGCCACGCGCCTTTCACGTGGCTCAGCAGTTGGTCGAGTAAGTCCTTCATGATTTACCTCCGAGCCGCGCGGCCGCCCGAATTCTAGAAACGGCTCTCGGGAATGATGATGACGTCGCCCGGCTTCACGGGCACGTCGGCGGTGATGTCGCCCCGGTTCAGCAGGTCGTTCAGCTTGACCGGCACACGGACCTGCTTGTCGCCCTCGCGCCTCGAGATCACGGCGCGGTTCCCGGCCGCGAACTCGCTCAGGCCACCGACGGCGACCATGACGTCCACGAGGGTCATGCCGGCCCGGTACGGCAGCGCCTGCGGCTTGGCCGCCGCCCCGACGACCCGGATGCGGTCCTCGAGCGACCCCTGGAAGCCCGTGACGATGACGTTGACCTTCGGACCACGGACGTATTCGCCCATGGCCGCCTCGAGGTCCTTGCCGAGCTGGCTCGGGGTCTTACCCTCGGCCTTCACGTTCTCCACGAGCGGCGTGGACAGGAGCCCGTCCGGCCGGACCGGCACGCTGAGCGACAGCTCAGGGTGGTTCCAGACGAAGATATTGAGCTGGTCGCCGGGGCCGATGCGGTACTCCGTCTGGACCGCCTCGGGTGCCGGCGCCGCAGGCACGACGGAAGGTTCCGACGTGGCGCAGCCGGCCAGGACGGTCAGGACCGCGGCCAGTGCCAGCGCGGTGCGGCGAATCACGTTGCCTTCGAGTTTCATAGGTTCTCCAGGAGTTCAGTCGCCCGGGCCGCGATCGGCGGCGGGACTTTCGAGCCCTGCAGCGCCTTCAGGACGCGTTGGGCTTCGGGAATCTGCCGGGCCGCGATGAGCGCCTCGCCAAGGTGCAACTGCACTTCGGGATTGCCCGGGAGTGCGCTGGCCGCGGTTCGAAGCAGCCCCAGGGCCTTGTCGGGCTGGCCCGCGCGCAGCAGCGCCCATCCGTAGGTGTCCTGTACGGCGGGCGTGTCCGGCAGCTTGCGGTAAGCACGCTCTGCGGTCTCGAGGGCTCGCGAATCTCCTTTCTCAATATACAGATACGCGAGATTGTTGAGTATCGCTCCATTGTCCGGGGCCTTCGCGATCGCCGTTTCGTATTCCTGCAGTGCGCCGGCGAGGTCGCCCTGGGCCTGCTTGAACTCGCCGAGTGTGAGCCGGGCGATGACGTCGTCCGGATTGGCCCGCAGCCAGTCGAGCAGCGGCTTCTCGGGTGTCGCCACTCTCGCCCGCCGGCCCGCGATGAACTGGCTGATGGCCAGCACGCCCGACGGCGCCTTGGCCGCAGCACGCTCGTAGTAGGTGAGCGCCTTGGCGAACTCGTCGGCCCGCATGGCGAGGTCGCCGCGCATCGCCAGCGTCACCGGCGATTCCGGCTGCAGCTTCTCCATCTGGGCGACGTACTTCTGCCCGGCGTCGAACTTGCCGGCCGCCAGCGCGGTCGTCGCGGCACGGGTCAGGGCGACGAAATTGTCGGGCTCGATCTTGAGCGCCTCGTCCAGCGCCTGCAGCGCCTTGTCGGGCTCGCGAGCCACGGAATACGCACGGGCCAGGTTGAGCCGGTTCGGGACGGAACGCGGCGACAGCTCGACGGCGCGCTGGAAACTCGTGATGGCTGCGGCCGAGTCGCGGGCGGTGAGCGCGGCGAGCCCCTGGGTGGTGGCGACGATCGGGTTGTCGGGCGCGAGCTTCGCGGCGGCGTCGGCCTCGGCCCGCGCCTTGGCCGTATCACCGGAGCGCAGGTGGAACTGTGCGAGGGCGAGCTTGGCCGTCGCCGAATCGGGATGCTCGGCGCTGGCCTTGTCGAGCCAGCGCTGCGTTTCCTTGACGTCGCCCTGCACCTGGGCGATGCCGCTCAGCCCGAGCATGGCGGCGAGGTTCTTGGGATCCTTCTCGAGCGCCTTCTGGAAGTTGGCTTTCGCATCCTCCGGCTTGTTCTGCGATGCATCCAGTCGCGCGAGGTTGAGGTACGTGGCCACGTGGTTGGGATCGGTCTGCAGCGCCGCCTGGAGCTCGGCGCGCGCCTCGTCGCCCTTGCCGAGCGCGGCGAACAGTCCGGCCACGAGGTTACGGATGGTCGGGTCGTAGCCGCGCGTTCGCGACAGCTCGCGCGCCCGATCGAGCGCGGCGTCGTTCTGTCCCTTGCCCACCAGGGCGAGCATCAGAAGGTATTCACGCTGGTAGCCACCCGGCGTGTCGGACTCCGGCAGCGACTCGATGAGCTCGATCGCGCGATCGACTTCACCCGCCACGAGATAGCCCGAGGCCAGTTCCATCGTGAGCTGCGGATCGTTCGAGTTGGCGGCCGAAGCCTGCTCGAGCAGCGCCAGCCCCTGCTCGCGGTTGCCGCTGCCGAGGCTGAGCCGCCCGGCCATGGTCAGGAGCGCCGGGTTGGCCTCATCCCCAACCTGACCCTGCAGCAGCTTCAGGGCCGCCTCGGGTTCTTTCTGCGCGATGCGCGTCTCGGCCAGCAGGCGGCGCGCGTACCAGTTCGACGGGTCGCTGCCGACGACCTGCGTCAGGTGCAGCTCGGCCTGGCCGAGGTTGCCCTGGCGCAGGTTCACCAGACCCAGCATGGTCCTCGCCTGGGTGTTGGCCGGCGCCGCGCTCACGACCTCCTCGAGCAGCGCGCGCGCCATCGGCAGGTCTTCCGAGATGAGCGCCGCCTGCGCCCGCATGAACTTGGCGAGCGGGTTCTTCGGCGCCCGCTTGATCAGGTCCTCGGCGGTGGCGGTGGCCTCCTTGGCCTTGTTCTGCTGGACCTGCGCCTGCACCAGCCCCGACAGCGTCGCCAGCTCGTCGCCGGCGCCGGCGTCCTTCTTCAGGCGGCTGCGCGCCTCGCTGAATGCGGTCTCGGCCGCCGGGAAATCGCCCCAGCGCGACTCGAATCCGCCGCGGGCGAGCCAGTAACGGGTCCGCTCCTTCATGGCGGGCGGGGCCGACTCGAGCACCGCGCGGGCCGCGGGCACGCCCTCGGCCGCCTGGACGGCCGAGGCGAGGCCGAGCAGCGCCGCGAGGTCGTCGGGCCTGGCCGCGCGCGCCGCCTGGAAGGCCGCCTGCGCCTCGCCCACCCGGTTGAGCCCGAGGTAGGCGCTGCCGAGCGCCACGTTCAGCGCCGGTCGCGACGGCTCCGGAACCGCCTCGGGGCGGCACTCCTTGAGCACCTGCTCGAACTCGCCCTGCGCGACCTGCACGCGGCAGGAGGCGAGCAGCCACACCGCAGGCTCGGCGTCCGAGGCCCTGGCCTTGGCCGCCTCGACTGCGGCGCCGTCCACGTCGCCCTCCTCGAGCAGCGCGATGGCGAGCGCAGCGCGCGCCTTCGGGTTGTCAGGCTCGGCCTGGACGAGGTTCTTGAGGTCGATCACCGCAGCCCGGTAACGACCGTCGTTCATCGCCTCCTCGGCGCGGGCGTACAGGGCCTCGCCCTTGGGCGAGCACGCCGCGAGCAGCGCCGCGGCGACGAGCGCCACGGCGCGGACATGCGTCCTCGAAGCCTTGCCGAGGCCGCGCATCTGAGATAGTTCACGCTTCATTGATCATCCTTCCGCGGCCCGCTCCGGGACCGCGATCTGGTTCTTCTCGAGCAGGTCGTACAGGGTCGGGCGGGTGATGCCGAGCAGCTCGGCGGTCCGGGACAGGTTACCGCCCGCGACGGCGAGCGCTTGGCGGATCGCGTCGCGCTCGGCCCGCTGGCGCACCTCACGCAGGTTCAGCCAGGTCACGTCGTCACCCCGCGTCGGCAGGCCCAGGTCCTCGACGGTGATGTGCTTGCCTTCGGCCATGATCACAGCGCCGCTGATGCGGTTCTCGAGTTCACGGATGTTGCCGGGCCACGGGTAGGTCTGGATCGCCTTCAGTGCGTCCGGCGAGAAGCCGCGCAGCGAGCGACCGTGCTCGCGTGCGCGCCGCTCCATGAGCGCCTGCGCGATGACGACCGCGTCGCCGGTGCGCTCGCGCAGCGGCGGGATGTTCACCGTGACCTCGCTGATGCGGTAGAAGAGGTCCTCGCGGAACTCGTTGCGGCTGATGAGCTTCGAGAGATCCTGGTTCGTGGCGCAGACGATGCGCACGTCCACCGGGATGCGCTCGCGGCCGCCGACCCGCTCGACGACGCGGTCCTGCAGGAAGCGCAGCAGCTTCGCCTGCAGGGACAGCGGCATGTCGCCGATCTCGTCCAGAAACAGCGTGCCGCCGTCGGCGAGCTCGAACTTGCCGGGAGTCTGCTTCACGGCGCCCGTGAAGGCGCCCTTCTCGTAGCCGAAGAGTTCGCTCTCGAGCAACGTGTCGGGAATCGCCGCGCAGTTGATCGCGACGAAGGTCTTGCCGGCACGCGGGCTCAGCGAGTGGACGGCCCGCGCCAGCACTTCCTTGCCGGTGCCGCTCTCGCCGAGCAGCAGCACCGTGGCCATGGTGGGCGCCACCTTCTCGACGATGCGACAGATGCGCATCATCGAGTCGCTGATCGCGATGACGCCGGCGAGCGGCAGGTTGCCCGGGTGGCGGGCCAGTGCGCGCGTCTGGGCCTCGAGGGAGTGGATGTAGAAGGCGCGCTCGACGATCAGGCGCAGGACGTCGTTGTCCACGGGCTTCTGGTAGAAGTCGTAGGCGCCCATCCCGACGGCCTTCACCGCGTTCTCGCGGTCGAGCTGTCCCGTGACCACGATGACCTTGGTGTGTGGGGAGGCCTTCAGGGTCTCGACCAGTGTCAGCAAGCCCTCCGAGACGCCTTCCGGGTCCGGCGGCAGTCCGAGGTCCTGCAGCACGACGGCCGGCTCGTGCCGGCGCAGGGCCGAGATCGCCTCGGTGCGGGTCGTGGCCGCGAGTACCTCGTAATCGTCGAAACACCACTTGAGCTGCTTCTGCAGCCCCGGGTCGTCCTCGACGATCAATAGCTTGGGCTTGCCTTCCGGCATCGTTTCTCCGCTCCCCCGGCGGCTTCCCGGGGTCCGTTTGTCACAAAGTTGCCCGGATAATACAAGGAGTTCGGGGCGAAATTTGTGAAACGGGTCCAACCCGCGGGGAATAGAGCGAACGGCCGCACTTCCGGTGGCCGGCGTCCTGTAGTGACTGGCCCGTGGCTAGAGGATCGTTTTCTGGGCGAGGTTCGAGTACTCGCTCTCGACGCCGCTCGTGTTGTAGGCGGTCACGGTGAAGTACCAGGTGCCGCTCGCCAGGTTCTCGACGACCGCGCTCGTGATGCCGGGATTCGGGATGTTCTGCAGCTCCGTGAGTTCGCCTGTGTGGCGACCGAAGCGGATCCGGTAGCCGGCGAGGTCCGCGATGGGCGAACCGTCGGTGTTCTCGGTCGGCGGCAGCCAGGTCAGCGTCGCGGCCCCGAGCTGGACCTGTGCCACCGTGATGGTGAACGGAGCCAGCGCGGTAGTTGCCCTGCCGTCGGAGACGGAGATGACGATGTTGGCGTAGGTACCGACGTCGGCATCCGCAGGGGTGCCCGCGAGGCGACCGGTGCGGGCATCGAAGCTGGCCCACGCGGGCAGGTTGGAGACCTGAAATTCGATCGGGTCGCCCTCGGGATCGGAGGCGCTCGGCTGGAAGGTGTAGGTCGAGCCTGCCGTCGCGGCGATCTCGGGAGACCCGGACACGACAGGAGCGCTGTTCCTCGGCGTGGGAGCGGCACTGGGAGCCTGGCTCGATGCGGGAGCAGTCAAGGCGCTGTTCGCCGTAGCGCCGCCACCCTCCCCCCGGCAGGCAGCAAGGACGAGTGCCGTCGCAACCAGTCCGCCGAGCCGCGCCGAGCGCCTGAAGTCGTGCATGACCGCCCTCCGGGACGCCATCGGCTCAGCGCGCAGGCGGCGGCAGCGGCTTGTCGAGGTGCCCCGGGAACGGGATCGGCTCGTACGACATCAGCAACTCGTCATAGTAGATGTCGAGCGGCGGGCGGTAGCCCTCCTCGGACCAGGTCTGCACCTGCAGGTAGTCGCCCACGGTATCGAATCGCGAGGCGCTGCCCACGCCGCCGACCGGCGGCACGGGCATCGGCTCGACGGTCAGCCGGGTCTTGTGCTTCATGACGGGCACACCGTCCGGGTCCACCCCGTCCTGCACCCGCCCCATGTACTGCGAGTCAACGATGGTCATGAGCTGGCCTGCGTGCGGCCCGGTGTTCCAGCCGATGCGGTTGCCCATGAACTCGTGATCCTTGCCCTCGGTCTTGTCAGGCGGGTTCTCGATCGCCGTGAACGGCAGGCTGCGGTCGCCGTGGGCGTCAGCGGCCGTCTCGTAGAGGATCTCGAATTGCGTCGGCGTCGGCTCGAAGCTGCGCGCGTCCACCTTGGCGCCGAAGCCACCGCCCTCGACGATGTTGGTGTCGTAGAGCACCAGCTCGAACCACTGGTAGTAGGTCGCGTTGTACTTGAGGTCGCAACGCGCGGATTCGGAGTCGATCACGAGGCGCGGTGCCTCGCCGTAGGGGGCGGCCCAGATTCGGAAGGTCGAGGGTCCGTACATCGGGCTGCCATCGTCGCGGTATCCGACGGGCGTCGTGTCCTGCTTGACGTAGATCTCGACGACCGTCCAGCCGTCCATCACCCAGGGCGTATGGTCAGCGGGCTTCTTCAGCTCGGGCCAGCCCCAGCCGCCGTAAGGGTGACCACGATCGGGATGGTCGATGAGATTCTTGGTCCAGTCACCGCCCGTCTCCCATCGACCCTTGTGGCTCCAGTCGGTCTGCGGGCTGACGTAGCCCCAGAGTGAATCGTCGCGGATCAACGACGTGAGACCGTGCTTCGCGATGTAGTCCTCGAGACGACTTTCGTCGGTCAGGATCACTTCAGGGTCGTCCAGAGCACTCTGGAAAAACGTGCGCTCGCTGCCGCGCGAGGTCTTGACGGCCCTGGCGCAACCGTTCTGACCATTGACCGAGGTACGGACCACGGGAATGCGCCGGCTCATGCCGGGCATCACCTGGCCGTTTCCATACCCTTCGAGGAGCAGCGTCTTGAACGCCTCGCCCTGCTGGGCGTCGCGGTGCGTCCAGGTCAGAGCCGGCCTCGTCCAGTAGATCGCGTACTGCAGGTAGAACTCGCGCACGCTGTCGCCATCCTTCTGAGGCCCGGGCGGCGCTTGCTTGTGGAAGAAGACCCGGAATTTCCCGGCCTGCTTGCCAGTGGGCGTGATGGTGAACTTGAAGCTCTTGCCGCCACTCAAAGCGTAGGCCGGGTCGGCGTTGAGGTCCCGCCGGCCCTCCATGGTCGGGTCATCGCCGGGGCTCGATTCGTTGTCCCTCAGTACATCCTCGAGCGTCTCGTAGTCGCCGAAATTGTTGACGTACCACGCCTTCGAGTAGGCGACTCGCGCCTGGAAGTCGGCGTCCTTGTCGAACCCAGGGTCTTTGAAGCCCTTCGCGACCGTGATGCTGAACGCCGGCAGTGCGCTCGACGCCTTGCCGTCCGAGACGGTGAGCTGAACGTTGGCGTAGATGCCGACGTCCGCTGCCGCGGGGCTGCCGCTGAGGCGGCCGGTTGCGGGATCGAACGCCGCCCACGCGGGTTTGTTTGCGACCGTGATGCTGACCGCATCGCCGTCGGCGTCGGAGACCCTGGGCCGGAATTCGTAGGTCGAGGAAACCGTGACCGCCGTGGGCGGGCTGCCCTCGATCACCGGCGCGGAGTTCTTGGTTGCCGTGGCTCCGCCGGGCGGCTTAGCGGCCGGCGGGACCCCGCCGTCGGGGGCCGACACGGAGTTTCCACCCGACCCGCTGCACGCCGCAAACATCACGCTCGCCGCAGTGACTGCAACGAGCTTTGCGATAGAGGTCGCTCTCATGTTCTGGCCGCTCCGTATCTGGCAACCCCGCTATCCGCAGCGCAGGGCCGTGGACCGGAGGCTTTGCGTCCCCGCCTTGCGACGGGTTTGCTATTGACGATCTACGAAAGCGGCCGCATGCGGACGACGCGCTTCAGTACCCGATTCTTCGCCGCAGTGCTGCGGCGATCAAGCACCTTGGCTCGATTCTGTGGGTAGGTTGGCAGTTTGCGCCGGCAGGTGCAGCTCGATGCGAGTGCCCTCGCCTTCGTGGCTCTCGACCATCACGCGACCGCCGATCGACTGCACGTATTCGCGTACCTGGTAGGCGCCGATGCCCATGCCCTTGCTGCCCTTGGTCGTGTCGAAGGGCTTGAACAGCCGGTCGCGGATGAACTCCGGGCTCATGCCCGCGCCGGAGTCGGTGACGATGACGGCGTGCCACGCGGCACCCGGCTCGACGCGCACGCCGACCCGGCCGTCCTCGGGCGTCGCCTCCTGCGCGTTGCGGATCACGTGCTCGACGATCATGGTGAGCCGCTCCTGGTCGGCCTCCACGAGTGCCTCGGCGCCGTCGCTCTCGAACACGGGCTGCGGACGGCGCACGCAGCAGCGCTCGACGGCACGCCGCGCCACGTCGCACAGCGGGACGCGGCGCACCGTGGTCTGCACCTCGCGTCGCTGCAGTTGCTCGATGAGCCGCTGCATGCGCCCGGTCGAGTTCGCGATCGTGCTGATCGCGTCGTCCACGAACTCGGGATTGCGCTTGTGCTTTTCCGCGTTCGACACGATCAGCGAGAGTTGCGCAGCGAGGTTCTTGAGGTCGTGCATCACGAACGCCGTCAGGCGGTGATAGGCCTCGAACTGGCGGCTGTCCGCGAGCTGCCGGTCCGTCTCGTGCTGCGCGAGGTGGGTGGCGACGTGGCGGCCCACGGTCTTCAGGAGATCGCGGTCCTCGAACGTGG
>Ga0209254_10000711_pt1 | contig 28468 bp, 22 predicted proteins | sample FrelakmetDIP11DI_FD_187148 | JGI IMG/M metagenome (GOLD analysis project Ga0209254, IMG submission 187148) | Freshwater lake sediment microbial communities from the University of Notre Dame, USA, for methane emissions studies - DIP11 DI (SPAdes)... | ecosystem: Environmental > Aquatic >... | reverse complement strand
ATTGTTCTGACTTTTCCCGATGTCTCATCTATCATCAATGAGGAGACATCCACCGCCTCAAAATCCGATCCCTTAACAGTCCGCAGGGCATCCAGCGCAGTCGGGTCCCATCGTGCATCACCAAATCCGAAAACATCCCAATATTGATCGGGTATTGCATTATCAGCAAGAATAAGACCGTATTTTTTCCAGCTTTCAAGAATGATTCGAGTCTGATAGGGATATCCGGAAGTGTCAAACGAGGATTTCAGCCGGAATCGCTGTCCCATCGGGGGGTATGCTGTATTTGCATAGCTGCCTCCAGAAATTGCAGGCCAGACATTTTGATTCTGAGTTAATGCTGTAGAGAATCGTGTTGGATGGGTGACCTTTCCCGCAGCAACCTCATCGTACCTTAGATATCCAGGAAGCATCGCAAGTCCCGCTGCATCAGCAGATGCCCAACCAGGTGGTCGAAGCGTATAACTCGAAAGATTATATACAGCACCCGACCCGGCAGTCCAGGTTCCGTCAGCATTTCTCCCGACACCAAATAGTTCATAGAGGTGCTTTGAACTGCGGTCAACAATAATCATGTGACAGTCCCCACTGCAGGTATCGACCTCTCCCCGGTCTGCATTTTCCAGGAACGGGTCATCAGGGATGGGATACGGTACATTGTCACTGATCGAAGGATACCTGAATATAAACGTGACATTAGTTGCTCCATCAAGGTTATCAACTACATTTGGCAGGATTCTTACTTTCTGTCCAAAGTGAGGGATGACATAGCCATCCATGGTTTTTATATAATCCGCTGATTGGGGGTCTACTGGTAACGTATCAATAGGAACATTCCATATGTGGTCCTTTGGAAAGATTTGCAGGTCATTAATTGTTCGCACCTGAACAAGGTAGGTTTCGGAAGTACTGTTGGATCCTGCTGCATTGCTTGCTTTAAGCTTGATTGACCAATTACCGACGCCAAAGGAAAATATGGGATTCTGGGCAGTGCTGAACACGACTTCTGTATTGTTTCCGGGTGTCAGATTTTTACATGTCCACACCCATGCTGTAGGATAGTTCGTTGAGGTATCTGTGAAAACCATGGGGAGGATAAATGTACCGGAAGGTGGGGTCGCCGATATAAAACTGGCTACCGGTGGTGAAGCAGATAGTGCGACTGATATGGCGGAAAGAAAAATCATAAGCACCAATATTAAAATCGCGGTTCTTTTCATTGTGTATGTATAATGATAGATCTTCTTGATATTTTAACAAACTCATGGATATAAGTGAATTGAAACAAGAATGTTTCATTATTACCTGAGATCTTGCGGTTTTATTCAAAGATGATACTGCATAAATACACAAGAGTATCTCAAATGCCATTGCAGGTACTCCGGTCCATGACAATATTGATTTTGATAGTGGGGATCTGAAACGTTCTATAAGTATTGATATTGAAATGATCTTTCATTTATTATGAATTTCAAGAATGAAAGATGATGATGTCAGATCCGATATATAAATATGAGAGTTGGGGCGCGTAATCGAAGAATAATAGATACTGATTGCCACAAGATACAATTGTTTACCGTGAAACTAATATATTAACGAAGAATTGGGCTTCCACATTGCAAGAGAAAAAAATTAAATTCTTGATGAAATAGACGTATTTTCACTTGAAACAGGTTTTAGCTATGGAAATGAATGAAATATTGCAAAAGAATAAAAAAATTTGGGATATTTTCACTCGAAAGGAAGAATATTGTTCTTCGATGCGAGATCAATATGACCGCTTCTCCTTTTCCGCAAGTTCGAACCGGCATATTTTCGAACCATGTGTTTCAACTTACTTGATTCACCATGGATGTGATTTTAAATATCCTGAAGAAAAACCATTTGCCGTCTGCCTGACTCACGATATAGATGATGTATATACATCAATTATTCAAAAAGCAGGTTCAGCTAAGAGACATCTTACACAGGGATCACTATCCGGATTCACGCATTCTGTTGCACAAATGAGATCAAAAAAATTTCCTTTGTGGAATTTCAGCGATATCATTGCCCTTGAAGAACAATTTGATGCAAAAAGCAGTTTTTATTTCATGGCTGAAAATTTTGGAGAGCAGGATTTTACTTACCGGATCGAAGATTGTGAATCAGTCTTGGGGAATATTATTGATCGCGGCTTTGAAGTTGGCCTCCATGGGGGTCATACAGCCTATCTCAATTCGGAAGAACTAAAATTCAAAAAACAGCGGTTGGAAAAAATTCTCAATAACAAGGTAATTGGTTACCGCAATCATTATCTAAGGTTTAAGGTCCCGGAAACGTGGGAATACTTACACGAGGCTGGATTCCTTTATGATACCACTTTCGGATACGCGGATCATGTTGGATTCAGGAATGGGATGTGTCACCCGTTTGAACCATTCAATCTAAAGACGGGTAAAACCATCAACATTCTGGAAATTCCCCTTATTATTATGGATAGAACATTAGAGCGTAACATGAAGCTTGATACAGGTAGAGCATGGGAAATATCTAGGAAATTAATTGATACTGTAAAGAACAATAACGGGGTAATGACCCTGTTATGGCACAACAATGATCTCATTGGGGAAAAAAGGAAATTCTATGAGAAAATTCTGAAATATTGCAAGGAAAAAAATGCTTGGATGACAAGTGGGGAAGAGATTTTTAAATGGGTAAATCAAAAACATTGATCACAGATTCACTTGATAGATAGCGTAGTGAGATACACGATTCATGCTATCCCCTCATGAGGTATACGTCCCAGTCACTTTGAGCACAAAAAGCGATGAAGGGGGAAAAGCAAAGTTCTCCAATTCATCATTCAAATGTTTTTTTCTTTCAAGTATAGGAATTTCAATTTCATTATCAGTCAATAAAATTAGGAAGATTTTTCTTTAATGTGTGATTGGGTCATCTTTCGTTTGCAATATCTGTTTAATTGCGGTAATATTAAGGATATAACAAACCCCGTACATTACCGTCATTATAACAGAATACAAGAAGACTGTTACCAATGGTGAAAAATGCAACAGGTAAGCGAGGTAAAAACCGGCTATCACCATAATTGTCCGCCAAATATTCCAGTACAATTCCCATTGGTTATAGCCGTACAATTCGAGTCGGTCTGTAGAAGAGACGACAAACTGAGCGACGACCATAATGCTCAGGGGAAGGGCGAACATACCTGCATCTTTCCAATCACTTCCGAAGATGATGGGAAACACAAGTGGAGAGATAATTGCTCCAATAAAAATCAATGGCGCACCAAATAGGAATAATTTTCTTGTGGTTTCCTGATAAAAGGTAAGTATTTTATCTGATTTCTGACGTAATAATTCGGAACTCTCGCCATAATATACCTGTGCCATTGAACTTGAGACAATTGAGACCGGCAACACCAGTATTGTATAGCTTAATGAAAACAATCCTACAATCTGGAAACCAAATATGATGGACAAGAAAAGTGTTGGGCCACGTAATGCGATTTCATTGATGAATCCGGATGGAAAAGAAAATGTTGGAAATTTTCTGTATCTATTTGCAAGCGATCTCATTTTGTTATAATCTAAATTGTGGATCGATCGCCATATTTTTGGTAAAATCGTTTTTCCAAGTGTGCCGATACCTACTATTCTTCCGATAATATCGCCACAGATCAGACCTAAAGATCCAAAAGATAATATCCCAAGAATAATCTTACTTAACGAGCCGATGATACTTTGAGTCACTCTGGTTTGCGTGATGGTAGTATAATTTTTCGAACGTATTGCCCAATACGTTAATATCTGGTATACCGAAATACCCAAAAATCCAATACAAAATAACAAATAATACGGTTTCATAAATTCAAAATTAAATATCGTTGCAAGAAAATCTCCAAAAACTATCAGAATCACAAAGAGAATAATGGTTAATATACCTACAATTAAAAAACATAAAATGAGAAGGTATTCGGCATCCTCATCCTTTTCAGCCAATAGAAATGAAAATTCATATTTTAACGAGCTTCCGACAGTCAATATTGTTAGTAATGATGTAAAAACCGCTAATGTTCCATAAATTTCCGGAGGATAGATTCTTGTTAATATCGGTACGAAAATTATTCCAAGAACTTGCGAAATTGCCGTTCCACTACCAAGTATTATAAGTCCTTTAAGCAGCGAACTATCAGTAATTTTTTGTTGAATTTGCTTTTTCACGGAATCTATACATTCACTATGAAAAATAATTTTCAACTCCAGAACATAAAACTAATTTAATCAACTCTCTATTATTATATCAGTTCTCATCCATAGATAAAAAATGAATTTCAATAAGTCTGGTATAAAAATAAGTTCAAATCTAGAATGCAGAGAAAGATAAATTTCTGAGATATTCTGGAAATCAATGTTATCGTGAGTTCCTTTGTGGGGTATCGTTATAACCTTTACTTGAGGGATTTAAAACCTTTTTTTGATGAGGAAGGATATCATCCCAATACGGTTTCATCATATCGCGGGCAATCTTAATTTAGCTTAGCGAACAATTATACAAAAAGACAATTGATATTATTCAAATGTTCTTTTCACCCAAAATGTACAATGAACCATTTTCTTCTCTTCTCTATTATTTACCTAAAAAAGGAACAATATTAGATGCAGGTTGCGGTCCTGGTATATATGCTAAAAAACTAAAAAAAATTAATGACAATATCATTTGTTTAGATTTGGCAAATTTTTTTAATAATGACGAGGATGGAATTTCCTTCTGCCTCGGGAGTATCAGTAATATCCCTATAAAAAGTAATTCAATTGATTTTATCTATTGTCTTACAGTAATTCAGTATATTGAAAATGATGCTCAAGCAATAAATGAATTTTATCGAATCTTAAAACCAAAAGGCAAATTATTAATCACTGTACCGACCAAACGGTCACCATTTTGGTTAATCCGTGAGATGGAAATTTATTTTGGTGTGTATCCAATGCAGCCTTCATGGAATATCAGACCATATAAATACTATACGCGTAACATAATCAATAATTTAGCTGAAAATAAATTTAATATAGTCGAAATAAGGGGATACATGTATAATTTTTTTCCGAGGCTATGCTTTTTTTTCTTTAACTTTGCAAAAAAAAATCGATATATTGAAGATTTTTTTTCAAAATTTGTACCCTCAATAAAACATAATGCAAAAACGCAATATCCACCAAATCCATTAGATCATATCAGAAATGATGATAAAAAAATTAAGAATCCAAAAAGACACATATCAAAAATTTCTGATATATCCTATCATTACCTTATAGTCCTCGAGAAATGTTGATAAAACGACTCTCAAGAATATGCCTCGACCCAATCTCTAATGTTGTATCCAGAAAAACCGAAAAAATTACGAGGCTTTCAGGAACTGCATTCGAGGATCATGTAATACAATGATAATTGATTAAAAAAACTATTATTGTGGATTCGTGATGAAGGTATGCGATCAGAACGAGAATGCTGGTATTTGATGTGAAAAGGGTTGGAGAACAAATGCTATCGGATCCTAGAATCGGGTTGCAGGGAGATAATTAAAATGATCTTTGAGGAAGATAAAGCAATAACGTGCCTTAGGGTATCTATAAAGAAAGACTATTGTTCATATGTTGAGATTATTCTTTGATTCACAGATCTCTAAGAGAACTTCTGCAAATTTTTTCGCCATTTCCCGATGACTGTATTTCTCAATTTCAGAGAGAATGCCGGAATATTTGACAAAGCCATTCTCATTAAATTCTCTGTAAAATTTTAAAATCTGGGATTTAATTTCTGCATCTGAAGTAACATTTTCCCCGGCTTGTGTCTGATTAAGTAAATCAGTGACCACACTTCCCTTAAGCCCTAATGCCAGGATTGGCCTTCTTGCTGCGAGATAATCAAATATCTTTCCGGTATATATCCCTTTTTCCTTGGGATCGTTCCAGGTTAAGAGAAGAAGAACCTGCGATTCACGTTGTTTTTGAATAGACTCTTCCCGGGAGATTTTTCCATGTATCTGAATAATGTTTTCCAGTTGGTATTTTTTTATATCACTTATTAACCAGCCTTCATCATATCCGAAAAAATTCACTTCAATTATTGCAGGATCAATCTTATTTTCATCAATCAAAACTTTCAGAACCCTGAAAAGTGGCTCAGGATCTTGACGTCCCTTGTAAATAGTTCCCGTATAGGAAATAGTGAATTTTTTTGTTACGGAAATTCCCGGATTTATTTGTTCAGGATCGTAGCCATTTGTAATTGTATAAACTTTTTTGTTTTTATGCAATTCTTTTAATTTATCTGATAAAGGTTGAGATACCGTGGTTAAAGCATTCGCGGAGGATAATGTGTTAAGTTCAAGTCTCTTTTCAAAAAACCCTCTAATACTCGAATGAATATTATAATGATTCTGTGTCCATAAATCGCGAAAATCTGCAACCCAAGGGATTTTTTTTCTGTTAATTTTTTTGTTTACTAATTCCTTTGTAACAATATGCGAAGCAACAATATGCGAAGTACAAGGGCTCATAGAACTTATTATTGCATCAAAATGTTTTTCTTTTAATAGTTCCTCGCCTTTTTCAATGGCTGATATTGACCAATTTATGGTAGGGTGTGGATAAGTAAAAATTTCAAACCAGAAATATATTATTTTATCAATGAGCGTCTTTTTTTGTTTATTGGTGGGGAAATTGTAATATTTTTTAAATGGTATATTTAATGGTAAACCCATCCGCTTTTTCCACAAAACAATTGTATCTTCATAGGGTGTTTCGAAAATATTATTTTGTTTATTCACTAACATAGAACTTTTTGCTGTCAAAACCACTGGATTCCATCCAAATTCAGGAAGATATTTTATTAATCCTCTTAACCGTCCAACTCCGGTGATTTCTGTTTGACCAAATAATAAGCTGATAACTAGTACATTTCTCAATTTGACTTCTCCTTTCGTACTACGATAGAACATATATCTCGAGATTTCTATTTGAGTATACTTGCTGAATATTAGTATCTATTTTTAATCGTTCATAGTCTTGAGCCAGAAAACGCCATTTATCGGGAAACTCCGGGAACATATATGGATAAAAATCCCTTCCAAAGTCATTTACCAATAAATAGTTTGAATTATTAAAAAAATCCTGTGAAAGGGTCTCATTTTGATACCCGAAATGATCCGGGGGCATCATTTTTGTTTCATTAAATTCGATATTCAATCTTCTAACTGAATGACCATATATAACGTCATAAAAACGATATGAAGATATTCCATTTTCTCTAATTGGGAGAGATTGATCCCTAAAGGAAAAAAATGTACTCATTCCTATGTAATCACTTTTTGGTACCTGTTGATTAGATGTCTTAATTATTGGTGACATGTGAAGATTAAAGACTGAGAAAAAAGTTATACAAAAAATAATAAAAATAAGGCCAAGCAGTTTTATCATTGTCTTTCTATCACGTGTTATAACATGCGAATTAGAATATAAATAAAAATAAATCGCCGGTGGTAGTAATAAAAACGAAAATAAGAGTGCATGATGATATATTCTTCCAAATCCAAAAGCGCCATTAGTGAACAACATTACGATTGATAACATTACAAATACACAGAATCCCATTATTGAAATTCCATTATAAAAATTCAGTTTTGTTTTTTGATTTTTTATTAAATTGAGTATCAATAGTATGCTGAGAAGAGATAAAATTCCTATTATAATCCATTGACCATAGAGATTTAAAATTAATTTTATCAGATAAATTGGATCGATATTTACCTGAGAAACGAGATCGACCTTTCTTTCTAATTCAGATTGAATTTTTTCTTCTCCAAATAATCGATTTATAATTGGTTCAACAACATTTGTCAACATTCTCAAATAAGTAGACCAGATTGAGAAAACAGCTAAAATAAACAAAATTGTATAGAAATAATTTACTTTTTTCATTGTCCTTTTTTCATATTTTTCCAGGATATATTGCATAATTTGCATAAAAAATAATATCAACATTACCATTACGGTAACAAGTGGATGATAAAATACGATGAGAAAACCCATCAGCAATAATAAAATATTATATTTTTTTATATTAACTCCCTGATACATTTTGAATGCCAGAAATAAAAAAAGAGGTACTAATAAATATGCTTGGGAATTTGGTATGAACGCTAAATGAGAATTTCCAAATATCAAAATAGAGCTAAATAGGATGAGGATCAACCATTCGAATTTATTTTTGAAAATTGTTTTTCCCAGACAAAACATTGATAAGATGAAAAAAAAGGAAAAAAACGGAGGGAATATTTTAGTTATGTCAGGAAGTGAAAGACCGGAAATTAAATAAATAATACTTCCCAGTATGTGATCAATAGGATAATGATTTATCCCGATGTTTGATTGTTGAAGGATATCCTTCATATAACCAATATGGGTTAGGACATCTCCACTTCCATTAATATAATATCCTCTGATTATCGGCAAAAAAAGTAGTAGCGCGTTTATTACCAGAATTATACACGCACCGAAAAGCCAATAATTTTTCTTTGACAGTGTAATTGCTGATCCAATAATGACTAATTGTCCGCAAAAGATTGCTGATAAAAGGAAGACCCAAAAATACCAGGGATATGCATCATAGATTGAAAAGTCATATGAATTTGCCGGTCCGATACGTACAATAATTGTCAATACAATTAGTATTAAAAGAAAGCTAAAAATTGAAATAATTTTAAAAAATCTATCATTCCAATTATTTATTGAAATCATGCTTATATCATCCGTTTTCGAGAATATTCCTTAATCTTTCCACATTTAAAGAAGGTATTTTATGCAAATCTGAATAAGAGAACTTATTCCCCTTGTCTTTCTCCTGTATCATACTTGCACATTAATTTGATTATTGAATTTTGTTATTTAATTTCTTTCAATTCCTGTTGAAAGAAAATAATTCACAATAAATATGCTATTAACTTGTTCCTTATTAAATTGTGTCACAAAATTCATCTTTTTACTTATTAAAGCAGGGATATCAGGCAGAATTTTTTCAATTCCACGAATGATAATAGCATATGCAACAATACTCGGATTTTTTTCGACAATTATTGGACTTGTAACTATCGCTCCAGCAGCAAGCATGATATTATTCACTTTTTCGGCTTAAGAGATTTTTTTATAAAATCGGATACTGATTCTTATATGTATTTCATTCTTTGAAGTTTTATTTCCCAATTTTTTCATGTTCATATTTCATCAAGGATTCTTTTCCATTGCATAACCGTGCGTTCTAATGTAAATTCTTTCTCGATTAATTTTTTTGCATTCATCGCCATGTTTTCCAGATTTGGATCCCCGAGTGCTCTGATGATATTTTCTGCGATACATTGTGGCGAATTGTCTTCCATAATAAAACCTGTATCTCCATTTCTTATAAAACAAGGAATCATTCCAATAGATTTTGCAAGGACGGGTGTACCGCAAGCCATAGATTCCAACATGACATTAGGTAACCCTTCTGTATACGAGGGTATGACAATTAATTTTAATTTGTTAAATTCTACAGGCAGATCATCATGTAATATCCAATCTTCAAGATGAATAAATCTGTTCAACTTTTTGTGATTGATATATTGTTCAATTTTTTCGCGCAATAATCCATCGCCTATAATGAGGAATTGAATGTCCTCCCGTTCTTTTAAAATTATATCAATAGCAAGAATGAAATTCCAAATTCCTTTTTCTTCACTTAACCGTCCAATGTATCCCACAAGGTTATCTCTTTCATGAGGTTTCATCATGAGGGTAAATTTTTTAAAATCAATGATATGCTCATGGGCATATTCGATTTTATTCTCCCATTTTTCAAGATTCCATTCTTTGACTAAATTTTTGGAGTATAAAATAATTTTATCACTTATCCTGCAATTAATCGTAGTAAATAATTTTAACCAGAGTAATGCAAAATTATCATTAAAGTAGATTTTTACTGCAGATCCTCCAAAAAGTAAAAAAACCTTCTTTCTGAATAATTTTGCAGTTAACATGGGAAAAACCATAATTTCGCCCCCCAAAAAGAAAATCCAGACATCACATTTTTTTACATTTTTTAATAACACAAGTGACATGAGAATTTGGAGATAGAAAAAACTTAAAATTCGTAAAAAGTTATTCTGCAATTTCTTATGACGTATTTCGAAAATTATTATACGTTTATCATTTTTAAAAAGATTATAACCCTCATTTCCTGTAATTAAATACACCTCCTGATATTGTGCAGATAAAATATTCAATAGATTAGATAATGGTATGACTCCAGCGGCACTAATGGGGGGGGTAATAACACCAATACACATGTTTTTTCCCTTTTCTGTAATCATGATGACCACGTTAATCCACTTTATTTAGGTAAAAACCTTAATCTGAATTATTCTTATTCGGAATATTCCATTATTCTCATTTTGACATACACAATTTCACCCGTTGGAAGGGTTAATTCTTCTCGTTGATAAGGAGGTTTACTAATTCTGGAGTAATAAATTCGTCTTACTATCATCACCAACATTGACAAACATAAGGTTTTCAATTATTTTCCAAACAATTCGCATAGAGATCCTCAAATTTTAAAATATTATTTTCCCAAGTTAACCATTTTTTGATATAAAACTGCCCACGTTTTACATTTTTTTTTGCATTTTCAGGATCTGAAAGAACTTCGGTGATTTTTTGGGATAATCCCGTAATATCTCCATATTTAATCACATTTCCAATTTGTTCTTCCTTAATGATTTCCCCACACCCACAATCATCAGATACAATAACCGGCACCCCACACATAATTGCCTCAAATGGTACCAGCCCAAATATTTCAATTAACCCTGGATATACAAGAACATCGCTATCTACGAATACTTCGAGTTTTTCATTTTTGTATAAGGGACCAGTGAGTAAAACTTTCCTGTCAATGTGTAATTTTTTTATCTGTTTCATTAGGCTATAAAGAAAACCATCATCAGGACCAACGATAACAAGTGTGACATTCTGATAATTATCCAATAGTCTGGAAAAACCATTAATCAGAAAATCAAGACCCTTGACTTTATGCAATCTTCCCAAATACAGAATTATTTTTTCGTCAGTTCCAATACGATATTTTTTCCGAAAATTTCCTCGTTTGGGAAGTGTTTTATATTCTGATAATTCAATTCCATTATTGATAATTTCAATTTTTTTTTCGGGCAATCCCATTTTTATATATTGATCTTTTTCCGCTTTTGATACTGCAATTAATTTTTTTGCATCTCTCATGATTTTCTCTCCCCAAACAAAATCGTAGAGTTTTTTTATGTTTTGTTTCCCAAAAAATGGCATGACAGAGCCATGAGCCTGGATAATATAAGGTATATCATATTTTTTCGCATAATGTGTGGCCACAATATTTTGAAAATTGCGGGTACCGTGTAAGTGAACGATATCAAAATCCCGAATATTATTTTTTATTGCGCGAATCAGACCCGGGTTAAATACATATCGATTCCAGGCAAGAATATTACTGATATTCTTAAAATAGTATATCTTAATTCCTTCATGTTCTAAATATCGTACTTTTTGCCTGGTATTTCGGTCTATAGTGTCACTAGTAAATACAGTAACCTGATGACCTCGTTTCACCAATTCTTTTGATATATTATAAGCAGCATTAACCGTTCCCCCATAAGCAAAAGCAGGATAAAATGCAGGAATTAACTGTAAGATTCTCATTCTTTTCAACGCCTCTTCTCGCTTATTTCAGACAACCATATCCCAATATCTAATAATTTTTCACTAAACGGTCGGAAATGAACATTTGAGGACCAAGTTGATATGATTAAGGGAATTAATCCACGTATATAATTGATAAAACGTGGTTTTAAAAGCCTGGTATTATATATTGGAATGCTTTTGCCAGCTAAACGCCTGGCAAAAAGACGTACCTGAACATCGATCTTTTTTGTCACTCCCATGGAAACCGATGTATTAACATCTTCAGCATGAATGGGGGTAGTTCTCAAATACCCCTCTTTACCTGCAGAATAAAGAAGGTTACTTCCAAAATCGGTTCGGACCATAACAATCGATTTACCTATTCGTTCTACTTTTAAAATGTCAGGGATCCACGGATCTCCCACGGAAATATCAGCCAGTTCAGCTGTTAAATCACAACAATAGAGACAGCGATTCATTGAGTTGAACCATACTATATGGGGAAATATTGCCCTACGAAAAGGAATAGACAGATTCTGACCATCTTTTAAAATTACTGACAGTTTACCGGGCCACCCCTCGCCCCTATACCGAATACTTTTGACTTCCTCTCTTGAGATATTCAAGGATTTTAGTATATAATCAGTCTGCCAGAATGTATCATTATGTGAACAAAATAATCCAATATGTAATATGATTTTCTCCTTAAGTTTATTATTGAGTGACTCAGCTTTTCGAATACCGTGAATATGACAGGGTAAACCTACAACTGCAAATTTTTCATCATTTTCGGAATTTAATATCTCTCGAAGCAGAATATTAGAAGGGACTGGGCAATATTTCGATGCTGAAGCCTCAATTATTTCTCCTCGGGTTCTAGCAATAAATGGCTCAGGTTCTAAGGGACGGTCCTTATTCATTCGGGTTACGAGTGCTCCATCAATTATTCCCTGCTCCAGAGCATAGATTAAAAGTCCTGTAATTACACCCCCTGATGCTGCATTATATCTGATCCCGGATTCTAATGAGTGTCCAATATAGCAATTGAAATAATTACCCAATATAATATCTTCAGATTCTTTTCCAAAGATTTCCTTATTCAGATTTTTGAAATCGACAGAATGCCCGGGACATACTGTATAACAGAAACCGCACTCATTACAAGTATCAGATTGTATCTCTGGTTTATAAATCTGAAAATTTTTATCCAGACTCAAGGAAATTGCATTTTGTGGACATATCCCTGCACATGTCCCACAATTATTGCAGAGATGATCATCAACCACAGTTTGAATAGTTTGCCTCATTTAATTTCCTTTGGCATATTTTTCTGAAATGACATTCCTGATGAGTTGACCATTAAGGAGTGCTTTCTCCTTAGTAAAATTGAAATTATTCAGAAGATCAGATCGCACAGATCCTTCATGTTTTAACAGATACTCAGATTTAATTTTTAATTCGTTTAAAAATGCATTGTAATTGAAATTAGCATCAATATCGAGAAGATTTTGTTCCTGTTTCATCATTCCGCCAATTATTCCATGAAATTTATTGTAACTATAAGAGATAAGGCCGATGCTGGGAGTTCCTATTGAAGTGGAGGCCACAAGAGCATGAAACCTGGAGCAAATAAAAAGATTGCAAATTCCAATAACAGATTTTATCTCTCGTGCTGATGCACTGAATGGAACAATTCGCGTTTTTTGGGGATTTTTGACCACACTATATATCTTTTCAACTAATGAAATATCCTGAAAAGTATTTGCCAAATAAAGGATTGTGGCATCCGTCTCTTCAATAAGAAAGTCACTAAGGTCAGATAACAGTTGTATATATTCATCTTCATGTAACATTGAATTCATCATGGCAGCGGGGCAAATACCAATAATAACACCCATATCCTTTTGAAGATTGAGCAATTTCGAAATTATGCTAAAATTGATATCTTCGTTAATTTCCATTAAAAAGGCTAGGTCTGCGGTAACATGGATCTTTGGTTTATTAATCTCGATGGAATTCAAGTAATCTCTGCTAAATGCTTCTCTTAGTGTAATGAGGGAGACCTTATTGAGTATACGTCTTGCTAAAAATTCTAATAGGGAACTTGTATACGGGCCAATAGTCGCTGAACAGATTATAACTTTTTTTTTGCTTAAAGACAGATTCCAGATACTCAATAAAACAAAGAGTTGTCCGAATATATTTTTGAGAATGATTTTTTTATCGTTAAATGAGTCTGGTTCTATAAGATTTAGATCAAGAATAGCATCAAAATCATAAAAAAAAGTCTTCCTTTTTTGTATTGTCATCTGTTGAATGGCATGTGATGTGAAAAAAAATAAAAATGATATTGTTGTATATACCGTGGACTTTTTTTCATTATACCATGGATGCTTTCTTACTCTAATATCAGAATGAAATTTTTTTAAATCTTCAATAGTATCCTTTGTTACTTCATCATAATATCGATGGAATATGGTAACTTCATATTCGGGTAAATTTGTATTAATTGCTTTCAATAATCCCGCCAAGCGGGCATAACTCCCTTTATTCGCCAGAGCATTGGTATCTACAATTGCCAATTTGTGTGCCACAATGGATCTTCCTTCCGATACATTATCATTTTTTCAGATTCATTTAATACACGAAATTAATTTTTCAAAAATCATCTCATAGGTAATTACATTTCCTGCCAGATTCATCTTATCCATAAAAAATTGTTTTTGTTTTATTTTAACCTCAGTTCTTAATTTCTCATCATTTTTTAAGCGCAAGATTGAATTTTTCAGTGCATTGATATCCTTGGGCTCTGTTACAAGACCCTTATTTATCGTATCTATAACGTGTGCCGTTTCAGAATCTTTAGCAACTATTGCAATTACTGGTTTTCCTGATGCAAAAAGATTGATTGTTTTTCCGGGAAGACATGGCGCTTTCATTCGGTCATCAAGGGAAATCAGGTTTATATCTGAAGAATTGATAATGTTGAAATATTCCTCGCGAGCTTGTAGAGGTAACAGTCTTACGTTTGTTAGGTTCTCATCAGTAATCCGATGCAATAAATGGTCTTTAATCATGCCATCACCAACAAGGTAAAAAATGATCTCCGTTTGATCGATGAGTTGGCGTGCAACATCAAGGATATTGTCAATTCCTTGGAACGGGGATAAAATGCCTGCATAGGAGATCAAAAATTTTTCTTCAATATCTTCTCTTTTCTTGAAATCTTCATTTTTAAAAAAATATTGGCAATCTGAAAGAAGAATTCCATTATAAATATGGGAAATTTTTTCGGGATTACCCCCACGCTGTACTATATAATCAATTCCACCATGAGACAGAACGGTGATATAATCAGCATGGGTATAGGCTTCTCTTTCAATATGTTCGAGGATCTTAATCATAAGGGGATTTTTCAATATCCCGATATCGGTTAATTCCTGAGGATGAAAATCCTGGAAATTCAGGACTGTTGGTGTACCATCATACCGTTTGATTTTTTTTGCCAGATAATACAACGGTAAAGGAGGTATATAGAACAAACAAACATCAAATTTTTTTCCAAGTTTGCGATATTTTTTAAAGTAAGATCCTGGAAGTAAAAAGTGCTCCAGACCCCGAATAATAATATTGTCCCTTGTATTTGGATGTTTCACACGGTGAACTCGAATACCTTCAATTGTTTCATCGAGGGGATATTCTTTGAGTCGATCAGTAGAATTAATATTAAACATTCGGGGATACGAGGTTATAACATCAACTTCATGGCCTCGTTTAACAAATGCCTTCGCAAGATCAAAGTATACATGGGCTGCACTTCCAATTTCCGGAATAAAATTTGCAACAACAATAAGTATTTTCATATAAGATTTCCATTTAACGTTAGTAATAAGAATGAGTAACTTTATTTGACGAATATCACTTAAAATTCCGCACTTCTTTCAATCATATCCCATTTCTCAACAAACCAGCGATGAGTTTCTTTCAATCCTCTCTCAAACTTCATCTGTGGTTTATATCCGAGAATTCTTTCTGCTTTTGTTATACAGGAGAGAATATGTGTCTTCACATCCCAGTCCCTCGGCTCTTTGAAGATGATTCCTGCATTATTTTTTGTCAGACTATTCACACTGTTTGCCATATCAATAACCCGCTGCTCTTTGCTTGCACCGAGATTAAAAGCCTCCCCAATAGCCTCTTCCCTCACACCCATTGCCAAAAGTCCGTTTACAATATCCCCGACATAGGTCCAGTCCCGAGTTTCTGTTCCATCACCCGTTATAGGAAGCACCTGACCTTTCATAGCCCAGTAAAAAAAATTGGGGATAACATTACGGTATTTCCCCGGCACTTCACCAGGTCCGTAGGAATTGAAAAACCTTGCATTCGTAATGGGGAGCTTGTAAAGATTATAGAAATAATTTGTATATAATTCCCCGAGAAGTTTTGTGACCTGGTAGGGGGTATGGAGATGAATAGAAACGTCATGTTCTTCAAACGGCATCTTTGAATCAAGACCATAGACACCGCATCCTGAAGAAGAATAAACGAACCTTTTAACACCAACCAATTGTGCATACTGAAGTAATTTCAGGATTCCCATGCCGTTAATCATAAGATCCTTCTCAGGATTATCAACGGAATTCTGGTTAGCAAAATGGGCTGCAAGGTGAAATACATATTCCGGTTTTTCTTTAAAAATTCTCTTTAGTATTGCATCATCAAGAATATCTCCTTCGATGAACATGATGTTGGACTCTTTTGGAATATTCCATTCATAAGAGGATGAAAAGTTGTCCAGAATAATGACTTTTTTTGCATCGAGTGACGACAGTTTCCTGCAGAGAATACCCCCTATAGACCCTGCCCCCCCAGTCACCAATATTGTTGAGCCACTATAATGTTCAGAATAATCATCCATGTTATTTGCCAACCCTGTAATAGTCTTTCATCCACTTGACCGTTCTTTTTATTCCTTCTTCCGGTTTCACTTTGGGATTATGATTGAGATCCTTCACCGCTTTTGAAAAGTCCATATGTTTGACTTTTGTAGTAAATGGCTCTGCGTCTTCATAATGCACAAGGGATTCGTCCCCGCCAGTTGCTTTCAGGATAAGATCGGAGTATTCCTTGATATCCATCTCCCATTCAGGTCTCCCTCCGACATTATATACTTCACCGGGTATGAAATTGTCTACGATGTTTGCCCAGGTCCGGCAGGAATCCTCAACAAAATCGATAATTCGCCGGTGACCCTTATAAACGGTAAAGGGTTTGTTGAATAATGCATGATAGATAAATTTTGGAATAAAACCGCGATAAGGGGTATAATGTTCGTAAGGACCGTAACAGTTTACCGGCCGAACCCGGATAGTCTCTGTTCCAAACATTTTTGCAGAGTTCATGCACATAAGTTCCCCTGCCCATTTAGTAATGGCATAATCGTTCATCTGGTATGTATCCTTGATCGGATTTTTGACCATTACATCTTCGGACATTTTACCATCGAAATCCCCGTAAACTTCGGCGCTGGAAAAAAAGATCATTCGGAATTTATATTTTTCTTGGAGACGAAGTAAGTTTTTTGTCCCGATACAATTTGTCTGCCAGAGATTTTCATAAAAATCCTCCCCATTCCACCTCCCGTATTCCGCAGCAAGATGATAGACATAATTGAAGGATTTTTTTTCAAAAATCCGTTCAAGCTGCCGGTAATTCCGGACATCTGCTCGCATGTAGTTGTCCTGTTCTGTGTTAAAAATATCAATGGCTAGAATCTCATGCCCACGGGATTGTAATTCATTTACAAGATTCGTCCCGATAAAACCCGCACCACCGGTTATGAGAATCTTCGTTTTTTTCATTTTAATCATACACCGCATGGGAAAAAATTAGTCTTATGGTTAAACTTGGTTTTTATTCATTTTTATTTCTATCTTTAAATTACACTCTGATATTTTGATTTAGTTATTTGAATGCCGGAAAAAATCATTCTCGATTCTCCTTAATCATCGCGTACAAAATCAGACCAGCAACTCCCAACAACATTCCTATGATCAAGCACACAGCACTTACCATCGACCAAAAAAACGGGAATTGGGTGGTCATATAATATTCTGAAAATGTAATAAAAGCTGCACCAAGGCCAATGAGAACAAGAATGACACCGGGAATTCCAAATACAGGGAGTGGTCTTTGGTAGCTGATCAGGGCAATAATTTTACCAAGTACAGACAATCCGTGAGATACCGGGTTCTGTGAGGATGTATTCTTCATATCATAACGCACGTTAATCGGCACTTCCACAACGGTAAGATTTTTTTTGCTGATTTGAATGAGGATTTCAGAACCCGCAGACATTCCGTTACCGCTGAAATCAATAATGTTTATTGCTTTTTTCCCGTACGCACGAAATCCGCTCTGGGTATCTGTTACATTTTTTACACCAGCAACTGCTGTGGCGGTATCAAGCACTTTCATGCCGATCTTCCGGTACTGGGGTATGTTATTTTTTGTTTTATCGAGATATCGTGAACCAATTACAACATCAGCCCCATGTAGCAAAGGTTCAAGGACTTTTTCGGTATCCTCTGGATCGTGCTGGCCATCAGAATCCATTATGACAAGAGCATCGATATTGAGGTCCCGTGCAGTAGAAAAGATTGTCTGCAAAGCTGCACCGTATCCCCGGTTTTCCGGATGTTTGACAACATATGCTCCCAACTGTTGGGAGATAATCGTGGTCGCATCAGTCGAGCCATCATCGACAATGACAACAAGATCAACATATGATTTTAACACCGGAATTATTTTTGAGAGAAACATCTCTTCGTTATATGCCGGCAGTGCAGCGATAATGGTAGCTGAATAATCCCATCCATATTTTGGTACTGCGACGGGATGTTGGGAAATTTCGACTTCTTTTATTAAGAGATTTTTTGTAAAAAAATATTTTATGAGGTTCTGGTGAAAACGTGTTTTTTCAAATGGAAAATCAAGGTTGTCTAACGCTTTGCGGCTGAATGCCATAAAACCGGAAAGGGGGTCAGTCGGAATAAGATGTTGAGGAGTATCATCAGGAAGTTGTAGCATCATTTGCTTTATTTTTTGTTTTAAAGGAAATTTTCCGGTATTTTCGAAAAAGCGAGATCCGATGACAAGGTCAGCCTTTCCTGCCAGGATAAATCCCGCAACACTCTGGATATCCTTGGGATCATGATGGCCATCCGCATCGAGCATTATCGCTGCGATGCAACCTGTTTCACGGGCATGCTTAAGACCTAAGAGAATCGCATAAGTTTTTCCTGAACTCTGTTCGAGCCTGAATACCTCAGCACCAGCTATTTTTGCAATATCACCAGTGCGATCAGAAGATCCATCATCAATAACAATTACACGCTCTACATATTTCTTTGTGAGAACCACAAGAGAACCAATGACTAATTCATCATTATACGCAGGCAGGACTGCAAAAAGACCTTTTTGTGGGATAGGTTCGGAATCAATGTCTTTTTGGGAAACCACAATCTCGTTAACCTCAAATGAAAGCGACGTATTGGTTATATTTCGGGTTTGATCAGGTAAAATAGCAAAGGAATCATTCGTTGTCATGGTGATCAATACACAATTTTCATAATGATGAAGATGCTTCGTTGGTCTATATCAAGTTGAATTTCTATAATGTATTTTTTAAATATATATAAGTGATCCACACGAATGGAGATCATACTTATCTATAACGAGCATACTCCATAATCCTTCACGAATTAATTATATTAACAAAGGCTCCTATAACAATTGTGAAAAATGGTGATCTTATAAGATGAAAATTTGTACTCAATGTGTGCTAACAGAAACCATGCCAAATATTACATTCGATTCGAATGGAGTATGTAATTTTTGCCATCAAACTAAAAAAATTGAATTTAAAGGAGAAGAGAAACTGCTTAAACTCTTAGACTCCTTCAGAAATCCTGAGAATAAATATGATTGCATCGTTACGCTAAGTGGAGGAAGGGATAGTACCTATACACTCCTAAAGATGGTGAAAGACTATAAAATGAAAGTCCTTGCGGTGAATTATGAAAATCCCTTTACCGATCCTGTTGCTAAAAAAAATATTGAGAATGCAGTGAAATATCTTAATGTGGATTTAATCCGGTTTCAATTTGAGAAGAATATCCATGAAAAAACGTTCAGGCATAATTTTAACACATGGCTCAAGGATCCCAATCCGGCTCTAATTCCGATGCTGTGCATATCGTGTAAAACAATCTGGTATACCATTTTAAAAATCGCGAAACAACAAGGTATTCACTGCATCATCAGTGGTGGTAATCCATATGAGGATAATTCCTTTAAAAAGGAACTCCTCAATGTCGCAAGTGACGAAAAAATTGAAAATACTTTTATCAAGGCAATATCCGGTATTATTTGGGAAACCCTAAAAAATCCAGGATATTATCATCCAATTTTTATTCCAACTTTGATAAAAGGGTATTTATTTGGAGATCCATACTGTGTCGGATCGCGACTTTTAGGTAAAAGCGTCTTAAGAATTGATCTATTCGATTATATTGAATGGAATGAGGATGAAATTCTTTCAAGAATTAGAAACGAATTACAGTGGGATTCCCCGCATAATCTCCCATGTACCTGGAGATTTGATTGTCATGTCGGACACTTAAAAGAATTTTTATATCTAAAAACAATTGGCATGACAGAGAGAGATGATCTTTATGCAAAAATGGTTCGTCAGGGGCTTATGACAAGGGATGAAGCGTTAGAAAGACTTGATAAAGAGAACCCGGTCCAGTTTGAATACATTGAAACGCTGTTAAAACAGGCAGGTTACACGGATGTCTCTTTTTTATATAACTCCTCTTTTCCTAAGAAATAACTTTTTGGCTATGAAGAGATCAATTCACCGGTCATTATAGCGTTCCCCTTTTTTTACATACTCCAATGATACGCTGCGCTGCATCACCTTTCCCGAATGGATTGCTCCATGTACGCGGAATTTCTATCATCCTGTCTGCTGCCGAGAGGATCTTTTCTGGATGAGTACCTGCTAGTATATTTGAGCCAGCAGTGATGGTTTCAGGACGCTCTGTATTTTCCCGAAGAGTGACACAAGGTACTGAAAGGATACAGCTTTCCTCCTGAACTCCTCCTGAATCAGTCAGGATGAGGGCTGCCATTGACTCTAATATAAGAAATTGAAGATATCCCACAGGATCAATAACCCGGATTCCTTCGGTTGAGAGGGAAAATTCACCCACCATTTTCTGCGTCCTGGGATGCATGGGAAAGACTACGGGAAGCCCGAAACGTTCTGATATCTTTTTAAGACCGGTCAGAATTTCGGCAAGACGACGGGGATCATCAACATTCTCAACCCGATGGGCAGTGACAAGGAAATATCCTCGGGGTTCAAGACCAAGTTCTTCAAGAGGATGAACTTTTTGTTGTGCAATCCTGATGTTCTGCCATACCGCATCAACAACAGTATTGCCGGTTACGGTGATTTTTTCTGCATTAATACCTTCATGTAGCAGGTTCTGACGTGATATTGCCGTAGGTGCATATAACTGGTCCGATACATGATCAGCAATAATACGGTTGATCTCTTCCGGCATGCTGCGATCAAAACTCCTTAAACCGGCCTCAACATGCCCGACCGGGATGTGGAGTTTTGCTGCCGCAAGAGCCCCGGCGCAGGCCGTGTTTGTGTCTCCTTGAATAAGGACTATTCCCGGGGGATTTTTTTGCAGGATATCCTCTATGCCGGTAAGAATCGCGGCTGTTTGGGCACCATGGGTGCCTGATCCGACATCCAGATTGTACTCCGGCCACAAAAGGTCGAGTTGTTCAAAGAAAATTCTGTCCATCGCATAGGAATAATGCTGGCCGGTATGAACCACTGAGTATTCAAGACCCTGATGATTACATTCCCGGATAACGGGCGACATTTTGATAATTTCCGGGCGTGTGCCGATGACGAACAGGATCATACGAACCTCAGAGAAGACGAAATTACAATCTTTCTCCTATTTTTCCTTTACAATTAATTCAGATATTTTTATTGTTTTTATTCCTTTATTGTGCTTGTCATTAAATGAATCGTAGAAGTATTCATGAAAAAGTGCACTCATACTGAAAAGGAATTTTCATGAACGGATATCTTCAATTTTGGAGGAGAAAAATCACCGTTTGGCATATAAAAAAGTTATTTATCGAACTCTTCACGTAACCAAGAGTATTTGCAGATGATCTTGTATGCAGTTCGGTGTGGCGAAACATCACTGTTTTAAATTCATTTAATAGTAAAGCAGATTCTTAATTATACAATAAAGAATAGTTAAGGAGTGATTCTACCCGATGAATACGTTCATATTCCTGCTTTTCTCCATGATCTGTACTGGAACCCTACGCGATCCAGCCCTTGCTGTGGTCCGGCTGCCCCGAACCGGTAATTTCCTGCTTATGCTCACGTGTGTGTTGCGGTCTCATTTGACAGGTGGGTCAATGCCACAGTCATTTCGGACAGGTTGCTTATGAAAGATTTGACATCTTTTCTTCCCTGGTGGTCGGATTCCGGATGCAGTGTCATGCGTTCAGGAACAAGGGTAATGCCTCTTCAGCAGGTATTCTGATGAGAAAACAACAGATCGCCATTATCGCCCTTGCTCTATGGTTTACGCTAGTTTCTGTCGTCATGCTCCTTACACAGCGGGTTGACCTTGAAATTTTCTTTGTACTCTGTCTTATCGGTTTCTTTGTGGTCATCCAGCTCCTGGAACCGGCTTATGTCCAGCCTGGTTACCAGAAGTATCTACGGTATCTCATCGCAGCGGGGATAGTCATATTCGGTGCGATAGTCGCACATAAAGTAATGGAAATTCTTGCGCGATGAAATTCTTCCTTCTGTAGGTTTTTTATCGTATTGGATACTACATGAAGAGTGGACTTTTAAGCATCTTCCGTACACCTTCCTGGACATTCCCATACTTACCAAACCTTAGGTAAAATGTATTGTAATAACCATTGTTCATTGTCAAGTGGGACTCATGACTCAATATGTGTACTCCATTCAATGTTTTGTACCAATTCGACTCAATAAAAGCGATTTCCCTTTTCACGCAATCCGGAATACATACGATCAAATCATACAAACTTTTCAGAAGGGGTTTCCTGATTCAGCTGCAATTGCACAATGATGTCCTGGTCCGCTGTTGAACTGCCAGATCGAAAAAGGCGGATTCGTATAGTGGAATTTCATTGAACTATCCGATGAAGAAAATACGTCCTGGATACATGCAGATATATCGGTATTTTTCATCATCATCAGCGTGCCGCCGGTTGCTTTGAGAATGGCCTCTTTTAGCGCCCATATCCTGAAAAAAACCTGATATCTCTGGGCAGGTTCGACTCCCAGCATGAATGATTTTTCAGCAGGAGTCAAAATATATTCTGCAATTTCATGGAATTGATACGAGGGGTCCATTTTTACGATATCAACCCCAATCCGGTGTTTTCGGGTAAAACCGATGAGAATCATTTCGCTGGTATAGGACAAATTAAAAGATACATCAGTATAACCGCCCTCCGGATCCAGTTCCGGTTTGCCATTTTTTCCATTTAAAAGTGATATCAGGTCTGGATCATTATGGGTATAATTGCCCAGAATGATGCGCAATATACCATGTCTGAGAATATACTTTCTGGTATCGACAGAGTTCCTGAATGTGGAGGCAGTATGCCGTTCTTGCGGGCTTATAACACTCGACAGATTCTTGAAGTGCTGTTGAAGATCGTCGTACCCGACTGACCAAATATGGATCCTGTTTTTTTGTAAAAAGGGAGAGAATCCAAATTCTTGTGGGGTATCTTCCTGTCCCATACTAACAATTTTACACTGTACAGAATCTTGTAGAAGGTCATCCATGTGCATCAACCGCCTTAAGTGACTCTTCAATTTTTTGTGCAACGATACGACCAAAGGGTTCTTGAAAAAGTGTTTCGTGATCGCCAGGAATATCTATGACAATGGTTTTCCCTGTTATGCACGAATTCCAGCCTCTTGTCGGATCACTGGGAAAAAATTCCGAATCTGGGCCGGTGGAAAAAAGGGTGACATCACCCGAAAATGTACGGGGCTTGAAATTTTGGAGAGCCATTAGCTGTGTTCTTACCAGCGATTGTTGTTCCTCAGGATAGGTTGAGATTGCTTCCTTTTCACCATCAAAAGAAAATTCGACATTAGGTCTCGAGGCTCGGAGAAGATGGAAACCGGTTAAATATAATAAACCCCAAGAACAGATCCTAACACCCTTATCAAAGAATAAAGAGAGCATACTGTCAGGGTTTGTTTTCAAACGGTTTTTCAAAAAGGAGTAAAGATTGTAGCTGGTCGCCACTATTGTGTTTGAAGCCTGTCCTTTGGGGAGAAGGTAAGTAATCCTTCTGAAAAGCCTGATTTGAGGTGCCGGGACAGACTGATCAATAATTCCCAGAAAGGTCACTGACTCACCCCGGCTCTGGAGCTGGCAGGCAAGTTCAAAGGCAAATATTGCACCACCGGAATATCCCAGCAGGTGATAGCTCCCCTCTTTCTGGACGGTTTTTATGGCATCAGCGTATTCCCGAGCCGCTTCTTCAATGGTCAGTGATGGTTTTTCGGCCGGCTCCAGCCCCCTGGCTCGTATCCCGAAAACGGGTCGGTTATGATCGAAAAATGGGGAAATGTCCTGATATTTTCCTATCCAGCCACCAACCGGATGAAAACAAAACAGGGGTGACAGTGTGCCATCTTCACGGATAGGGACAATAAGCGGGTGATACTGTAAAACATTCCCGGCTTTCTGAGTAATTATAAGTGCCTGTTGTCGGATCGTCGGATACATATAGATCGTATCCGGCGGGATATTCAGTTGAAATGCTCTCTGGATTTTAATGAGGAGTTCAATTGCTGCCAGCGAATTCCCCCCACAACGGAAAAAATCATCATCTGGTGAAAGGGACTCAATGTCCAAAATACCTTTCCAGATCTGCATGAGTCTTTCTTGGTTCAATGATAAATCTGGTGAAATAGTTTTTTTGGTCAGTCTAAAAGTTTGTGCCTCTTCACATGCGTTAGTATTGTACCGTTCAGTACCTACATACCGCAGGAGTTTTCCGGTTGGCCCTTTTGGGATCTCATCAACAAAATAGATCCTACGTGGAACCTTGAAGGGTATGAGACGTTCAAGAAGAAACCTTCGGAGTTCTTCTTCACCGGTATTCTGATTCTCCACAACAATCATTGCTGCAATATCTTCTCCAAGAACAGGGTCATTGACACGGAATGACATTGCCTGTTTCACAGCGGGGTGAGTCATCAGGACCTGGTCAATCTCTGCCGGAGATATTTTCTCCCCGCCTTTATTGATCAGTTCTTTTTTGCGACCGGTGAGATAGAGATATCCTTCATCATCGACATATCCCATATCTCCCGTCCTGAACCAACCATTTAAAAAAGCGGATGCATTTTCATCCGGAGCATCCTCGTACCCACTGAAAACAACTTCTCCTCTGATGGCAACCTCTCCGCTTTCAAACGTCCCGAGTCTGGTTCCCTCCTCATCCATTATTATAAGGGACTCTATAATAGGAATTCCGACAGAACCCTCTTTCCTGGACAAATTGAGAGTGATATTGGGCGATTCTGTCATGGCATAGCTCTCAATTGTGGGTGCCCCGAGCAATGTCTCAAGATCATGGCGGACATATGCGGGTAGGGGAGCAGAAATTGATCGAATGTACTTGAGTGAATTATTTTTCAGTTCACTAGGAGGAACCTTTTTGAGCTCATGCAGAATGGCCTGATGATGTGCAGGTCCGGCAATATAAAAAGTAGGCTGGTAGTTTCTCAGAAAAGTGAGAAAATCCGAAGGGATAAAATCCTTGGTACAAATGACTGTTCCCCCACCCAGCAGAGGTACAAGTAACGTTCCAATGACTCCGAGAAGATGAAAATGGGGAACGATGTGAAGGCTTTTATCCTGGCTAGAGATGTTGATATGTGAGCGTAGGATAATAACAGATTTACAGACCTGCTTCTGGGTCAGGGGTACAATTTTTGGTAGTGAGGTAGTACCTGAGGTCTGCATTACAATGGCAGTATCTTCCGCTTGGGCAAACAAGACTTCTTTTCCATCATCTGATATGCTCATGCCCATTTCGAAAATGCCAGCTTGATCTGGTAAAGGTGTTATTTCGATTATAGGAATATTACATGACAATGCCGCAGACCTTGCCGCGGTTTTATTATTTTTTTGAACAATAATTGCCTTCACCTTCAGCCGCGGGAAAATAGCAAGAAATTCAGGTTCCTGGTACTGGGGATTGAGGGGTGTATGGGTGAATCCTGCCATGACTGCAATGCCCAACACTGCTGTTACAGGTCCTCCGGGCATGATTACCGCAATCCTGTCATTCCGGCCAAAACCCATTGAGTTTAGCGTTTTCATTACCAAAAGAACCTGTTTTCTGAGATCCCTGTACGTAAGCGGTTGATACCCCGGGGTTTCAATGGCAGGATGGTCAGGATTCTGGTTTCCATTAAAAATCAGATCTTTGATAGTATAAGGCTCAAATTTTTTTATCATTATTTAATGAAAATGTGGATGCTTTGATAATTATTTCTATCTTATTGTGGCTCAGAAAAATTCCATTTTTACGATGAAATCAAAATACACTTAAAATCAGGGATTGGAAGCGCTGCCTTTCCATACCGCACCTGAACTTACAACATGGCGGGGAAAAAACCCCGGTTAAGCGTTAAAGGTTTTTATTGAACATATTCTCCAGAACCCAATGTTGAATGGGAACTAAAAGCGAATCGCAATAACTGCAGGAGTTTAATCTTGCAGAATTGCTGAATAATAATAAAGAGAACATATAAGGCGCAACTGGCGGAAACCAGGACTTACTTCTCGTCGGATAAAGTAGTGTTCTTATTGATACCCTATGATCTTTCCTCCCAGAGTCTGTCTATCAACAAAAACCATCATTCCCAAAATATAGCATTGAATAGCACGAGGCTGGAAACTCAACACGTTAAACAGGCCAAAACCACAAATCCTATCTGAAAAATAATTCAAGGATACTCAAGTTAATTCATACGGTCGATATGAAAAAGAACATTATGATGCAGGTTGAAATGATTAATCCTGTGTAAAATTTTTAAAATTCGTTGGAATATTTATGATGAAAGTAAGGGAAGTTGAAAATAAAGATCTGATACCATTAACGGAATTTTTACCGCGGGGATTTCCCGAAACAACAAAAGAATTCTGGTTACCCCTGTTCAATTGGTGGTGGACCTTAAATCCAGCGTACACGGATCAGATGCCGAGGGGATGGGTCCTTGAAAAAAATGGGTCAATTGTCGGCTTCATTGGAAATATTCCAGTAAGATTCCTGGTTGGTGGAGCAGTGAAAATCGCTGCCGCATCGAACAGCTGGTATGTGGATCCTTTGGCTCGTGGAATATTCAGCATCATTCTTTTCAATGAATTCCTGAAACAGAAAGGCGCATTGCTCTTTCTTTTTAAAGGGGAGGATAAAAAACACATCAAGAATCTTTTATCCAGATATAAGTTTGAAGAATATATTCTCCCAAAATCTCAAAAAGAATATCTCTATATTATTGATAAAAAAAAGGTGACGAATATTTTAAAAACATTCATTTTTAACAATAGAATGCCCAAATTATCCAAGTCATGGGAATACTCTAAAAGAGTAGGATATTTATTGTTTGCATATTTGTATCAAAAACCCCTAATTGGTGGCGGGAGTCACCTTAAGGAAACATATATTTCTTCTGTCTGTACGTCATGTGATGATACCTTTTATAGACTATGGGACAAGTCCCTGAATCAATGTGCCGCTACGTTGTCACGTGATCCGAAAACCTTGAATTGGCTTTATTTCTCTTCATCGAAATCCTATAAAAGATTGGTGATTCAATGCCACCGAGCATGCGATAAAACGCTTGCAGGGTACATGGTATTTGATTTAACACGGAATAAAATGTTACAAGTGGGAAATATGCAGCTTCTGGATATGTGTATTGAAAATAATGATCCTCAGGTCCTGGCGTCATTAGTATCATTTGCCAATGATCTGGGAAAACAGCACAATGCTGCATTATTGATAGTATGGGCAAACAGTCCCGAAGCAGAGACATATTTCCGGAGCACGTTCATCATGAGGAGGACTGTTCAAAATTATCGCTATGTCAGGTTTTCAAATACTTCTGAAATGAAGTCAGATAGGGATACTTATACTAACGTTTGTCTGCCTATGATCTACCCTCCGCAGTGAATGGTGCACAACAGGAAAACGTGCAGATCTTTGGAATTCATGTTTTTAAGCTCTTTAAAAGAACATCGATAAGAAAAATACTTGGATATGGGGCACATATCTCTCATGAAAGGTATAAAAATCATAACCCAACAATTTAGCTGTGACATTTTAAAGAAAATACTGAGCATTTGTTTTACGATGTGGCAATGATTATCGTTACGGGAAATAAAAAAATTACTATTCGCACGTTGGGGAAAAAATGAAGCCAATAATTCTGAATAAGTACACCACTGCTGCAATTCTTCTCTTTGCAGTGGCGGCTGTTTTCATTGATATTGCCCTTATTTCCA
>Ga0209254_10000710_pt1 | contig 28485 bp, 20 predicted proteins | sample FrelakmetDIP11DI_FD_187148 | JGI IMG/M metagenome (GOLD analysis project Ga0209254, IMG submission 187148) | Freshwater lake sediment microbial communities from the University of Notre Dame, USA, for methane emissions studies - DIP11 DI (SPAdes)... | ecosystem: Environmental > Aquatic >... | reverse complement strand
AATGGCTCCTAGTCCGACTACAATCAAAGGGGTATATTCATTTGTCGCAGCAACAATTATGCTCGACCTGAATACTCCGATGGGCAATGCTATGGTTCAGCAAATATTCCCCTACGCTTGTCAGAACCTCCGACAAGGGAATCCTGAGTTCAACCGACTCTACAGTCAGGTCGAGAAGGAGAATACTCCTCATGTGCAAGGCACGGGAATGGCAGCGTCTGTCGAGGGCTTTACTGCCGCTTTTTTAAGCTGGCTCAAATCTAAAGGCATAAACATCAAAGATGCTGACAGGAAGAAGAAAATCTGCGTTTTTGGCGGTGACGCCCAGAATCCGCAAAATGGCCTTTCATTCAAGTGGGCTGTCTTGATCTACTTCGACCTGGAGGGGAAATTGGTGACAGAGATCTGATTTCCCAATTTCGAACAACAATGACTTGAGATAATTTGATATTGAGCCGTCCAAGCCAATCGTCGCTCAGCGCTCAGATTCGAGAACAGCAACGCCCAGTTGCGCTGCCACTTTCCCGGCGATATCGGACTCAACACGGGATAACTCGACCAGATCTCTTTCGTAAACTCCGGCCCATATATGCCCATCATCGATAGCTCGAATGAGCTGGAGAGATATGCGTATCGGATGATCTGTCCTTTCGGATTTTGTAATCCGGACAGTACCATAAAGCAAGTAAGCCGCACCCAATTCTTGACTGATCTGTCCGGCCGTTTTATTGGAATCCTTGTATGGCATGCCACCTTGATGCGGGATCACACTCAACCCTTCTATGCCTGCAAGGCGCGTATTAATCGCTTCCGTGATGTCGTTCACAAGATCGTCATCCTCGGGCAGTCCCAGGTTTTCGAATGGTAGAACAGCCAGCGTCTTTGTTGCGGCCAATGATTGTCTCTGAGTTGTTATGGATTGGCGAAACAAGATCACAACAGCAAGAGCTACCACGATAACAGAACCAATCCAGATGATTTTTTTTGTGGAACCCGCTGCCCGGACTCTTTCAGGTTTAGCCTGAACTTCCAGCCCGGCCAGATTCGTGCCCTCGAGTTCATCCTGGGTTATCGTCTTCCCACATGAGGCACACCTATAGTTCAATTTCTTGACCCTGTCTGCTCTCAAGTAGGAGTAAATAATTGGAATACCGCCAATCAGAAGTACAACTGGCAAATATATGTACTGCCGGCCCGGAACCATTCGATCGTTCCATAAGGGAATGATTAGGACAATCAGGAAAACAGCGATAGCCACAAGGACTATTCCAAATATCAAGGTCCCCGATCCAACCGCTTTCTTCCCGGTGCGGCGATCAATAACGGTCAGTTCTCCAGAGAATTCTGTCTTCCCGCAGACAGGACATTTCACTTCATGATTCATTATCATAGACTCCTTTCGTATTTGTGTTGCTCTATTCTACGAATCGGGGACTGGGCGAAGGGACACCCCCCCTTCTCCCTTTAACAATTCATTATTCCTTGAAAGAAGGTGCTGTCAAGCATTCTATGTGATTTTGATTGAGGCGGTGACCGGGACTGCGCTCGAGATTGGCGTCATCGCGGCCAGGACCGAAAGGTTGGCTTTGAATTTCCCGCCAAAATGGATACAATAGGACACCCGATTAGCTGAAGACTATGACCACGTCCTATATCAAGAAGCTGGAGTTGCAAGGGTTCAAGTCCTTCCCCGAGAGGACCAAGATCCTGTTCCACCCCGGGATCACGGCCATCATCGGCCCGAACGGCACCGGCAAGAGCAACATCGTGGACGGCCTGCTCTGGGTCCTGGGCGGCCAGCGCCCCCGGGCCGTGCGCGGCGAAAAGATCGACGACATCATCTTCAACGGCAACGCCAAGAAAGCCCCGACGGGCATGGTCGACGTGACCGTCAACCTGGCCAACGAGCCCGAAGAGCTGATCATCAACCACCGCGCCTACCGCTCCGGCGAGGGCGAATACCGGATGGACGGCAAGGCCGTCCGGCTCAAGGACATCCAGGACGAGCTGTGGAAGCGGGCCATCGGCGACAAGGAATATTTCGTCATCGAGCAGGGCAGCATCGGTCAGTTCGTCACCTCCAAGCCGCTGGAGAAGCGCTTCCTCCTGGAGGCCGCGGCGGGCACGGCCTTCTACAAGGACAAGCGCCGCCAGGCCGAGAACAAGCTCGAGGATTCCGAGCTGAACCTGACCCGCCTGGAGGACATCATCGAGGAAGTGGCCAAGGCCAAGAATTCCCTCCAGCGCCAGGCCCAGGCCGCCACCCGCTACCGAAAGCTCCGGGAGCGCATCCGGGAGCTGACCGCCCTCCATTTCCGGCGGAAGCTCATCCAGGTCGAAAAGCGGCAGGCTGAAGTCGCCGGCCAGTTCACCCGCTTCGTCGCCCAGGAAAAGGACGGCGTCGCGGCCATGGGCGGGGCGGACAAGGACGTTCAGCTCAAGCGCCAGGCGCTGTGGGACCTGGAAAAATCCCTCAAGCTGGAGCAGGAAAGCCTGTTCGCCCTGAAGACCTCCGCGGCCCGGATGGAGGCCGACAGCGACAAGGAGGCCAAGCGGGTCGAATTCCTCGAGGAGAAGAAGAAGCGGTCCCAGTCCGACCTGGAGGAGCTCCGCCGCGAGGAGGCCGAGCTCGTCAAGGAGGCGGAGGCGGCCTCTTCCGGCCTCGACGCTCTGAACGGGGAGATCCTCGCCAAGCGCCAGGAGACGGCCCGCGCCGAAGAGGAGCGGGCCAAGCTCCGGACGGTCATCCCCGAGTTCGCCCGAACCCTGGAGAGCCGGCGCCAGGAATATGTCCTGAAGTTCGCCGCAGCCACGGAGATCAAGAACGAGCAGGCCAAGCTGGACAAGGAAGCCGAGCTCGTCGCCCGGCAGGAGGAGAAACTCGGCGAGCGCCTGGCCAGGGAGCAGTCGCGCCTGGCCGGCACCCGGGACGAGCTCCGCCGCCTGGCCGAATCCCGGGAGGCGCTCAAGGCCGAGCGAGCCGCGGCCGGCGAAACGGAGGCCAAGCGCCGGTCGGACCTCGCGGCCTGCGAGAACATCCTGAAGGAGATCCAGGCCGCGGCGGCCTCGCTCCGGGAACGGAGGGACAGCCTCCTCGTCCGGCTCCAAGCGCTCAAGAAAATGATCGAGTCCGAGCGGGGCGGGATCTCGGGAGAGGAAATCCCCGGGGCGCTCGGCCTGCTGGCCGACTTCGTCGAGGCCAACGCCGACACCATCCGCCTGCTCGATATCTTATGGAAGGACGAATCCCGGGCCAGGGTCGTGCCCGCCCAGGATTTCCTGGGCTTTCTCCAGAACCACGACGTCCAGGGGCAGTTCGTCATTCTTCCGCCCTTCCGGATTGCCGAAGCCGTGCCCGCCGCAGCCATCGACCGGGCCGCCCTGGGCCTGATCAAGGAGCGTCTCCGGATCGAACCCAAGCTGGCTCAGTCCCTGTCCCGGCTGAAGGACGCGGTCATCGTCTCCGACCTGAAAACAGCCGTCGAGCTTTGGCTGCGCTATCCGGACTGCAACTTCGTCACCCTGTCGGGCGACCTGCTCCTGGCTACCGGACTGCTCCGGCCGGCCGGCAGGACGGACGGCTTTTTCAGCCTCAACCAGGACATCAAGAAGCTGGAGGAGGAACTCAGCCGGGTGGAGATCGGGCTCCTGCCGGTGACGTCCAGCTTGAACGACAAGCTCAAGGAGAAACAGCAAGTCGAGGACGACCTGCGCCGGCTGTCCGAGCGCGTGTCCGAGCTCGACCGCGAAGTCATGGCCCAGGACCAGAAGCACCGGGCGGCCGAAGCGGAGCAGGCCAAGCAGGCCGAGGATACCGGGCTCCTGGAGAAGGAGATCGGCATCCTCCGCTCCGAACGGGACGCCCTGACCCCGCTGCGGGAGGCCTTGACCGGCCGGATCGCGTCCGCCCAGGACGAGGCCGACGGCCGGCAGAAGAATTCCGAGGAGGCCGACCGGGCCCAACAGGACGCCCTGACCCGCCTGGCCGAAGCCGAACGGCTGGCGCTCGAGTTCAGCGCGGCCGCTCAGGTTCTCGAGGAAAAGTCGAACGGCCTGAACCGTCAGCTGAAAAGCCTGGGGGAGCGGCGGGTCGCCGCCGCGGCCAAGGCCCGGGCGATCGAGGAGGAGGTCCGCTCCGGCGAGTCCGAGCAATCCCGCCTCCGGCTCCACATCCAGGAGCTGTTTGTCCAGGCCGCCAAGCTCGAGGCCGAACGCCTGGACAAGGAATCCCGGGCCGCCCAGGCCGAAGCCCGGTACCTCCAGTTCCAGAAGGACCTGGGAGAGCTCGAAGCGCTCCTGAAGTCGCGGCGCGAGGAGCAGGAGCGGGTCAAGGAAGAGCGGGTCAAGTGGGAAGTGGCCCGGGCCGAGACCGAGCGCGACCTGGTCAACCTGGAGGAGACCTGCTGGCAGGAGCTGCGCAAGAGCGTCGCCGAGATCCGGGCCGAGATCGGGGAGGACAAGGTCGGAGGCGACGAGATCGAGACCGAGCTCGAGGAGGCCAAGGACGACCTCCAGCGCTACAAGGCCGTCAACCTCATGGCCGAGGATGAGTACCTGGCCCAGAAGGAGCGTCACGATTTCCTGGTCAAGCAGCGGGACGACCTGCGCCAGTCCATCGCCTCGACCAAGGAAGCCATCCAGAAGATCGACCAGGAGAGCGAGTCCATGTTCATGACCGCCCTGGCCGAGGTCAACACGAACTTCCAGCAGGTCTTCGCCATCCTGTTCAACGGCGGGACGGCCGAGGTCAAGCTGACCGAGCCCGACCGCCCCCTGGAGAGCGGCGTGGAGATCGTCGCCCAGCCGCCGGGCAAGAAAGTCCAGAGCATGACCCTCCTGTCGGGCGGGGAGAAGAGCCTGACCAGCCTGGGCTTCCTGTTCGCCCTATTCCGCTACAAGCCCGCGCCCTTCTGCATCCTGGACGAAGTGGACGCCGCCTTGGACGACATCAACCTGGGACGCTTCCTGGAGCTTATGAAAAAGGTCAAGACCGAGACCCAGTTCATCATCGTCACACACAACTACAAGACCATGGAAGTCGCCGATTTCATCTACGGCACGACCATGTCCGAGCCCAACGTGACCAGCATCTATTCCATGAAGCTGGAGAAGAAAGAGGCCCCCGGCCCGAGCGGAAGCTGATGCGAGTCCAGCTGTTCGTCCCGCCGGGGGGCTACGTGGCCGAGCGCTGGTCCAAGGGCTCGTCCATGCCCCCCCTGGGCATCCTGTCCATCGCCGCCGTGCTGGAGAAGGAGGGGGTCGAGGTCGAGGTCGTGCCGGCCGACATCCTGGGCTGCAGCTGGGCCGACATCGAGCGGGACATCCGGAGGGCAGAGGCCGACCTCATCGGAGTGACCTGCTCCACGGAGAACCGCTTCCAGAGCTTCGAGCTCATCCGGCGTGCCCGCCGGGCGAGGCCCGAGGCGCTGACGGTCATGGGCGGTCCTCACGCCTCCCTGGCCGCCGAGGACACGCTCTCCCATCTCCCCGAGCTCGACATCGCGGTCCGGGGCGAGGGCGAGCTGACTACTCTCGACCTGTGCCGGGCCATCGGCGGCGGCCGGCGACTCGACGTTCTGGACGGGATTCCCGGACTGTCCTTCAACCGCGGGGGACGGGTGGTGACCAACCCGCCGCGGCCGCCGATCGAGGACCTGGACAGCCTGCCCTTCCCCGCTTTCCACCGCATCCCTTTTGACAAGTACAATTTCGTGATCGACGTCCCGAGCCGCGGTCCCCTGCCCGCGGTCAACGTCATGACCTCCCGGGGATGCCCCTTCTCCTGCAATTTCTGCGCGACGCCCGTCAACTGGGGCCGCCGGGTGCGGCTGAGGAGCCCGGACAAGGTCTGTGACGAGGTCGAGGGGCTCATGGCCCGCTACGGCTCCAGGGTCATCTTTTTCTACGACGACACGTTCAACGTCTCCGCCCGCCGGGTGGAGGAGATGTGCGACGCCTTCCGCCGGAGGAAGCTCGATTTCTACTGGCGGGCCGAGGTCCGTCTCGACCTGATGACCAAGCCCCTCCTGGCCCGAATGAAGGAGACCGGCCTGTTCCACCTGTCCTTCGGCCTGGAGGCGGGCTCGGAGCGCGTCCGCAACGAGGTCATCAACAAGAAGATCAACCTCGATGATTTCCACAACCTCATCCGCTGGTGCCGCGAGCTCGACGTCATCCCGGCCGCGTTCTTCATCTTCAGCCACCCGACCGAGACCTGGGCCGAGGCCCAGGAGACAATCGGTCTCATCGAGCGCTACCGGGACGAGGTCGAGGCCACGGTCTCCATCCTGCACATCTATCCCGGGACGCCGCTGGAACGGACCGCCCGGGACATCGGCTGCCTGCCCCGGGATTTCTCCTGGGCCAAGCGGCGCTTCGCCAAGGTCATCACCCTGCCCATGGCCCAGGGCGACGTCCCCCTGTTCGTGGACAAGCTGACCTGGGCCCAGGTCAGCGAGCTCGTCTTCCGCTGGTCGTTCACCGCCGGGGGGAGATCGGTCTGGCGCAAGCTCCCCAAGGTGTTCAAGCACATCCACTCCTGGGGGGACGTGCGCCGCTACGCGGTCATGGCCTGGGTGTATCTTCGTCTGAAAATCCGGAAACGGCGGCTGTCCCCAAAGCCGCGCTAGGGAGGAACGCCATGTCGATGTACCTGTACATCATCCTGGCCTACCTGTTGGTGCTCACCGCTTTCAACTTCCTGAGGGCCCGTCAGGTCAAGACCCAGGACGATTTCATGGTGGCCGGACGCAAGCTCAACATGACCGTCATGATCTTCACCCTGATCTGCACTTGGATCGGGTCGGGAACGTTCATCGCCGGGGCCGAGTACGCGGCCCGGGCCGGCTGGTCCTCGCTGTGGCTGCCGGCCGGGGCCTGGGTGGGCATCGCCGTCATCTATTTCCTGGCGGCCAAGATCCGGACCTTCGGCCAGTACACCATCGGCGACATCCTCGAGGTCCGCTACGGCAAGTTCGCCCGGCTGTTCGGGGCCATCGTCCTGATCATCGCCTTCACCACCATCGTCTCCTACCAGTTCCGGGCCGGAGGGTACATCCTCAACGTGGTCACCAACGGCGGCATGTCCGTCGAGCTGGGCCAGTCCATCGCCGCCCTGTTCGTCATCCTGTTCACCGCCCTGGGCGGGATGGTGGCCGTGGCCCACACCGACCTGCCTAACGGGATCATCATCCTCCTGGCCTCGTGCGTAGCCCTGCCGTTCATCGTCGTCTTCGCCGGCGGCTGGCAGGCCACGGCCGGGTCGCTCCCGGCCCAGCACTTCGCCGTCTTCTCCGCCGACTTCGGCCAGTACCCAGCCCTCAAGGCCGGCGGCTATTTCCTGGCGACCATGCTCCTGCTCATGGGCGTCCAATCCATGTACCAGAAGTTCTATTCGGCCCGGACGCCGCGCGAGGCCAAGAAGGCCGTCGGCCTGTGGATCATCGGGACGATCCTGGTCGAATCGCTGGTGGTCATCATCGCCATCTACTCCGCCTCCGCCCACTGGAAGGACCTCAAGACCTTCGAGATCGCCGGCGCGGTGAAGACCGAGGTCGCCCTGAACAAGACGCCGGCGCCCGAAGCCGTGTCCCGGGCCCTGGTTCTGGCCAAGGAGCTCGAAGCGAGCGGCGGGGTCAAGCCCGGTCAGATGCCCGGCCTCGAGCAGAACCTGCAGCAGGCTTTCTCCGGCGCCGACACGCCCCAGAAAGTGGAGTCGGTCAAGGCCGGGATCGACCCCGCCTCGGTCGTGCTCCAGGCGGCCCGCGACATCGGGACCATGGGCTTCTTCGGGCTCATCGTCGGCCTCCTGCTCCTCGGCGCAGCCTGCGCCGTGGTCCTGTCGACGGGCATGAACTACCTCCTCTCGCCGTCGAGCAACATCATCCGCGACATCTACCAGAGGTTCACTAAAAAAGGCGCGGCGGCCGACCAGAAGAAGGTCATCGCCCTGCAGAAGGTGTTCATCGTCATCCTGGGCACCTGCGCTTTCCTGTTGATCTTCATCCCCACCGTCCTGCATTCGCGGATCTCGGTCCTGAAATACGCCTACTTCGCCTACACGATGTACGGCGTGGCCTTGACCCCCGCCCTGATTGCCGCCCTGGCCTGGAAGCGGACGACCAAGTTCGGCGGGATCTCGTCCATCATCTCGGGCGCCCTGATGGCCCTTCTCCTGGAGCTCGTCATTCCCGCGGCCTTCCCCTCGGTGCTCAAGGGCGGCGACCCGTGGGGCATCCCCAGCGTCTACCCGGCCCTGGCGGTCTCCCTGCTGTTCCTGGTCGTGGGGAGCCTCCTGACCAAGAAGCCGACGCCGGACCAGCTCGAAAAATTCTTCCCGGCCAAAGCCTGACCGTCCGGAGAGCGCGCGATGCGGACCGGGATCGTCAAGGACGGCCGATTCGCCGGCCACAGCCCGGGGCCGGGCCATGTCGAAAGCCCGGAGCGGGTCCTCGCCCTTAACCGCATGGTCGAGGAGTCGGGCCTTTCCCTGGTCCTGATCGAGCCGCGGCCGGCGTCCGAGAAGGAGCTCGGGTTCATCCACGACCCGGACTACATCCGCCTCGTCCGGTCCACCGCCGGCCGGGAGCTCACGGCGCTCGACGCCGACACCGCCGCCTCGTCCCTATCCTGGGAGACGGCGCGCCTGGCGGCCGGCGGCGTGATCGAAGCCGCCGCCGCGATCATGGAGGGTCGGGTCACGAACGCCGTGGCCCTCGTCCGGCCGCCCGGACATCATGCCGAAGCGGGAGCGGCGCGGGGATTCTGTCTGTTCAACAACATCGCCATCGCCGCCCAAAGCCTCGTCCGGGACCGGGGGCTCGAACGGGTCCTGATCGCCGACTGGGACCTTCATCACGGCAACGGCACCCAGCACTCCTTCTACTCCCGCTCCGATGTCCTGTTCTTTTCGACACACCAGTATCCGTTCTATCCGGGCACCGGACATTGGTCCGAGACGGGAGAGGGCCGCGGCCGGGGATATACGCTCAACGTCCCCCTGGCTCCGGGAAAAACGGATTCGGATTATCTTTTTATCTATCGGACTCTCCTGGGAGCCGCGGCCCGCCGGTTCAAGCCGCAGTTCATCCTCGTCTCCGCCGGCTTCGACATCTACGGCGGCGACCCGCTGGGCGGCATGGACCTCAGCGCTGCCGGTTTCGGGGCGCTCGCCGCTGAGCTCAAGAGCCTGGCCGAGGAGCTCTGCCAAGGCCGGCTCCTCCTCGTCCTCGAAGGCGGCTACAGCCTCCCGGGCTTGCGCGACGGGGCCAAAGAGGTCCTGCTTCAGCTCACCGGGACGGGCCGCCCCTCCGCTGTCAGAGCCCAAGCGTCAGCCAAAACCCTTCGGGAGCTCCAGCCGGTCTTCCAAGTTTTTCGCCAATACTGGGATTTTGGAATCTGACCGGTTTTGGCCGTTTTTTGAGCAGGCGTCCCTTTTTGGGGACAAATCATCAACGCAAAAGTGCGGAATTTAAAGGCAGACAGATGGCATAGATTTTGCTATTATTTTTCCGAGGAGAACAAGCATGAGAAAGACAGCATTCATCATAGCTCTGACGGTCTTGGCGGCCGTGACCGCTTTCGGCCAGGAAGAGCCGAAATACACCGGGGAGTCCGTTGCCCGGCTGAACTTCCTCGAGGGCAAAGCCTATCTCCAGAGGGCTTCGGACCTGGGCTACGAGGAGATCGGCCTCAACATGCCCGTCGCCGAGGGCGACCGGCTGAGCGCTTCGGAAGGACGGGTCGAGGTGTTTCTCGGCCGGGGCAATTACCTCCGCCTCGACCAGAACACCAAGGTCGACATTCTCAACCTGCCCCGTAAAGGCTATGACCGCATCCGCCTCAAGGTGTGGGCGGGCAACATCTACCTGAACATCAACGGCCTGGAGAAAGAAAAGAGCACCGAGGTTCACACCTCCGATGTCTCGATGTACGTTCTGGAAAACGGCATTTACCGGGTCGATGTCCGGGACGACGGCACGGAGATCATGGTCTTCGACGGCCTGGTGGAGGCCGCCGGTGAAGAGGGCTCGAACATGATCAACGCCGGCCAGAGGGCCGTCGTCGCCGGAGGCCGGTTCACCTCGCGGCCCGGACGGTTCGTGGCCGCGGCCGATGACGCCTTCGGACGGTGGAACGATTCCCGCGACCAGCTGGTCCGCAGGGACATCGCCCAATCCCACCTGCCTTCCGAGCTCCGGGACTACGAATATGAGCTCAACCAGTACGGGCGGTGGACCGACCTTCCGCCCTACGGCATGGTTTGGATCCCCATGAACATGGCGGCCGGCTGGCGGCCTTACCATTACGGCCGCTGGATGTGGCTGCCCCTGTGCGGCTGGACCTGGATGTCCTACGACCCCTGGGGCTGGGCGCCCTATCATTACGGGCGATGGGGCTGGAGCCCGATCTGGGGCTGGTACTGGATCCCGTCCACCCTCTGGGGGCCGGCCTGGGTCAACTGGTGGTGGGGCTACGATTATTTCGGCTGGGCGCCCATGGGTTGGTACGGCTATCCCATCGTCCTCATCGACAACAACTACTACGACCACTGGGACAACGACTATCCCTATAATTCCCGGGCCTTGACGGTCATCCGCAAGAATCAGCTCGCCGCCCCGGACGTCTCCAAGGTGGCTCTGGGCGCCGAGGAGCTGAAATCGGTGGGCAAGTTCAGCCTCAGCGCGGACCGGATGACCGCGCCCAGGCCCAGCCCGGCGACCGGGCTGACCAAGGACAAGGTCGGCGAGATCCGGACCCTGCCCAAGAGCACCTCCGAAGGGACACTGACGCGGGACAGCGGCGCCGGTACGGCATCGACGACCAAGACCGGGGAAACGGAGAAGGCGTCCGGGTCGTCCGCGACCGGCGAGACCCGCAAGATCGTCGAGCGGCCGTCCAAGGGCACCGTCACCCAGGGCACCTCGACCACGACTCCCCCCTCGACCCCGCGCAAGATCCGCAAGAAGGACGACGGCTCGACCTATCCCATGGCCGGGCTCGCGAACAGCGCCGGAGCCGAGTCCGGGCAGGCGGCGAGCCGGGACATCATCGGCTACCCCTCCCGCTCGGTGAGCAGCCGGAGCTCCTACATGGAGCGGTCCCTGCGCACGACCTCTCCCCTGAACAGGTTCTCCAGCGGCTATTCGTACCGGGGGTCCTCGTCCTCATCGACCTCGCGGTCCTCGTTCTCCGGGAGCTCGTCCTCGAGGTCCTCCTCTTCGTCCCGGAGCAGCTCGTCGTCCCGGTCGTCTTCCTCCTCCTCGTCCTCGCGGTCCGGATCGAGCTCGGGCGGCGGAAGCGTCCGCAAGAAATAACCGATCCGGGGAGAATCGCCGGCTTCTAGTCGCGCTCTTCCTTGGCCTTGTCCACCGAGTAGTAATCGAGGATCATCATGTGGTCCTCGATCGTGCAAAACCGGTTCGGCTCGGTGCCGGCCAGGAAGGCTTCGCGGAGCGGCCAGAGGCAGGTGGGTGTGGCCAGGAATCCCGTCTTGCGGTCGATGTCGATGAAGCTGATGTTGGACGGCACGTCGAACTGCTCCATCACCGGGATCGGCGGCCCGCCCTCTGCCTGCGACCTTTTTTTCTCGTCCTCGATGACGTTCTTGAAAAAGTCGATCCAAACGGGCAGGGCGGCCACGGCTCCGCTGTGTTTGTCGGCGATCTCGACCTTCTGATCGTTGCCCACCCAGACGCCGGCGCAGAGCGAGGGCGAAAATCCGATGAACCAGGCGTCGGTGAAGTCGTTGGTCGTACCCGTCTTCCCGGCCAGCGGCTTCTCCAGGGAGGCCGCCGCCGCGGCCGTCCCGCGCTGGATGACGCCCCGCAGGAGGTTGGTCATGAGGAACGCCGTTTGGGGTGAGACGACCTGAACCGCTTCAACCTTGGACTCTTCGAGGACATTGCCGTCCTTGTCCTCGATCCGGGTGATGACATAGGGCTTGACCCGGATGCCCTTGTTGGGGAAGGCCGAAAAGCCCGAGACCATCTCCATCAGGGTCACTTCGAACGAACCCAGGGACAGGGAGAGATAGGGATAGATGGTCGAGGTCAGGCCGAACTTCCGGCAGTAATCCACGCCCACCTGGGGGGAAATGGACTCGACGATCTTGGCCGTGACGACGTTGCGCGACTCCTCCAGCCCGATCCTTAGAGTGACGGCCCCTTTATGCTTCCCATCGTAGTTCGGCGGCGCCCATATCTTGCCCGACCACTTGTCCACGAAGTTCGTGGGCTCATCCGAGATCCGGGTGGCGGGAGTGAACCCGTTCTCCAGGGCGGCCGTGTACAGAAAGGGCTTGATGGCCGACCCGGCCTGACGCAGGGCCTGGACGGCCCGGTTGAACTCGCTCGAGCGGAAGGACAGCCCGCCGACCATGGCCTTGATCTTGCCGGTCTGGGGCTCGATGGCCAGGAAGGCGCCCTGGAGCGCGGGCTCCTGGTCGAGGGAGCCCTCGAACAAGGGCTTGTTGTCCTTGTCCAGGGCGGTGACCTTGACCTGGATGAGGTCGCCCGGCTTCAGGATCTGGTCCAGGGCTTTGACCTTCGTCCAGGCGATGCCCTTGTTCGTGATCCGGCCGGTGTACTTTTTCATCTTGACCACGGCCTCATCCTTGGCCGCGGTGAGAACGATGGCCTCGGCGATCTCACCAACATCGGGGGTGGTCGTCGCCCAGCTCTCCAGCCAGACCTCCTCCGGCTTGGGCCGGCCCTCGGCCAGCATGTTCCGCTTGACCGGCCGCCAGCCCAGCTGCTTGTCGATGATCCTCAGCCGGGCGCTGACCGCCTGCTCGGCATATTTCTGATAGGCGGGGTTCAGGGTCGTATAGATCTTCAAGCCCTGGCGGTAGAGGGCGTCGCTGCCGTAGGTCTTTTCGACGTATTTCCGGACTTCCTCGAAATAGTAGGCGCCGAAGTCCGATGAGGTCCGCTTCAGGGGAAGCACGCCCAGCGGCTTCTTGGCCGTCTCGTCGGCCTGGGCCCGGGTGAGATACCCTTCCTCGACCATCCGGTTCAGGACATGGTTGCGGCGGCGGAGGGTCAGCTCCGGGGCGTTGTAGGGAGAATAGATCGAAGGGCCGCGGAAGATGCCGGTGATGAGCGCTGCTTCCTCCAGGTTCAGGTCGCTGACGCTCTTGCCGAAGAACTGCTGGGAGGCGGTCTCGACCCCGTACACGCCGTGGCCGAGATAGAACTGGTTGCAGTACATCTCCAGGATCTTTTCCTTGGAGTAACGCTTCTCGATCTGGAGGGAGAGGAAGGCCTCTTTGAGCTTGCGCCGGAGCGTCACCTCCCTGCTGAGGAACAGGGACGTGGCCAGCTGCTGGGTGATCGTGCTTCCGCCCTGGGGGCGGCCGTTCCTCTTGCCTGGCCGGAGGTTCTCCCTGACGGCCCGCAGGATCCCCCGGAGGTCGATGCCGCCGTGCTTGAAGAAGCGGGGGTCCTCGGTGGCCAGGATGGCCTTCTTCAGGACGTCGGGGATCTTAGCGTAGGGCACCTCGACCCGCCGGTTGATGGCGAATTCCTTGACGACCTCCCCGCCTTCGGCATAGACCGAGGAGATGATGTAGGGCTTGAAGGTCTCCAGGTCAGAGACCGAGGGCAGGTTCTGGCGGATGGCGAAGTAGGCCCCGAAAAAGACGCCCAGGAAGGCCGCAGCCAGGTAGAAGACGGCCAGCCCGATGCGGCGCCAGCGCCGCTTCTTTTCCTCGGGGGTCAGATGCCTGAGCTTGATCTTTAAGCTGATTTTGGCCATAGGATTTGTCAGGAATGATGATAGCAAAACGGCGACTAAAATCCAAATCCCGTCTCGAGCCATCGCTTTGCGCGGCCGCAAAAAGGAAACTTGATCAACCGTGAGACAGAGCTTCCCTTCTGCGCGTCGTCTCGTTGTCCTATCCGCCGGGGGATCCATCCGGCTCCTCTCGCTTCAAGGACGGCGGAATTCTTAGTAACTGATATTTAGTTGCATTTGCCTGAAAACGGGCGTAGGATTTGAATGAGCGGGAAAGACAAGCTTATCAGGCGATTTCTTTCCAAGCCGAAGGATTTCACCTATGACGAGCTTCAAATCCTGCTCCAAGGATTCGGCTATTCCGAAATGAAACAGGGACGGACGTCGGGCTCAAGAGTGGCATTCTGGAATAAAGCGTCACGGCATCTCATCCGTCTTCACAAGCCGCATCCGCACAACATCCTGAGAAGATATCAACTGGACTTCCTTGTGGATGAATTGAAGAACAAAGGCTTCATCCCATGAAAAACACGCTTGAATACATGGGCTTCATCGGCTCCGTTCACCTCAGCGCGAAAGACGGGATTTTTTTCGGGAAGGTCGAGGGCGTGACCGACCTCATCACCTTCGAGGGAGCAAGCGTGAAAGAGCTGATCGCTTCTTTTCGTCAGGCTGTCGATGATTACGTGGAGCTCTGTCGGAAAAAGGGAAAAGCCTGCGAAAAGTCCTACAAAGGAAGCTTCAACATCAGGATCTCGCCCGAGCTTCACAAAAAGGCCGTCCGCCGGTCCCTCCAGAGGGGGATCTCCTTGAACCAATTCGTCCAAAAAGCGATCGAAGACGAGCTCTGACCCTTTTTTCTCTTCTTGACCGCCCTAGGCTGACAGTTTCTTCAAATAAGACAGCACCCGGATTGAGATAAGGTCGAACACATCCGCCGCGGGGCGGGAGGCGTCGACCTGGGTGAATGCCCTTCCCTTGAGGCTGCGGAAGATCGCCCTCACCCGGCCGAGGTAGCGCTCCCTCTCGAAGAGCCGGTCCCGGCTCTTCCGGCCCGCGATCCGGGCCAATCCCCGGCGTGCGCCCAGGTCCAGGATGAACACCAGGTCGGCCAGGGGGGCGAACTTTTCGTTGATCCTTCGGACGAGCCCCGGGTCCATGCCCTTGGCGCCCTGGTAAGCCATGGTCGAAAAGTAATACCGGTCGAGAATGACGATCTTCTTCGCCCGCAGAGCCGGACGGAGGTTCCGCCTCACGTTTTCCCGGCGGTCTTTGACGAACAGGTCTAGCTCCTCCGTGGGAGTCAGGGAATCCGGTTCTAAAGCCTTCTTTTTGATGAGCTTGCCCCACTTGCCCCGAGTGGGCTCCCGGAAGCGGGCGACCGGATAGCCTTCCTGACGCAGGCGCTTGGCGAGGAGCTCGGCCTGGGTGGACTTGCCCGCGCCGTCGATTCCTTCCAGGACGATTAGGACGCCTTTTTTAAGGCTTTTTTTCATTTCTTGCCGCTCGCAGGGGGATTCTAGCGCGGCCGGCGGGCCGATGCAACTCATTTCCCGGGGAAAAGGTTAGATTGAGGTTAGAGTCTTGGGCAGAATTGTCTTTTTTTCATGGATATGCTAATTTTAAGTCTGATTTCCTAGGAGGAAATGATGAAAAAAACGGTCATCATCGCCCTGGCCAGCTTTGTCCTCGGACTTCTCCTGGCCGGCTACGTGTTCGTATACAGCCCGGACAAGGCCGCCTCGCCTTCGGCGGCGCCCGACCGGCTGGAACCCGCGAGCTACTCCTCGAACCTCTATGCCTCTGCTCCTGAAGTCCGGGCCGACCTGGACTTCGCCAAGATCGCCGCCGACGTCGGGCCGGCCGTGGTCAAGATCGAGAGCGAACGGGTGGAAAAGCGGCAGTCGCTCGGATTCGATGATTCGCCCTTCGACGATTTCTGGGACAGGTTCTTCGGCCAGCCCCGGGGCCGTGAGCAGGAGTACCGGTCCACGGCCATGGGCACGGGCTTCTTCATCTCCGCCGACGGCTTCATCCTGACCAACAATCATCTCGTGCAGAACGCCGCCCAGGTCAAGGTCGTCACCGTCCAGGGCGACGACTACACGGCCAAGGTCGTAGGCACCGATCCCCGGACCGACCTGGCCCTGGTCAAGGTCGGCGGCAAGAACTTTCCGGTGGCGGTCCTGGGCGACTCGGCCCAGGTCCGGGTCGGCGAATGGGTCCTGGCCATCGGCAACCCCCTGGGCATGGAGCACACGGTGACGGCCGGGATCGTCAGCGCCAAGGGCCGCCAGCTCGGCGGGGGCGGGGCCAACGTCCCCCAGTATGAGGATTACATCCAGACCGACACGGCCATCAACCGCGGCAACAGCGGCGGGCCGCTGGTCAACATGAGGGGCGAGGTCATCGGCATCAACAGCAACATCCTGACCCCGAGCGGCGGGAGCGTGGGCATCGGCTTCGCCATCCCCTCCAACCTGGCCAAGAAGGTCGTCGAACAGCTCAAGGCCAAGGGCCGGGTGGTGCGCGGCAAGCTGGGCATCGTCGGCCAGAACATCGACGAGGGCATCCGCGACAACCTCAACCTCAAGTCCAAGAAGGGGGCCATGATCGCCAGCGTCGAAGAGGGCGGCCCCGCGGACCGGGCCGGCCTGAAGCCCTACGACGTCATCACCGCCCTGAACGGCTCCCCCGTGGAAAACATGAACGACCTGCGGTTCAAGATCGCCGACCTCCAGCCCGGGGCCAAGGTCGAAGTGACCATCGTCCGCAAGGGCGAATCCAAGACCGTGACCGCCGTGGTCGAGGAGCTGGACGAAGCGTCCGGGACCAGCGCCACCCAGGGCACTCGGACCCAGAAGGACATCGGGCTGTCTCTGACCGCCATGACTCCCCAGCTCGCTCGCCAGTACGGCTACCGGACGACACAGGGGCTCCTCATCACCGAGGTCCGCAACGGCAGCGAAGCCGAGCGGAAGGGCCTGAGCCAGGGGCTGATCATCCTCCAAGTCAACCAGAGGCCGGTGACCACTATCCGGGAGTTCGAGAGCATCCTGGAAAAGACCCCCTCCGGCCGGTCGATCATGGTCCTCGTCCGCCAGGAGAGCGACGCGGCCTCCCAGGACACGATCGTCACCCTGAGAATGCCCTGAGCATGACCTTCACCAAGGTCCACTCCCTGGGCAACGATTTCCTACTCATCGACGAACGGGAGTGGGGCGGGATCCCCGACGCGGCCGCCCTGGCAAAGCGGCTGTGCGACCGACACCTGGGAGTGGGCGCGGACGGCATCCTGCTGGTCTCGGTCACCGATCGGGTCCGTAAAGAGGCCCGGTTCCGGATCTTCAACGCCGACGGCTCGGAAGCGGAGACCTCGGGCAATGGACTGCGCTGCGCCGCGGCCGGGCTGTTCCTCCAGAAGAAAGTCGAGCCGCCCGACCTCGCTTTTGACACGCTCACCGGCCGCCGTGAATGCCGGCTTCTCGGCCGGGAGGGCAGCCTCTTCCATGTCCGGGTCGAGATGGGCGCGCCCCGGTTCGCTTCGAAGGACATCCCTTTCGACGACGGCTCGGTCCGCGACCGCATCGTGGACTATCCCCTGCCCATCGGCCGGGAGACCGTGCCGGTGACGTCTTTGTCCATGGGCAATCCCCAATGCCTAGTATTCATGGACGCTTTCCCCGACCGGGAGGAATGGCACCGGATCGGCCGGGCTATCGAGTCCCATCCCTTCTTCCCCAACCGGACCAACGTCGAGTTCGTCCGCGTCCGCAGCCGGGCCGAGATCGAGGTCCTGTTCTGGGAGCGCGGCGTTGGCGAGACGCTCTCTTCGGGAAGCGGCTCCAGCGCCGCCGCCATCGGAGCGGCCCTTAAAGGCTTGACCGATAAAACGGTCAAGGTCGTCTCGAGCCAGGGCAGCCTGACCGTGGAGTGGGCCGGGGACAAGGTCTATCAATCCGGCCCGGCCGAAGTCGTCTTCACCGGCACCCCGCCGGCGGGCTTTGTCCTGGAGTTTCCGGCTAGGGGATAGGGCTTCGCTCCCAATCGGGCTATCCAAAGGCATCGGAATCGCCCCCGGTCCCCTCGGGAACCAGTCCCGTCGGTTCCCCCCTTCGGCCTTAGAAGTGGCGGAAGCCGCCGGGCTTGAACGGGACCTTCCGGCCGGAGCGCTTGACGAGGATGATGTCGCGGCTCCGCGTCAGGCGGCCGATCCGCGTCAGGTTGAATTTCTTGGACAATCCCCGAACCTTCGCGAGCTGGGAGGGAGCCGCGGAGAAAAGAAGCCCGTAATCCTCGCCGCCGTAGAGCGCGTCGCGGACATGAGATTTTCGAAGGCGCAGCAGCTCGGCGGCGATTGGGATGGCCTTCTCTTCGACCTCCGCCCCACAGCCGCTCTCCCGGCATAAGTTATGGACATCGACGGACAGGCCGTCGCTCATGTCGAGCATGGCCGAAGCCGCGCTCCGGCGGGCCAGATCCATTCCCAGCTCGACCTGCGGGACGGGGTCGAGGAACGCCCTGATGAGAGCGTCCGAGTCCTTGTCCCGTCCGAAGCGGACCCCCTGGGCGAGCAGCTCGAAACCGGCTTGGGCCCTCCCTGGAAAACCGGAGATGAAGAGAGCGTCCCCGGGCCGGGCGCCGCTCCTCGAGATGAAGCGTTTCCCCTCGCCGACAAGCGTCACGCTGATCAGGATCTTGTCCGACCGGGACAGGTCGCCGCCGATGAGGGCCACGCCCCGCTCGCGGGCCGCGTTCCGGATGCCGGCGAAAAATTCCTCGAGCCAAGCCTTGGGAATCGTCCGGGGCACGCCCAGCCCAAGGAGGGCATAGCGCGGCCGGCCGCCCATGGCGGCGATGTCGCTGATGTTGACGTTCAGGCTCTTGCGGCCCAGGTAAAAGGGAGGGTTGAGGGAGCGGATGAAATGGGAGCCCTCGACGAGCAGGTCCGTGGTCAAGAGGAACGGCTCCTTCCCCGGCCGGACGGCCGCCGCGTCGTCGCCCAGCCCCAGGGCGAGCCCGGGCCGGCGGACGGCGAAATCCCTGCGGATGGCGGCAATGAGGTCCGGTTCGGTCCTCCTCCGGAGCTTCATTTCTTGCGGCCGGCCGCCCGCTTCGTCTTGACCAGGGCGTGGTCAAAGACTTCCTGGACATCTTCCACGAAGGTGAATTTCATTTTCTTGAGGACTTTCTTGGGGATGTCGATCAGGTCCTTCTTGTTGGCCGCGGGAAGGATCATTTCCGCGACTCCGGCCCGCTGGGCCGCCAGGACTTTCTCTTTCACCCCGCCGATGGGCAGGACGTTCCCCCTCAGGGTGATCTCCCCGGTCATGGCCAGGTCGCGCCGGACCTTGCGGTCGGTGCAGACCGAGATGAGGGCCGTGGCGATGGTGATGCCCGCCGACGGGCCGTCCTTGGGAATGGCCCCTTCGGGGATATGGATGTGGAAATCGTTGTCCGAGAAGAACTTGATCTCGATGCCGAGCTCCTTGGCGTGCGCCCGGGCGTAGCTCAGGGCGGCTTGGGCCGATTCCTTCATCACTTCGCCCAGGGAGCCGGTCAGGGACAACCCGCCCTTGCCCTTCATCCGGGAGGACTCGACGAACAGGATCTCCCCTCCGGTGGCCGTCCAGGCCAGGCCCGTGGCCACACCCACCCGGTCGCTCTGCAGCAGCTGGTCCCGGAAGACCTTGGTCGGGCCGAGAAAGCCAGCCAGGCCTTGGGAGGTGACCGCGGTCAGCTTTTTTCTGCCCTCGGCCACCTTGCGGGCCACCTTGCGGCAGACCGCGGCGATCTCCCGCTCCAGGTTTCTCACCCCGGCCTCCCGGGTGTAGAGGGAGATGATCCGCTTGATCGCTCCGGGGGCGAAGCTGATCAGCTTGCCGGTCAGCGCGTTCTCCGCCACCTGCTTGGGGATGAGGTGCTGGAGGGCGATCTGGAGTTTTTCCTCCTCGGTGTAGCCCGGCAATTCGATGATCTCCATCCGGTCGCGGAAAGCGGGCTGGATGGGATCGAGCAGGTTGGCCGTGGTGATGAACATGACCCTGGACAGGTCGAAGGGGACGCCCAGGTAATGGTCCCGGAAGGAGTTGTTCTGCTCCGGATCGAGGACCTCCAGCAGGGCTGAGGACGGGTCCCCCCGGAAATCCGCGCCGATCTTGTCCACTTCGTCCATCATGAACACGGGGTTGTCGGACCCGGCCCGGCGCAGGCTCTGGATGATCCGGCCGGGCATGGCCCCCACGTAGGTCCGGCGGTGGCCGCGGATCTCGGCCTCGTCCCGCACCCCGCCCAGGGAGATGCGGATGAACTTCCGGCCGAGGGACCGGGCGATGGACTTGCCCAGCGAGGTCTTGCCCACGCCCGGGGGGCCGACGAAGCACAGGATGGGCCCCTTGATCTTGCGGGACAGGGTCCGCACGGCCAGGTATTCCAGGATCCGTTCCTTGACTTTGTCCAGCCCGTAGTGGTCCTCGTCCAGGATCGTCTTGGCCTTGACCAGGTCCCGGTTGTCGTCGGTGCTCTTGCTCCAGGGCAGGTCGAACATCCAGTCGAGGTAGTTGCGGACCACGGCCGTCTCGGCCGATTCTGGGTGCATCTGGGACAGGCGGGTGATCTGCTTGTCCATCTCCTCCCGGACCTCGGCCGAGACCTTGATTTTCCGCAGCTTGTCCTGGTAGGCCTGGATCTCCTCCTGCAGCTCCGCCCCCTCGCCCAGCTCCTTCTGGATGGCCTTCATCTGCTGGCGCAAGTAGTACTGCTTCTGCATCTTGTCCATCTCGCCCCGGGCTTCGCTGCTGATCTTGGACTGGACGTCGAGCAGCTCCAGCTCCTTGGCCAGGAGCTCGTACACCTTTTTCAGGCGGTGGATGGGCTCCACGATCTCCAGGATGGCCTGGGCCTCGGACACCTTGAGCTCCAAGTTGGCCGCGGTCAGGTCGGCCAGCCGCCCCGGCTCCTCGACGTTGGCCGAGATGATGAGCACTTCGGGAGGGATGGTCTTACCTAGGGAAGTGGCTTTTTCCAGCCCGGACCGGACGTTGCGGATGAGGGCTTCCTTCTCCAGGGATTTCTCCTCCTTGTCCGCCTCGTGGATGACCCCGACCTGGGCCATGATCGCTCCGGCCTCGTCCTCGAAGCCCTCGACCCGGGCCCGGACGAGGCCCTGGGCCAGGATCCGGACCCGGCCGTCGGGCAGCTTCAGCATGCGCATGATCAGGGCCACGGTGCCCATGTCGTAGACGTCCTCGCGCTTGGGGTCCTCGGTGTTGACGTCCTTCTGGGTCAGGAGGAGAATCATCCGGTGCGAGGACAAGGCCAGGTCCACGGCGTTCTTGGATTTTTCCCGGCCCACGAACAGCGGCACGATCATGTAGGGAAAAACGGTGATGTCCCGCAGAAGGAGCACGGGCAGACGCGGCGGGATCTGCAGCTTCTGGTCCTTGTCCTCGAGGAGCTCCTCCAGGGATTCCTCGGGCTTGTTGTCTTTTTCCGCCATATTGTTCTCCTCTGAAGGCCGGGGGCCCGGCCGGCCGCCGCGCCGGGGCCTCAGGCTTTGGCTTTCGTCCTCTCGGTTTTCCTCAGGGTGATGACCAGGATGCCGTCCTGGAGCGAGGCCCGGGCCTTATCCGGCTGGATGGACGACGGCAGGTCGATGACTCTCCGGAACCGGCCGTATTCCCTCTCCACCCGCAAGAAGGTCCCGCCCTCGGGGAGGACGTCCTGCGGCTTCAGGCCCTTGACCTCCAGCCGGTTGTGGTGGACCAGAATGACGACGTCCTCGGGCCCGACGCCGGGCATGTCCAGCTCGACCACGATCTCGCGCTGCCGCTCGCAGATGTCCATCCGGGGCACGTACCCCTCGCCGAAGTCGGGACGCTCCCCGGCGCCCGAAACCGCCCGAGGCCGGATCCTGAGGATCTCATACTCCAGCCGGACGAACTTCGACATCGGAACGATCTTCTTGATCATGACCGAAGCCTATTTTTCCTTGAGCAGGTTTTCCAGCTCCTGCTTGAACTCCATCACGTCCCGGAACTCGCGGTAGACGGAGGCGAACCGGACATAGGCGACCTTGTCCAGCTCCTTGAGCCGGTCCATGACGAACTGGCCGATCTCCGAAGCGCGAATCTCCTTCTCGGCCCGCTCGTGCAGGCGCGATTCGATCTCCTCGACGATCTCCTCCACCCGGCCCACCGGGATGGGCCGCTTCTCGCAGGCCTTGAGCAGCCCCCTCAGGAGCTTCTGGCTGTCGAACGGCTGACGGGTCCCGTCCTTCTTGACCACCATGTAGGGGATCTCCTCGATCTTCTCGTAGGTGGTGAACCGCCGCTGACAGGCCAGGCATTCCCGGCGGCGCCGGATGGACAACCCCTTTTTGCTCTCCCGGGAGTCGATGACCTTGCTCTCCTCATGATCGCAAAAAGGGCACTTCATTCGCGGTTGTTCTCCCCGAGCTTGCGCAGCTGAAAGAGCGAGACTCTTTCCTTGAGGAGTATAGCATACCCGCACAGGCAAGTCATCACGAACTGGACGGCGTGGACGACCATGGTCATGCCCGCCGCCTTGGCGGCGCCGATGCCGTACATCGAGGTGATGGCCAGCTTGCTGAAATAGTCGAATCCGCCGACCATGCCCGGAGTGGGGATGGACGCCCCGACCATGGTCATGAAAATGTAGGGGAAGACGAGGAGGAAGGGCACGGCCGATTTGTAGGCCAGGAAGAAGACCCAGTAGTAGAAAGTCATGCCCACCCACACGACCAGAGACAGGAGGAGGAAGATGGCCAGGTTGCCGAAGGAATGGAAGAACTTCAGCCCCAGGATGAACTCGTCCATGAGCTCGTCCACCTTGGCCCGGAACTTGGCCGGAAAGGGCTTGAGGAAGAAATTGATGACCTTGATCGTCCGCTCCCGGAAGAAATGCAGGCACAGGACGATGCCGAGCAGGGTCAGGGCGATCCCGACGCCGATGATCCCGCCCGTCTGGAGAAGCTTCAGGGTCTCCTCCCGGACGGCCAGGGACCGACTCAGCGGCCGGATGAGGAGGAAAACGCCCAGGAGGAAGCACACGGTCAGCATATCGAAGATCCGCTCCACGACGACCGTCCCCAGGGCGAAGCCCTTGCGGATGTTCTCCTTCTTGGCCATATACAGCGGCTTGACGATCTCCCCCAGTCGACCCGGCAGGAGGAGGGTCACGGTGAAGCCGACGGCGTTTCCGGCGAACAGGTTGTAGAACCTCGGGTTGGGCTTCTCGGGCTTGATGAGGTAGCGCCAGCGCCAGGCCCGGGTGAAAAGGTGGAGCGGGGAGAGGAGGACGAGCAGGGCGAACAGCCAGGGATCGACCTGGGTGATGTTGTCCATGACGTCCCGCCAGGGCACGCTCCGGACGAACAGGAAGACGAAGAGGATGGTCAGAAAAATGATGATTCCGGTGCGGATCGCGGCCTTTTTCTTCATAATATCCGCCCATCCTATCACCTCGAAAAGGACCTGTCAATTTATCGCAGTTCCCAGTTGAAAATGATGAGCACTTCGGTTAAGATACTGGCCTTGCCCGCTGGGAAGTCGTCCAACGGCAGGACTCATGACTCTGGATCATGAAATCAAGGTTCGAATCCTTGCTTCCCAGCCAGATCCTATTCCAGGCGACGGCACCCTCCAGACTTCGAACCTTTCCGGTACAGGGATGACGGTCGGGAGTTGAAAAAAGGCCCAGGACAATGAGCGCAGGCAGAAGCTTGAAAGCCAGGCTGGCGGACGCGGCCGTCTCGCCGCGGTTCCTTGTCCTGGCCGAGCTCACTCCCCTGCCGGGCCACGACCTGGGCAATTTCGAAGCATTCCTCAAGGAATACGCGCAGAAAAGGGACTCCCTGCCCCGGGGGATGGAGCTCGCGGCGGTGACCATTCCCCAAAGCCCCAACGGCACGGCTTCGCTCAGCCCGGCCGACATCTATTCGGTCTTGGAGATGAAGGGCTTGTGGGAGGACCTGGACGTTATCCCCCACGTCACGGCCAAGGACCATAACCGAGAGGCCATTCAAACCTATCTCTTCGGGCTGAAGAAGCTCGGCCTGTCGACCGTGCTGGCCCTGACCGGAGACAAGCCCGCCGCCGGAGCGAACGTGTTCGAGGTCGATTCGATCGGACTCATCGAGCTCATCAAGGAGATGAACTTCGAGTCCTTCAGCCGGGCCGTTCCCGGCCGGTTCGACGACACGCATCAATTCGTCATCCTGGCCGCGGTGTCGCCGTTCAAGTACTCCGAAGCGTCGCTCCGGCAGCAGTACCTCAAGATGGAGAAGAAGATCCGGAGCGGAGCCGACGGCCTCATCACCCAGATGGGTTGGGATTGGCGCAAAAGCGAGGAGCTGTTTCGCTACCTGAAGGACCGGGACCTCCGGGTGCCCGTGTTCGGCAACGTCTATCTCCTGTCCGCGACCACTCCCGCGCCCCGAATGATGTTTGAAGGAAAGCTGCCCGGCTGTCTGGTCACCCAGGCGCTCTTTGACAAGATCGGCCGGGAGAATCTGTCCGACAACATCGAACGCGCGGCCCAGCAGGTGGCCATGTACCGCAGCCTGGGCGCGGCCGGGGTGGACCTGGGCGGACTGCGGGATTTCGACCAGCTCCGGCGCATCCTCGTCCGGGCCGTGGAGATCGGGGACGACTGGCGCCGGTTCGCGGCGAACCTCGAATTCGGCCTGTCTACCCTGCCGGACGGACGGCCGGGATTCTATCTCCCGGAGGGGACGGACGGTGGGGAGCGCACCGCCCGGCCCAAGGCCTCCGCCCGCAAGAAGACCTTCGACGTCCTTCACCGGACGCTCCTCACGCCGGGCCGCGGGCTCCACCCGGCCTTGAAAGGCCTGTTCGGGGCCAGCCGGCAGCTGCGCTCGGGACGGGGCGTCCTGTACAAGATGTTCCGGGGATGGGAGACGGGGTTGAAATCGCTCATGTTCGACTGCCAGGAGTGCGGCGACTGCTACCTCGTCGATAACTTCGGCCTGTGCACCCTGGGCGAATGCGCCAAAGGCCTGCCCAACCCGCCCTGCGGAGACGCCGACTCAGAAGGAATCTGCGGTCACGACCCGAACCGCCGCTGCATCGGCGAGCTCATCTACGAGGCCGCCGCGAGCGAGGGCTCGGCGGGCCTGGCCCGGCTGGCCGCGACCGTCAACCCCAGCCGCCGGCCCGGCCTCGACGGTTCGGCTTCGCTCCTGAACTATCTGTTCGAGCGGGACCACGCCCGGCCGAAGGACATGATCCTGATCGGCGAAAACCTCCACGCCAGCATCGCCCGTCCCGCCGCGGCCATGAAGGAGCTCCTGGACCGCGGCCCCGGCGCGTTCGACCGTCCGAGCGGCGCGCTCGACTACCTCGTGTCCTTGATCGAAGTCCAGGTCAAGCATGGCGCCGATTACATCGACGTCAACGTGGACGCCTTCGGCGACGACGACCTGGAGCTGCGGATGAACATGATGAAGGACTACGTGCGGCTCATCCGCCGCCGCGGCCGGGGAGTGCCGGTCTGCGTCGACAGCGGCTCCCCGGAGGTCCTCCGAGCCGGGCTGGAGGCGTGGTATGAGGACGCTTCTGCGGCGCCGGCCGTTCCCCTCCTGAATTCCATCAAGACCTACACCCTGAACGACCTCCTCCCCTTGCGCAGCAGCGCTCCCTTCAAGTTCATCGGACTGCTGGTCGATATCAACTCCTCCGGTTCGGAAGGTTCCTACTACGGCATCGACGAGCTTCTGGACATGGCCCGGACAATCTATCGGACGGCCGTCCGGGACTTCGGCTTCAAGCCCGGAGACATCTTTTTCGACTCCACGGTCTTTCCCCTGGCCATCGATATCCCCCTGAACCCGGACTCGCCGGGATACACCTACCGCACCTTCGAGACCGTCCGCCGCATCCGGCACGACCCCGGTCTGAAGGGCGCCCATCTCTCCCTGGGCATCACCAACGCCGTGCGGGATTTCCCGGGACGGAGGACGGGCGTCTGCCGGGCCTACCTGGCCCTCGCCCAAAGCTACGGCTTGGACTCGGCCATCGTCAACGTGATGCACGACTATGGGACGAAGCCGCCCGCCCCGGACCTCTTGGAGCTCGTCCGGGCCTTCGCCGAACAGGACGGCTCGGCCGAGCGGTCGCAGCGGGTCGTGGAGATGATGATGCAGTTCTGCCGCCTCCACCGCAAGCCGCCGGCCAAGCAGCCGGCGGCCCCCCGCTAAGCCGCGGCCGTCGGGCCCCGGAGGCCGGACCTGTTGATTTTCATCCCAAAAAAAGATATGGTAATGGCCTTGTTATTCGGGATTTCGGATCAGCAATCATGAGCATTGAACCGACCGCGCGCAAGGGCGAAATCTGGTCCGTGGGCGGGGGGAAGGGCGGCACGGGCAAGTCCTTTCTGGTCAGCTGCATCGGCACGGCCCTGGCCAGGAAAAAGCACCAGGTGACCCTGGTGGACCTCGACCTGGGCGGGGCCAACCTCCATTCCTTCTTCGGGTTGTCCGGGCCGCGGCCCTCCCTGACCACCTTCTTCGAGTTCGGGTCCCGTTTGGACGAGCTGCGCTTTCCTACGGGAGTGGAGAACCTGAGCCTCATCACCGGCAACGCCGAGTCCATGACCTCGACCAATATCCAATTCAGCCAGAAGCTGAAGCTCTACCGGCAGATGACCCAGCTCAACACCCAATTCCTGATCGTGGATCTGGGGGCGGGCTGTCACGTCAACACCCTGGACTCGTTCCTGGCCGCCGACCGGATGATCGTGGTGACCGTCCCCGAAGTCCCCTCGGTGGAGAACATGTACGTCTTCATCAAGAACGCCCTGTTCCGCAAGTTCAAGGTCGTGCTGAAGAACCGGGGCTTCGGAAACGTGGTCAGCGACGCCTGGGCCGACCGCCGGGCGCTGGGCCTGAAGAACATCAAGGACCTGGTCGAGCACCTGCGCCAGGACCGCCCGGAGACGGGGTCCTATCTGGACGAGCTCCTGGCGGGGTTCAAGGTCCACCTGGTGATCAACCAGATCCGGGACCACAGGGACGTCGGCCTCGGCCTGGCCGTCAAGAGCATCTTTTCCAAGTACCTCGGACTCGACGTGCGTTTCGCCGGAACGATTGAGTACGACGACGCCGTCTGGAAATCCGTGCGCGAGGGGCGGCCGTTCCTGCTCAGCCACCAGACTTCGCCCTGCGCCCGGCAGATCGAAGACATAGCGGACAATATCCTGAACGACCGCGAAGCCCGCTGACCGGGAGGGCCGACATGAGCGATATCCCTCTCGAAAAATGTTACCGGATCCTGGAGGTCCGTCCCGGCGCCAGTCCGGCCGAAGTCAAGAGCGCTTACGTCCGTCTGAAAAAACTGTACACCGACGAATCTCCGGTCATCAAGGTCTTGACCTCGGAATTCACGGCCGAGGACAAAACCTCCATCCTGGCCGAGATCGAGGACGCCCACCGGATCATCATGGCCGCCCTGGAGCAGCCCATCCTGCCGCCCCGCCCGATCCCGGACATCCCGGCCGCGCACCCGACGCCTGCCGTTTCGCCGAAGCCCGCCGCTCCGATTCCTGCCAAGCCTGTTGAGCCGCCCAAGCCGGCCGCAGCCATGCTTCCCGCCAACTCCGCCGTTTTGGCCGCGCCCGCCGCTCCATTCCCTGATAGCTCGGGCCCCATGTTGAAGCTCCGCAGGGAAATCCGGGGAGTGAGCCTTCACGATATCTACGTCGCCACGAAAATCAGGGTGGAAGTCCTGGAGAACATCGAGGCGGAAAAATTCGAAGCGCTGGCCGACATCTCGTTTCTCCGGACCCACTTGATCCAATACGCCCGGTTCATCGGCTTGGACCCCAAGGAAACGACAGAACACTACCTCGTGCGCTACGCCGATTGGCGGCGCCGCCGGGCGCAGGCCCAGGCGGCCGAGGGCAAGAAATAGCCTACTTCTTGATGGGCAGGATGCCCGCCATCTCGCCCACGACGTTGACCAGCTCGGACCCGGCGGGCACAATGATCTTGGCGTTATCCTTGAGCGATGTCTCTACGGTCTGCAGCCGCCTCAAGACCTGAGCGTTCCCTACGAAATATTTCTCCGCGGCCTCGTTGACCAGGCGGATGGCCTCGGCCTCGCCTTGGGCCTCCAGGATCTTGGCCTGCCTGATGCCATCCGCCTTCTTGATCTCCGCCCGCCGCAGGCCGTCGGCGTTGGTCTCGGCGGCCGTGGCGAAATCGACCGCGGCAATCTTCTCGTTCTCTGCCTTGACCACTTTGTTCATAGTCTCCTGAACGTCCTTGGGCGGGTCGATCTCCTTCAGTTCGGTGCGGACGATGTCGATCCCCCACCGGCCCGTCTCGTTGGTCAGGGTCTTGAGCAGCTCCTCGTTGATCTTGCCCCGCTCGCTGTTGGCCGACTTGAGGGTCAGGGTGCCGATGATGTTGCGCAGGGTCGTCCGGGCCAGGTTGACGATCTGCCATTGGTAGTTGTTGACGTTGTACTGGGAGCTTTTGACGTTCTCCTCGTCCGACTTGACCTTGAAATAGACCTGGGCGTCCACCTTGGCGTTGAGGTTGTCGTAGGTGATGATCTCCTGCGGCTGGGCGTCCACCATCTGCTCGGTCGTGTTGACCTGGTAGATACGCTCGAGGACGGGGATGATCCAGTGGAACCCGGGCTGGGCGAAACGGTTGTATTTCCCCAGACGCTCGATCAAACCCCGATGGGTAGGACGGACGATCCGGAT
>Ga0209254_10000709_pt1 | contig 28496 bp, 23 predicted proteins | sample FrelakmetDIP11DI_FD_187148 | JGI IMG/M metagenome (GOLD analysis project Ga0209254, IMG submission 187148) | Freshwater lake sediment microbial communities from the University of Notre Dame, USA, for methane emissions studies - DIP11 DI (SPAdes)... | ecosystem: Environmental > Aquatic >... | reverse complement strand
CCCCCACGGCTCCGCGGTGAGGTACTCGAGGTTGATCCAGACCGGCGCGGGGTGCCGCGCCGCCATCGCATCCACGAAGGTCTCCGGCAGCCGGCACCCGAACGCCTCGATCACCGCCTCGCCCGGCGCGACGTCGGGAAACGGCTCGGCCCAGCGACGCACCTCGACGCCGCCGATCCGCTGCACCGGCGCGCCGGGATCCACGCGCGGCTCGATGCGCGCGAAGGCCGCCGGATCGTCGCACCACAGCCGGACCGGCACGCCGTGCTCGGCGTCGAGGATGCGCGCAAGGCGCCACGAGACGCCGATGTCGCCGTAGTTGTCGACCACCTCGCAGAACAGATCCCACATGCGCTTGATAGTATCCGCATCGATGAAGGCGCAGATCGCGATACCGGCCGCCTGGATGCGCGGCGGCACCAGCAAGGGGCTGTTCTTCCGCGGCGACGTGCTCCCCGCCGATCCGGCAGCGCGCGACCGGCTGCTCTTGCGCGCGATCGGCAGTCCCGACCCGTTCGGCAAGCAGATCGACGGCGTCGGCGGCGCGACGTCCTCGACCAGCAAGGTCGTGGTGGTGTCGCAGTCCGCCCGGGCCGACTGCGACGTCGACTACCTGTTCGGAGCGGTCGCGATCGACGCGCCGCTGATCGACTACTCGGGAAGCTGCGGCAACCTCGTCGCCGCGGTCGGGCCGTTCGCGATCGAGGAAGGCCTCGTGCCCGCCCGCGAAGGCGCGACCGTCGTGCGCATCTGGCAGGCGAACACCGGCAAGCGCATCCTCGCGCACGTGCCGGTGCGCGACGGCGAGCCCGCGATCGAGGGCGCATGCCGCATGGACGGCGTGCCGTTCGCGGGTGCGGAGATCCGCATCGAGTTCCTCGACCCCGGCGGCGCGAACGGCGGCGCCCTGCTGCCGACCGGGCGGGCCCGCGACATGCTCGAGGTCCCCGGCGTCGGCCACGTCGAGGCGACGCTGCTGGACGCCGGCAACCCGACGGTGTTCGTGCGCGCCGCGGATCTCGGCCTCACCGCGACGGAGCTGCCGGCCACGGTCGACGGCGACGCGGACCTGCTTGCGCGCCTGGAGGCGATCCGGGCCGCGGGCGCGGTCGCGATGGGACTCGCCAGCTCCGCGGAAGCCGCCACGCGCGAGCGCCCGGCCACGCCCAAGATCGCATTCGTGGCGCCGCCGCGATCCTACGTGTCGAGCGCGGGCGAGGCCATCCCCGCGGACGGCATCGACATCGCGGCGCGGATCCTCTCCATGGGACGGCTGCATCACGCGTTCACCGGCACCGGCTCCGTCGCGCTCGCCGCGGCGGCGGCGCTGCCCGGCACCCTTCCCGCCGAGGTCGCGCGACCGGTCCCGCCCGGCACGCCGCTTGCCATCGGCCACACCTCCGGCCGCCTGGAAGTCGGCGCGGTGGTGGCGTGCGTCGACGGCGCGTGGCGCGTGGAGAAGGCGGTGATGCGCCGCACCGCGCGCCGCCTGATGACCGGGGCGGTGCTCGTGCCGCAGAGCGCGCTGGCCGGATGACCGCCCGCGATCGGGCTGTTAGTCTTTGGTCAGGATGACGTCCGCCGTGAGCCCCCCCGCCGCCCCGGCCCCTGCGCGCCGGCCCCTCGCCGCCCGGCTGCGGCGAGCCGCGCTGTGGGTGTTCGGCATCGTCGCGCTGGTCGCGGTCCTGGGTTTCTTCGTCGCGCCGCCTCTGGTCAAGAGCAAGGCCGAGGAGTTGCTAGGCGAGCGCCTGCATCGCAAGGTCACCATCGAGCGCGTGCGCATCAATCCTTTCACGCTCACGGCCGTGGTCGAGGGGTTTTCGATGCGCGAGCGGGGCTCGGAGGAGATCGCCGCGAGCTTCGAGTCGCTCGCCGTGAACGTCTCCACCGCCACGCTGTTCCGGCTCGCCCCGGTGCTGCAGGCGGTGCGGGTGCAGAAGCCGTACGTGCACCTGGAGCGGTACGCGGACGGGACGTACAACTTCCAGGATCTGGTCGACGAGGCGCGCGCGCAGCCGCCCAGCGACGCGCCGCCGGCGAAGTTCTCGGTGAACAACATCGAGGTCATCGACGGCCGCATCGCCTTCGACGACCGGCCCAAGGCCGCTCGCCACGAGGTGACCGACATCCGCGTCGGCATCCCGTTCGTGTCCAACCTGCCCTCGGCCGTGGACATCCAGGTACAGCCTGCGCTGGCGGCGAAGGTGAACGGCTCGCCGCTGGAGCTGAAGGGCGAGACCAAGCCGTTCAAGGAGACCCACGAGACCACGCTCAATGTGGATCTGGACGCCCTCGAGCTGCCGAGATACGTCGAGTATTCGCCCGTGGCGCTGCCCTTCCGCGTGCCTTCCGGCACGCTCGACACGCGCCTGCGCCTGGTGTTCAGGACCACGCCCGACGACAAGCCGGCGCAGATGCTGCTCGCGGGCGAGGCCGGGCTGCGCAAGCTCGTCGTCCAGCATCGCGATGGCGCCCCCGCGGTGTCGCTGCCGGCGCTCGACGTGGCGGTGGATCCGGTCGACCTGATTGGCAACCGCGCGCTGGTGAAGTCGGTGCGCATCGAGGGCCTCGAGGTGCATGGCGCACGGCGCAAGGACGGGAGCATCAGCCTGCTGGAGCTGCTTCCGCGCGTCGAATCCAGGGCTGCTCCCGCCGGCGCGGCCCCTGCGAAACCCTTTGCGTTCACGGTCGAGCAACTCACGCTGGCGGACGGGCGGTTCCACTTGCGCGACGAGTCGACGGCACCCCCGTTCGGCGTGCTGTTCGAGCAGGTGACCGCAGACGTGCGCAATCTCTCCAGTGCCGAGGGCAGCAAGGCGACGGTGAAGGCGTCGTACGTCACCGACGCCAAGGCGAGCTTTTCCTACGACGGCACGGTGGGCATCGCCCCGGTGTCGGCGGAGGGCCGGTTCGCGCTCGGGGCATGGCAGCTTGCGGTCCTGTATCCCTACTACGCCGATGCGCTCAACGTCGAGGTCGTCGACGGCAAGGCGGATGCAGAAGGCCAGGTGTTCCTATCCTTGCCGGCCGGCGGTGGCGAGCCCGTGATCAGGGTTTCCGGGGTCAATGCCGCGCTGAAATCGGTCAAGCTGCGCTACCCTGGCGAGAAGCGGCTGTTCGCGGACGTCCCGGTCGTGACCGTCACCGACGCGTCCGCCGACATCGCGCGGCGGAACATCGCGATCGCGCGGATTGCGACCCAGGACGGCGCGGTGTGGATCCGCCGCCTCGCCGACGGCGAGATCCAGCTCACCCGCATCGTGAAGGTCAAGGCGGACATCGCCGCCGCGGGGAAGCCTCCCGAGGAGGCCGCGACGTGGACCTACGCCGCCAAGGTGATGGAGGTGCAGAACTTCACCCTCGATTACGACGACGAGACGGTGAAGCCGATGGCGCGTGCGGAGCTGCGCCGCGTGACGGCACGGCTGGAGAACTTCTCCAACGCGAAAGGCGCCCGGTTCGGCGTGCAGGCGCGCGGCGTCGCCAATCGCACCGGCAGCTTCACCGTCGCCGGGACCGGCGGCGTCAATCCCGTCGGCGCGCGCGTGCGTGTGGACGCAAAGGGCCTGGGCCTGCCCTTCGTGCAGCCATTCATCGACGATCGCGTGAATCTCGCGCTGACCTCGGGCAACGTCGCCGCCAAGGGTGACCTGTCCCTGGAGCTTCCGCCGGGCGGCGCGCCGCGGGTGCTTTGGACCGGCGACGTGAACGTCACGGACTTCGCATCCATCGACAAGCCAACCTCGTCCGACCTCCTGAAGTGGAAGTCGCTGTATCTCACGCGCGTGCGTTTCCAGCTCGAGCCGCTCGAGGCGTCGGTCGACGAGATCGCCCTGTCCGATTTCTTCTCGCGCCTCATCCTCAATGCCGACGGCACGTTCAATGTGCAGAACCTGCTGTCGCGGCCCGGTGCTGCACCCGCCGAGGGCACGGTGCGCGCCGACGGGACGCGCGCCGGACCGGCGCCCAAGCCGGCGGCACCACGGGCGGAGGAATCGTCAGTGGCTAGCGAAGCAACCGAGGCGGGCCGGGTCGGCGCCGGCCCGGAGCCGTCGGGGCGCGCGCGAACTGCCGCCGTACCGGCGACCGGACGGGGCCTGCCCGCGAACGTGCGCGTCGGGCGCATCACGCTGCAGGGGGGCAACGTCAACTTCAGCGACTTCTTCGTCAAGCCCAACTACAGCGCGAACCTGACCGGCATCGGCGGCAGCGTGACCGAGATGACGGCGCAGCAGGCGGGCGACGTGGAGCTGCGCGGCAAGGTGGACAACACCGCGCCGGTGGAGATCTCCGGGCGCATCAATCCGCTGGGCGCGGACCTCTTTCTGGACATCAAGGCCTCGGCGCGCGACATCGAACTGCCGCCGCTGTCGCCCTATGCCATCAAGTACGCGGGCTACGGGATCGAGAAGGGCAAGCTCTCGATGAACGTGAAGTACTTCGTCGAGAACCGCAAGCTCGCGGCGGAGAACAACATCTACCTGGACCAGCTCACCTTCGGCGAGAAGGTGGAAAGCCCTACCGCGACCAAGCTGCCGGTGCTGCTTGCGGTGTCCCTGCTCAAGGACCGCAACGGCGTCATCGACATCAACCTGCCGATCTCCGGCTCGCTCGACGACCCGCAGTTCAGCATCGGCGGGATCGTCGTGCAGGTGATCGTGAACCTGCTCACCAAGATCGTCACCGCCCCGTTCGCCGCGCTCGCATCCGCGTTCGGCGGCAAGGAGGAGCTGTCGTTCGTCGAGTACGCCCCGGGGTCGGCGCAGCCCGACGGCGACGCGCGCAAGCGCCTCGACACCCTCGGCAAGGCCCTGAACGACCGTCCGCAGCTCAAGCTGGAGATTGCCGGCCGCGCCGACCCGGCGACCGACCGCGACGGCCTGAAGAACGCCTACGTCGAGTCGCGCGTCAAGGCGCAGAAGGTGAAGCAGCTCGCCCGCGAGGGCAAGGCGCCCGCTTCGGTCGACGACGTGACGGTCGGCAAGGACGAGTACCCGGCGCTGCTAAAGGCCGCGTACGGCGAGGAGACCTTCCCCAAGCCGCGCAACGTCATCGGACTTGCCAAGGACCTGCCGGTGCCCGAGATGGAAAACCTGATGATCACGAATGCGCAGGTGTCCGAGGAAGACCTGCGGCAGCTCGCCAACCGGCGGGCCCAGGCGGCGAAGGACTACCTCGCGGAGAGCGGCAAGGTCCCGGCCGAACGCGCGTTCCTGGTCGCGCCACGCGTGGGCGGCGACGCCCCGAAGGACAAGGGCAAGCCCGGGCGCGCGGAGTTCGCGATCAGGTAGCCGCGTCGCGCGCCGCGCCGCTGCTCTCCGGGGCGAGCGCCACCAGCAGCGAGCACGGCGCGTAGTCGAGCAGCGTCGCGCCCACCGACCCGCGCCACCACCGCGCGCCGAACGACTGCTTCTGCTTGTGTCCCAGGATGATGAGGTCGGCATCGACCTCCTTGGCTACCCGGCAGATCTCCTCCACCGGCTCGCCCACGGCGAGGTGGCCCGCCACCGTGAAGCCGCGCGCGGACAGTGTCGCGAGACCCTCGTCCAGCACCTCCTGCATGCGCTTCTTCTCCTCCTCGATGAGCTCCTCGGGCAGGAAGCCCTCGGTGAGGAACATCGACGACGGCATCGTCGCCACCGCAAGCAGATGCGTCTCCCCGTGCGCGAACGCGGCGACCTCCGCGCACGCGAACAGCGCGGCGCGCCCCTCGCGCGTCCCGTTGTAGGCCATCAGTATGCGCTTGAACATGCAACCTCCCGTGGCACGTAAGCCCCGCGTCGCACGCGGCGCCGCGGGCGTTCGGCCCGCGCGGCGCGCGGACCCCGGGCCGCCTCTGGATCGACGTCGCGGCGGGCGGCCTCGCACCTCATGGTGGCGGAAATCCCGGCGGCGCGTCAACGCCGCGATAGAATTCTCCGCTCTCCGTCACGCGAGCCCGAGCCCCATGCCGATCGACATCCAGCGCACCGATTTGAGACTCGGCATCGTCGGCACCGGCGTCATGGGCCGGGGCATCGCGCAGATCGCGGCGCAGGCCGGCATCGGCGTGGTGCTCTACGACACGCGCGCCGACGCCGCCCCGGCGGCGCGCGAGTACGTCTCCGGCCAGCTCGCGCGCCTGGCGGAGAAAGGCCGCATCACGGCCGACGCCGCGGAGGCGGCCACCGCGCGCCTGGAGATCGGCCACGTGCTGACGCAGCTTTCGTCATGCGACGTGGTGATCGAGGCAGTCGTCGAGAACCTGGAGGTCAAGCGTGACCTGTTCTCGAAGCTGGAAGGCATCGTCGCCGCGGACGCCCTGCTCGCGAGCAACACCTCGTCCCTGCAGGTAACGGCCATTGCCGCCGGGTGCAAGCATCCCGAGCGGGTCGGCGGCTTCCATTTCTTCAACCCCGTGCCGCTGATGAAGGTGGTCGAGGTCATCGACGGGGTGATGACCGCGCCGTGGGTGGGCGAGGCGCTCACCGCGCTGGCGCAGCGCATGGGGCACGTGCCGGTGCGCGCCAAGGACACGCCGGGGTTCATCGTGAACCACGCCGGCCGCGGCTACGGGACCGAGGCGCTCGCGTGCCTGCGCGAAGGGGTGGCCGGGTTCCAGGACCTCGACCGCGTCCTGCGCGAGGCGGCGGGATTCCGCATGGGTCCGTTCGAGCTCTTCGACCTCACCGGCCTGGACGTGTCCCACCCGGTGATGGAGTCGGTCTACACGCAGTACTACCACGAGCCTCGCTACCGGCCCTCGCCCATCACCGCGCAGCGCGTGGTTGCCGGCCTGCTCGGCCGCAAGTCGAACGACCGCGGCTGGTACAGCTACGCCAACGGGCAGCCGAACAAGCTGCCGGAGCAGCCCGTCCCGCAGGCCGCCGTGCCCGCGGTCTGGGTCGGCGGCGGCCCCTTCGCGGGCGAGCTGCGCGAGCTGGCCGGCCGGCTCGGTGCGCGCGTGGAGAGCGGCGCCCGTCCGTCGGCAGATGCCCTGTGCCTGCTCGCGCCGCTCGGACACGACGCGACCACGACGGCGCTCGCCGAAGGCGTGGATCCGGCGCGGAGCGTCGCGGTCGACGGCCTGTTCGGGTTCGCGAAGCGGCGCACGCTCATGACCACCCCCGTGACTCGCGCCGACATGCGCGACGCGGCCCATGCGCTCCTTGCCGCGGACGGCGTTCCGGTCACCGTGATCCACGACTCGCCGGGTTTCATCGCGCAACGCGTGATCGCGCACATCGTCAACATCGGTTGCGACATCGCCCAGCAGGGCATCTGCACCCCCGAGGACCTGGACCGCGCCGTGTCGCTCGGTCTGGGCTATCCCAAGGGCCCGCTCGCCTGGGGCGACGCGATCGGGCCCCGCCGCATCCTCGCGATCCTCGAGGCGATGCAGGCCTTCTACGGCGACCCGCGGTATCGTCCGAGCCCCTGGCTCAGGCGGCGCGCGCAGCTCGGCGTTTCGCTGCTGCATCCCGAGGGCTGAGGTTGCCGGACGTTTGCTTTAGACCTAAACTTTCGGCTTCTCCCGACGCTCCCGCGTCCGCGACCCCGAGGAACCTGCAATGAACGCTCCGCTCAAGGCTTCCGTTAAGCCCCAGTTCGTCTGGGATGACCCGCTCTTGCTCGAGGAGCAGTTGAGCGAGGACGAGCGGATGGTGCGCGACGCCGCCCGCGCCTACTGCCAGGAGCGCCTCGCGCCGCGCGTGCTGGAGGCCTTCCGGCACGAGAAGACCGATGCGGCGATCTTCCGCGAAATGGGTGCGCTCGGCCTGCTCGGCCCGACCATCCCCGCGGAGTACGGCGGCGCGGGCCTGAACTACGTGTGCTACGGGCTGATCGCGCGCGAGGTCGAGCGCGTCGACTCCGGCTATCGCTCCATGATGAGCGTGCAGAGCTCGCTGGTGATGGTGCCGATCCACGCGTTCGGCTCGGAAGCGCAGAAGAGCAGGTACCTGCCGAAGCTCGCGACCGGCGAGTGGATCGGCTGCTTCGGCCTCACCGAGCCCAACCACGGCTCCGACCCTGCAGGCATGACCACCCGCGCGAAGAAGGTGGACGGCGGCTACAGCCTCACCGGCGCCAAGACGTGGATCTCCAACTCGCCCATCGCCGACGTATTCGTGGTGTGGGCCAAGACCGACGACGGCGAGATCCGCGGCTTCATCCTGGAAAAGGGCACGAAGGGGCTGTCCGCGCCGGCGATCCACGGCAAGGTGGGCCTGCGCGCGTCGATCACCGGCGAGATCGTGATGGATAACGTCCTCGTGACCGAGGACGCGCTGATGCCGGGCGTGAAGGGCCTCAAGGGGCCGTTCACCTGCCTCAACTCGGCGCGCTACGGCATCGCCTGGGGCGCGCTTGGCGCGGCCGAGGCCTGCTGGCACACTGCGCGCCAGTACGTGCTGGACCGCAAGCAGTTCGGGCGTCCGCTCGCGGCCAACCAGCTCATCCAGAAGAAGCTCGCCGACATGCAGACCGAGATCACGCTCGGCCTGCAGGGCTGCCTGCGCCTCGGCCGGCTCAAGGATGAAGGCAAGGCAGCGGTCGAAATCACCTCGATCATGAAGCGCAACTCCTGCGGCAAGGCGCTGGACGTCGCGCGCATGGCTCGCGACATGCTTGGCGGCAACGGCATCTCCGACGAGTTCGGCGTCGCGCGCCACCTGGTCAACCTCGAGGTGGTCAACACCTACGAGGGTACGCACGACATCCATGCGCTCATCCTCGGAAGGGCGCAGACGGGCATCCAGGCGTTCTTCTAGGGCGCCACGCTCTGGACCAGCAGCGCTGTCCGTGGTGTCTGGGCTCGGACCTGGAGCGCGAGTACCACGACACCGAATGGGGCGTGCCGGTCCGCGACGACCGCACGCTGTTCGAATTCCTGACGCTCGAAGGCGCGCAGGCAGGGCTGTCGTGGTCGACCGTGCTGCGCAAGCGCGAGTCGTACCGTCGGGCCTTCGACGGCTTCGATCCGGTGAAGATCGCGCGCTACGGCACCGCCAAGGTGCAGCGGCTGCTGGCGGACCCCGGAATCGTGCGTAATCGCCTGAAGGTGCAGAGCACCATCACCAACGCCGCCGCGTTTCTCGAACTGCAGGCATCCGCGGGCAGCTTCGCCGCGTATCTGTGGGAGTTCGTCGACGGCAAGCCGGTTCGCAACCGCTGGCGTTCGATGGCGCAGGTTCCCGCGAAAACGCCGTTATCGGATCGCCTCTCGCGGGACCTCTCGGCGAGGGGGTTCCGGTTCGTCGGGTCCACAATTTGCTACGCTTACATTCAGGCTGTGGGATTGGTCAACGATCACGTCGTCTCGTGCTTCCGCCACGACGAGATTTAGCGGCTAGAATCCTGCTGCACGATCCGATTTCAGGGAGGGCGTTTCGATGAGGTCCTTTTTCTCGATCCTCGCGGCACTGGCGACGCTCCTCTTCGCCGGACTGGCACACGCGCAGAAGGACGACGAAGCCGTCATCCTCGTTGCCAAGCCCCAGTTCCGCGACGCGGAGTGGCGGCAGACCGTGCTGGTCGCCTCGCCCGCCCAGAACGGCGGTCACCTCGGCGTGATCATCAACCGGCCGACGACGCGCTCGCTGTCCAGCCTGTTCCCGGAGCACGAGCCCTCGAAGAAGGTGGTGGATCCGGTGTACTTCGGCGGCCCCTTCTCGCGCCGCGCGCTGTTCGCCGTGGTGAAGTCCGACGCCAATCCCGGCGGCGGCGCCATCATGCTGATGAAGAACCTCTACTTCGCGATGAACGTCCAGACGGTGGACAGGATCATCGAGACCACGCCCAACGACGCGCGCTATTTCGTCGGCTACGTCGGCTGGCGTCCGGGCGAGCTGCGCCAGGAAATCGACCGCGGCCTGTGGTTCGTGATGAACCCGGATGCGGACGCCCTGTTCCGCAAGGACATGGACGGGCTCTGGGAGGAACTGGTACGGCAGGCCCGCCAGGTCACCGCGCAGTTGTCCCCGACGCCCTAGTGCTCCTTGCCCTGCGGGCGCGCCTCGCCGCGCTCGCGGTCCTGTTCCTGCTGGTCCCCGGCCCCGCGGCGGCACAGCCCGCCGGGGTGGTCCTGGTCGCAAGACCCTCCATCGCCGATCCCAACTTCGCGCGCACCGTCATCGCCGTCGCCCAGATGCCCGATGGCGCGGCCATCGGCGTGATCGTGAATCGTCCGCTGACACGATCGCTCGCAGAGCTCGTCCCGGATCAGCCCCGCCTCGCGCGGTTCACCACGCCGCTGCACGCCGGCGGGCCGGTGGAGCGCAACGGCCTGTTCGCACTGTACGTCGCGCCCGGGCCGGTCGGCGAAAGCCTCCCGATCGGCGGCGGCATGCATCTCGCGCTGCTGCCTCCCGACGTGGAACGCCTGATCGACGGGCCGCCGGCGCGCTTGCGCTTTTTCGCGGGCTATTCGGGCTGGGGGCCAGGACAACTCGCCCGCGAGATCGAGCGCGGCGACTGGTGGGTGCTCGACCCGGACCCCGACCTCGCGCTCCGGGAAGACACGCGCAGTCTTTGGGACGAGCTCCGCGAGAGCTCGTCCCGGATTCGCACGCGCCTGTAGGCCGCCCCCTCGGCTTCGCTAGGCGGGGACCGGCTCCGCCTCGGCGATCGCCTCGAAGCGCATCTCGCCGCCCTTCCACTCCACGCGGATGGTGTCCTTGGGCTGGAACCGGCCTTCGAGGATCTGCTTCGCCAGCGGATTCTCGATGAGACTCTGGATCGCGCGCTTGAGCGGCCGCGCGCCGTAGACCGGATCGAAGCCGACCGTGGCGATTTCCGCGAGCGCCGAGTCCGCGACCTCCAGGCGCATCTCGAGCTTCGCGATGCGCGCGGCGAGATAGCGCAGCTGGATGCTTGCGATGTTCTTCACGTGCGCCTCGCCGAGGGCGTGGAACACCACGATCTCGTCGATGCGGTTCACGAACTCGGGCCGGAACTGCGTCTTCACCTCGGCCATCACCGCCGTCTTGATGAGGCCGGGATCGTCGCCCGCCATCGCCTGGATCATCTGCGAGCCGAGGTTGGAGGTCATCACCACGACGGTGTTCTTGAAGTCCACCGTGCGGCCCTGCCCGTCGGTCATGCGACCGTCGTCCAGCACCTGCAGGAGCACGTTGAACACGTCCGGGTGCGCCTTCTCGACCTCGTCGAGCAGGATCACCGAGTAGGGCTTGCGTCGCACCAGCTCGGTCAGGTAGCCGCCCTCCTCGTAGCCGACGTATCCCGGCGGCGCGCCGATGAGCCGCGCCACGGAGTGCTTTTCCATGAACTCGCTCATGTCGATGCGGATGAGGTGGTCCTCGCTGTCGAAGAGGAAGCTCGCGAGTGCCTTGCAGAGCTCGGTCTTGCCCACGCCCGTCGGGCCGAGGAACAGGAACGAGCCGTAGGGCCGGTTCGGATCCGCGAGGCCCGCGCGCGACCGGCGGATGGCATCGGACACGAGGCGCACCGCCTCGTCCTGACCGACCACGCGCTCATGCAGCTTCGTCTCCATCGCGAGCAGCTTGTCGCGCTCGCCCTGCATCATCTTCGACACCGGAATGCCGGTCGCGCGCGAGACCACCTCGGCGATCTCTTCCGCGCCGACCTCGGTGCGCAGGAGCTTCGGCCGCTCGACCTTCTCCGCCGTGTCGGCCTTCTTCAACTGCGCCTCGAGCTGGGGCACCTTGCCGTACTGGAGCTCCGACACCTTCTGCCAGTCGCCCTTGCGCTTGGCGGCCTCCATGTCGAGCTTCAGCTGCTCCAGCTCCTCGCGGATGTGTGCCGAGCCCTGCACCTGCAGCTTCTCGGCCGTCCACACCTCCTCGAGATCGGCGTACTCCCGCTCCAGGCGCGTGATCTCGGCCTCGATCATCTCCAGGCGCTTGCGCGAGCCCTCGTCGGTCTCCTTCTTCATCGCCTCGCGCTCGATCTTCAGCTGGATCATGCGACGGTCGAGCTTGTCCATCACCTCGGGCTTCGAGTCGATTTCCATCTTGATGCGCGCCGCCGCCTCGTCGATGAGGTCGATGGCCTTGTCGGGCAGGAAGCGGTCGGTGATGTAGCGGTGCGAGAGCTCCGCCGCGGCCACGATCGCCGGGTCGGTGATGTCCACGCCGTGGTGCACCTCGTACTTCTCCTGCAGGCCGCGCAGGATGGCGATGGTCGATTCCACCGACGGCTCGTCGACGAGCACCTTCTGGAAGCGGCGCTCCAGCGCGGCGTCCTTCTCGATGTGCTTGCGGTACTCGTCCAGCGTGGTGGCGCCCACGCAATGCAGCTCGCCGCGCGCGAGCGCGGGTTTCAGCATGTTGCCGGCATCGATCGCGCCTTCGGCCTTGCCCGCGCCGACCATGGTGTGGATCTCGTCGATGAAGACGATGATGCGGCCCTCGTCCTGCGCGATCTCCTTGAGCACCGCCTTCAGGCGCTCCTCGAACTCGCCGCGGTACTTGGCGCCCGCCAGCAGCCCCGCCATGTCGAGCGACAGGATGCGCTTGTCCTTCAGCGTGTCGGGCACCTCGCCGTTCACGATGCGCTGCGCGAGGCCCTCGACGATGGCGGTCTTGCCCACGCCAGGCTCGCCGATCAGCACCGGGTTGTTCTTGGTGCGGCGCTGGAGGATCTGGATGGTGCGGCGGATCTCGTCGTCGCGGCCGATGACCGGGTCGAGCTTGCCCTGGCGCGCGCGCTCGGTCAGGTCGAGCGTGTACTTGGCGAGCGCCTGGCGCTGGCCTTCGGCCTCGGGACTGGACACCGCCTCGCCGCCCCGCACGGCCTCGATCGCCGCTTCGATCGCCTTGCGGCTGCCGCCCGCATCCTTGAGCAGGCGGCCGGCCTCGCCCTTGTCCTCGGTGAGCGCGAGCAGAAAGAGCTCCGAAGGGATGAACTGGTCGCCCTTCTTCTGGGCTTCCTTGTCGGTCAGGTTGAGGACGTTGGTCAGGTCGCGCCCGATCTGCACCTCGCCACCGTGGCCCTGCACCTTCGGCAGGCGGCCGATGGCCTTCTTCGCCGCGTCCTTCAGCCTGGCGACGTTGACCCCGGCGCGCGCGAGCAGCATGCCGGTGGCGTTGTCGTCCTGGTCGAGCAGCGCCTGCAGCACGTGCAGGGGGTCGATCATCTGGTTGTCGTTGCCGAGCGCCAGACTCTGCGCGTCGGCGAGCGCCTGCTGGAACTTGGTCGTCAGCTTGTCGAGCCGCATGGGGCCTCCGGGGAATATGCGTTGTCCCTTCCGGTTATGTGGACTAATGCCCGCTTTTTCAAGCCCGGCGGGCGCTTGCCACAGTTGCCGGCCGCAAGCGGCGGTTAAACTCGAATACTCGTTTTCAACACCTTGAGAACAATGAAATTCGAGCTCGAATGGCGCATCGGGAAGTACCCGATCACCCGGGAGATCGGCCGGGGCGCCACGAGCCGCGTGTACCTCGGACGGGATCCGTTCGCGAACCGGGACGTCGCGATCAAGGTCTTCTTCTTCGAGGAGAACATCAGCGAGCAGACCGCCAAGCTGCTGCGCAAGGGTTTCCTCGCCGAGGCCGCGCTGGCCGGGCGCCTCACCCATCCGCACATCGTCGAGATCTACGACGCGGTGAGCGAGCCCGAGTACAGCTACATCGTCATGGAGTACGTCGCGGGCACGACGCTCGAGAGCCACTGCGAGATGGACACGCTGCTGCCCCTCTCGAAGGTGGTGGAGATCATCTTCAAGTGCATCCGGGCGCTCGATTACGCCTTCCAGAACGGCGTAATCCATCGCGACATCAAGCCCGGCAACCTCCTGATCTCGCCCGAAGGCGAGATCAAGGTGAGCGACTTCGGCGCGTCGTTCCAGGAGCAGGCGGCCTCCGACACCACGCAACTCTCCGGCGTGGGCTCGCCCGCCTACATGTCTCCGGAGCAGATCCGCCTGGAGGACCTCAACCACCAGACCGACATCTACTCGCTTGGCGTGGTGATGTACAAGCTGCTCACCGGAAGGCTGCCATTCAATGCCTCGAACCAGCTGTCGCTCACCTACGAGATCCTCAACGTCGACCCGCCGCCGCCCTCGACCCTGCGGCCGGAGCTGCCGGCGCTGCTAGACGAGATCTGCATGCGGGCGCTGCGCAAGAAGGTCGTCGACCGCTACCAGAGCTGGATCGAGTTCGGCAAGGACCTCTCCAAGGCGTTCGGCGCGCTGCGGCTCGCCGGCGAGACCCTCTCCGACTCGGAGAAGTTCAACGAGCTGAAGGCGATGGCGTTCTTCGCCGACTTCGACGACGTGGTGCTCTGGGAGGCCCTGCGCATCAGCGCGTGGCGCGTCCTCGGCGCGGGGCAGGTGATCATCCGGGAGGGCGACGTCGGCGAGAGCTTCTATCTCGTCGTGCAGGGAGAGGTGGAGGTATCCATCGGCGGCAACAGCATCGCTGCGGTGAAGCGCGGCGGCGTCTTCGGAGAGCTGCTCTACTTCAGCGAGCAGGCCACCCGGCGCACCACGACCATCAAGTCGACCGGCGAGGTCACCTGCGTCGAGATCAAGAGCAAGGCGCTGCAGGCAGCGAGCTCGCCGTGCCAGGTGAGCTTCCAGAAGGCGTTCATGCGCATGCTCATCGACCGCCTCAGCCAGGCCAACGCACGCCTGGCGGAGCTCGGGCGCAAGTAGAACCCGGCTAGCCCCGCGCGCGCGTGCGCCGCGGCGGCAGCGTCTGGACCTGGCCGGTCTCGGCAATGCCCCATACATGCCGGATGATGTCGAGCAGTGCGGCGATGAGGGGGTCTCCCGAGCGCTCCACGGGATACACGAAGCGCAGCGTGGTGCCCAGCTCGGCCTTGCCCCACACGCAGACCTCGCCGTGCGCCTCCAGCGCGCGAGCCAGATCCTCCCGCAGCAGCGACAGGCCTACGCCGGAGACGATCAGGCTCTTGATCACGGCCTCGTGATCCGCCTCGACCACCTTGGCCGGCGAGAGTCCATGCTCGCGGAACAGCTTGCCCACGAGCTGGTTGTGCGTCGAGATCGACGGCGTGAGGATCCACGGCATGGACGCGAGCTGCGTCCAGTCGGCTTCGTCCACCCGCTGTTTCCAGGCCGCGGGGGCGCACACCCGGTACACGATCGGACCGAGGGTCAGGCCGGCCACCGACGGGTGCGACAGCTCTCCGAAATAGAAGCTGGCGTCGAGGGTGCGGTCGCGCACCGCCTCGAAGGCCGCTCCCGAGACCTCCGAGTGCAGCTCGAGCTTGAGCAGGGGATGCAGCTCCAGCGTGCGCGCGAGCAGCTGGCCCACCCGGATGAAGTCCGGGTCGGACAGCGTACCGACCTTGAGCACGCCGGCGATCTGGCCTTGCAACGCCCGCGCTTCGGCGCGCAGGTCCTGCGCGGCAGCGAGCGTGCGCTCGGCGTGGGGCAGCAGGCGCTGGCCGGCGGTGGTGAGGAGCATGCCGGCGGAAGTCCGCTCGAACAGCGGCAATTCGAGCTCGTCCTCTAGCGCCTTGATCTGCGCGCTGACCGCCGGCTGGCTGACGTGCAGTTTTTCCGCCGCCCGGGTGAGATGGCGGGCCTCGGCTACCGCCACGAACGTACGTAGTTGATAAAGCTCCATTTTCAAGATCCTGTCGGGTGGACAGCCAGTGCGCTTCGTGACTTTATGCTGCGTTGCACCGTGATATTAGACACAGTATAACCCGAGCCGATCGAGGCTATCCAAACTGGCGATTTGATTCTGTCGGTGGAGGCTCCTATCTTGAACCTGTGCGCCGCAATAACCCTTGCGGATCATTACTCTGGAAAGGAGTTTGGCATGAGGATCACCGCCCCCCTGTACGAAGGAGACAGCCTCCTTCGCTATGGCGTACCCGCCGGCGGCGCGGATGAAGCCCCCACTCAAAAGGTGGATGTCCCGCTGCATCGCAACAATACTATTGATCCGACCGGCCTCGAGAGCTGGAAAGTCGAGCGCCGGGCGCGCCAGATGCGCTCCGAGTACGTGTGGAGCCTGATGGCCGCGCTCGCCGACCGGATCGACACCTGGTTCGCCAAGGCCCGCCAGCGCGAGCAGGAAGCCTATCTCGCCCAGGCGCAGGACCACGTCGACCTCGAGCGGCGCATCCGCGCACTCGAGCGCAGCGGCACGCTCGGCTAGGACGTCCCACAACGGCCGGGTCCGCCAGAGAGCGCTCCCGGCAACCGAGTCCCGCGCTGGACCGGCGTCGCAGGCGGCCCCTCCTCCTCCTACCGCCTGCGGAGCCGGTCCGGTGCCGGGGCCTTTATCGGTCCGGTCAGGCGCGCGTCAGCCCGACGCGCGACCCGCATCCCCGACCCTCCCGACTGCACCCGTCACGGCCCCGAGAACTGCTGCGACTCCGTGTCCTCGACGAAGGTCGAAAGGAGCGCCTCGATGCGCACCGGCAGGCCGGCCGGCCGCGTCGCGACGAGGTTCCTGCCGCTGGGCCCCGACGGCCGGTCGATGCCCGCCTCGATCTTGGCGACCAGATACGGGAAGAACGGGTTGGACGGCAGCCGCGTCAGGAAGTCCTGGTCGACGATGAGCGCGCCGCGCTCGCCGCGCGCAGCCATCGCGCCGAGGTTGAAGCCGTAGTCGTCCTTCGTCTTCGGGTCGGGGTACAGGCCGTACAGCGGGTCGTCCATCGGGATCGGGATCGCCAGATGCGAAAGCGAGAAGATCCCCGCCGGATACTGCAGGCCGAGCGGCCGGACCACGGCCTCCAGCTGGCCCGGGGCGATGGTGCGCTCGACCGTGTCGTAGCTCTCGTCGTTGGCGTTCTCGACGGCGGTGAAGCGGTAGGTCTGCGGTGTCGTCGGCATCAGCGCGCTCAGCGCCGTGTAGGCGGAGGGGCGGAGCAGCGGCCCGAACTTGACCGTCCGGTTCACGTCGAACAGCACGATCTCGCTGCCGTTGTCGGGCAGGTGCGCGTACAGCGCGGTCAGGATGGCCGGCGTGCTGACGGTGAAGTCGATCACCGACTGGAATGTCAGCACCGGCGGCAGGGCGGCGAGCGCCCCGGCGCGCGCCATCCGGCCAATCTGCGCCTGCAGCGCGTCGGTCAGTCGGTAGGACTGCCGTGCGCCGTTGACCGGGAACGAGTTGTACTTGAACGGGTTGAACTCCGGCACCACGCTCAGCCACGCCGCATTCGCGAACGGCGGCAGCACCGACGGCAGGCCGGCGAGGCCCGCGAAGCGCGCGAAGCGCGTGATCCCGATCATCGGCGTGAAGAGGATCACCCGGTCGGCGCGCGGGAGTTGCGAGTCTTCGAGCGCGTCGAGCGAGTACTTCATTGCCAGCGCGCCGCCGTTGGAGAAGCCGACGAGGTGCAGCGGCGCGGGCGCCGGCACGCGCCGCCGCGCCTCGCGAACCGCCAGGCGCGTCGCTGCCATCCAGTCTTCCCAGCGTACGTCGGTAAGCCCGGCCGGCACGGTGCCGTGACCGGGGATGCGGATGCCGATGGCGACGAAACCCCGTTCGTTGTAGCCGCGCGCCATGGTGCGCAGGCTGTAGGGCGAGTCGGTCAGCCCGTGCAGGAACACAGCCACGCCGACCGGCTTGCCGGCGGGCTCCATCACGTAGGAGCGGTTCCAGTCCTGCTTGAATCGCGGCGGGTAAACGGGGCTCTGCTCGAAGTAGCGGTTGATCGGCGCGCGCGCGTCGGGGGGCAGCTTCTGGCTCACCTCGGCGCGCACGCTCGCCATGAGCTCGTCTTCCCTGGCGAGATAGCGTGTCCAGTCGGCTCCGTCCAGTTCGGCCACCTTGAGCTCGTTCGGGACGAAGGTGTGCCAGGGCTGAAGCTCGGGTCCGCGCAGCGCGTTGAACGCACGCATCCCGACGAACGCCAGGACACCGAGCAGAAGCACGAGCAGCAATCTCTTCGTCCAACGCACGACTCTCACTGGCATCGTTTTGGTCCTCTCCCGGGGGTTGCCCCGCTCGTACGATCGATGCGGGTGCCGTAGTATCGCGCATCTGCCTCGCCACTATCGACGGCCTCCTCGACCCTGGCGCGGGGCGCAGGAGGCGCCCCGAGGAGACGGCGCTTGAACATCGCTCATCTGATCGCGCGCGCCGCGCGCGTGCATCCTGCCGCCATCGCGCTCGCACTGGGCGCAGGCGCGCATTCGACCTACGGCGAACTGGGCGCGCGGTGCGCCACGCTCGCCGCCGGACTGCGTCGTGCCGGTCTCGCGCCGGGTGACCGCGTTGGCGTGCTGATGTCCAATCGTCCGGAGTACCTCACGGTACTGGGCGCCGCGTGGTGGGCCGGGCTCGTGCCCGTCCCCATCAACGCCAAGCTCCATCCGCGGGAGACGGCGTACATCCTCGGCGACGCGGGCGCGCGCTGGGTGTTCGCGACTGCGGATCTGGCGGAAGCCGCGCACGCGGCGGCGGGAGAAGCCGACGGCGTCGAGCGCGTGGTGGAGACGGACGAGACCGCGCTGCGCGCGCTTGCCGACGACGCCATGCCGCCACCGCACGACACCGCCCCCGACGACGTGGGGTGGCTGTTCTATACCAGCGGCACCACCGGCCGGCCCAAGGGCGTGATGATCACGCACCGCAACCTGCTCGCGATGACGCTCTGCTACTTCTCGGACGTCGACGTGATCGCGCCCGGCGATGCCATCGTCCACGCCGCGCCGATGTCGCACGGCTCGGGCCTGTACGCGCTGCCGCATCTCGCCGCGGCGGCGAAGAACGTGCTCCCCGAGTCGGGCGGCTTCGATCCTGCCGAAATCCTTGCGCTCGCGGCCGCGCATCCGGGCACCGCGATGTTCGCGGCGCCCACCATGGTGAAGCGCCTGGTCGAGCACGCGCGCCGCCACTCGACCGACCTCTCCGGGCTCAAGACCGTGATCTACGGGGGCGGGCCGATGTACCTCTCCGACATTCGCGACGCACTGGAGGTCATGGGACAGCGCTTCGTGCAGATCTACGGGCAGGGCGAGAGCCCGATGACCATCACCGCCCTGGCGAAGCCGCACTACGCGGCGCGCGCGCACCCGCGCTACGAGGCGCGGCTGGCGTCGGTCGGCGTGCCGCACGCCTGCGTCGAGGTGCGCGTGGTGGACGACGCGGATCGCCCGCTGCCTGCCGGCGAGACCGGCGAGGTCGTCGTGCGAGGCGACGCGGTGATGCGCGGCTACTGGGCCAACCCGGAGGCGACGGCGCAGACGCTGCGCGGCGGTTGGCTGCACACCGGCGACGTCGGCGCCTTCGACCAGGACGGTTTCCTCACGCTGAAGGACCGCTCCAGGGACCTGATCATCTCGGGCGGATCGAACATCTATCCGCGCGAGGTCGAGGAAGTGCTGCTCGCGCATCCGGGGGTGAGCGAAGTCTCGGTGATCGGACGGCAGCATCCCGATTGGGGCGAGGAAGTGGTCGCGTTCGTGGTGCGCGCCGCGGGCGCCCAGGTAACGCCCGCCGACCTCGACGCGCTGTGTCTCGACCGCATCGCGCGGTTCAAGCGGCCGAAGCACTATCGCTTCGTGGATGCGCTGCCGAAGAACAATTACGGGAAAGTGCTCAAGACCGAGTTGCGCACGCAGCTCGCGCGCGAGAACCGCGGTTGAGTGCGCGCTAGTGCAGCCACTGCCAGGTCTTGATACCCAGCACCGTGAGTGCGATCGATCCCGCGAGATGGCTCGCGATGTGCGCGGCGGCCCAGCCGTAGCGCGCCTCCATCAGCAGCGCGACGGCCTCGCTCGAGAATGTCGAGAACGTGGTGAGGCCGCCGAGGAACCCGGTGATCAGGAACAACCGCACTTCCGGTGCGAGGCCGGCCGAACTGCCCAGCCACGCAACCGCGAGGCCGATGAGGTAGCCGCCTACGAGGTTGGCGGCGAGGGTACCGAGCGGCAGGTTCGGGACCGCGGCATTGAAGGCGACGGCGAGTGCCCAGCGCAGCCACGCGCCCAGCGCCGCACCGATGCCCACCGCCGCAAGGCCGGCGGCGGTCACGCGGCGCCTTGCCGCTTCGCCTCCGCGGCCCAGCGCTCGGCTGCTGCATCGTCGCTGTCGCGCGCGTCGACCCAGCGCGGACCCTGCGGCGTGGCTTCCTGTTTCCAGAACGGCGCGCGCGTCTTGAGGTAATCCATGATGAACTCGCACGCCGCGAACGCCTCGCCGCGATGCGCGCTCGAGACCGCCACCAGCACGATCTGGTCGAGCGGCGCAAGCGTGCCGACGCGATGGACCACCAGCGCGTCCAGGATGTCCCAGCGGCCTTGCGCCTCGGCGACGATCGCCTCCAGCGCTTTCTCCGTCATGCCGGGGTAGTGCTCCAGCGTGAGCGTGGCCACCGCATCGCCGTCGTTCACATCGCGCACCACGCCGATGAAGCTCGCCACCGCGCCCACCTTCGGGTTCGCACGGCGCAGCGCGGCGATCTCGGCGCCGGCATCGAAGTCCTCGGTCTGGACCCTGACCGCCATCGCTAGCCTCCGGTCACCGGCGGAAAGAACGCGACTTCGTCGCCGGGCTTGATCGGCGTCGCGGCGTCTGCCATGTCGTGGTTCACCGCAACGCGCACCGCACGGCCTGGCGCGAGCGCGCCGGCCCACGCGCCGCCGCGCTGCACGAGATGCGCACGCAGCCCGGCCACGGTGGTCACGCCGGCTGGAAGCTCCAGCGCCTCGCCGGCAGTGCCGAGGTCCTCGCGCAGCCTGGCGAAGAACACCAGATTGATCATGACAGCAGCTCGGCGAACGGCAGGAAGCGGACGATATCCCCGCGTGCGATGACATGACCCCCGGGATTGTCGATCAGTCCGTCGCCCCACACGGTCGAGGTGAGCACTCCGGAGCTCTGGTTGGGGAACACCTCGACACCGCCCTCCGCGCCGATCCTCGCGCGCAGGAACTCGCGCCTCGTGTCCGGCTTCGTCCAGTCGAACTCGGCGCGCATCGCGTACCCGGCGGAAGCGCGCCGCGCCGCGCCCGACAGTTCGAGCACGAACGGCCGCACCACCAGCACGAAGGTCACGAAGCTCGACACCGGGTTGCCGGGCAGCCCGATGAAGGCCGCCTCCGTGCCGTCCCCGCGCCGCACGGACCCGTAAGCGAGCGGACGGCCGGGCTTCATCGCGATCTTCCACATGTCCAGCCGGCCCTCGGCCTCCACGGCGGGTTTGAGGTGGTCCTCCTCGCCCACGGACACGCCGCCCGAGGTGACGATCACGTCCGCCGCGGCCGCCGCGCGGCGGATCGCCTCGCGCGTCGCAGCCAGGGTGTCCGGCACGATGCCGAGGTCGATGACCTCGCATCCCAGGCTCTCGAGCAGGCCGGTGAGGGTATAGCGGTTGGAGTTGTAGATCGCGCCGGGCGGCAGCGGCTCGCCGGGCATGACGAGCTCGTTGCCGGTGGAGAACAGCGCCGCCCGCACGCGCCGCCGTACGGTCACCCGCGCGAGGCCCGCCGAAGCCGCGAGGCCGATCTCCTGCGGGCGCAGGCGCGTGCCGGCCGGCAGGATCTCGGCGCCCGCACGGATGTCCTCGCCCGTCCGCCGGATCCACTCCCCCGGACGCGGCGCGTGCCGCACGATCACGTGGTCGCCGTCGGCCTCGGTCTGCTCCTGCGGCACCACGGCGTCGGCGCCCGGCGGAATGGGCGCGCCGGTGAATATGCGCGCCGCGGTGCCCGGCTCGAGCGGACGGCCGAGCGCGCCGGCGGGAATACGCTGGCCGACGCGCAGGCGCGCGGATCCTGACGCGCACTCGGCCGCGCGCACGGCATAGCCGTCCATGGCCGTGTTGTCGAGCGGCGGCACGTCCACGGTGGACACGACGGGCACGGCGAGCACGCGCCCGGCAGCGGCCACGGTCGCAATGCCCTCGACATCCGCGACCGGCCGTGCGCCGCGCAGCATCAGCGCGAGCGCATCCTCGACGGACATCAGCGCATTGCGGGCGGGCCCGTTCATCGGAGGCCGTTGTAGTCGAGCACGAACGCGGCCACCGCGTCCGGATCGTTGAGGTCGAGCTGCGGCAGGGCCGTGTCGAGGCGCGCATCCGTGGCGACCGCGACGATGTGGCGGTCCTCCGGATGCAGGGGCGGCTTGCCGTTGGCCGCGCGGTAGATCTCGAGCTTGGGCATGTCGTAGCGCTTGAATCCTTCCACCAGCAGCAGGTCGCAGGGCGACATCCGCGCGACCAGGGCCTCGAGCGTCGGCTCCGGCTCGCCGCGCAGCTCGTGCATCAGCGCCCAGCGCACGCCCGACCCGATCATCACCTCCTGGCAGCCCGCCTGGCGATGGCGCCAGGAGTCCTTGCCCGGATGATCCACGTCGAAGCTGTGGTGCGCGTGCTTGATGAGCGACACCTTCAGCCCATGGGCCGAGAAGCGCGGGATCAACTGCTCGATCAGCGTGGTCTTGCCGCTTCCGGACCAGCCGGCGAAGCCGAACGTCTTCATGGACCTCATCCTGGCGGCATTCTAGCAGCCGCCGTCCGGGCGACGCCCCGCCGGCACGGGGGCATCAGGTCGCCGCAGCCTCCGCCAGCCGCGGCTCCGCGAGCAGGCGCACCGTGAAGGTGGCGCCGCGGCCCGGCTCGCTCGCCACGTCGATGGTCGCGCCGTAGCGCTCCAGGATGGCGTAGGAAATCGCCAGGCCCAGGCCCGTGCCCTCTCGTTTGCGCGTGGTGAAGAAGGGATCGAAGATCCGCCCGAGATCCTCCTCGCGTATCCCCACCCCGGTGTCGCCGACCGTCACCACGACGCCGTCGTCCGTGTCCGCCGTCGCCAGGGTGAGCGTGCCGCCGTCCGGCATGGCGTGGATGGCATTCACCAGCAGGTTGATGAAGACCTGCTGGAGCTCCGTGCGCGCGATGCGCGCCGTGCGGGTCGCGTGGAAGTCCTGCCGGACCTCCACTGCACCCCTGGCCAGCATATGGCGCACCAGCACCAGGCAGTCGCCGAGCAGCGCGCTCGGGTCGACGTCCTCGATATAGCCGGCGTACTCCCCCGGCCGCGCGAACTGCAGCAGCTTGCCCACGATGACGCGCACCCGGCTGATCTGCTCGTCGAGCAGCCGCACCTCTTCCGCGACCGGTGCGAGCGCGGGCCCGAGCTCCGCGCGCATCAGGTCGAGATTTCCCTGCATGACGGCGATGGGGTTGTTGATCTCGTGCGCGACGCCGGCGGTGAGCTGGCCGATGGCGGCGAGCTTCTCGGACATGGCGAGCCGCTTGCGGGCCGACTCGAGCGCCGCGGTGCGCTCCACCACCTTGCGGTCGAGCTCGGCGTTTAGCGCGCGCAGCGCGTCCGACTGCGCATGCAGTGCATCGAGGAGCTGGTCGAGGTGGCGCGCGAGCGCGCCGATCTCGTCCCGGCTGCCCGTCTCGCCGACGCGCGCCGCAGCGTCGCCGCCCTCCACCGCGCTCATGGTGCGGTTCATGCGTTCCAGCGGGTCGAAGATGGTGCGCGCCCAGCGCAGGAAGAAGACCGTCGCGGCGACGGACAGCAGCGCGAACACCGCGGCCATGATGCCCAGCGCGACGAGCTTGGCGTGCCGGAACGGCGTCTCCAGGTAGCCGACGTACAGCATGCCCACGCGCCGCTCGAAGGTGTCGTAAAGCGGCTCGTATCCCGACACGTACCAGTCGCTGACCACGAACGCCTTGTCGAGCCAGGTCTTGCCCTGCCCGAGCACGTGGTCGCGCACGGCGAGGGACACGCGCGTGCCGAGGGCGCGCCGGTTCTCGAACAGGCGGACGTTGGTGGCAATGCGCACGTCGTCGAGGAACAGCGTCGCGGTGCCGCGGCTGCCCAGGGGCAGCGATCCCGCCCGGTAAACGATGTCGTTGATGCGGTCGACGAAGTCGAGGTTGCCGTTGAGCAGCATCCCGGCCTCGATGGCGCCGACGACCGCGCCGCCCCGATCGCGCACCGGCGCGGCGGCATGAATCACCATGCCGCGGCGCTCCTCGCGCTTGGAATCGGGCGCCGCATTGCGCGTCGGGACCACCGCCACCACGGCGCGCTTGGCCAGTTCGGGATCGATTGTTTCGAGCTGATCGGGCGAGTAGATGTCGATGCCGGTGCGCGGCGTGCCGCCTACGGCCGCGGCGACCACCGGCCAGAACGCATGGTCGGCGCCGCCGTCTCCGGCATGGCTCGACGCGACCACGCGCCCGCGGGCATCGAGGAGGAAGATGAAATCGAACCCGAGCCGCGAGCGGGATTCGGCCAGCAGCCGGCTGGTTGCCGCCGCGTCTCCCCGAACGTCCGCGAGGCGCGCCGAATCGGCGAACGCGCCCGCGTTCGCGCCGATGGTGGTCAGCACGCGGTCGAGGTACTGGTTGGCCACCACGAGGTCCGCGGCGATCTTGTAGACCAGCAGCCTGTCGTAGTAGACGTTGCCCCAATAACCGAGCAGGCCGACGATGATCGGCAGGGCGATCAGGATCGGGGACAGCACCATCGCCAGCAGCTTGGTGCGGACCGACAGGGATCCGCGTCCGGGGCGGCGCATGAACGTCGACGGCCGGGCGTTGCGCCCCGGCCCTATGCCCCGGCGGCGTTGCGCATGCCCCACAGCGCGCACTTGCGCTCCAGGGTCTTGCGCGAAATGCCCAGGCGCCGCGCCGCTTCGGTCTTGTTGCCGCCGCAGGCGTCCAGCACGGCGAGGATGTGGCGTTTCTCGACGTCGGCGAGCAGCTCGCCGCCCGCGCCCTGCGGCTGGCCCTCCACCTCGCTTTCCAGGTCGTGCTCCGCGAGCGAGTCGAGCGGGAACGCCCCGAGGATCAGCGAGCGCTCGACGAAATTGCGCAGCTCGCGTGCATTGCCCGGCCAGTGATAGGCCGACAGCGCGTCGAGCACGTCGCGCGAGAACGGCAAGGGCGCCACGCCGAGCCGGACCGCGAGATCCTCCATGAAGTGCCGCGCGAGCAGCGGCACGTCCTCCGGGCGCTCGCGCAGCGGCGGCACCCGCAGGCCGACGACGTCGAGGCGATAGAACAGGTCCTCGCGGAAACGCCCCGCGGCGACCTCCGCGGCGAGATCGCGGTTGGTGGCGGCGATGATGCGCACGTCCACCGGCACCTCCCGGTTGGACCCGACCGGGCGCACGCGGCGATCCTCGAGCACGCGCAGCAGCTTGGTCTGCATCGCGGGCGGAAGCTCGGAGATCTCGTCGAGAAAGAGCGTGCCGCCCTGCGCGTAGTAGAACAGGCCGTTGCGCGCTTCCGAGGCGCCGGTGAAGGCGCCCTTCACGTGACCGAAGAGCTCCGACTCGAACAGCTCCGCGGCGACCGCCGCGCAGTTGACCGCGACGAAGGGTCGCGCCGAGCGGGTGGAGAGCTGGTGCAGCGCGCGCGCCGCCACCTCCTTGCCGCTGCCCGACTCGCCCTGCACGAGGACCGTGCTGGGCATCGACGCGAGCCGGCGGATCATGCCGCGCAGCGCCTGGATCGCATCGGACTGCCCGACGATGCCCTCCACGCCGGCGCGCTCGTCGAGCGTCCTGCGCAGCACGAAGTTCTCGCGCGCGAGCACCTGGCGCTCGAAGCAGCGCTGCAGCGAGTTCATCATCTGATCGAGCCGGAACGGCTTGAGGATGAAATCGCAGGCGCCGGCGCGGACCGCGGTGATGGCGGTTTCGAGGTCGGCGAAGGCGGTGATCAGGATGACGTCGCAGCTGGAGCCGGCGGCGCGCAGCTCCTGCAGCCACTCCACGCCGCTCTTCCGGGGCAGCGCGTTGTCGAGGATGACGACGTCGAAGTGGAAGCGGTTGAAGAGCTCCTGCGCCTGCTCCGCGCTCGCCGCCGCTTCGACCAGGCCGACGATCGGCTTGAGCGCACGCGTCAGGAAGTTGCGCATGCCCTCCTCGTCGTCGACCACCAGCACGGCATGCTGCAGCCAGGGTCCGTAGGCGGGCTCGGTCTGAGCGGGGGACGGCGGGACGGCGACTTGAGGCATGAGCGGATTCTAACCTCGGGCCGCCTGCTGCCCCTGGCCGCGCAGGGCAGGCACGCAGACCCGGCGCGCGGCCTGTCCGGGTGGCGCGATCGTCTCGATGCGCACGTCCACGCCGTAGGCGGCATGGAGCGACGCGGGCGTCAGCACGTCGTCCGGCGCTCCCAGGGCGGCCAGCGTCCCGTGATGCAGCAGCGCGACCCGGTCCGCGCAGGCGAGCGCGTGGTCCGGATCGTGCGTCGAGAGCAGGATGCCGATCCCGGAACGCGCGAGTGCGAGCACCTGTTCCAGCACCTTGACCTGGTTGCCGAAGTCGAGGCTCGCGGTGGGCTCGTCCATGACCAGGAGCTTCGTGTCCTGCGCCAGGGCACGCGCGATCAGGGTGAGCTGCCGCTCGCCGCCGGAAATGCGCGTGAACGCCGACTCGGCGAGATGGCCGAGCCCGAGGCGCTCGATCGCCTCGTCGGCGGCCGCGCGGTCCGCGCGGCCCGGCACGCCGAAGGCCGGCAGGTGCGCGGTACGCCCCATCAGCACGACCTCGCCTACAGTGAACGGGAAGTAGCCCGTTCCCGCTTGCGGCACGTACGCGATGGCTCGCGCGACCGCGCGTCGATCGAGGGTCGCGAGATCGCGGCCGTCGAGCAGGATCCCGCCGCCCTGCCGCGGAATCAGGCCGAGGAGCGTCTTGAACAGCGTGGTCTTGCCCCCGCCGTTCGGCCCGAGCAGGCACAGCACCTCTCCTGCGTCGAAGGCGAGCGACACGTCGCGCCCCACCGGGTGGCCGCGATAGCCGTACGCGAGCCCGCGCGTCTCGAGCCTCATTGCCAGCTCCGCCGCGCCGTGGCGAGCAGCCACAGGAAGATCGGCGTGCCGACGAACGCGGTCAGCACGCCGAGGGGAATCTCGATGCGGGCGGCGGTGCGCGCGAGGGTGTCCACCCCCAGCATGAATCCCGCACCCAGCAGCAGCGACACCGGGGCAAGCCGGCGGAAGTCGGGCCCGACCAGCAGCCGCGCGACGTGCGGCACCAGCAGGCCGACCCAGCCGATGATCCCGGAGATCGACACAGCCGCCGCCGTCATGAGCGTCGCCGCGGCAATCACCGCCGCGCGCACTCGTGCCGGCCGCACGCCCAGCGACGCTGCTTCCTCGTCGCCCAGGGCGAGCACGTTGATGCGCCAGCGCGCCAGCCAGAGCACGGCGATGCCGGCGAGGACCGCAGGCAGGACCGACCACGCGTCGCCCGCGGTGGCAGACGCCAGGCTTCCGAGCAGCCAGTAGGTGATGGCCGGAAGCTGGTTGTACGGATCGGCGAGGTACTTGAGCAGCGCGAGGCACGCACCGAGGAGCGCGCCGAGCACCACGCCCGCGAGCACCAGCACCAGAACCGGGTCGTGGGTGCGCAGGCTGGCGGCGATGCCGTAGGCGCCGGCCACCGCGACCAGACCGAAGAGGAAGGCGAGGCCCTGGATGGCGAACACATCCAGCGACAGGAAGATGCCCAGCACCGCGCCGAGCGCGGCCCCAGAGGACACGCCGAGGATGTCCGGCGACACCAGCGGATTGCGGAAGAGGCTCTGGTATGCGGCGCCGGCAAGCGCGAGCGCCCCGCCCACCAGCAGCGCCGCCAGCACGCGCGGCCCGCGCACTCCGAACACCACCGTCTCAACGGTGGGCGAGAGGCCGTGCGGGGCACCGGTCAGCCTGGACCAGACGAGCGTCGCGAGGTCACCGGCCGGCACGGGAAAGCGGCCGACCGCGAAGGCCGCCAGGATCATCGCGATCACCACGGCCGCGCCGCCCGCCAGAGCGAGCGGCATGCGCACGCCGGGGCTCAAGGCCGCCGGCGCTCGGCGGTGGCGAGCAGTGCGTCGACCTGCGCGTCGGTCGGCGTGCGGTGGTAGGCGCGGGTGAAGAACTCGCGCACCGCCGGACGCAGGTCCTCCGGGAACGCCTCGGGATAGAGCGCGCGCGCCAGCCAGCGCAGGCCGATCAGCCGGTTGATCGACGGCGGGAAGTCGATCCATCCGAAGGGCACGCCCGGCGCGAGATGCACGCGGCCGTCGCGCACCGCGGCGACACCCTGCCACAGCGGGTCGCGCCACACTGCACTGAAGAAGTTCGGATCGATCGTCACGATCACCTCGGGGTTCCACCTCAGCACCTGCTCGATCGACACCTGGGTCAGGCCGCCTTGTCCCAGTTCGGCGGCGACGTTGCGCGCGCCGAGCCGTTCGAGCGTCTCGCCGTTGATGGAGCCCCCCATGGCAGTGTCCAGCCCGCGCGGGCCACGTGCATAGTAAACCCGCGGGCGGCGGGACGCCGGGATGCGTCCCACGCGGGCGTCCATCTCGGCCAGCGTGGTCGTGGCGTAACGGGCCCACTCAGCCGCCTCCTGCCTGCGCCCGATGATCTCGCCGAGCAGCACGAACGCGTCGTCGATGCGGTCGAACGCGCCGTCGATGAGGAGGTAGGGAATGCCGGTCTGCTGCTGCACGCGGTCGGCAAGCGAGGTGTAGGTCGGGTTGACCGTGCCGTAGTCGAAGACGAGGTCCGGCTTCAACGCCAGCACCGTCTCCAGGCTGGCGGTGCTGCCGCGGCCGGTGAGGCGGCC
>Ga0209254_10000708_pt1 | contig 28504 bp, 28 predicted proteins | sample FrelakmetDIP11DI_FD_187148 | JGI IMG/M metagenome (GOLD analysis project Ga0209254, IMG submission 187148) | Freshwater lake sediment microbial communities from the University of Notre Dame, USA, for methane emissions studies - DIP11 DI (SPAdes)... | ecosystem: Environmental > Aquatic >... | reverse complement strand
CCTGCTCCCTGCCAAACCAACCCCTTCTTTTCACCCACACTTTTACACGATGAGCCAATACTTATTTCGTGGCAGATCAGTTTTGCAGTTTATCGGGTTTTTTGGATTTTGTTGAAAATAGCCGTTAGTTCTGCTAAGTTATTATTACGCAAATAAAAAAATACTTTAGGACGTAACGATGCAGGATAACTCAAAAACATCTCCTTCAGAATCAATTGAACAGCTCATTGCTGACGCCTCGCGCTGTGTGAAATGCGGGCGTTGTTTGAGCGTGTGCCCAGTTTATCGCGAGCTGGGGAGAGAGAAAGGGGTAGCCCGGGGAAAACTTTCCCTGATCGAATCGCAGGGGGGCAAGGGATTAAGGCGTTCTTCTAAAAAGCTTAAAGAGATTATCTCCCTCTGTTTGCTTTGCGGCGCCTGCACGGAAAACTGCCCCAACTTAGTGGAAGGCGATAAGATAATCCAGAAAGCGCGCGGGGCTTTGTTCTCCAGAAAATATCCCGCGCTCCCTCTGAAGCTTATGCTCCAGCATATCCTTACCTCGCCTAAGAAGATGGATAAACTCCATAAGGCGGGGAAATTATTGCAGCCTTTTTTTTTAAAGAAAATACCCGCGGAGAGCGGGCTTCATCTAAGGTTCCCTTTTTCTTCGTGGGGGAAGAACCGCGTTGTTCCTGATCTCGCGAAGGAACCTTTTTTAAAAAAATATTTCCAGAAAAAAGCCCCGGCGAAAACCGATGTCGCCCTTTTTGTGGGCTGTGTTGGCAACTATCTTTTTCCCAAGGTTCCGGAAGCAGCGGTTGAAATATTTAATCACCTGAACCTTTCGGTTCAGATCCCCCAGGAGCAAGGATGTTGTGGTCTTATGGCCTTTGGCGCCGGGATGGATGAGATTGATGTCGAGCTGGTCAAAAGGAATATCGAGGCATTTGAAAAAACAGGTTTTATCCCCATCGTTGCGCCGTGTTCTTCCTGCAGCGCTCACCTCAAGCATTATCCTGACCTATTTGAAGAAGAGAAATGGAAGGAAAGGGCGAAGCAATTTTCTCAGCGGGTAAAGGATATTTCCGAATTTTTAGTGGAAACATCCTACGCGCCGAAAGGAAAAGCAAACGCATCTTCCGTGCGTCTTACGTTCCATGATCCGTGCCACCTGCGGCGAAAACAGGGAATATTCGAAGCGCCTCGAAAACTTCTTAAAAATATACCCGGAGTAGAATTTATAGAGACTGGAAATGATAATCTGTGCTGTGGTTCGGGCGGAAGCTTTAATGTAAGCCACTATGATCTATCGAAGAAAATTTTTCAGCGGAGAACCAAACCGATTGACGAGAAAAAGGTGGATACGGTAGTTACTTCCTGTATGGGGTGTCTTATGCAATTTTTGGATGGTTTTTATCAGGAAGGCAAAGACATTCGGGCAAAGCATTTGGTGGAAATTTTAGGGGAGGCCTTACCTCGTTAACTTTCGGCAACTCATAACATGACTACTAAGCGCACGTTCTGCACGAACGGCCTCATCGTCTCCCAGTGCTGGTCTCGCCTTGCGAGTCTGCGCTCATTGCGGAAGCGGTGAGCTCTCCTGCTATATCCGCCGCCGGCTGTGGTCTTGTGCCCGATTACGGGAGACAAACGCCTTCTTAGCCCTGTTGGCCGCCAAGGCAGGCAAAGGCGGCAGTGACAACATATCCTCGGTAGGATTAATGCACACAATCTCGCTGTCGAGAAACTTCTCCAGTTCAGGTATCAGGTAAGCGCCAAATTCACACGCGAAGCCGATGGACTTTCCGGTCGTACCGGCTCTGCCCGTGCGACCGATGCGGTGTACATAGTCCTCAGGATTATCCGGCAAGTCAAAATTGACTACATGACTCAACGCATCCACATGGATGCCGCGGGCAGCCACGTCAGTGGCAACCACAACGGGAGTTTTACCGGTGCGGAAGCTATCCAGAATCCTCAGGCGTTTCTGCTGGGGAATATCGCCGGAAAGCAACCCGCTTTGAATCGCGCGCCGCTGCAATGCCAGCGATAATCTCTCCGCACTATCCTTGCGATTACAAAACACCAGCATCCTCTCCACATTATCATTCTTGAGTATCCACAAAAGCAGGGCGAGTTTGTCGTTGGCGGAAACGCTATAAAATATTTGCTCAATGAGGTCGGTTACCATTGTTTCCGGATCGGTTTCAATCCGTACGGGATTAGCGAGCAAGTGTCCTTGCAGACGCACAATCTCATCCGACAAGGTGGCGCTGAACAACATGGTCTGACGTTTTCCGGGAGGGGGCAGCCTTCTGACAATACGGCGAACGTCCGGCATGAATCCCATATCCAGCATCCGGTCAGCCTCGTCGATCACCAGAATTTCCGTTTTCGAGAAATGCAAATCACCACGGGTACAGTAGTCGAGGATCCTCCCGGGAGTGCCGACCAGAACATCGATCGGCTGGCGGAGGGCATTGCGCTGCTGATCGAATCCCATGCCGCCATAGACGGCGAGATGAGTTAATCCGCAATATTTTCCAAGGACTTCGGCATCGCCATTGATCTGTATGGCCAGTTCGCGGGTGGGGGCAAGCACCAAGACCCGGCACGATCCCGGGGTGCGCCCAGGTTTTGGATTACGGATAAGATGAGTGAACGCGGCAGCGAGAAACGCTGCTGTCTTGCCGGTTCCCGTTTGCGCTTTTCCCGCTAGGTCTTTGCCCGCGAGCGCATGGGGAAGGCACTCCGCCTGGATGGGGGTGCAGTACTGAAATCCTACATCCTGGATCCCGCAGAGCACTTCATTGGCAATATCGAGGTCGGCAAATCGCGTTTTCCCTTCCGCGGGATGAATCTCTTTCAAGGTGGGCAGCGTGCGGGGTCCCTCACGAAGACCAGCAGGTGACGGCCCTCGGCGACTTTTGTCTTTTGAGTGCGCTGAAGGTGTGGGCTGTTTTGTCCGGGTCGATGGTTTTTTCTTAACTATCAGTTCGGCGGCAACTGACTTTGTTTCGCTGGCTTCAGTGGCTTCGCATTTTTTTCGTATTGCCGGAGGCAATGCAGGTGTAGAAGGAAGGAACGCGGAACGTAATTTGTCTATTGTTTTTTTTAAAAACGTGAGCACGGTGAATCTCCTCTCCGCTTTGGCAGAGATTAATTAAATGGACAATAATAGCTGGAAACGTGCGCTGCGCTTACAACCAGCAACTCAGGGCGCGACGAGGAACCACTTTCTCCTTGGATTGTCCGGGGAATGTTGGGTAACACAGGGTACGACGTGAGGGGGCTGTTCGTATCAGCGTGGTATACCAGACGTTTAATATCAATCGTAGTATACACCCTTTATTTCATTATGCAAACCTTTATTTATAATGAAAATATCACCCTTTTTCTTTCAATTTCCACCCTATATGCCTTTGGTAATATTCTCACTAAATATCTCCTAATAAGCTGTAATTAAATGCTAATTTGAGAACCCGCCCCGAATTCCGTTTGATATTTGCATTCGAATTTTGCGGTGAGGCTTTTGGAGAATTTCCCGGATGCGCCCGAATCAAGTTCGAGGCAGGCTAAATCAAGCACGGAAATGATAAAAAAATAGTTGATTCCGGATCATGCGCGTAACAACAAAATGATTGTTTATTCGGCTCGATCGTAGCGGGCAAACTGCATGGTGAAGGTTCCCCTTCCCTGGGTGGCGGAACGGAGGCTGGTGGAATAGCCGAACATCTTTTTTAAGGGGACCAGCGCCTTAATAAGGGAAACTTTCCCTTTGGGGTTGATATTCTCGAGCTTTCCTTTGCGGGCACTTAAATCACTGATGACCTCTCCCATGAATTCTTCGGGTGCAACCGCCTCGATGGACATAAACGGTTCTAAAAGCACTGCTCCGGCTTTTTCACATCCCTCTTTGACTCCCATGGAGGCGGCAATTTTATACCCCATCTCGCTCGAAGAGCCCTCGCGATAGATTCCGTCGATCAACGTTATTTTGATATCAACGATCGGATACCCGGCGATGACACCGCTCAGCAATGCTTCGTTAACCCCATCTTCAATAGGACCAAGGAATTGTGAGGGTATTTTGTCGTCAGGCAGGTTTTTGACAAACCTGCTGCCTTCGCCTCGTTTTAAAGGTTCAAGTCTAAGTTTGACCTGGCCAAAATGAAAGGCGCCGCCAAGCTCTTTATCGAACTTGCTTTCTACCTCAATTGTCTGGGCAATGGTCTCCCGGTAGACAACCTGGGGTTTCCCGACATTCACATTGACGTTGAAGTCTAGTAAGAGGCGCGTTACCAGCACATCCAAGTGGAGTTCTCCCATACCGGAAATAATCGTTTGCGCTGAATCTTCGTCGTGCTTCACCGTGAAGGTAGGATCCTCATCGACTAATTTATTTAAGGCGCTTTCCAGTTTTTCCACATCATCACGAGTCTTGGGCTCGATAGCGATTGACATGACCGGCCGGTAAACATCGATGGGTTCAAGAACAATAGGATGCCCCTGGTCGCTGAGGGTATCTCCGGTAAAGGTATCTTTCAGACCAACCACACCGACGATATCGCCGGCTTTTGCTTCCTTGATCCGTTCTCGTTTGTTCGCGTGCATCCGGAAAAGACGGGCAATCCGTTCCCTTTTGTTTTTGCTGGCATTATACACTTCTGATTCGGCCAGGAGTTTTCCGGAATAAATCCTTATAAACGTGAGTTTCCTCTTTTCTTCATCCGTTAATATTTTAAATGCCAGGGCAGCCAGAGGAGCATCGTCGTTGTTGGGTCTTTGTTCCTCCGCGCCCGTTTTCGGATTTACCCCGGTTACGGGTGGTATGTCGCCGGGTGAAGGAAAGTAATGGACCACGGCATCGAGAATCGGCTGGACACCTTTATTCCTTAAGGCGGTTCCGCACAGGACCGGGATGACCTTCATGCTCAAGGTGAGTTTTCTTATTCCCAGGCGTATTTCTTCAGGAGAAATTTCTTCTTCCCCCAGGTATTTTTCCAGAAGGCGCTCATCATTTTCAGCAACCTTTTCCAGGAGAAGATCACGATAGTGAGCTGCTTCTTCCTTTTTTTCACTCGGAATCGGCTCGCTGGAATAGGTTGACCCCAAGGTGTTTTCATGCCAGATGATCGCGTGATTGGTAATGAGGTCAATGACGCCATGAAAATTCGCCTCTTCCCCCAAAGGAAGCTGGAGAAGAAGAGGAAAAGCGCCCAGTTTATCTCTCATCTGCTGAATGGTTCCCGGGAAGTCGGCGCCGATCCGGTCCATCTTATTAATAAAAGCGATGCGCGGGACCCGGTATTTATCTGCCTGATGCCAGACGGTTTCGGACTGAGGTTCCACGCCTCCTACCGCGCAAAAAACAACGATAGCGCCATCAAGAACTCTCAGCGACCGTTCCACTTCGATGGTAAAATCGACGTGACCCGGAGTGTCGATAATATGGATTTCATGGTCGAGCCACACACAGGTGGTGGCGGCTGAGGTTATGGTAATACCCCTTTCCTGCTCTTGCACCAAGTAGTCCATGATTGCCTGACCATCATGAACTTCTCCCATCTTGTGAGATTTTCCGGTATAAAAGAGAATCCTTTCGGTAACCGTGGTCTTCCCCGCGTCAATGTGTGCGATGATTCCGATGTTGCGAATTTTTTCTAACCTGTTTTTCTTAGCCACCGTTTACCTTTTTTTGATAAGGGAAAGGTTCGCTTTTAAAGGAGCACGGAGATCGATATGCCCTTTAAGGGTTTCCTTAGATTGTCCATCCACTAAGATTTGGACTTCTTTAAGCGAGGGAATAGCGAGTAATGTCGAATTGACAATGGAATAAATCGTTTGCATCTCCGCCAGACTTCCTCCGGGATGGTTGCGAGCGAGTTCCGGGCTAAAATCGATGACCACCCGAGTATTCCCTTTTAGTTCTATGCCTCGAACCGCTACGCCGTGCGGTATCGTTTGAATAAGGGTGCTTTTCGGCCCTTTAATAAGTTCTTCAATAATTTTTTTCACGTTATTTTTTATTGCTCCCTCTTGCAGGACCATTCTTCGTGGCTCCGGCATAAGGTAGTCGCTGTTTGAATCCCCAAAGTAAAGGTTTACTGAAATATTTTTTTCTTTCGTGATCGGAGAAGGGGGGATCTTCTTTTTATGGGGAAGCATGGTCAGGAGGTCGGGGTGTTTAAGCAAATAGATTGAGGCAGCAGTTAATCCAATAAGAAAAAGAAACAGCATCCATTGAATCACCGTATTTTTTTTTGATTTCCTTTTAAAATTTTTAGCCATAGCGCTCAGCGAATGAAACTTAAACCAATAGAGTGAAACCATCATTCCAGAAAAAATAAGTGTTTCACGTTAAATTGATAATTTATATTATTGCTCAAATATGTCAAGAATTTACTTCTTGACCAAGTGGTTAGGTTTATTGTGGGCTATCCGAAGTAAAAGAATCTTTACCCGGTGAGGATGATATGATAATAATAGGCTAAATTTAAATTCAAAAAAAAAGTAAACCCTTTTACACCAGGAAGGATCATATATGAAAAAAGATGTCTTAAAAAAAATGTTTGATAACCCTCCTCCCAGGATGGGAGTGCCGGAGAACAAAAGCATTCCCCGGATACCTTCTCGCCGTATCCCGTGCACCCCACGAGAAATGAAAACTCATCTCCAAAAATATGTTGATCTTATCAAAGCACGAGGTGCTGATGATGCTCGGATTGTCAGGGCACGTTCCATTCCTCAAGACCCCCGCGTTCTTTTAAAGTGCTCTTCTCCCAAGTGCCCTGGCTACGGATTGAGTGGAAGCTGCCCCCCGCACTGCAGCGGAGATTTCCAAAAAGCAAAAGAATTTTTGCGGGCCTATACCTGGGCACTGGTGTATCGGGTCGACATTCCTCATGAGGGGAGGAAATATATATCAGGCCCGGATTCTTTAGACAACTATCGAACGAAAGAAGGTCGTCATCGGTTAGGTTCTTTTGGGCGCTACTGCTATGGCATGGGTGATGCGGTAGAAAGTGTTGCTTTTTATGATGGTCACTACTTTGCGATTAACTGCCACTTTGGCCCCTGTCTCGCGATTCTCTGTGAGGAATTTGATCATTGCATGGAAATCAAAGCCGGGGTCTGCCGATTCCCCACGATCGCTAAACCGAGTGTGGAGCAGACTTTTTGCGTTGACTTTATTAAACTCGCGACCAGCCTGGGCTGGAACCATTATATGCAAGGCTACTGCGCGTATCCGCAGGATTTTCCCAAGGGGTATACGTCCTTTGCGATCGGGTTGATTGTGATCGATTAAAGGCGATAAGGCAGAGGGGGTGTTTAAACCTTGGGGAGAAAAAAGGGGTTCGTGCTTTTAAAATCAGGAAAAAACACTTCCTGACTTTCCAGCTCCTGGATCCAGTATTCCTCGAACTCCAATCTTTCCATCGCCTTTTTTATTTCCTGGTATTCTTCTTGATTGAGGGGGCGGTTGATCAGGGAGTGGTCCTGCGCGCGAAACCGGGGAGCGTATTGAGACATAAGGCTTACGCGAATTGAACGGGGAAAGGACGCGCGTATAAACCCGAGGACCTTTTCACTGTTGGTAAGGTGGTGGGGCAGTACCAAGTGTCTGATCATCAAACCCCGCAGAGCGATCTCATTGTCATCGACAGTCAGATCTCCCACCTGGCGATACATTTCTTTTACTGCTTCCTGGCAGACCGAAGGATAATCCGGCGCGTTAGAATATAGTTTGCCTAGGCTTTCCTCAGCATACTTCCAATCTGGCAGATAAATGTCTATGATTCCCTCAAGGAGTTTCAGCGTTTCCGGAGATTCATATCCGCTTGAGTTATACACGAGCGGAATCCGAAGTCCCTGCGTAGCAGCCAGGGATAGTCCCTTCAGGACAAAAGGGAGAAAATGCGAAGGGGTTACTAAATCAATGTTGTGGCAGCCGAGCGCCTGGAGATGAAGCATGATTTCTCCGAGTTTTTCTTCGCTGATGGGGTACCCGACTCCTTCGTGACTGATCTGATGGTTTTGGCAGAAGGAGCATTTAAGGTTGCAGTGGGTAAAAAAAATGGTGCCCGCGCCCTTTTCTCCGGTTAAGGAGGGTTCTTCTCCAAAGTGAGGGCCGTAATGAGCAATCTCCAGAGTGTTTCCGCCGCTGCAGAAACCCTTTTCACCTTTCAGGCGGTTGGCTTTGCAGTGACGGGGACACAAAGTGCAGCAGGAGAGGATTTTATACGCGCGAGCGATCCGAAAAGAAAGTTCCCCCGAGTGTAAAAGTTTCTTGTATCCTGGTTCGAAAGTGTGTTCTCTGTCTTTGGAATTCTTATTCACGGCCGAATTCCTTAATCGCTTTTGTTTTACACACCTGTTGGCAGACACCGCACCCAATGCAGAGCAAAGGGTCAATCATGGCCCGTCCTTTCTTTTTTTTCTTTTCACCTCCCGTGTCGTGGGGAATATTTTTCACCCACCCAAGCGCGGGACAGCCTAAATGAATGCACGTTTGACAGCCGATACATGCTTCTTCCATAACATGAAAACGGGTTGGAAACGGGGTGAATTCCCGACGGTTGAAGATACAGGGGGCTTCTGAAATCACGATCGAAAGCTCAGGGCGGTTTACCTCTTCTTTGATTGTGGTTAGTGTCTCGTCAACATGATACGGGTTTACTTTACGGATATTCTTTGCGCCAAGCGCTTTTCCTAACTCGCCATAATCAATCCGAAAGGTTTTCTCTCCCCTGATGGTAAATCCGGTCCCCGGGTGCTCCTGCCCGCCGGTCATGGCCGTATAGCGGTTATCGAGGATGATAACGGTTGATCTTCCCTGGTTATAACTCATGTTGAGAAGGCCAGTTATTCCTGAATGAAGAAAGGTAGAGTCACCAATGACCGCCACAACTTTCCCCAGAGTATTATCGCCCATCGCCTTTTCAATGCCATGGGCTTGCCCTATGCCTGCGCCCATGCATAGCGTGGTATCAATCGCGTTGAGAGGGGGCATAAAGGCCAAGGTATAACAGCCAATATCTCCGGTTACAAAGACTTTTAATTTATTGAGGGCATAGAAGACCCCCCGATGAGGACACCCTGGGCAAAGGTTCGGAGGACGGGAAGGAATGGCCTCCTTTGGTTCGGCAGTTTTAAGGTGTTTGGTTTTCATACCTTCTTCTATCCGATCAGGATCAAGCTCACCCCATCGAGGCAGGAGGGATTTTCCCTTCACTTTTATTCCCAGAAGGGTTACCTGTTCTTCGAGAAAAGGATCAAGCTCTTCGACGACCAAGACTTCCTTCACGTTATGGGCAAACCGTTTAATCATTTTTTCTGGAAGCGGGTACGTCATTCCCAGTTTTAAAAAAGATGCTTGCGGAAAAACTTCCTTGGCATGCTGAAAGCTGATACCGCTGGTAATGATGCCAACACTCTTTTTTCCCCATTCGATCCGGTTTTCTGGAAAACCTTCCGCAAAGGCTTTCAGTTTTTCTATCCTTTCTTCCACAATAAGATGCCGTTTGCGGGCGTTTGCGGGAACCATCACATACTTGAGGGGGGCTTTGATGGGACCGGAGGGGATTTTTAGTTTCCGGAGATGGGCTAATTCAACGATGGAGACTGAGTGAGAAATTCGGGTGGTGGTGCGGAACAAAACGATGGTGTCGAACTTTTCACTTACAGAAAAGGCGATGGCAACAAAATCCTTCGCCTCCTGGCTGTCACTCGGTTCCAGCATGGGCACTTTAGCAAACGCGGCGTAATGCCGATTATCCTGTTCGTTCTGTGAGCTATGCAGTGACGGGTCATCCGCAGAAACCAATATTAATCCGCCTTTTACTCCAATGTAGGGAAGGGTCATGAGGGGATCGGCGGCCACGTTAACTCCCACATGTTTCATGGTCACCAACGCCCGGGCTCCGGCCAGGGACGCTCCGCTTCCCACCTCGAGGGCCACTTTTTCATTCGGAGTCCATTCAACCTTTATCGTGGGATAGTGGAGAAGGTTTTCGAGAATTTCCGTGCTCGGGGTTCCCGGATAACCCGCGGCAACCATGACTCCAGCCTCATAGGCACCCCGGGCGATGGCTTCATTTCCTGAGAGTAGTTTTCTCATTTTTTTATTCATAAAAAATCCATAAACTTTAACATCACGAGAAGGTAATCCTATTGAAATTGAGAAGGATTGTCAACTGCGACGGATAACCGCTTGGATAACAAGGTATTGTTGTGTAACGTGATTTTAAATAATTTTTTTGGAGAGTCTGCTGGAGAGGAAAGCAGTGGTATGCTTGTGATAAAATTTGCGAAGTCCCGCAGGGTTGTTATTGATATTCTTCGATACTATCAAGAAACTACTTGAAAATAAGATAGTTCCTTGACAATGAAGCACCCCAAGAATATTATGAAAGTAATTTTACCCATCTTTTTTTGGCGTTTCTATGGATCTTTTTTCCTCTCATCCTCAGGCTGAAAAAAAAATATCCGCGCCTTTAGCGGACCGGATGCGGCCCCGGACTTTGGATGAATTTGTGGGTCAGGAGCATCTTCTGGGAGAAGGCCGGATTTTACGGCAGGCTATCCTGGCGAAGCAGATCCCTTCCATGATCTTGTGGGGGCCTCCCGGGTCCGGAAAAACCACTTTAGCTCACCTCATTACTCATCTCACCGGCGAATACTTTATCGCTTTTAGCGCGGTTACCTCAGGGGTGAAAGAGATCAAAGAGGTGGTCAATGAAGCACGCCGCCAATGGAGTTATAATAAGAAAAAGACCATTCTGTTTGTTGATGAAATTCATCGGTTCAACAAAGCCCAGCAGGACGCTTTTCTCCCTCATATTGAGGCGGGCACTATTATCTTAATTGGCGCGACAACCGAAAATCCTTCCTTTGAAGTGATTTCTCCGCTTCTTTCCCGAACCAAGGTATTTGTGCTCAATCCCTTAGGTGAAGAGGAAATAGTAACCATTCTTAAGCGAGCGTTGAACGATAGAGAAAGGGGTTTAGGGGAGTATCACCTGGAAATAAGCCCGGAGGCCTTGGAGTACATCGCTCATTTTTCCGATGGGGATGGGCGGACTGCCTTGAACACCATCGAGTTTGCGGTTTTTAGTATCCCACCAAATGAAAAAAACATTCGCATAATTTCTGTATCCCAAGTTCAGGAGGCGATGCAGAAAAAAGCCCTTCTTTATGATAAATCGGGAGAAGAACATTACAATCTTATTTCCGCTCTTCACAAGAGCCTGCGAGATAGCGATCCGGATGGCGCCTTGTATTGGCTGGTGCGGATGTTAGAGTCAGGCGAAGACCCTCTCTATATTGCACGGAGGATGGTGAGGTTTGCTTCCGAGGATATCGGCAATGCTGACCCCCAGGCGCTTCAGGTGGCAGTTTCCGGGTTTCAGACTTTTCAATTTGTGGGTTCTCCGGAAGGCGAACTGGCGCTCGTGCAGGTCGCTATTTATCTGGCGTGTGCGCCAAAGAGCAATGCCCTTTATACCGCGTATGGAAAGGCTCAGGAGGATGTGCGGAAGGAAGGTGCGCTTCCGGTTCCTCTCCACATCCGCAACGCCCCCACAAAACTCATGAAAGACTTAGGATACGGAAAAGAATACAAGTACGCCCACAATTTTTCCGAAGCAATCGTAAACCAGGATCATCTTCCTGAGAAATTGCGCGGCCGGATTTATTATCGCCCGACTGACCGGGGGCGAGAAAAAGAAATTAAAGAACGACTCGATACCTGGAGAAAGCTTAAATCAAATCAGGGGGAGAAATAGTTTGGTAAAATAAGGGATCTGTTTTTTGGCACAGGGAAAAGAAAAATCAGTGAACAGAGATGTTTTTCTTGGTCACGACCTCTGAATTAAAAAATTAGAAATATATTTTTTCAAATTGCTGGGTGAGTAAATTAACCGCATCTTTTACCCCCCGGTTGGTGCGAAGGGATATTTCAAATTGATTGAGGGCCCGAAGGACTGAGGAGTGATTCCGGTTGAAGAAACTCCCGATGGTTGCCAAGGTTTTGTCAGTATATTTGCGGCAGAAATAATAGGCGATTTGCCGGGGATAATTTATTGTCCGTGAACGGGACTTAGACTTAAGTTGTTCAGGCGAAACTTTAAATTGTCGGGAAATGAATTTTTGAATATCCATAACATCAACTAACTTATTTTGGATAAAGCTCTTGAGCGTTTCCTTCGCTAAATTCAGGTCGATTGCTCTTCCTAAGAGGGAAGAGCTTGCAATAAGTTGGATGATGGCGCTTTTTATATCCCGGATGTTGCTTTTTATAGTCTGAGCGATAAAATCAGCCACATCTTCGGTGATCGTTGCATTATCTTCCTCGCACTTTTGAGCGATTATTTTTCTTTTGGTCTCATAATCCGGTGGTTTAATATCTACCACGAGACCGCTTCCCATTCTGGATTTTAGGTTTGTCTTGAGATCGCTAATTTCTCGGGGATTGGCATTGGCAGTCAAAACCACTTGTTTTCCCATTTGGATCAAGGTATCGAGGGTATAAAAGATTTCTTCCTGGGTTTTTTCCTTTCTTTGTAAAAACTGGATATCTTCGATGACTAACACATCACAGTACTTTCGATATTTTTCTTTGAACTCCAAGATATTATTTTTACGAAGCGCCTGAATCATCTCGTGGGTAAACCACTCGGCCGTTGTGTAAAAAACCTTTACGTCAGGATGAGTGGAATAAATTTTTTGTCCCACCGCACTGGAAAGGTGGGTCTTTCCCAACCCTTCCGGGGAATAAAAGAAAAGGGGATTATAGAGTCGGGGTTCTCTATCAGTGACGGCTAAGGCAGAAGCATAAGCAAGCTGGTTGCCTGGTCCTACAATAAAGTTTTGGAATGTATACTCCCGATTGATAAAAGGAAGTCCAGTAAGATAGCGTTGGGTACCAGGAAGTGCTAACTGAGAAGGAGAGAGAGTCTCTTTATTGTTCCCATTCCCATTTCCGTTATTGTCAGAGTGGGCAATAAAATCCACCAACACTTCTTCCCCGGTTACCTGGTTGAAGGCGCTCATGAGATCTTTATGATAGTTTAGTTTGACCCAATCGAGGACAAATTTATTCGGACAAACTAATACTAAATTATTTGCTTGGTGTTTTACCGGCTTGAGCTGTGATAACCAACGATTGAATGAAGCAATGCCGACTCTTTTTTTCAGTGCCTCATTGAATAGGTTCCATACTTGAATCTCCATTCCCCTTCTCTCCTCCTTGGGTTAGGCTAAAAAGGTATTTCACTATTTTAACCTTACGATCCTTCCTCGCAATCTTTCTACCTCCTGCAAAAAATACTTTCTGAATATTAGTCAAAAGCAAACTCCTGTCAAAGTTGATTTACGAGAGATTTTTACGTTTGAAAAGCAAAGAATTGCACAATTGATAACTATCGAAAAGCCAATAACTTATTAATGAGAGGTGCGGTAGAGTGCTACACAGACAAAGGAGAAAAACGATGTCTAAAAAAAGAGCTACCTATTCATTGGTTAGTCCCATTTTCAACAGACTTTAGGGAGACCACAGAAAATGAGAAAGCTTCTAAAATCTACTTTTTCCTTCTTTTTTCTTTTAATTCCATTTTTTTTGAAGCACCCGCGGTGGTGCCATCCTATATATTTTTTCTGACTATCGCTTGTATGAGTGAAGGCATTTCTGGAGAAGATATTGCGGTAAGATTTACTTCGGTTTTTATTAGTGATCCATTTTTGGCAAGGAAGTGCCATGTAAATAGTTGAGAACTACCCGCTAATGTTGCTGATATTTTTTCTTCGGACATTTTTCGGGAAGGAATATCACCTTCCTGGGATTCAGGGGAGATTTCCCAGATGCTTTTGCCAAAAAGTTCTTCCTTTTTCCCCCCCATCATTTTTTCCCACGCATTATTAGCTCCCCTGATCTGGTCTTCTTTTAAAATCAGGATAGGATCGGGATATTTTTCAAAAAACAATTGGAACTCATCTAAGCCCTTCTTCAATTTTTTTTCGGTTCTCATCCGTTCCGTTATGTCAATAACAGAAACCACCCCATACTCTACCTCACCGTGTTGGTTAAATAAGGGAATAAAATAACCTTGGCGCCAAAAAATTCTTCCTTCGCAGTATTGTTCTTCTTCCCATTCCTCAATAATAATTTTTCGACCCCTAAAAATATTAGCGAGGGCTTTCGAAATAATCGTGGGATCAATGAGAAATAAAACCTTTGAAAGTGGCTGGTTAATAACAGCGGAAAATCTACACTGGTAAATTTTTTCAGCAATTGCATTAAGGTAAAGGATTTTTTCCTCAGGACCAACCACAAAAAAAGGGAACGGAAGTTTTTCTAACAAGGCCCTGAGGTTTTTATCTCCCAGGGAAGTGAAAAAAGGTTCTTTTTCAAAAAAATCCATTTCTTGTTCCATTGCTTTTTTTCTTGCCTTTTTTAAAAAAAATTATGATTTTCCAAATCTCAACTTTGCCAGTTCTTCAACATGTCTATAAATATGTAACCCTTTTGAGCTGGCTATGATTTCACCATCATGGACTCCGATTTCCGAAGCCATATATTCCTTCAAAAGCTGGAGGGCGGCTAAATTGGCCGGAAACCCTCCCCACAGGTCCCAGGAACGAAAGTAAGGGAAAAAATGGAGAGTATTGTCCCGAATTTTGGTGTCAACATGACGTAAACAAGGCGGGTCATCGAGAAGAAGGTCTGAGGGCTGTCCGACTTGGAGGATAATCTGGTTCGTGCCAAACCCTACTTTTTTGTACCGCTTGATGGCCTCCTCAATTTGATTTAAAAAACTACCGTCTCGCTTTTGCGCGTTGGTTAATCTTTCTCCATAGGTATAATCCTCACCCTCGGCTTTTTTGCCCCCCATAATATAATCATTAAAATAACCTACCACATAATCTTCGCTAACCGGTGACGGTATGTTGAGTTGTTCTGGGATCTTAGGTAACCGGGGTTCTTCCCATGGCGCTTTTATCCTGATAACCACAAAGTCAAATTCGATCCGCTCACTTCCTGCATAACTGCCCTGATCGATAGTATATCTCCGGCCATGGTCAAAAAGGTTATAAACCGCCTGATGCCACGCATCATCAAGAGTGATCGCTTCGATAAAGACAGGCTTCATGATGACTCCTTTTTTGTTCTTGAAAAAAATTTAAATCTTCTCTTAGTTTTCGTGATCGTGCCCCAGTATTTTCTTAGGCTCGCGTTTTTATCGTGTTTTATGTTTTGAAAAGCTGCTTTAACAAGAGAGCATTTTTTACAGCATTTCCCGCGTGACAGTTGTTAAAATAAACATATGCTTTTTCAGTTGCGTGCACAATACGGTGGATGGAGGGCAAAAAAGATTTTAGCTCATCCTCCGAATAAAGATAATTATAGCGCTCTTCCCGGGAAGCTTTAAACCAGGAGAGATTTCTTCCATGAAACCTAAAGTAACCAATCGGACCGGTTGCGTTTGGGAGGTAGGGCATCAGTTGAGAAAGCTTGGGTTCATCCACAACACAGAAACCGAGTTGGTTATCCTTGAGAAATTGGAAGGTATCTTCTTGTGCCCAGTTTTTATTTCGAAACTCAATAATGAGTGGCAGGCCATTCAGATATTCTTTACACCGCAAAATATAGCCTTGGTTTTCATTATGGGGCCAAAAAAAGTAAGGAAACTGCATGAGAACACACCCAAGTTTTTTGGCTTGGGTGAGGGGTTTTAACCCTTCGCGAAACAAAGCAAAAATCTTTGCATTTTCTTTTAAGCGCAATCGTTTATTATCCTCCCAGATCTCATGGGTCATTTCTTTATTGGAGCGCACGGAAAATTCGAATCCGTCGGAAGTCTTTTTTGCCATTCCCTCCATTGCTTTGGGGGAAGGCAGGCGGTAGTAAGTACAATTGATCTCAACGGTGTCAAAGCCGAGATGTTTTTCATAATAAGAGAGCATTGCTGGTTCAGTGATATCCGGCGGATAGACCGACCCTTTCCAGCCTTCAAACTGAAAGCCACTGGTTTCGATTCTTATTATTCCTACTGTTTCTGCGTTATTGCTTCCCAACAAAGCCCCAAGTCTTTAAGCATTTGGAGGTCTTGTTCCAAAGCTCGGCCTCCGGTGGTGAGATAGCCACCCACGATCATGCCGGTAACTCCCGCCCAATAAGCGGCAGCCTGAAAATCGCGAAGATTAACTTCTCTGCCTCCTGCTAAACGGATTTCCGTTTGTGGCACAATCAGCCTCATGATGGCAAGGATTTTTAAGACCTCTAACGGAGTTGGCGGCTTAAGGTTTTCAAGCGGGGTCCCCGGGCGGGGATTTAAGATATTTACGGGAATAGAATCAACGCCAAGATCACGGAGAACAAAAATCATCTCCAGCCATTGTTCCGGAGATTCACCCAAGCCGAGAATGCCCCCGGAGCAAAGGCTTAACCCCGCATCCTTCATTACGTTGAGAGTTTTAATTTTTTCTGCGATGGAGTGAGTGGTACAGATTTTATCAAAAAAACTCGGCGCGGTTTCCAAGTTGTGGTGATAACGCTCAACCCCGGCGTCTTTGAGAGCGGTAGCTTGTTCTTGTGATAAAATCCCTAAAGAACAATCAACCTGCAAAGGGGTTTCCTGGAGGATGGCTTTAACAGACTCGATCACTTTTTTGAAATCCTTTTTCCCTAACCCTCGGCCACTGGTTACGATACTGAAACGCTGGATTCCTTTGGATGCGGCATCAAGCGCAGCTCGGACAATGTATTCAACGTCAACCATGGGATACATTTCGCATTCGCCTTGATAGTGCGCTGATTGGGCACAGAATGCGCAGTTTTCAGAACAACGACCGGACTTTGCATTGATTATTGTGCAAAGCCCTACGGTATCACCAAAAAAATGATGGCGAATGTTATTGGCAATGGCGATGAGATAAACAATGTCTGCTTGAGGAGTGTTAAGAAGCTTTTTTGCCTCAGTAAAGTTTATTTTCTCTCCCCCGAGAACCTTCTCACCGATGCTGTGGATGTAATTTTTCACTTTTTTCTTGTTACCCTAATGGCATAATCTCATGTAACCCCGCACTATAAAACCAGGCCAATCCTTTTGCGGAAGATCTGACGAGGTTGGGGTTTCAGAGTTTAAAATCATTTATTTAACTTATTAGAAAAGGGTTTGCAAGAAGTGATTTTGTCGAAATTACCTCACATTTATTTTTTTCTTGAATCTTTTTAAATAATGTGTAAAATATAAAAAACCTTCCTTTCAAAAAAAATCCTATAGTAAAGAAAGTTATTTAATTTTTTCACTAAGACACGCTTAGGCAGAAATGTATTTACGAAGGTTTACCGAACTGAGAAAAGAGATCAAAAGTATCCGACCCCCCCAAAAAAGGGTCTTTGTTTTTTTGATTTTCTTTTTTTCTTTTTTCCCTCTTTTAGTGTCCAAACATGATTCGTATTCTCTTCCCACCCCCCAACCGTACAACCTAAACGAATTTCTTTCGACCCCCTTTTCTCCTTTTCTGGCTGATAAACAGATTAATATTATGCAAGGAAAAGTAAAGCCAAGAGATACTTTTTGTTCTATTCTTTCCGATCAGGGCTTTTCTTCTTTATCAATTGCTGAGTGTGTCGAGGCATTTAAGCCAGTTTTTAATTGTCGCAAGCTTTCTCCGGGAGATGAATACAACATAAAGACGGATGGGAAAGGGAACCTCCTTAAACTCACCATAAAGACTGATCTGGTTACGATCTACCATTTAAGAAAAGAGGGTGAAAAACTTCTTCCGAGCAAAGATAAGGTGTATCTGAGCAAGAAAATTACCAAGGTCTCTGGGGTGATTGAAGATTCTCTTTTTGGCGCGATTGTTAAGGCGGGAGAGTATGACCAAGTGGCCATTGATTTTGCGGAAATTTTCGCCTGGGATATAGATTTTCGGCATGACCTTCAAAAGGGTGACCAGTTTGCACTTATTATCGAAAAATATTTTAAGGATGACCAGTTGTTCTGTTACGGGAAAATTAAAGCCGTAGAATATAATAATCAGGGCAAGGTGTATCGAGCTATTTATTTTAAAGACCCAAAAGGGCAAGAGGGTTATTTTACTCCTAAAGGAATTTCAGTAAGAAAAAGCTTTATTCGCGCTCCATTAAAGTTTAACCGGATAAGCTCGGGTTATTCCTACAGTAGGTTTCATCCCATTTTAAAAAAGAGCAGACCCCATCTGGGAATTGATTTTGCGGCTCCTCAGGGTACGCCAGTTTTAGCTGTAGGCGATGGGGTCGTAGTGGAAAAGGGGTGGAAAAATGGAAACGGTAACACAGTAAGGGTTCGCCATCCTCTCGGTTATGAGACGATGTATAACCACCTCTGGCGCTATGCTAAAAGCATCAAAATTGGCAATCGCGTAAGGCAGAAAGAGATTATCGGATACGTGGGGACAACAGGGTTATCTACCGGCCCCCATTTAGATTACCGAATGAAAAAGAATGGAAAGTTTATCAACCCCCTCGCAGAAAAATTTCCTCCGGGATTTCCCGTGGACAATGCCTATCGTCATCTCTTCGCAGAAACCTCACGAAAAATGATCGCCCAACTGGAAGAAAAGAGAGATTCCTCTCAAAAAATGGTTGCTGCCCGTTAATTTCTCCATTATCATGGAGTATGCGTGCGGTCAGCCAAAGGGTAAAAAGCGCTCAGGTTATTGTTAACGAAAAGATAATCGGATCAATTGGCTTTGGGCTTTTGGTTTTGCTCGGAATTTCGCGGGAAGATAATTGCGACGATGCGGATTACCTGGTTGAAAAAACTATTAACCTGAGAATTTTTGACGATCAGGACGGGAAGATGAATCGCTCTCTCCTCGATGTCGGAGGCGAGATGCTCATCGTATCCCAGTTTACCCTAAGCGCTGATTGCCGGAAAGGCAGGAGACCATCCTTTACGGCTGCGGCTGAGCCTGCAGAAGCAAAGAAGCTGTACCAGTATTTTATTGAGCGAGTAAAAGAAAAAGGAATTACCGTGGCTACCGGTGAATTCCAGGCGCTTATGGAAGTGGGCCTTATCAACAATGGCCCGGTTACGATTCTCATGGATAGCAAAAAGGTATTTTGATTTTTATGACAGGAGTCATTCTTGCGGGCGGGGAAAGCACCCGCATGGGTAAAAATAAAGCCCTTATTGAAATTAACGGCAAACGAATCATTGATCGTACTGTTTCTCTTTTTAGAGAAGTTTTTGATGATGTTCTCTTAGTGACTAATACGCCGTTAGATTACATAGAGTTAAAAGTTAGGATCGTAACTGACCTTGTTTCGGGAAAAGGCTCCTTGGGGGGTATTTATACCGGCCTTTTTTTCTCTTCTTCGCCAAAAGCTTTTTTCGTAGGCTGTGATATGCCTTTTCTGGACAGAAGGGTCATACAGTACTTCCTTAGTTTGGCTCAAACCGCTGATATTGTCGTGCAAAGAACAAAAGATTATTGGCAACCGCTCCATGCGATTTATCCTCGGACGTTACTAAAACCTATCGAGCGGCTGTTGCAACAGGGAGAGCTTAAAATCATCAAGACCTACCAAGGGATGAGGGTGAGAGAGGTTACAGGGGAAGAACTTAAACGGTTCGATCCGGATTTACACACGTTATCTAATTTTAATACTCCTGAAGAACTGAAAAAGCTTTTGGAGACCTACCCGAATACTCCGCTTTGATGAATTTCTTGATTTATGAGTAAACGCATTTTTTTTATTGGTATTGGGGGAAGCGGCATGAGTGGGCTTGCTCAAATAACTTGTGCGCAGGGGAATTTTGTGTTCGGTTCGGACCGCAATTTTGACCAGCAAAGGGATAAGGAAATTTTTACCTTTCTCCAGTCCCGCGGAATAAAACTTTTTCCCCAAGATGGAACGGGGATCGGGGCGGAGATTGATGAGGTGATAATCTCTGGTGCGATCGAAAATGATAACCTAGATTTAAAAAGGGCCAGGGAATTCGCTCTTCCGGTAGTTACGCGTGCCGAATTACTGGCTCGGCTTTTTAATAGCGCGTGGGGAATTGCCGTGGCCGGAACAAGTGGGAAATCAACTATCACGGCGATGGCTGCGAAAGTTATGGATGAAGCTTGTTTAGACCCCACGGTAATCAATGGCGCCATTATTTCTGAGTATAAAGGCCCGGGTAGATTAGGGAACGTCAAACTCGGGAATTCTCACTTTATGCTGGTCGAAACCGATGAAAGTGACGGGTCACTGGTAAAATTTTATCCGGAGATTGGAATTTTAGCAAATATTTCAAAGGACCATAAACCCCTGCCTGAGCTGATTAAAATTTTTTCAAGGTTTATTGAAAATATAAAAAATGAAGTGATTGTAAATGGTGAGTGCCCTTTTTCCCGAGAGATCAGCGCCCGCATTCCCCCTGAACGGGTTTTGACCTTTGGCTTTACCCCGGAAAGTGGGGTTTGGGCGGAGGAAGTCACTTTAACAGCATCTGGTTCAACCTTTAAAGTTCAGGAGACGCTTTTTTCCCTTCCTGTTCCGGGCAAGCATAATGTTGCGAATGCCTTGGCAGCGATCGCACTGGGAATAAAACTAAAGATTTCTCTTGGTACGATAAGGCAGGCGCTGAAAACGTTTCGAGGAGTGGAAAGACGACTTTCTTTGGTAGGGGAGACAAGCGGCATTAAAGTGTTTGATGATTTTTCTCACAACGCAGCCAAGATTGCAGCCGCGCTTGAGACCCTTAAGCTCATGGGCTCACGTCTTATCGTCATCTATCAGCCTCATGGTTTTGGACCGACTAAACTTATTAAAGAAGAACTCGTCGCGACTTTCAACCTTGGGTTAAGGAAAACCGATATTGTGATTTTGCTCGATATCTTTTACGTGGGCGGGACAGCTGAAAAAACAATTTCTTCGGCTGATTTAGTCAGGGAGATTTGTGTTCCCCAAGCCGAAAACCTTAAAGATCGCGAGCAGCTTATTGATCAGGTTGCTGCAAGCGCACAACCGGGAGATGTGGTTGTGGTAATGGGAGCGAGGGATAACTCGCTGACGAGTGTGGCACAAAAAATTTTTAGAAGCCTGAAAAATAAGACAGTTTTTCCCCATAAAAAGAAAAATGATTTTTAGTGAGAAGGGAAAATGATTAATTACGATGAGGACGATAGAGAAAAGTTATCCTGGCGTGAGATTGATAGGCAAAAGGATAAAAGTAAACACGCTTCGCAGGAAAAACCTGTTTTTAAAAAATCAAAGCGGTCAGAATGGATTCTAAAACAATACCGCAAAGAAGCAGAAAAATTATTTATGGGGAAGAAGGGAACTCCGGAATATAAAAAAGCCCGTAATGAGCTTTATAACCGTCACGGGACTCCAAAATTCCCGGCAATAGCAAAGAAATTTATCCAGGAATATGGCCTTCCTGACGAATGGGATACTCTTTTCCTTTTTCTTGATCATAAAGATGTGGGTACGGTTACGGAGGTAATTTTAAAACTGAAAAGTAACTACCGGGAAAGAAGTCTAACCGCAATGCAAGGATTTCGCGCTAAACTCGAAATCATCGCTATGACGACTGCTGATAAAGGACTGAGGGAGATAATTCAGGAGATTATCAAAGAACTTTAATGCGAGGTGGAAAAAATGGTTTCGGGTGGGACGGCCGGGAAGAGGGGAAATGGGGATATGTTAAACCGCCCACCCGAAAATTGGTAAAAATACGAAATTACATTTTCCCTGTAGCCTTCCGTTTGGAAGCCTTAAGGGCATTAACGACTTTTTTGGGCGCGGCAGATTCCTTGACAATGTGAGTGGCAAAATTGCATTGGCCATTTTTCCATTTCATGCCTGGCTCCGCATACGAAGAGCAAAATTTTCCAGTTTCGAACTCTTGAATTCGGTTACACCCTTCACAGCCTTCAACAATGCTATAACACTTGCCTCCATTATAACCGCAACCACTCTGTTTCATGAATATACATTCTACACCATTTTTTAACGTTTGACAAATCATGACAACCAACCCCTTTCATAAAAAAATTACTTTTTTAGTATTCAGCTGGCATAGGTGGCAACACCTTGTTATTTCAGCCGATAAATTCCTGATAAAAAAATCAAATCATGCAAAAAAAACAAACAAAAAAGATGAAATACTTTTAGATTTTTTATAAATTGTCAAGAAAAAAAACACTTTTCTTAAAAAAATAATATTTTTCAATAGGTTATTCGTATGCTTTTGCGCATTGTTAAATCACGGCTTTGGAAATTGTCTCTATAAAAAAAATTAGACAAGTAAAATCAAATAAATCCGGTTGCTTGGAAGCTTGCAAGTGATCTCAAGGCTTAATGAGAAAAAATATTTGTTAAAAAATAGTGGCTTATTTTTACAAAACACATTAGAAAAAAATATCTTTTTAGAAATTAATGAGTTATTGTCATAAACAGGTAAAAATAATAAAATCAAAATGTTAGACTGAAGGCCAACGAGTTGTTGGAAATAAAACAGGCATGGTTATTCAAAAAACTGATTCTCAAAAAATACCGCTTGTCCGGCCACATGATCTTTTAAAAAATGTTGAGGTCTGTCCTCAGGCTTTGGTGGTTTTTGATTCTTTTGATTGGAATTCTCTTCTTGCCAAAACTCACCTCGTCCCGGGGTCTCGGAAAAATCTTAAGTTCTGTTCCTTGCAGACTATCATGGTCAACAATAAACCCATTACCCTTGCCGGACCGGGGATGAGTGCTCCTGTGGCTGCCATGGTGCTTGAGGTCTTAATTGCCTTTGGCGCTCGTCACATCATCGGGGTAGGCTCATGCGGGTCTTTAGATGAAAAACTCCGGATCGGGCATTTAGTAATTCCCCAAAACGCTATCCCAGACGAAGGGACGTCATCCCATTACCCTTTGCCCGGGCAAAAGATAAAAGCGAGCTCGAGGGTTCTCAAGATGATACAATCCTTGTGTGAGTTAAAGGCGCAAGACTGGGCTTTAGGAAAGGTCTGGACGACTGATGCTCCCTTTCGGGAAACACCACAAAAAATAAAAAAGGCCCAACACAAAAAAGCAATTGCGGTTGAAATGGAGCTATCGGCTTTTTTTAAAGTTGGTGCTTTTTATGGAGCAGAGGTGGGAGCTTTGCTGGTTGTCTCGGATGAACTTTTTGCCCGGCAATGGAACCCCGGATATATGACCCAAAAGTATAAAAAGGCATTCATGCAAGCTTTTGATATTGCTCTTCAGGTGTTATCCCAATCGGAAGGGGAAGACGAGATAAGTCAATAGATCAGACGACACGGGTAAAAAATAAAAAAAATTGTTATGGAAAACTCTCCCGGTACTTTATATATTGTCGCTACTCCGATCGGCCACTTGGAAGATATCACTTTCCGGGCAATTAATGTGCTTAAACAGGTGAACCTTATCGCGGCGGAAGATACGCGAAGGACTAGGATCCTTTTGAACGCTTATGACATCAAAGCCGATCTCACCTCTTATCATGACTACAATAAAGAGCGTCAAGGAGAAAAAATATTACAGTACCTCCTTTCCGGTAAGTCCGTTGCCTTAGTTTCTGATGCCGGAACTCCGGGGGTTTCGGACCCTGGATATTATGTAATTAATCTGGCGATTCACCATACTATACCCGTGATACCGATTCCGGGGGTTTCCGCTGTCATTACTGCCTTGAGCGCGTCGGGACTTCCTTCGGATCGGTTTTGTTTTGAAGGGTTTTTACCCAAGAAGTCAAATTCCCGCCGAAAATTCATTCAAAGCCTTCAAGACGAAGATCGGACCCTTATTTTCTACGAGTCTCCCTATCGAATTGTAGCAACTCTGCAAGACTTCTTAGACATTTACGGAGAGCGGTGGGTGGTGGTTGCCCGAGAGCTTACGAAACTGTATGAAGAGGTCATGCGAGGGCCACTTTCTGACGTTTTAAAAACACTGAGCGAGAGAAAAATAAAAGGAGAGTTTACTGTTTTAATTTCGAGTAGCCGCTATACAGAAAAAGTATTGCCTTTAAAAAAAGAATGAACTATGGTTTATCGTTAAGCCATGAGGCGGCGTATTTTTAATTTTCAAAGGTCGTTACAATGGAATCTCAGCCAGCACAAGACATTCGCCTTCAGGGGATAGGAGTTTCCTCGGGGATCATTCTGGGTAAAGCTTTTCTGGTTGAGCAGGGAAAAGTTGAAATCCCCACGTATTCCTTGCAAGAGAAGGATGAAATTGAAAAAGAGATCAAGATATTTTTAAAGGCGATTGACACCACCCGAAGTCAATTTTTAGAGACGAAGAAGGAAATACGGAAAAAAGGTTTTAAAAAAGGTTATTTTATTATTGATGCTTATTTGATGATCTTAGAAGATAAATTATTAATTAAAGAGACTACCAATCACATTCGCAAGGAAAAAATTAATGCGGCCTGGGCTTTTAAAAGTGTCCTGAATACGTTACAGAAGACTTTCTCCGAAATCGAAGATGATTATTTAAGAGAACGGAAAACCGACCTTGATTACGTGGGGCAGCGTATCCTTGAGAACCTGATGGGAGCAGAAAAAATCGATCGCCACAAAGTATCCGAAAAGGTAATTATTGTGGCGCATAATTTGTCTCCCGCAGATTCCGCCCACTTGGATCTGGAGAAAGTCCTGGGGTTTGTTACTGATGTTGGAGGAAAAACTTCTCACACTGCCATTATGGCCCGAGCCTTACAGATTCCAGCAGTGGTTGGTTTAGAAACAGTTACCCGACAGATTCAAAGTGGCGATTCGATTATTGTGGATGGGATTTCCGGGGAAGTTATCATTCATCCTTCACAAAACGTTTTTAATGACTATCGGGCGAAAAAGGAAAAATATGATTATTCGGAAAAAGAGCTTCTTAAATTCAAACCACTGCTGGCTGAAACCCGGGATGGGTATCGTATCAGACTTTTAGCCAACATTGAAATCACTGAAGAGCTGCCCTCAGTTCTCCACCACGGCGCTGAGGGGATCGGGCTGTACCGGACCGAATTTCTCTACCTCAATCGTCCGGAGCTTCCTTCGGAGGAGGAACATTTTCAGACCTACCGAAAGGTGATCGAAAAAATCTCTCCCAATCCTACTACCATTCGTACATTTGATCTCGGAGGCGATAAGTTTATTTCGCGAATCAATGTGGCTCAGGAGATGAATCCTGCTTTAGGGCTGAGGGCGATTCGACTGGGACTTCGGGAAGTTGATCTTTTTAAAACCCAGATCCGGGCGATTTTTCGTGCCAGCGCTTTGGGAAAGGTCCGCATTCTTTTTCCCATGGTTTCCGGCATGCAGGAGATTTATCAGATCAAAGACATTATTGCGGAAGTTAAAAAGGAATTAAAGGCAAAAGAACAACCCTTTGACCCAGCCCTAGAGGTGGGGGTTATGATCGAGATTCCCTCGGCAGTGGTGATTGCTGATCTCTTGGCTAAGGAGGTTGATTTTTTCAGCATTGGCACCAATGACCTTATTCAGTACCTTCTCGCTATTGACCGGGTGAATGAACATGTTTCCCACCTTTACAAACCTCTGCATCCCGCGGTCCTGAGATTTATAAAAAGGACTGTGGATGCCGCGCACGCTGAAGGGATACGGGTCAGCATGTGCGGTGAAATGGCAGGGGAGCCCTTTTATACGCCGATTCTTTTAGGGTTTGGGATTGATGAATTGAGTATGAATGCGCTTTCTTTATTAAGGGTAAAGAAGATGATCCGTTCTACCTATTATCAGGAATGTAAGCAGCTGGTAAATGAAATTCTTAAGTTTTCCATCACCAAACAAGTAGAAGATTTTCTTCAACAGGAATTATTCTCCCGCTTTCCGGAAGAGCTGAAAGATTTTAAGCTCAACAATTAAACTGATCAGCTTTTCCATTGTTCTCCCTTGAAGATTGTTATTGGGTATGATTGCACGGGGAGGCAGGGGGAATAGTATTGGTAGTGCTTCGGAGAGAGGAAACGCAGGATTGTTTAATCGACTTTTTATCCTGTAAAGAGTAAAAAAGTAAAAAAATTTTAACCCCGAAAGGGGATGAATTTATTTGACGAAAAAAAAAGATGTCTTTGGGAAGAACGCTTACATAAATGGTTAGGATAAGAAAAAAGCCAGTTTGCCAAATAAAAAAGCACGAGGCTTTTTTTGTTTGCGGTCAATCCTGACAGCAAGTAGCCGAATGGATTCTATACGGAAATATATAATCCATAGTTATGTCTGATGAGGAACAAACCATGAAGAAGATTAGGGTAAAAATAATAGTGGTTGTTGTGGTGCTCCTTTTCTGTTTGTCGGCCTATTCGGATGTTGAGACTGCAAAGGTCTTGCTGGGTAAGGTAAAGGATTTTTATATGTGGGCGCTGATGTATCAGGAGAAAATTGGGGTTTCCAGATCGGCTATAATTCTCATAGCTTTTTAGCCTGGCTGGCCTGGTATGGGCCTACGAGAATTTTTCAAAAACTGATTATGCGGACACCTCTGGTGGCCATTCCTATCCTGATCGGTGAGGTTGAGCAGGATTACCTCTATTGGCCCCTGAAGTATAAACTTATCGCCGACGACTGGCGTGCGAACACGACTTGGGGACAGTTGTTTCAGCACTATCAAAAGCAGGGGCACTTGGTGGATTAAATTTCTCCCCCTTTCTTCGGCCCCCTTTTTTATGGGGTTCGTCCATAGTCATCTTCTTTTCGTTCGCTGTCATCCTCCCCAAAATATTTTCCAGTTTGGATTTCAATCAAGACAAGGTCGCGCACTCCGGGGTTTTTGACCCGATGCCATGCTCGTTGAGGGATATCAATTGTCTGGCCGTCACTCAGTTTAACATTTTCATCATCACGGGTCACGATCGCTTCACCGTCAACGATAAACCAGTGCTCCGTTCTTTGTTTATGGCGCTGAAGACTGAGACGGTGGCCGGGATAAACTACAATCCGTTTTACCTTATGGTCTGGCTGGTCAGAGAGGACCAGAAAATATCCCCAGGGGCGATGGTCTGCTTGATTATAGTCGGTCATTATTTTTTCCTTAAGCTTACATTTTTGAGAAAAATTAATATTGCAAAAATAAAATATTTTTAATAGGATTGTCAAGAAGTTATCGGATAAGTCCCCAAAAAATCAAAGGGAGACGTTAAAAAGAATAAAAAAAACGATTTTTATTCTCAAGACGAAAATCAACCTTTTACGGGTCAGTTTTTTTGCTTATGGAAGAAAAGGCAACTCAAGAAAAATTAAAATTAGAAATTGAGCAGGGAAATTTTGAGCGGGCAGTCTTAGTTGCTCTGGAGCTGGATTTGAAACCAGAGGAGGTCACAGGGATCAAGTTTAAGGCGCTTTGGCAGATGGCTGCGGTTTACCGGAACGCTGTGGGGGCAAAAAAGATTGCCCACGACTTTGGGATTTCAAAAGAGGAACTCAAAGTTTTTCTGGGAAAAAAGGCTGATGAGCAAAGGCAGGAGGGCAACGAAAGGCCACTCACGCCTCGTTATGATTACCAGTCCGGAAAGTATCTTGATTTTGACGAATGGATGGAAAACCTCTTTAAATTCTGGCCCAAGATTTAATAGCGTAAAGCGTAAAGCATAAGGGTACCTCTAATAATTACCAATCTGTCACTCCCGCAAAGTAGGAAGTCAAGTAATTTCAATTAGTTCTGGATTCCTGCGTGCGCAGGAACGACCTTTTTAGAGGTACCCATAAGGTGTAAAGGGTAAAGTGTAAGGAGTGAGATGGGAAAAGATGTGTTCTTGGCAATGCGTCCTTATCAGTGGATAAAAAACCTTTTTGTTTTTGTTCCCCTGTTGTTTGGGCACAGACTTTTTGAGGTTTCGGCTTTTTTAAAAACAACTTGGATATTCATCCTTTTTTCTTTCATTGCCAGCGCGATATATTTAATTAATGATATTATTGACTTAGAAAATGATAGAGAGCACCCGGATAAGCGGCTTCGACAGCTTGCGTCGGGAAAAATTACGGCGCTACAGGCAAAAATAACCGCAAGTGTCCTTGGGGCGAGCGCACTGGTATGTTCATTTATTTTGGATGTCCGTGTGACTGGAGTTCTGATCGCGTATGTTGTTTTAAATGGTTTATACATGAACTTTTTAAAAAAGGAAGTCATCCTTGATGCATTTTGCATTGGAGGGTTTTTTTATTTACGCATTTTGGCCGGGTCAGTCGCTGGTGAGGTTATTCTTTCGAACTGGCTGATCCTTTGCACCATACTCTTAGCATTATTTTTAGCGTTTAACAAAAGGCATTATGACGGGAGGCTGGGGAAAAAAGGTTCTCTGGTGAAAAACAACTACAGCAAATATTTTATTGACCGCATGGTTTCTATCCTCGCTGCTTCGATAGTTATAGCGTATGCGCTCTATGCTATTGATCCCAAGACAACGGTGAAGTTTGGAACCGATCACTTGCTGTATACCATCCCCTTTGTTTACTATGGACTTTTTCGGTACCTTTATTTGATTGACAAAAAAAGATTAGGGGGTGACCCAAC
>Ga0209254_10000707_pt1 | contig 28511 bp, 25 predicted proteins | sample FrelakmetDIP11DI_FD_187148 | JGI IMG/M metagenome (GOLD analysis project Ga0209254, IMG submission 187148) | Freshwater lake sediment microbial communities from the University of Notre Dame, USA, for methane emissions studies - DIP11 DI (SPAdes)... | ecosystem: Environmental > Aquatic >... | reverse complement strand
CTTGAAGATTTTATTATCTCAAAGTTATCTTTTTCACTATCGGCCCACATCTCAAGAAGGAAAGGGCCCTTAAAACCAGAGTTTTTTAAAATACCAAACGCAGAGATAAAGTCAACGGCCCCCTCTCCATAAGGAACATTACGGACAATGCCCTGCTTTGTATCTTTTACATGAATTGCCGCTATGTGGCCGGAATATGCCTGAAGCTCTGTTTTAACATCCTGACCCATAGCTGTAAGATTTCCAAAATCTGGATATAATTGCAGCCATGGCGAGTTTATCTCTTTAACATAATTCATTAATTTTTCCAGCGAATCGCCGAATTCGCAATCTACATTTTCCAGCGCAAGCATAACTCCAAGTGATGAGGCAAGTTTTACGCACTTTCTAAGATTAATGCCAAATTTCTCCCTTGACTGCGTGGTGCTTTTTTCATCTGCAGTAACGTCATAACCTGCGACCTGGACTATTCTCACCCCCGTCGTGGATGCAAAGTATATCGCATCCATAATCATATCAAGACCCTTTTTTTGAATATCCTCATATGAGCTTCCAATGGGGAACCGCCTGTTTCCGCTTAAGCACATGGTAAGAAACGGGATGCCGATTCTTTCCGATATCTCCCTGAGTATTATCTTTCTGGTAAGATCCCACTTAAGCCTTTTTATACGCTCATCTGTCTCATCTATAGACAGCTCCATAAAACTGTAACCGGCATCCCTCGCACATACCAGCTTTTCCTCCAGGTCCATTGTTGCAGGAAATGCTTTTTCATATATACCTATCGAAAGACTTAAATTGCTATTCTCTATCATTTAACCTGATCACCTTTAATAAATATGGCTCTTTAATGGGGCTGTTCAGCTTTGTCCATAAGCTCCCGGCTTAAATTTTCCAACCGCTTCTTCAACCTGCTCCTCTGTTAAAATTGCAGGCTTGCCAAGTACCTTTGACATGATATAAGTCTTTGCGGCATCCTCAAGGTAAACAGCGGAATATAATGCTTCCTTAAGCGTTCCGCCTACAGTTATTACACCATGGTTTTTCAGTATTACTGCCCTTTTATTGTTTAGGTACTCTACTGCAATAATGCCCATTTCAAGGCTTGCGGCTGACCTGAAAGGGGCAACATTTATTGGACCGAGGCATGCATTGGGCAGGGTTGTAACTGCAGCCGGAAGTACATCTTCAACAAGGCCTACTGCAGATGCATACACCTGGTGGGTATGGATCACTGAATTTACTTCAGGAAGTTTTTTTAGTATATAAAGGATTGCATCTGTATCAACAGAGACCTTCCTGGTGCCTTCAACTATATTGCCTTCAATATCAAGCACCACAATGTCTGAGGGCACCATCGTCTCGTAAAGCATTCCTGATGGCGTTACAAGCACATGGCTCTTTGGCGTCCTGAGGCTTACATTACCACCTGAAAGAGCAATCAGCCTGTATTCTTTTAGTGCAAGGGCCGCATGTATTAATTCCTCTTTTTCCTTTTCATACATCTTCTTTGTGTTCCCTTTCTATAAAATTTAAAAAAACTGTTTTAATAATAATTTCGTCTTAATATTTCCCGAACTTCTTTACTGTATCAATCATGGCGAGGTAGTTTTCCGGTTTTACAGCAGAATGGATGCTGTTGCTTGATGAAAGGATATAGCCTCCACCCCGCATTGCATTTTCAAGACATTTCTTGGTTTCAGAAATTGTCTCAGCTTCACTTTTAAACGATAATGTTGCAGAACAGTCGACATTTCCCTTAAGGCATATCCTGTCTCCATAATTTTTCTTCATTTGACCCAGGTCCATTCCTGCAATCGGGTCTATCGGGTCAAGGCAGTCAAAACCGCTGTCAATTATCATATCCAGGATAGACATTATGTCCCCATCCGTATGCTTTATTACAAATAGGCCAAGTTCCTTATAGCCTGTCACTACTCTTTTTAATTCCGGATAAAATAATTCCTTAAATTTTGCAGGTGAAAAAATGGGGCCTGAATTATAGGCATAATCATCGCCCGTATATACTATTTTTATTCCTCTTTTTGCTGCTTCTTTTGCCAGTTGAAGGTTTACATCGACGCTCATTTTAACCAGCGCCTTTACTGTCCCGGGATCTTCAAATATTTTTATCAGGAAAGTATCAAATGGCATCATCCTGCTTGGTATGGAAAAAACGTCATTTAAGTGAAGTATAACTGCTTTTTTGCCGCTGTGCTCCTTTAATGCTCTTTCAATAGAAGCATACCTTCCAGGTTTAAAAGGGTCGGGGGGAATGTAATTCTCAATATCCTGCAGGGTCCTGATTGGACCATCAACCGGGAATGCATGCGCCTCACCCGTATCTTTTTTTATCATACCCCATTCATCCTGGATAAGGCCTCCGTCTATATATTTCTTATCAAAATCACAGTCAATGCATATTGCATCTATGTCAAGCTCGTAACAGAATTTCTCGTAACTTGCGCCTGGCGAAATTGCATCAATTACTTTTCTGTCAATGTACCATTCAAAGTGCGGCACCCTGTCTGCTTGCTTTAGTTGCAGGACCCTCAATATTCGTTCTTCTCCCGTAAGTTCTTTCATTGTCATTGTATTGCCGTAACTCCTACTATTGGTTTTATTTCCTGAATCTTTCGTAAATGCTATTATTTATATTTTTTAAATCCGGATAAATGGTTTTATATATCTGGTAATAATCTTCATATACTGCTGCATTTTTTGCATCGGGTTCATAGGTCCTTCCTGTACTGTAAGTATTATCAAAAGCTTCCTTTTCATCCTTAAAGATTCCAACCCCGATGCCGGAAATCATTGCTGCCCCCAGCGGTGTCGCCTCCTCAACAGCCGGAACCTCAATAAACTTTCCGGTAATATCAGCCTTGTTCTGGGTCCAGACCTCATTTTGTGAAGCTCCACCGGTAGCGACTATTTTCCCGGCAGGTGAGCCGCACGCTCTTTCTAATGCTTCAAGCATTTCCCTGAACTGGTAATTTAGCGCTTCTATTACAGAACGGATAATACAGCTTTTGTCAGTCGAAGCTGACAACCCTATAAAAGCTCCTGTTGCCCTGTTGTCTACATGAGGCGAGCCTGCGCCGGAAAAATATGGAGCGAAAAATAACCCGCCGGAACCTGCGGGCGCCGATGCAGCTTTTTTCCTGATGATGTCCCAGTCGGATGTATTATTATTTTTGGCTTCTATTTTCTCTTCAATACATAATGTATTTCTCAGCCAGTCATACATAAGGCCGGAAACAGCATAGGCAACCACATTGTACATGCCATTTGCTACATGGCTTTCAACATTAATACCGTTTTTATAGACTTCATTTTCCAGCTTGGGCAAATTAGAGGACTGCAATATCATTTCCCAGGTGCCATTTACGCTCATGACTGTCTCAGGGACAAAAGCCCCGACTGCAAGTGCGGCGCAGTGATAGTCATGTCCTCCCAGAACAACTTTAACTGTTTGGGGAAGCCCCGTTTCTTCGCTTGTTTTGCGGGAAATATTTCCCAGGACTGTGCCTGATGGCAGTGGTTCGGGAAGAAGCGATATATCTATTCCGGTCTTGTTAAGGATTTCTCCGGACCATTTCCTGGTTTTCTGGTCAAAGAGTTCCGTGCATGAAGCCATTGAATAATCAGTAGCAATAGCGCCGCATAAAAGATAATTGATATAATCTTCAATTAAAAGCCATTTATAAGTATTTTTAATGATATCAGGATAATTTTCCCTGACCCATAAAATACGGTAAACAGTATCTATAGGCATTACCTGTTTTCCGCTTATCATAAAAATATTCTCAGGACCTAAAGCGCTGCTCCATTTACTGCATTGTTCTTCTGTTCTCGGGCAATGCCATGAAATAAAAGGATAAAGCCACTTTCCGCTTTTATCTATCGGCACCCCATCCATTCCAAACCCCGTCACTGATATAGCTTTGACTTCCTGTTTGGAACCGATCTTCTTTAATGCTTCAGAAATCGAATCCTTGACCGCTTTCCATATATTATCAGGCTCCCAGATTGCCCAGTTCGGATGCTGCCTGTCAGGATGGAAAAGATCAGTAGGCCTTGAACCTCCTGAGACCAGGTTTCCCTTCCCGTTATATATATTTGCTTTAATGCTTGTCGAACCTATGTCCAACCCCAATAATAAATCCATGATTAAAACTCCCTTTAAATCCTGGTAATTTAAATTAATCTAATGATTTAATAATATCTTTAAACTTTTTATACCTGTCCATGTATAATTCATTCATATCTTTATCCGGCTTAAAAACAGATTTTATCCTGACTATTCCATCTATTGCATTTTCCATATTTATATTTTCAAGCCCCATCAATACAGAAATTGCAGTTCCTAAAAGGCCTACTTCTTTTACTGAAACAGTCTGTACTTCTATGTTCAGGATATCTGCAAAAACCTGGCACCACAAGTCGCTGTTTGAAGCCCCGCCGGATAGAACTGCAGATTTCCTTACTACTCCGCCTTTTTTCAGATTTTCCAGGTGCATCAAATGTGCAAAAGCAACACCCTGATAAATTGCGTAAACAAGGTCAAATACATCATCCGAGGAGTTGATACCCAGGAAAGAACCCATCAAGTTATTTACGAGTTTTGACCTGTAAATAAACGGCAGATATATAATCTGCGAATCTTTTTTTAATATATTGTATATTTCCCTGTCAATCCTTTTATATAGCTCTCCTCTGTCCTGGTTTCCGGTATTGGTTCTCTCAATTACAGATTTTAGGAACCACTCAAGATTTACAGCAGATGTCGGGCTTGCTTCCAGTACAAAATACTTTTTTGGATCAGCATATAAGAAACAACCCATTATATCTTCACTTTCAACGATGTCATTGCTTACAGCAGTATTTATATTCCAGGTCCCGCTTATAATCGAGTACTTATCTTCATTATATAAGCCGCTTCCGACGGCACATGCAACTACATCCTGCAATCCGCTCATGACAGTTGTACCTTCCGCCAAACCGGTTATACCGGCAGCTTCTTTAGTTATATATCCTGTAACCTCCCGGCACTGCGTTAATGATGGTAAAAAATTATGCATTTCCCCCAGGCCAAAATATTTATAAAGGTCATTGTCGTAGCTTTTTGTATTTATATTAATAAGACCTGTGTTCCCAGCATCTGTATAATCTGTAGAGTACTTTCCCGTAAGCTTAAACTTTATCCAGTCTTTTACCTGTAGTATTCTGTGGATATTGTCATAGTTGTTTTTTTCATTTTTTTTAAACCAGTGAAGCAGCGGGATTGCCTGAGCGCTCCACATATTTATTTTTGTCTTTTCATAAAATATATTGCCGTCTCTGCCTGATTTGCCTGCAAAATCAGACGCTCTGGAATCCATGGAAGTTACAGCATTTCTTACAGAGCGGCCATCTTTGTCTACAAGAAAAATCCCGGCGCCAAAGCCGGTGTTGCCTATTGCAGAAATATCAGATGATTTGATTTTTGATTTCAGGATAGCTTCTTTTATTACTTTTGCTGTTTTATCCCATAAAAAATCAGGGTCCATTTCGCTAAAACACCCATTATCTATAACTGTATTAGGTTCGGAATGTGAATCAATTATCCTGCCGTTAAAATCAATAACAGCAGCTTTTATAACTGTGAGTCCATTATCTATTACGAGAATATATTTGTTTGCTACCATTGTAGTTAGTTATTTAAGTACTTATTAGAATTGTGGGCTTAATAATATTTCACCGGGAGAACGCCTGGCTGTATAAAGCTTGCTACTAAACCTTTTCTGCAGAAAAAATTATATTTTTTGAAAAATTTCTAAAAAAGTCCTGACCTCGTCTTATTTTAATACAATTTTTCTCTCAGACAGTCTCCCGATATTGCTTTTATTCTTTCATACATATTTATAAAATTTCAGAATTTATTTTTATAATATATATATGTTGACTAAATCATTACAACTCAATTACCACTTTAGTGACTTCATCTTTATGCTCACTATTATATTTTAGGGCTTTTCCAAGTTCTTCTAATTTAAACTTGTGGGAAACTATGTCTTTTAATGGTACGATCCCAGCCGCAAGCGCTTTTATAGCAGTTGGATATATGTGCCTGTAACGGAAATTGGATTTAAAAGTCCCTTCCCTAAAGATCAGCCCATTTAAATCAACCGGAATATTTGCCTCACCAAATAATCCTATAAGTGTTAAAGTGCCTCCTTTTGCCAAAATCTCTATACCCTGGTTTACTGATTTGCCTACCCCAGTACATTCATATACCTTGTTGACACCCTTGTTGGCAGTAAGTTCCATTATTTTTTCTGTCAGGTTTACTTTTGAAGCATCAAAGACTTGCTTTGCGCCAAGCTGGATTGCTTTTTCCATACGTACTTTTGCTAGATCAGACATATATACCTCAGTTATGCCTCTTGCCCTCAGGGCCAGCATTGTGCATAAACCTATACAACCTGCGCCCAGGACTGCTGCGCTATCGCCGAATTTTGCTTCTGACTGGTTAACTGCGTGAAAGCCCACTGAAAGAGGTTCTACGAGCGCACCTTCCAGGGTGCTTACGCCTTCAGGAAGCTTAAATACCCTGTTGGATGGCCATGCTACATAGTCCTGAAACGCGCCCATTCCCCCACCGGGCACTGACATAAATTGTACATCAGGACAAAGGTTATAGAGGCCTGAATTGCAATATTCACAATTACCGCAGGTTTTCCCCGGTTCAATGCTTACAGCATCCCCTTCTTTTAAGCCCTTTACATCTTTGCCAAAACCTGCAACTATGCCTGCAGGTTCATGGCCTAAAACATGCGGGAATTGCAGCACCCAACCACCTATGGCGCCATCTTTGAAAAATTCAAGATCTGCTCCGCACACTCCAACGTGTTTTATCTTAACAAGCACTTCATTATCCTTAGGTTCAGGCATGGGAACTTCGCCCATCTCAATTCTTCCTGGCCCCATCATTAAGGCAGCTCTTATCATTTTACTCATGGAACTTGAACTCCTTTCTTTACTCTAAAACAACATTTATTTTATAAAATACATGCCATAGAATTATTTACTTGACTTCTTCCGCAAGTTCAATAATACAACCCTCTACATCTATGAATGCCAGTCTCCTGGTTGGTATTGGCTGGAAAGGTTGTATAATGACATTTTCACCTTCGAGCGCTTCATCCAGATTCTCTACAAGATAAGAAATATGAGGTTTTTCCAGTAAAATGGCTGGATATGGGCATCCTTCTTCAGGCCTTAAATATTCAACATAGAACTTGGTTTTTACAGGATCTGTACAAAAACATTTTCCGTCTTCAATATAAAACTCGCCTTCCTGTGAATTTTTTGTTGGTATGCCTATATGATCAAATTTATAAGTGATTTCTTTTTTACTCATTTTTTCCCCCTAATATAATTTATTATTTATCTTTCCTAATATATATTTATAAAATTGATTGATATTATTTTTTTATCACCTCCTAGATTAAAAAATCATTTTATATTTTTTACCGGCACCTCCTTTCTTTTTGGTAAAAAATTTATATCCTGTATCCTTCCTTAATCATATCTATATCTACGTTTTTACAATCCTCAATCAAATGTATTTTCCCCAGGGTCAATACCATTATCTTGTCAGCAATCTCCAGTGCTTTTGTTGCATTTTGTTCTGATAATATTACTGCAACATCTTTTTTCTGATGTATTTCTTTGACCTTTTTAAAAAAACTGTCTACATACTTGGGAGCCAGTCCGGATGTCGGCTCATCAAGTAGTAACATTATAGGATCCTGCATAAGCGCACGTGCTATTGCAACCATCTGCGCTTCGCCCCCACTAAGGCTGCCGGCTTTCTGGTTGATTCTTTCATAAATATCCGGGAAGACTTCAAAAACTTCTTCCAACCTTTCCTTTTGGGGTCTTTTACTGAGCAAACCGCCGATAGAAAGGTTTTCCCGTACAGTCAGCTTTGGAAATATATGCTCTTCCTGGGGTACAAAAGCCAAGCCTTTTGCTGAAACCTGGAAAGGAGTAAAACTGGAGATATCCTCCTCTTTGAAGTAGATTTCCCCGGATTTAAGATTCAATACCTTTGCAAGTGTCTTCATCAGGGTGCTTTTACCTGCACCATTTGCGCCAAGTACGGCGTAAATCTCATGCTTGACTTCAAAATCAAGACCCTGCAATATGGTCACTTCGCCATATCCGCTTCTTATATCCTTTACTTTAAGCATCGCCTTCCCCCATATATTTTTTAACAACTGTTTTATTTTTCCTTACTTCATCTGGAGGCCCCTCGATGAGTATTTCCCCTTCTGCCATAAAGTAGACATTTTCAGAAACCCCCCATATTAGATCCAGGTTATGTTCAACAATCAATATTGACATCCCTTCTTCTCTGGTCTTTTTCCTCATCAGGGCTATGACCAGGTCTGTCTGGTTCTGGGGCAGACCTGAGGTAGGTTCGTCCATAAGAAGAACTTTTGGTTTTAGCAAAAGGCAACGGATAATATCCAGAAGCTTTTTTTCGCCGGCGGAAAGTGCGTGCCCGTCAGGGTTTTCAAAATGGAAGTAATCCAGGTATTTTTCTATTTCCTGTTCTGCAGATTTCCTCAATTTTTTTTCACTGAAAATGCTATAGAATCTTTCATATCTAGGGGTTGCAAGCGAAAGAAGCAATGAGTCTTTTATGGTAAGACTCTGAAAATCCTGGATGACCTGGTTTGTTCTGACCATTCCAAGTCTGGCAATCTCATCAAAGCTTTTCTTTGATATATCTATTTCTTTTCCGTTAGAATAATAAAAAACCTGTCCGTGATCCATCCTTAACTTATGGGTTATCAGGTTTATTAAAGTAGTTTTGCCTGCACCGTTTGGACCGATCAATCCTTCAATACCATCTATGCCTATAGCCAGTTCTTTAATATCCACTACTTTTCTTCCGCCGAAACTTTTCATTATATTTTTTAAGTGAAGTTTTTTTTCCTGCAATTTCAACCTTCCTTCTTTTCAAGTTTACTGGTGTTTCTTATATTTATACTTCTTTTTTTATCTCCAAGTATGCCAGAAGGCCGGAACATTAAAACAAGAACAAGAGTAAGTCCATATAAAAAATATTTTGCATTATAAAGTATAACAGCATTTTGCTCCGGAATCGGGACTACTGTTTCTAAAAGAACATCAAATAATCCAACAGTAACCAGCACTCCTACAAGCCCCCCAAATAACCTTTTTCTTGAACCCAAAATCAGGGCTATCCACAAAGTGAAAGTAACTTCCGCACCTAAATATTTAGGAAACAAAAAGTTGTATACAGGTGCAGCCATTGCTCCAAAAAATCCTGCCAGGGCACATGTGAATGTGAAAAAAATTATTTTCTGTCGAAATGTCGGCTTACCCAAACTTTGTGCAAGTGGTTCATTATCCTGGATGCTGAGCAATAACCGTCCATATGGAGCTGAGTGAAGTTTGCCAGCATAAAGCATTAAAGCAACTGTAAATAAAAGAATTATTAAAAAATATACAAACTTAGTATATACTCCAAAATCAAATGGGAAAGGTATGGGACCAATCCCCATTACACCATTGGTCAACCATTTTTCCTGGGTTATTAGTACTTCTATAATAACAAGAAAAGCCAGCGTTGCTACTAAAACTGACTGGGAATCAAGGTTTAATATGAACCGGCCTAAAACAAGGGCAATAATACCTGTTAAAACAGTTGCCAGTATCACGGCGAGAACAAATGGGATATTAAGCTTCAAAACAAGCAGTGCAAATGCATACATCCCAAAACCCCAAAATATTGAAAGCCCGAAATTTGCTATACCTGTAACACCAAACTGAAGATGTAAAATGGTTGCAAGAGCTATAAACACTAAAAGGAGAGAGAACATATAAATATAATAACCAGAAAGTATTTGTCCCATTTTTCTACACCTCAGCCTTTCTGAATTTTAGAAATATAATAAATATTATCAATAATGCTATTTCTCCGTAGGCCGGCTGTGTTACAAGTGTAACAGCTGTGGTTATTATGCCAATACTTGCCCCTGCAATCAAAGCTCCCCTTACACTACCTACTCTTCCTATAATAGCGACCAGTAATATAACTAATATCACGTTCCAGCCTATTGAAGAATGGACCCAGGTAAAAACACCGGTAAAAATACCTGCAAGGCCTCCTGCAACTCCTGCAAGGAACCAGACAAGAATTGACACTTTTATAGGATTAATGCCGCTGACCATTGCAAGGTTTTCATTATCTGAAAGAGCCCTCATAATCTGGCCATAATTTGTTTTATACATAAATAGATAAAAACCGAGCGCTATTATTAGAGCCAATCCAAGGCAAATCAGCTGGGTGCTTGTTATTCCCATACCAAAAAATGATAAATAATAAGTTTTACTAATATTAAAATTAAATAGTTCACTGCCATAAATCAAATTAATCCCGAATCTTAAGACAAATGATAAGCCGACAGAGAGTATTATCATTTCTGTCTTTCCTACTCCTCTTTTCATAGCTGGCCTGAAAACAAGAAGATAAGTAAGGACACTAACCACCCCTGCTAAAAGCGAGGCCGGGATTATAGAAAGATAATAGTTCCAGCCCAGCATTGCATTAAATGTCACTGCCAGATATGCCCCAATTGTCAAATTTTCAGCATAAGCAATATTTATAAAACCGTTAAGACAAAATATCAGTGTAAAACCAACAGCTGCCAGCATAAGAGGTGCTGATTCAAGTAATCCTATTACTAAAGTACTCTTCAAGAAGTCCAAAAAAGGCATTATCTCTTATTTCTCCTTTCTCAATATTTATCGATATTTATACTCTTACTTCTGCCCGTCTTTTTTCGCTATTTAGCATCTCCCAAAAAAATTCCTGACTTTTCCTTGATTAAAAAATTATTTTAAATAGTAGCCTCTCCCTGGAATGATTTCTACAAATAAATGTAAATCGTTCTTAGGGTTCGGCTACTATTTTACTTCTTTGATTGCTACAATAAATTTCCTGTTATTGTGGTATTTGAGAAGATATTTCCACTATTCTACTACCCTCTATTATAGCAACTGTTTCCAACGTCTCAGCATCTTTCCATGCGGAGACACCATATGTTCCATTTACAACTCCAGTAGGCGTGTAATCAAAGGGACCTGTTGGCCCTACATAGTTTATGTCTTCGCCTGCTTCAATTGCTTTAAATCCTTCTTCATAACTGTATACTTCCTTGCCGGGAGCATTTGCCACTTCATGCATAGCAGCTGCCCAATTAGCCACATCCAGTGAACCGGATTGCTTTATGGCAAGCATGGTACAGGTGATAAGATCGTAATACTGCATCGTATATGAGTCGGAAGCATCATTGAAAGCTGCATAATTAGGAGTACCGTTCCAGGCCTTTGAATAAAAATCCCATGCGGGACCTTCCTGATATGTGAAGCCTACAATATTTACCGACTTCTGTTTCTCGATTGCTTCCATGGTAGCAGTGCCGACAAAATCCTCAAACTGCCAGTCGGTAGGCCCGACAAAATTAGTAGACATGCCCAATTCTGAAGCAGTCTTGACCATCAAGCCGCCACCTGAAGCATCTGTAAATGCTATTACTGCATCAGGTTTGAGGTTCATCGTAGCTGTAAGTTCGGCTCTATATGTCTTTTCCAGCTCGACGTCTATCACTTCTAAAACTTCCAGGCCTATAATTTCAGCAGCCTGTACTGCAATATTTTTTTGCTGCTGTGCGCTGTCGAATAGAGCGCCAATTATAACACAGTTCTTTGCCCCAAGATCAGCAGCCCGAACTACAGCTGCTATACCCTGGTCAACGTCTTGGGGACTTCCCCTAAACAGTGGTTCTTCTGCGGTACCGCCATATTTCGGTGCAATGCTGCCGCCATGGACTGAAGGCAAAAGAGGCCTGTTATTGTCTTTGATATACTGAAGAAGCCAGTCTCTATAAGTCAGGTATTCATATCCTACGTTAAGCAGTATATCAACCTTGTTGCTTTCAACATCCCTCATTACCCACTGCTGCTCACCGATAGTACCTTCGTCACTATGTATGATTCTTACAGCTTCTCCGAGGGGCGGCATTTTATTTACGAATTCCAATGTGAAGTCTGCAGCTGCGGCAAATCGCGGGCCTACAGAAGCATATGGACCTGTCCAAAAGGTTCCATGGCCTATTGTGATCGGGGTTGTAGTGGCTGCTGCCGTTGTCTCAGCTGCTGCCGTTGTCTCAGCTGCTGCCGTTGTCTCAGCTGCTGCCGTTGTCTCGGCTACTGTTTCTGCAGGTTCTGCTGTACAACCCGTGATTGACATTACAGCTACGATTGAAACAATAGCTATAACTGATAAAAATATTTTTACTTTACTCATTTCTTTTTTTCCTTTTTTTTAAAATTGACAATATTTTTTGGTTTATCTCTGTAAACCTCCTTTCAAAGTATTTGTTGATTGGTTTAATTTATTCTGCTGCGCCTCCTTTCAAAGTATTTAAACTAATCGTTTATAAAAAGTAAAACCTTAAAACTTACAAAAGTGAAATTTAAAAAAAATTGTGTTTGTTCCTGATGTACCTATATCTATTCGGACTCTATATTTATTTATTAAAAATATTGTTCCTTATCCAGTTTGATAACTATTATATCCATATAAAATATATCCATATAAAAAACTTATTGGAGTTATAGAATTAAACATATGGGTTTTTCAAAACAGTTTCAAAATAAATAAGATTATAAAATTTCATAAAATTTATAAATTTAAAACTATTAAATGCTAAAAAAGAAGCGAAATAATGTACAGTTTTGCACAATTTTTCCTTATAATAATTTATTATAACTGTAAAGTCAATATTTTTTGTAATTTTATAAAATGAATTGCACAAAAGTACAAATGTTTGTACGATTTATTCAAGGACTGATGTGCATAACTGAATTACTGAAACTTGTTTATAAAAATAATAACTACATTTAAAAACTTAATCAAATCTAAATCATTATATCCCGACTATCCTCTTCCACATTTTTACCCATTCTTTTGCTCTTGCAGGAGTGCATTTTGAAGAGTAGACATCACGGCATATTATTTCCAGGCAGCCATTTTTAGTTGCATCCCTTGTCTGTATGGCTTCTTTTTCCACCAGGTCCCAGTTTGGAGTTTCAGTACTTACATAAGCTGGCGTCGGTTTCCTGCTGTATACATAATCCTTGCCCAGTAAATCTCCTGCTTTCTGGAAATCATTCCAGTGTGACACTGAAACTATGCGAAGGTTTTTTATTGCTTCCTTGACATATGGGAACCTGTCGTCCATTCTTTCGCAGCACCCATAGTATGATAATCCAAACATATTTGCCAGCTCTGCAATGTACGGCAGGAAGAACTCGCTGTACATTTTTGGCGACATGCATTCTGTTTCCTGTGACTCCGGCCAGGTCCAGCAGTCTTTTAGCTCGACTTCCTTATCTGTGCCAACAGCCGGCAGATCAGATACATAACCATAGCATGAAGGCCCGGCAAACTGGTTATCGGTATTAAAATCCAGTATTTTTTCATCTTTAAGGAATTTAAAAAATCTTTTTTTATCATCCACCAGGAACCTGCAAAGCGAATGGAGAGAATCCGGATAGTCATATACCCATGTCATTATTTTTTCTGTTCCAATCAGTTTAAAAAGGTCCCAGGTCACACCTAAAAAATTATTCCCGGTAAAAGGCTGGTTGCCCAGGTCAAAGTCAAAATTATCAAAATTTCCAAGTTTTACTGGCAGGATATCACCGAATATGCTCCCCAGCTTTTCAACCATTTCTAAAGTGGGTTTTTTATCTATCTTGAAGGTCCTGGGAGTAAGCCTTTTGACATCATCCGGCTTTTTTATTGGAAAATTGGATAGATATGCAAGTCCTGCTTCTTTTGCCTGGTGCTCTTCGATTTTAATTTTACCAAAGTCTTTCCCGGTAACCACAAGTCCCGGCCCCCACCAGGCAATACGAAAATACGGCTCTAAAACAACATCATCGTCCATCTCATCAAACTGTCTGATTGCAAACATCATTCTTTTTTCAACATTCTGCAGAAGCGCGTCTTCGCATTGAAGCCTGTAATCATCAAGATAGCCGTCGAGCCAGAAAGGTTCAAATATTATCATCGGTCTTTGAGGCTTTAAATCATGCAGGTCTTTCCAAAGTTTCTTCCTTATTGGCATTACATCCATCTGCGCAATTTCCATATATCTTTTTGCCATTTCACGCAGGACTTTTACATCATTTTGGTTTGCACTGTTGTTTTCTTGCATATGACTCCTCTTTTATTATTTTTTTAAATTTATATCTTAAAAAATCTATGTTTTTCTACAGTGTCTTAAATGTAAAATTTTCCCCCGTTATCCCTGTATGCCATCCTGATTTTACTGCAAGCCCATATTCCGGATGAGCAAGAAATCATGAATTTTTAGCTATGAGCAATTTATCCTTAGCCTGATTTCCTGACTTAAAATCTATAGCAGTATTTGTGTTTTTTAGAAGGCTGACAATTACATTTATTCCCTCCTCCCGGTAGACATTGGCGCCCACATAGTGCATACAGCCGCCCCTGAGTTCAATTACTGAACCTTTCGGAGCATAGAAAAATTTTATAAGAGAAGAATCATAACTGGCTTTGGGCCATTGTATATCTTCTTCAAGTCCCAACATCATTATCATGTCTGCCCCTACAATTTAGACTTTGCTTCCGTGGTGATACTCAAGGCCGTTTAATGTATCGTTCCTGCCATTCATAATTTGTCTGCTCCGGTAAATAGTGTTTACATAATAAAATAATTGTTAAAATATTAATGTAATAAATTACATTATAGAAAATATATTTTATTTAAATTTAAAAAAAAATAATTATATTATTTAAATTAACAACCCGAAATTATTTAAAGTCATTATCCCTGTCAACTTTTAAAGGATATTTTCCATACTCGCGAGCTATTTTATACATTGCAAAAAAATTTTCAACAGGGACATCAGACTGGAAATGATTGGAAGGGCCTAAAATATATCCCCCTCCAGAAGCAAAGTCAGCTATCCTTTGTTTAGTTTCCCTGATGGTATCTTCAAGGCTTCCACATAAAGCTTTCTGTATATCAATCCCTCCGTGAAAAACAATGTCTTTCCCAAATTCTTTTTTAAGAACATATGAATCCATATCACGGGCCAAAGGCTGGACTCCGCTTAAAATATCTATTCCTATATCAATAAATTCAGGAATCAGCTCTTTAATTGAACCGCAGCAATGCAGGTATATTTTTGCCTGTGGAGCGATCTTTTTAATTTCAGTAATAACCCTACCCATTGGGTCTTTCAGGAATTTCCTGAATAAATCCTTTGATATAAGAGGTCTGTCCTGCATGCCAAAATCGCTTTCAAACTCTATCCAGGTAAGATACTTTGCAATAGGTGTAATAAAATAAGTATAAAATTCAATGAATATATCGCTCAGTTTTGCTAGAAGCCGCTCGGCTAATGCAACATTTAAATAAAGGTCTGTAAAAAAATTCTCTGTTCCCCTTAAGTATTCGTAATATTCCTTAATAAATCCTGATATTGGGCCGGTTGGGGTTATGCTATAGTCTGTATTTTCAAACCAGTCCCTTGCCTGCTGTTCTAGGCCTTTTATCCTGCCCGGGTCTTTTATGTAAGGGCCCTTATATTTGTCTACATCAGAAATATCTGCATCTTTTAAGGGCTGGTGGCATATAAAACTATATGCACCTTTTATAGTGTGTCCTATGCCCCATTCGTCAAAACGAACCCCATCCTCATTAAAATAAGGTTTAAAATTTTCAGGTTTGCCTATAACTATATGCCTGAAATCGGACCCCACCAAATCGCTTATCCTGTAATCCACATATTCAGCACTTTTGCCTGGTCTGACTTTTAGTTCCAGCTTCTCTAATCCCAGGTGTTCGAGCACTTTAAAATAAAACTCATTTATAAGCCTGCTGTCTGTACCCCAGAGGTCTATCGGTATCCTGTCCGGTTCTTTATGGTTTATAGCTAAATCGACTCTTTCTCGTGAATTCATATTATCTCCAAATTTTTATTTTCTAATATTTGTTATTGCTCATTTGCCCATATTCACTACAATATTTAAACTTTAAATATTAAATTAATTGCCTGTCTACGCAGTTTTATAATATTAAATTCATTTAATATTTGGATTGTAAATCTGAGACTAATTCAAAGACCCCTCCCTTATCCAGACTCTGGTAAGCTTTGACATATATATCGTAGAGTTTTTCATATATTGCTGAATCTGCTCCGGGAGTATATTTTTTATCTGGGAGGACCATTCTTTCAACACCTTCTTTAATAGAAGCAAACAATCCTACGCCAACTCCTGCAAAAATTGAAGCTCCTACAATTGCTGCATCGGATACCTTAAGAGTAGAAACATCCATATCATACATATCACACTGTATCTGGTTCCAGATATCTGATTTTGCTGCGCCACCGATAAGCCTGGCTGAAGTGAGGCGGATTCCAGAATTCTTAATCGAATTAATTATGTCTTTCATTTCAAGGGTGATACCTTCCATGAAACATCTGGCAAGACAGGATTTATCGTGAGCAAATGTCAACCCTATAATGGTACCTCTTGCATTTGCGTTCCATCTGGGCGCAGCTGAACCGGCAAAATAAGGCAGCATCAGCAGGCCTTTTGAGCCTGCAGGCGTATTATTTATAATTTCATCCAGGGTTTTATAGATGCCTCCTTTGTCGGCAGTTTCAACAGCTGAACTGAATAAAACAATTTCATCCCTGAACCACCTGAAAACTCCTGCTGCGCCGTTCTGCAAACCCTCCATCTGCCATTTCCCATTAATGGCATGATTGGTTATCATATTCATCATGTTTGGATCCCTGAAAGGCTTATCAAGATATGTAATTGCGATACCGCCGGTGCCTATAGCAACAGAAAGATCGCCCTCGCTGATAACTCCTGCACCTACAACTGCGCTGTTCTGGTCGCCTGCTCCAACACATAAGGGTGTACCTTCTTTAAAACCGAAAGCTTTTGCAGCCTGCCCTGATATTTTTCCAGCCCTGGACCCTGAAGGAAGCGGGGTGGAAAAACCTGAGGTTTGTAATTTAAAATTTTCCAGTAAAAAATCAGACCAGGCTAAATTATCTGTATCCCATAGTCCATAAAATGCAGCATCGGGCATATCGACAATAAAATCCTCGCAGCCAAGTTTCCTTAGAAAATAATCATTCAGCTGGACAACTTTTACAGTCCTTTTCCATATTTCCGGGTAGTTCTTCTTGAGCCAAAGAATTTTTGGCAAAACCCACGCGGGACCAAGCGGAAGGCCTGTTATGGAATAATACTTTTCTGCGCCGATAGTTTCCCTTATATTCTCAACCTCTGCTGTAGTCCTTCCATCCTGCCAGGATATCATAGGTATAAGCTCATTTCCCTGGCCATCAACAAAAATGGTACAGCTGCGCTGGGCAGAGAGCGATATTGCAGCAATTGATGCAACGTCTATTTTTGTTTTTTCTATGCATTCCCTTGAAGCCTCCATAGCAGATTTATACATTACAGACAGATCCTGGTCCACCCAGTTTGGTTTTGGGTATATACAGGCATATTCCCTGTAACCGCTCGAAATAATATTTCCTTTAAGGTCAAATATGGCTACCTTTGCACCAGTTGTGCCTATATCTATACCCGCTAAATATTTGTCACTCATAAAAGCCAGCCTCTTTTTATATAATATATAATAAAATATTTGATAATAAATCTTTGATAATAATCCGGGGAAAAATAATCAGTTATTCTTAGCAATTAAGGTATTATGCGTTTATAAGATTAGACTATTTATCCTGAAATTATCCTGAAATTCTTGCTCCATGAATAAGTACTTATTATCACCCAGTAATTACTGCTAAAGCTCCAGTACCTTCTCTCTTTCTTCCCTTATAGTCTCGACCAGAGCCTTGATGTTTTCTATAGGTATGTCATTCATAAGCTCCTGTGACGGTGCTATTATAAGCCCTCCGCCCTTACCAAGGGTCCTTATGGTGTCTCTTGTAAGCTTTCTTGTTTCCTCAGCCGAAATATACGGGAGCACCTGAGTATTTATGCCTCCAAAGAAGATAAGGTCTTTACCGTATTCCCTTTTTAAGAATTCAAGGTCCATACAGGGCTGTACAGGCTCAAGGATAGTCAAACCTATATCAATAAGCTCAGGCAAAAAGTCTACAATGCTTCCACATGAGTGAAGCATTATTGGAAGTCCTGCATCAGTATATACTTCCCAATTCCTTTTTAGCCTTGGCAAGATATATTTCATAAATGTATCCCTTGAGAAGAAACCTCCGCACTGGGTACCCAGGTCATCTCCATGGTGGCCCATCTTAAACCCCATCTCGACCATTTTCTTTGCATGCTCCACCTTGTAATCGGTGACTTTGTCCATCAGGTCCTCTACTACTTTTGGGTTTGCTGCTATATTTAACATAAATTCATTCCAACCCATGATAGCGTACGCTCTCTCGTATATGCCGAAATATCCTGAAGCCCAGACAAAGAATTTTCCCGCTTTTTCCCTGAGGTCCTTTTCCCAGTCGTCAAAATTTCCCGGCATATTAATATCCGGCGCTGTATAATTCCTTACCGCTTCTTCAACATCCGTTGACATGTAAGAGTCCCGTGAAAGGTTCTTGGGCATGAATTTTGCAATATGTTCTGTTGTTTTTCCCTGCAGCGGATGGAAACTGCAGAAGAAGCTTCCTGCACCGACTTTTATTCCCATTCCCCAGTTATCGTATACGACATTGTTTTCCCAGTCTGGATTGGCAAAACCTTTGTAATGGAGATCGTTTATTACATCTTTTACATCCCTAAAAAACAGGGGTTTGTCCTGAAGCGTCAGGGTAAGATAAAGGTGATTTTCAAGATAATCATCAAGGTCTCCCGCACCTGCAAGTCCAAGTGCCTTGCTTATTTCTTCATCCCTTGTCCTGTCTGCAAGGTTTATCTGGCTTGGCAGGTAGTCGACTTCCTGCCTGTTTATGACTCTTAACACTCTTTCTTCTTTATTTAGCTTCATAATATACCTTCCTTTATTAATATTTTCTTTTATTTGTTTATTGCTTCTTTTAAATATTATCTATGTATTTAAATAAATATTATCAAATATTATCTCTGAATTTTAATCTGGTTTTACATTGCATCCTGTAATTCCCAAAAACCTGAAAAACCAGATTCAATAATGCGCTTAACCTTTAAACCTGAATGGCTCGGGGCCCTGAACTCCGGGTTTAAATCTAAACAATTTGCCCGCATCAGGATATTTATTTTGTTCTTCTTCAGTAATACCAAAACTTGCTGTTGTTACATAAAGTTCATCCATATCAGCGCCACCGAAAGCGCAGCATGTAACATTCGGTGCCGGGAAAGGAACTTTTTCTATCAGTTTTCCAGACTCTGGGTCCCACCTGGAAAGCTGGTAACCTCCCCAGTGGGCAACCCACAATGCACCCTCCAAATCAATGCACATTCCATCAGGATAACTGAATTCTTCGGGTATTTTTACAGCTACTTTCCTGTTGCTTATCTGGCCATTTACTTCATCAAAATCAAATTGAAGGATTTCAAACGCACAGGTATCAACAAGGTACATTTTTTTGTCATCTGATGACCATGCCATACCATTTACCTGTATTACCCTGTCGATTATTGTCCTTGTTTTTAAGTCTGTATCAAGGCAATAAAAGCTACCCAGCGGTTCCATGGTGGCACATCCGTTCTCGAAATCCTGTGATACAGTGCTTATCCATAATCTACCCCTGCAGTCGCATTTTCCATCATTGAATCTGTTATTAGACCTGTCAGGTTCAGGGTGTGATATTGTTTCTATTTTGCCTGAACCAAAGTCAACAAAGCTAAAGCCAGTTTGAAGCGCGGTAAGCAGTCCGCCGTTTTCCCTGAGCACCACAGTACCCACCTTCGTTTTTACATCCAGGCTTTTTATTTTATTGTTTGCAATATCCAGACAGTTGATTTTTTTGCCTAAAAAATCTATCCAGTAAAGTCTCTTTTTTTGGATATCCCAGACAGGGGTCTCACCAGCAATTGATTCCGTTTGACCTAAAGGTTCAATAATGTACCGGTCTTTATTTATTTTCATCCAATACACCTTGTAAAGATTTCTATTATAGTCTCTCTTGTATACCAGTCTTCCATGCCCCATGCTTTTGCAGTAACAATTACATCGTCTGCGAGTTTTTCAAGTTCATTGGTCGGTAGTTTTGCAGATTTAAATGAGACCGGGGCACCCTTGTCAATAAGCCACTTTCGAAAAGCTTCTATTCCATCTTCTGCAGCTTTACTGTTATCTTTCTCAGTTATGCCGAATACATTTCTTGCAAAAAGAATGTATCTTCTATTATCATGGCTGCAATCATACTTCATCCAGCCCGGCATTATTACCGCCATGCCTGCACCGTGGTGAATATCATAAATTGCGCTTAGAGTATGTTCAAACATATGCATCGGGTAACCTATAGGACCGACTCCTGCTATTGGAAGTCCGTTCCATGCAAGTGAGCCTGCCCACATCATTGTTGCTCTTGCGTGCTTGTCCCTTGGATCGATCTGTATCCTGTCTGCGCTGCTTATAACTGCTTTCATTAAAGTCTCCATCAGCCCATCCTGTATTGGGGCCCAGTCATCTTTATGGGTTAGATAGCCTTCAAGCAGGTGTGACATAATATCGGCAGCAGCATATGCTGTAAGTTCCTGGTTAAGAGAAAAAGTCACTAATGGATCAAGTATTGAGACTTTAGGAAAAAAAGCAGGACTGAAAAACCCGGATTTATGCATGGTTTTCTCATCTGTTATCACTGCGCCTGAATTCATCTCAGAGCTGGTTGCAGGTATTGTAAGAACCGCTACCAGCGGCAGGGCTTCCTTTACTTCTGCAGCGCCACTGAAAAAATCCCAGGCATCACCATCATATTTTGCAGCAGCCGCAATGACCTTGCATTCATCAATTACGCTTCCGCCGCCAATTGCCAGTATTACGTCCACTTTTTCCTTTTTTGCTACTGCCGCACCTTTATTTACATGAGAGATAACCGGGTTTGATTTAATGCCATAAAATTCTACTATCTCTACGCCTGCTTCTTTTAAGGAGTCTGTAATTTTTTTGTAAATATCTATATTTTCCAGCAATGCTTTATCGTAAGATGCAAGCAGCGCTTTTTTACCGTAAAGGCTAACATTTTTACCAACAGTTTCCAGTGTATCATTGCCAAATATGACTTTTGTTGGAATATAAAATTCAAAATTCTGCATAATTTTCTCCAGTTTTTTGCCATCAGGCTTTATTAAAAAAATTATTTTAAAAAAGTTTAAAAAGGGGCAGGGAAAATATCCCCATCTTCCTGCAACAATATTATCCTGTGTCTATTCTATTATCCCGCGCCAACTTTTCTTAACCTTGCTTTCACATAGTTATCCATGAGTACTGCAAGTATCAGTAATACGCCTTTTATTACATACTGATAAAAAGAAGGCATGCCTGCCATGTTAAAGCCGATGCCAAGTATTGTAATAATTAAAGCGCCTATTACAGTGCCTATAATCGAACCTTCTCCGCCCCTGAAACTTGTGCCGCCCAGCAGGACCGCGATTATTACATCAAGTTCAAAGCCATATCCGATTAATTTTTGGCCCACCGTCAGTCTTGAAGCCATGATTGCGCCTGATAAGCCCGCCAGAGTACCGGTAAGTATATATAAGATACTTACTATACCGACGACATTTATACCAGAAAGTATCGCTGCAGAAGGATTGCCGCCTATTGCTATTGAATACTTCCACAGGAGGGATCTTCTTTCTATAAAATAGAATATGAGTACAAAAACCACTATCAGTATGAGTTGGAATGGGACAGGTCCTACAAATCCCCTGCCCAGGTAAGCAAAGCTTTCAGGAAGCCCCCTGATATTAGCCTGGTCGCCAGCTATTATAAAAGTAATACCCCTTATAATATACGCTGAAGCCAAAGTAGCAATTACCGGGGTTATCCTTAACCTGACTACAGCCAGGCTATTAATAAAACCACAAGCTGTGCCAGCCAGGACAGCAATAATGAGTGAAGGGAAAATGGATATATTTGCTTTGACTAGCATTGCAAATACCAGACTGGAAAGAGCAAGGGTGCTGCCCACTGAAAGGTCAATGTAGCCGGCAGCCATAAGAATAGTTACGGCCAGCCCGGTAAGTATTGGATAAATGGACATCCTGATGATATTAACCAGGTTATTGTAGCTGAAAAACCCCTCAGCGATAATCGAAAAAATTATTACAAAGACTAATAGTAATAAAAGAATAAAGATATTTTTAAAATATGCCTGCTGATAGAATTTAACTTTTTTTTCTTCACCACTCAAATATGTCCTCCAATTTTACTAGCTGAATTTTTCCACAATATATCTTTGAAGCACTATTGCGCCAATCAGCACCAGCCCTTTTATTACAAGCTGATAATATGATGCCACGCCTAAAAGGTTCAGGGAATTATTTAATACTCCCAATATCATTGCCCCAAGCACCATTCCAGATATTGAACCTTTACCGCCAGCAACACTTGTGCCGCCTATAACCGCAGCCACAATAACATCAAATTCAAATCCATCTCCAACCGAGCTGTCGCCGGTTCCAAGCTTTGAAGCAAGAATTACGCCTGACAAACCGGCAAGTGTGCCTACAAGTATATATAGTATGCTTACTGTACGACCGATATTTATTCCTGATAATCGGGCAGTTTCCCTGTTTGAGCCGATAAAAAACGCATATTGTCCAAGATTAGTTTTCGATTGGATAAAAATGAATATTATCACCACAGCAATGACTATCATTATGACAAGTGACATGGGACCAAAATAAGTGTTGCTGAGCTTCCTGAAATCTCCAGGAAGCCCGGAAGATATCATTGAACCATTTGCAAAAATAAGGGCAAGCCCACGGGTAATATACATGGTACCCAGGGTAACTATGATAGGGGATATTTTTAAGTTAACCACAAGCGTCCCATTTAAAGCACCCATTAAACTTCCAAAAATCACTGACAAAATGAGCGCAAAAAAAGTTGGTACGCCGGCTCTGGATAAAAATGCAAAAAGAACCCCTGCGAGCGCCAATACTCCCCCTACTGAAAGATCGAAATTGCCAGAAATCATCAGCAGGGTTATGCCGCTTCCAACAATGATTATCAAAGATATCTGTAGTAAGACATTATTAATATTTGTATAAGTTAAAAACCTTGGGATAAGTGCAGTTATAATAACTGATATCAGTACAAGAATCCCTAATGTTACAAGGTTTTGAAGGAGTGTCTCGTTTAATTTTCTTGTTTTAAGCTCGGTATTTACATTTTTTGAGCTCATTTAGGACTCCCCTACCAAAGCTGTATGCAATATCTTATAACTTATATCCTCGGTACCATTTTTAAAAACTGCCTTTAAAGAACCATTGAACATAGTAAATATCCGGTCACACAGAATGAGGATTTCCTGCAGTTCGGATGAAAAAATAATAACTGAGACCTTTTGCTTAGCCAGGTTCCGGATAAGATTATGTATTTCCTCCTTGGCTCCCACATCTACGCCCCTGGTTGGTTCATCCAGCAGCAGGATCCTGGATTCCGCATTCAAGCACTTTGCAATTACAACTTTTTGCTGATTTCCGCCGCTTAATAATGCTACCTTTTTTTCTTCGCTGGGAGTCACTATTTTGAGCTTTTTGATAAAATCCCTTGCAATCAATGCTTCTTTTCTCTTGGACCTTATGCCAAACCTGGACACTTTTTGCATATTCATAACTGGTATGTTGTCCCTGACTGTAAGCTCAGTAAACAATCCTTCAGTCCTTCGCTCCTCAGGTACCATAGCAATACCTGACTTGATTGCTTTTTCTGGAGTATTTATTTTTCTGGTCCTATCACCAATTATAATGGCTCCTTTTGAATCCCTTAAACCATAAATTGCCTTGGCTATTTCAGTCTTGCCCGCCCCTACAAGCCCATAAAAACCAATAATCTCACCTTCAAAAAGATCAAAACTTATATCTTTAAGTTTTGTATCGTTTAATTCTTTTACCTGTAATACTTTCTTATTATAATTTACCTCGTTTGGAATATAGGATTCAGTGACAATTTTTCCTATCATCATCTTTACAAGTTCCAAACTTGAACTTATTTCTGAAATAGCTTTTGTAGCTATTAATTTTCCATCTCTAAATACGGAAACATAGTCTCCTATCTCGAATATATCGCTTAAACGGTGCGATATATAGATTATCGTTACATTTTTTTCTTTTAAATTTTCTATGACTTTAAAAAGTTTTTTTGTTTCCTCTTCTGTTATTGCAGCTGTCGGTTCATCCATGATTATGACTTTAGCATCAGTTGCAATAGCTCTTGCAATCTCAAGTATCTGCCTTTGCGCAGTACTCAGGTTTGCTACAAGTTGTTTTATATCGATTCTTGGTTCGATAGCTTTAAGTATTTCTATAGCCTTTAAATCTTGTTCGCTCTTTTTCATAAAACTCAGTATGTGCTTTTCTTTGCCAAGGTTAAGGTTTTGTTCTACGGTCAATTGCTCAACAACATTCAGTTCCTGATAAAGTGTGCTCATGCCATTTTTCATGGCCTCACTGATACTTCGAGGATTATATTCCTGGCCGCTGTAAATAATGGAGCCTTCAGTTTTAGATAAAGCTCCTGTGATAATTTTTATGAAAGTAGATTTGCCGGCCCCGTTTTCACCGACTATACAATGAGTGACCCCTTTTTTTATATCCAGATTTATATTATCCAATGCAACAACACCTGGAAAATTTTTTGTTAGATTTCTTACCTCAAGAATGTTTTCACTCATTTGATTTCTCTATCACTGGATATTTTTAATAAGCCATATGGAAGTATTTTAGCTTCCATATGGCATTTTTACTAACTAAATAAAATATTCTATCGCTGATAATACCTTTATAGAATAAATTATTGATTCTTGGCTATTTCTGCGGCCAGGTCTGTTTCCGAAAAATACTGTTCCTGCAGCCATGCAGTAGCTTCTTCAACAGTCATGTTCCAGTAGTCTATTTGATTATTAAAGGTTTCAACGATGGTCTGTGAGTCACCGTCTATTTCACCATTCATGATTTTTGCCAGGGTATCAACTCTAACCTGAGCGTTTTCTTTGGGGGTAAGACCCTGTGTGATCTTAAATGAGCTGCTAGGATCAAAGACTTTAAGCAGTTCATCTTCGCTTGCGTCAGTACCGACAAGGATCTCAGTCTGCGGTTTGCCATCCACAGCTTTACCACGGCCAGCTGCTTCAAGGGCTGCGAGAGTACCTATAGAATAATTTGAGCTGGTACCATAAATAATGTTGACTTCAGGATGGCTCTGCAGAAGGTCCTGTGCAGCTGCCATTGCGGTCTCAGTTGTGCCCCCGCCATCGAGCCTTACAACTATTTCAGCTGTAGGATCGGTATCCATAACGCCCTTAATAAAAGGTTCGCTCCTGTGCTCTAATGGAGTAGGTACGTCTGCATATTCAATCATACCAACTTTAATTGGTTTATCAGGGTAGAATTCTTTCCACTTATTTACTGCAACAACGCCCATCTGATAAGAGGTTTCTTTTTCATTAATCTGTACATGAGGGCAAACAGGTTCTGACGGCATCAGGTAGAAAGTCAAGATTGCAATTCCTGCAGCCCTTGCTTCCTTGATTCCGGGAATGAGTGATTCTGCATCAATACTGTGTACTGATATTGCATCAACATTCATTGAAATTAACTGCTCGAGCGCATCCACTGTTACCTGTGCATCAATTTTTCCATCAAGAACAGTTGTTTCGCCACCATACTGGCTTTCTGCATATTCTACAAAATGCCGGACATCAGATTGATGATAGGAGTTTGCAAGTAAGATTGGGATTATTCCGAATCTAAGCGGTTCTGCAGCTTCTGTTTCTGCAGCTGTAGTTTCTGCAGCTTCTGTTTCTGCAGCTTCTGTTGCTGCTGCTGTAGTCTCTGCCTGTGTTTCCTCTGCTGGTGCTGCACAGCTTACGCTGAATACTGCAATTGAGGTAGCAAAAACAAGGACCAATAGCCATATTATTGTTTTTTTCATTTTTTTCCTCACTTTGATTGATGATTGATTAATAAATGTGGTCAAATATTAGGGCCTATAATACCACCCTCCTTTCTATCGGGCATATGTCAAGAAAGTGAAATATATTACATGTTTATAAATATATTTTAATAATGCATAAATAATAAAATATAAATTTATTTCTGTCAATAAAATATTTTTTATTTTTCCGAATGCTCTACTAAGAAAATCTTAAAGAAGGAGAGATATTTTATAAATTTTAATATTAAGTAATAAAAAATTTTCAAATTCAAGGAGGGAATATTAAAGTTAAATTACTTTATTATCTATCACAGAAAAAGCAGTTTCAGAATCAGTAATAAGTACATCACAAAAGCCTGTATTCAAATATCCTATAAGCGGATTGATTTTATCTTTTCCGCAAACAATAGCAACTTTGGTCTTGATTTTTTTTATCTGGTCACTATTTAGTTTGATAGACCTGTCATCTAATTCTGTTTTTATAAAATTACCATTTATATCAAAAAAATTAAACCCGACTTCACCCACAATTTTTTTATCCCAAAGACTTTTTAGAAATCCCTGGTCAAAGCCGTGGTGCGGATATAGCCTTGCTTTCTCAGACACCGTGCCCACGCCATGAAAATAATAATCTATTTTGGATGTGGAACCAAGGAACTCTTCGATGTTACTTTCTTTTTTTAGCAGTTCTTCAATAGGGTTTTCAAAAACCAGCGGCAGGTAAATCAAGTAAGCTGACCCGCCTACCCGCTCGCTTAACATTTGCACCATATTATTATTCTGGTATTCAGGGGGGATGAGATTTGCACCGCCAAGAGTTGAAAAAACTTTCACATTATGTTTCTTTTCGCTCTTAATATTGTTGACAAAATGATAAAGGGTTTTCCCCCAGACCAGAGCAATATTTAAGTCATCTTTTATGATTCTTCTAAAATACTCTGCGGCAAGAGACCCAACTTTCTGGAATAAAATATCTTCATCATAATCTTTAGTGTCAGAATTATAGTAAATGATTACTTCCTTTATTCCATATTTTTTTTCTACTTCACTTTCAAGCTCAATAAAACGTTTATCAAATTTCTTTATTTTAAATTCTATAATTTCGCGTTTTTTTGCTTCCTTGATTAACCGGCATACTTTAGCTGTTGAGAAATCAAATCTCCTGGCAATCTCATACTGGCTCACTTCCTGGATATAGAAAAGTTCAGCGATTCTTGCGACTAGTCTGTCATCGATCATTTTTTATTTCCTAAATAATAATTTAATGGAATTTATAAAAATTTCGATTTTAAAATAAGTTATCAGGGAATTGTAATATATTTCTGATAATGAATTATTTTACTTTTTTTTATTAGAAAATAAAAGGATTTTTTATATTTTAAATCCTATAACAGGTTCGGTGAAAAAAATGAAGCTTTAACAATCTTTCTTAATCTATAAAATTTCATATATCTTTTTCAGCAAATTGATAGAGGTTAATTAATTATGCTAGATTTGATAGAATTAACAGGTAAGGATAAGTTGTAATCTTTTAAATTTTTCAGACTTGATTTTTTATTATAATACAAATTAATATGGTAAATATCATGATAAAAAATTGTGATATCTATAAAGATTTTCATAAGAAATATTATAAGAGTAATAATATTTCTTATAAAAAGAAATTAAAAATTTTTGAAGGTCTTTGGGCTGAAGCTGTTTCTCTAAAGGTTTTCCCGGGAGAAGACCCTTTGGAAGGCATTGAATCAGATATTAAAATTGCCAGGATTTTAAATCTCGGCCGTAAAAAATAGCATGTTCGAAAAAGCTTTATCTAAAATCGGAAATTTTTTAAACAGGTTGTCTATCCCCTATATGATAATCGGGGGCCAGGCAGTTCTAATGCACGGCGAGCCCCGACTTACAAGGAGTACAGACATTACGTTGGGGATAGGTATTGAAGATTTAATGATCCATAAAATTTTTGTAGGAAGGCCCCGGGATATGGAAGATGTAAGAATTATTTTATTAAAAAAATCAAAAATTGACGCTGAATATATAATCAGATGGCTATCAGAATTTGATAAAGTATCGGATAAAAAAGTTTTCGTTACAATTTTTAAAAGTCTTTTAAACGAAACATAAAAAATCAATACTTTAATTTTTATGACTGAACCCAAATTAACATCCTTTAAAAAATGAACGAAGTATTTTTTAAAATATTTGAATCACTCCCGCAGCAGGGCCCGGGTGATGACAGTTCCACTGCAAGGGCATTCGCGTTGCTGCATGACCTGCCTGCCAACCCGAAAATCCTTG
>Ga0209254_10000706_pt1 | contig 28522 bp, 24 predicted proteins | sample FrelakmetDIP11DI_FD_187148 | JGI IMG/M metagenome (GOLD analysis project Ga0209254, IMG submission 187148) | Freshwater lake sediment microbial communities from the University of Notre Dame, USA, for methane emissions studies - DIP11 DI (SPAdes)... | ecosystem: Environmental > Aquatic >... | reverse complement strand
CTCGCGCGGCGCGAGTTCGGCGGCGTCGACCTCGACGGCGGTCCGTGGCTCAAGCTGCCGCAGGGCGTGGTGATCAAGGACGTGATCGCCGACGCCTTCCTGCAGCAGATCCTCCTGCGGCCGGCCGAGTACGACGTCATCGCCACGCTCAACCTGAACGGCGACTACATCTCCGATGCGCTCGCGGCGCAGGTCGGCGGCATCGGCATCGCGCCGGGCGCCAACCTCTCGGACACGGTGGCGAACTTCGAGGCCACCCATGGCACGGCGCCGAAGTACGCCGGCCAGGACAAGGTCAACCCCGGCTCGCTCATCCTCTCGGCCGAGATGATGCTGCGGCACATGGGCTGGACCGAGGCGGCCGACGTCGTCATCGCCTCGATGGAGAAGGCGATCCTCGACAAGCAGGTGACCTACGACTTCGCGCGGCTCATGCCCGGCGCGACCGAGCTGTCGTGCTCGAAGTTCGGCGAGGCGATGATCGCGCGGATGTAGGCAGTCGCACTCGCGACGCTTCGTCGCCGGCCTTTCTCTGCGCGTCGCGTACGCTGATCCTTGGGATCACGGCGCCCTCCCCCTCGCACCCCCTCGCAGGGGGAGGGTCGGGGTGGGGGTGCCGAGGCGGCGCCGCGACGTGCGGCCGCTGCACCGCCATCCCGGCCCTCCCCCCTCGATTTCCCGCAGCGGGGAGCGGCGTGGCGACAGCGGCCGTCAGCCGAATTCGCGATCTTCGTGATCGCGAGGGTCAGGCCCAGTTCGGCCGCGATCACGGGCAATAGCGCCGTCTGGTAGTTCGGCGGCACCGTGGTCTGCCCGAGAGGCGGCGGCGAGAAGGCCGCCATCGCGTTCACCAGATTCTGTACGTTGGCGGCGAGCAGCGTCTTGCCGTCGTCCGTGGTCTTGAACTGTTCGGTGCGGTACTTGGAACCGAGGTCCCAGTCCTTGACGATGATCTTGTCGCCCGTGCCGATGATGCTCGCTTCAAGATTGTTCCCGGAACGGAGGAACCAGGCCTGTTCAACCGGACGTCTCGGGTCTCCCAGTGTTCTTCGGCAAAGGCAGTGTCCGGACCGCCGGCCTTGGCCTCGTGACTGAATGCGTCATCTGGTGCAGCTGCCGATCGCCCCACCGCGCGCTCGGGGCCCAAATCGACGCGCACGCGGAGGAACTTCATTCTCGCCGTTCAGCCGCCGCACCCCCCATCCCAACCTTCCCCCTACGAGGGGGAAGGCGACGCGAAGGGCCACCTCAGGGGGAACATCCCAAGCTTTGGGATTGAAAAGCAGGAGGACGCGAAGAGCGCGCGGCCCTTGCTCTTCCCCCCTCTTAGGGCCTCTCAGGGGGAGGGTTGGGGTGGGGGTTCGGGGCTGCAGCGGGCCCACGCGGGCGGTGAGCCTCCGTGTCACTGCGCCTTCGGCGCCTTCTCGATCCCGCCGATCTTCGTTCCCGCCTTCACCCCGCGCTTCGCGAACCAGCCCTGGTTCATCTCCAGCGCGTAGCGCGCGGGCGCGACGGCGCAGTGCGCGTCGTCGGTCTGCGGCTGCATGTCCTCGATGTTGAGGATGACGCCGTTGCGGTCCATGAACGCGACCGACAGCGGCACGTAGGTGTTGCGCATCCACATGCACAGCGGCTCGTCGCGCGGGAAGACGAAGAGCATCCCCTCGTTCGCGCCGAGCAGCTTCCGGTACATGAGCCCCTGTGCGCGGGTCGCGTAGCTCGCCGCGACCTCGGCGTCGATGAGGTGGATCCCGGCGCTGATCTGCATGCGCGGCAGAGGCTGTGACTGGGCGGCGGCGAAGTGCGGTGAGACGGCGAGCACGAGGAAGCCGAGAGTGCGCCGGAGGTGCATGATCGGAAGGCGAGGGTTGTGGGGCGGCCCGCGTGGGCGTCAGAGGAACCGGTCGAGCAGGCGCCGGCTCGCCTTGTCGAGCGCCGCGATGTCGCGCACCAGGTACTGCACGCCGTAGCTGTCGGCGATCAGCAGCGAGGCGCGGCCGAGCCGTCGGATGTCCTCCTCGCCCTTGAGCACGAACGCCGTCTCCCCGCGGTCGGTTTCGACTTCCCAGGTGCTCGGCGTGGCGAAGCTCGAGACGGACACCAGCCGGCGGATCTCCGGCGTGAACTCGCGGGCCGCGAGGTCCTCCTCGACGAGCCTGCGCATGGCGCGCGGCAGTTCGTCGAGGCTTTCCAGCCAGGCGGCCTCGTGGCCGTCGGTGCTGACCAGGGAGACGCCGGCGTCCGGCGCGGAGATGGGGAATGCACGCACGGGCGTCACGCCCTCGTGGATGACGCCGGCAGCGTCGACGAGCACGAGCCGGCCGAACGCGTTGCGCGAGACCTGCAGCGCCGCCATCAGCTACCCGCCATGGCGACGGCCGCCTGTGCGTCTTCCGCCTCGTCGCTCTCCCAGTCGCTGTCGCGCGCAGAATCGGACTGCTGCGCCTGCGCCTCGTGCAGGTGGTAGTAGGCACCCCGCTTCGCCATGAGCTCGTCGTGGCTGCCGATCTCGACGACCTGGCCGCGATCCATCACCACCAGGCGGTCCGCCTCGCGCAGTGTCGACAGGCGGTGGGCGATGGCGATCGTCGTCCGGCCCCGCACCAGGTTGTCGAGCGCCTTCTGGATCTCCTGCTCGGTCTGGGTGTCGACGGCCGAGGTCGCCTCGTCGAGGATGAGGATGCGCGGGTCGATGAGCAGCGCGCGCGCGATGGAGATGCGCTGGCGCTCGCCGCCGGAAAGCCCCTGGCCGCGCTCGCCGACGAGCGAGTCGTAGCCGCGGGGCAGCCGCAGGATGAACTCGTGCGCATGCGCCGCACGCGCGGCGGCGATGATCTCCTCGCGCGACGCGTCGGGCTTGCCGTAGGCGATGTTCTCCGCCACCGTGCCGAAGAAGAGGAACGGCTCCTGCAGCACCAGCCCGATGTGCCGGCGGTACTCGGCGAGCGGCAGCGAACGGATGTCGACGCCGTCGATGCGGATCGTGCCGTCGGTCACGTCGTAGAAGCGGCAGATCAGGTTCACGAGCGTGCTCTTGCCCGACCCGCTGTGGCCGACGAGGCCGATCATCTCCCCGGGCCGGATGGTGAGGTCGACGCCGCGCAACACCGCGCGGTTGCCGTAGCGGAAGTGCACGTCTCGCAGGTCGATCTCGCCCTGAACCGTCTCCAGGCGCACGGGGTTCACGGGCTCGGGCACGCTCGAACGGTGGTCGAGGATGTCGAAGATCCGCTTCGCCCCGGCCGCCGCCTTCTGCGTCGCCGAGACGATGCGGCTCATCGAGTCGAGCCGCGTGTAGAAGCGGCTGATGTAGGCGAGGAACGCGGTGAGCACGCCCACCGTGATCTGTCCCTTGGACACCTGCCAGATGCCGAATGCCCACACGAACAGGAGCCCGACCTCGGTGAGCAGCGAGACCGTCGGCCCGAACAGCGCCCAGACGCGGTTCAGGCGGTCGTTGACGGCGAGGTTGTTGCGGTTCGCCACGCGGAAGCGCTCGGCCTCGCGGTCCTCCTGCGCGAACGCCTTCACCACGCGGATCCCGGGGATGGTGTCGGCGAGCACGCTCGTCACCACCGACCACACGCGGTCGATCTTCTCGAAGCCGGTGCGCAGGCGCTCGCGCACGAGATGGATCATCCAGGCGATGAACGGCAGCGGCAGCAGCGTGACGAGCGCGAGCTTGGGGTTGATGGAGAACAGGATCGCCGACGTCATCACGATCATGACGACGTCGGTGAAGAAGTCGAGCAGGTTGACCGACAGGAACAGGCAGATGCGGTCGGTCTCGGAGCTGATCCGCGCCATGAGGTCGCCGGTGCGCTTGCCGCCGAAATACTCGAGCGACTGGCCGAGGAGATGCTGGTAGGTGGCGGTGCGCAGATCGGCGCCGAGGCGCTCGCTCACGAGCGCGAGGATGTAGGTGCGCGCCCAGTTGAGCCCCCAGGCGAGCAGCGAAGCCCCGAGCAGGCCGCCGAGGTACATGGCGACGACGTGGAAATCGACCGGCTTGCCCTTCTGGAACGGGATCAGCACGTCGTCCATCAGCGGCATCGTCAGGTACGGCGGCACGAGCGTCGCCGCGGTCCCGCCGAGCGTGAGCACGAACCCCGCGAGGAGCTGCCAGCGATAGGGCCGCGCGAAGCGCCACAGCCTGAGCAGCGTCCAGGTCGAGGGCGGCGTATGCAGCTCGCGGGCACAGCTCCGACAATCGTCGTCGCCCGGCTCGAGCATGGCGCCGCAGCTCGGGCAGACGCGCTCGGCCTCCGGCTCCATCGACACGGCGCGCGGCGCGAGGTAGCAGCCGAGCTGCGCCTCGAACTGGTCGACGAGCCGCGCCGCCTGCGCGTGCCGCGCCATGGTGTAGCGCCAGATCCCGAGACGGCCGCGCTCGTCGTCGAGCTCGAGGGTCCCGACGCCGGCGTGGTCGCCGTGCCGCAGCGAAAGCCCCTTGCGGTAGCGCCACTCGCTCCAAACTGTGGCGCCCGGCGCCTGCGCGAGCACCCGCCGGTCCGTCACCACGAGGAGCCCGCGGGCGAAGCGCAGTTCGTCGTCGAGATCGTAGTCGAGCCATGCGAGCACCGCCTCCCCGTCGGCGAGCTCCGGCGACAGGCGCGACTTCCACGGCTCGGGCAAAGCAAGCGGCGCAGCGGTGGCGACCCGGGGAGGAGTCATGGGGAGGTCGAAGCGAGCCTCACGAGGGCCTGCGTCGCGACCCACAGAGACAGGGCCCCTCGCGCCGGCGAGGCATTGACGTGCGGAATCCGGCCACGAGCGCTGTCACGGCGGCGCGCCTGCTCCTCCCGGGAGGTCCGCCGACGCACGAGCCCGGCGAGCCTTGTTCTTTCGCGTACGCTTTTCCAGGCGGTCAACGCAGCAGGGCCCGCCCGCGTTGACGGCCGGGGAGTATAGCGCGGCGCTCACATAGCCCTTCGGCAGATGCTGTCGTCCCGGCACGAATTCCGAGCCCGCGCCCCATTCGAGCGACAGGTTGCCTTGCCCCAGATCCGCTTTTCCGGCTTCATGCCATCCCGCAGCCGGCACGGGCTCGGCTGCCATTTCTGACCCCCCGATCGGCCATGAGCGAGCGAGACATCAACTTCCTGCGCGTCACCCACCTGCGCGGCCCCAACGTCTGGACCTACCGCCCGGTGCTCGAGGCATGGATCGACATCGGAGCGCTCGAGGACTGCCCCTCGAACACGATTCCGGGCTTCTACGAGCGACTCTCGTCGTGGCTGCCCTCCCTCGTCGAGCACCGCTGCAGCTACGGCGAGCGCGGCGGGTTCCTGCGCCGCTTGCGGGAGGGGACCTGGCCCGCACACATCCTCGAGCACGTCACGCTCGAATTGCAGAACCTGGCCGGCATGCCCGGAGGATTCGGCAAGGCGCGCGAGACTTCCCGGCGCGGGATATACAAGGTGGTGGTGCGCGCCTGGGAGGAGAAGGTCACGCGCCGGGCGCTTTCCGACGCGCGCGACATGGTCATGGCGGCAATCGAGGAACGCCCGTTCGATGTGGCGGAGCGGGTGGAGGCCTTGCGCGACAAAGTCGACTCGCTCTGCCTCGGCCCGAGCACCGCTGCGATCGTCGAAGCGGCCGACGATCGCGGGATCCCCGCCATTCGCCTTTCGGAGCGGAACTTGGTGCAGCTCGGCTATGGCGCACGGCAGCATCGCATCTGGACGGCGGAAACGGACCGCACCAGCGCGATCGCCGAGGGCGTGTCGCGCGACAAGGACCTCACCAAGACGATGTTGCGCGCCTGCGGCGTCCCGGTGCCCGAGGGCCGCATCGTCAGCAGTGCCGCGGACGCCTGGGCGACGGCGCAGGGCATCGGCGGGCCGGTGGTGGTGAAGCCCACCGACGGCAACCACGGCCGCGCGGTGTTCACCGACCTCACCAAGCAGACGGAGGTGGAGACCGCGTACGGCGTCGCGATCGAGGAAGGCAGCGGTGTCATCGTGGAACGGTTCGTGCCGGGAACCGAGCATCGCGTGCTCGTCGTCCACGGCCGCGTCGTCGCCGCGGCGAAGGGCGAGACCTCCTACGTCGTCGGCGACGGTCGGTCCAGCGTGCGCCAGCTCATTGACAGCCAGCTGAACAGCGACCCGCGTCGGGGCGTGAACGAGGATACGCCGCTGCGCCGCGTCGGCATCGATTCGACCTTGCGTCTGGAGCTCGAGCGCCAGGGGCTGCACGCCGACGCGGTGGTGCCCGAGGGCAAGCAGGTGCTCATCTCGCGCAACGGCAACGTCGCCTTCGACGTGACTGACGGCGTCCACCCCGAGGTCGCGGATGCCTGCTGTCTTGCGACGCGCATCGTCGGGCTCGACATCGCCGGCATCGACCTGGTGTGCGAGGACATCTCGCAGCCGCTCGAAGCGCAGGGCGGCGCGATCGTCGAAGTGAACGCCGGCCCGTCGCTCATCGACCACATCAAGCCCGCCGACGGCCCGCCGCGGCCGGTCGGCCGCGCCATCATCGACGGCCTCTTCCCGGGCGACGACAACGGCCGCATCCCGGTGATCGGCGTCACCGGCGGCAGCGGGACGACGCAGGTGGCGCGGCTCGTCGCCTGGATGCTGCATCTGGGCGGACGGCGGGTGGCGCTCGCCTGCCGCGACGGCCTCTACCTGGAGCGCCGCGCCATCGAGCAGGGCGACTGCGCGCACTGGGCACCGGGGCGGCGCATCCTCGTCAACCGCAACATCGACGCCGCGGTCATCGAGAACGGTGCCCGGACCATCCTTGCCGAGGGCCTCGCCTACGACCGCTGCCAGGTAGGCGTGGTGACGAGCGTGACCGGCGAGGAAGCGCTCGGCGAGTTCTACATCGAGGCGCCGGACCAGCTCTTCACGGTGCTCCGCACGCAGATCGACGTCGTGCTCCCGACGGGCGTCGGCGTGCTCAACGCCGACGACGCGCGTGTCGTCGAGATGGCGCGGCTGTGCGACGGCGAGATCATCTACTACGGGCGCGAGGCCCAGTCGGCGGCGATCGTTTCCCACCGTGCCGCCGGAGGTCGTGCCGTGTTCGTGCGTCGCGACGAGCTCGTGCTCGCCGAAGGCGAGCGCGAGACGGTGGTGGCTGACCTCGCGCGCATCCCGCGCGCGACGAACGGGCATCCGGTCGCGCCGCGGGAGTGCGCGGCGGCGGCGGCGGCCACGGCGGTCGCGCTCGGACTGGGCATGGACGTGATCGCAACGGGCATCGAAACCTACGACGGCAACGGTGGCGACCTGCGCAGTGCCCGCGAACGGCTCGAGCACCTCACGACGAGCTGATCGCCTGCGGCAGCGGCCCCGACGGACAGGGAAGGACGAGAGAACGAGCCATGGAAGTGTCGCGTATCCGCGCGCTGCGCGGCCCCAACGTGTGGAGCCGGCATACCGCGATCGAGGCAGTGGTGACGTGCACCCCCGGCGAACGATCGATCGCGGCGATCCCCGGGTTCGAGGCGCGGCTGCGGGACCGGTTTCCGGAGATCGGTTTCTTCGAGCCGGCGATGGCGGCGGCCGAGCGACCGCTCGCGCACGCGCTGGAGTGGGTGACGCTCAGCCTGCAGGCGCAGGCGGGCTGCCCGGTCACCTTCAGCCGCACGACGGAGACCGGCGACGACGGCGTCTACTACGTGGTGGTGGAGTACACCGAGGAAGCCGTCGGCCGGCTTGCGCTGGAGCTGGCGCAGTCGCTCTGCCAGCGAGCGCTCGACCACCAGCCCTTCGACCTCGGCGGCGCGCTCGCACGACTGCGCGAGCTCGACGAGGAACTTCGCCTCGGCCCCAGCACCTCCGCCATCGTCGAGGCCGCAGCCGCGCGCGGCATCCCCTACCGGCGCCTCACCCCGGGCAGCCTCGTGCAGTTCGGCTGGGGCCGCCGGCAGCGCCGCATCCAGGCGGCGGAGACGGACCGCTCGAGCGCGATCGCCGAATCGATCGCACAGGACAAGGAGCTCACGAAGAAGCTCCTCGACGCCGCCGGCGTGCCGGTGCCGAAGGGCCGTCCGGTGAAGGATGCCGAGGACGCGTGGGCGGCAGCGTGCGAGCTCGGGGTGCCGGTGGTCGTGAAGCCGCGGGACGGCAACCAGGGCAAGGGCGTCGCGGTGAACGTGCGCACCCGCGAGGAAGTCCTGGCAGCCTACGCGGCCGCCGAGCAGGCGCGCGACCACGTGATGGTCGAGCGCTACCTGAGCGGCAACGACTTCCGCCTGCTGGTGGTGGGTCGGCGCCTGGTCGCGGCGGCACGCCGCGATCCGCCGCAGGTGATCGGCGACGGCGTGCACACGGTGCAGGAGCTCGTCGACCTCGTGAACCGCGACCCGCGGCGCGGCGAAGGCCATGCGACCTCGCTCACGCGCATCCGGTTCGACGACATCGCGCTCGCGCGGCTCGCGAGCCAGGGCTACTCGGCCGACTCGGTGCCGCCGCGCGGCCAGCGCGTCATCCTGCGCGACAACGCCAACCTCAGCACCGGCGGCACTGCGACGGACGTCACCGACGACGTGCATCCCGAAGTCGCGGCACGCGCGGTGACCGCGGCGCAGATGATCGGCCTCAACGTGTGCGGCATCGACGTCGTGTGCGAGAACGTCCTCGCCCCGCTCGAGGAGCAGGGTGGGGGCATCGTCGAGGTCAACGCCGCGCCGGGATTGCGGATGCACCTCAGCCCTTCCTACGGCAAGGGACGGCCCGTCGGCGAGTCGATCGTCAACGAGATGTTCGCGCCGCGCGACGACGGGCGCATCCCGGTGATCGCGGTGACGGGCACGAACGGCAAGACGACCACCGTGCGGCTCCTCGCACACCTCATGGCGACGAGCGGCAAGCGGGTGGGCATGACGAACTCCGACGGCGTCTACGTCGGCGACCGGCGCATCGACACCGGCGACTGCAGCGGGCCGCGAAGCGCCCGCAACGTGCTCTTCCACCCCGACGTCGACGCGGCGGTCCTGGAGACGGCGCGGGGCGGCATCCTCCGCGAGGGGCTCGGCTTCGACCGCTGCTCGGTGGCGGTGGTGACCAACATCGGCGCCGGCGACCATCTCGGGCTCAACTACATCCACACCGCGGAAGGGATCGCGCGGGTGAAGCGCGTCGTGGTGCAGAACGTTGCGCCGGACGGCTACGCGGTGCTGAACGCCGCCGATCCGCACGTGGCGGCGATGGCGCTCCTCTGCCCCGGCAAGATCGTGTTCTTCGCGTCCGACCGCCATCACCCGGTGATGGCGACGCACCGCGGGAAAGGTCAGCGCATCGTCCATCTCGAGGGCCAGGTGCTGGTGGCCGCGGAGGGCGCTACGCAGGAGCGCATCGCGCTCGCGGACGTGCCGCTGACACGCGGCGGCACGCTCGGCTTCCAGGTCCAGAACGTGATGGCCGCGGTCGGCGCCGCCTGGGCTGCCGGGCTCGACTGGGCGACGATCCGCAGCGGGCTCGCCGCCTTCGACGCGCGCCCGGACACTGCGCCGGGACGGTTCAACACCTTCAACGTGCGCGGCGCCACGGTGATCGCCGACTACGCCCACAACCCGGACGCGATGCGCGCCCTGGTCGCAGCCCTCGATGCTTTCCCCGCGAAGCGCCGGGTGCTGGTCATCAGCGGCGCCGGCGACCGGCGCGACGAAGACTTGCGGGAGCAGACGCGCATCCTCGGCGCGGCCTTCGACGAAGTGGTGCTCTACGAGGATGCGTGCCAGCGCGGCCGGCGCGACGGCGAGGTCGTGGCGCTGCTGCGCGAGGGGCTCGCGAACGCGAAGCGCGCCCGGACCATCAAGGAAGTGCGCGGCGAATTCGTCGCCATGGACACCGCCTTCGCGCCCCTCGAAGAAGGCGAGCTCTGCCTGGTGCTGGTGGACCAGGTCGAAGCCGCCCTCGCGCATATCGCGAAGCGCGCTGCAGCGGGCTGAAGGTTCCGGCGCCGACTTCCCGGGAGTCGGATCACCGGCCGCGGCGCGCGAGCCGCCGGTGGCGCGTGGCCGTCCTGCCGAGGCGCGTGCGCCGCCGCTGCCGCTTCATGCGCCGTTGCGTGTTGCTGCCTCGCGCCACTCGCCCGGCGCCAGGCCCTCGATGCCGTACGGCCCGACGCGCACCCGCACGAGCCGCAGCGTCGGGAATCCCACGGCCGCAGTCATGCGTCGCGCCTGACGGTTCCGGCCTTCGGTGAGCACGATCTCGAGCCAATCCGTGGGCACGGTGAGCCGCTGGCGCACGGGCGGGTCCCGGGGCCATAGCGACGGCGGGGGTTCGAGCCGTCTTGCCTCGCACCGTCGCGTGGGACCGTCGGCGAGCGCCACGCCGTGCCGCATGTGCGCGAGGGCGGCCTGGGTCACCCGGCCCTCGACCTGCACCCAGTAGGTCTTGGCCCACTTGCGTCGCGGGTCGGTGATGAGGTGCTGCAGACGCCCGTCGTCGGTCAGCAACACCAAACCTTCGCTGTCGACGTCCAGCCGACCGGCCGGGTAGACCCCGGCGACGGGTACGAAATGGCGCAGGCAGGCGCGCTCGCCGCTGAACTGGCAGAGCACGCCGTAGGGCTTGTTGAAAAGGATCAGCCGCCCGCCGCCCGGCACGGGAAACGGCTTGGCGAGAGTCAGGGACGGCGGGGCCAATGGCCCTCGCCAGCGACTGATGAAGCGCAACATGGGAAGGTCATCCGCCGCGCGTGCTGCAGGCGGCGAAAAGAAAAGAGCCCGACGGCGGGGAGCGCGTCGAGCTCGTCTGGAAAACCCTTGGGATTGCGGCTTACTCGCGACCGCAACCTTGCGCTCGCGCCAACCTTCGCGGCTTGGCCGGCGGGGGGCGCTCGAGCGTCGCGATGCCGTCAGGCCGACTGGATGTTGGAGGCTTGCTTGCCTTTCGGACCCTGCACGATCTCGAACTGCACCTTCTGGCCTTCCTTCAGCGTCTTGAAGCCGGCCATCTGGATCGAGCTGTAGTGCGCGAACAGATCTTCACCACCGTCGTCCGGGGTGATGAACCCGTAGCCTTTGGCATCGTTGAACCACTTCACCGTTCCGGTTGGCATAGTCCCTTCCCTGAACTTGTTTCTACTCGGGGTTACCCCCACTTTCTATGCCTGGCATCCACTCGATCGTGGGTTTCCTGAACCGGACTCCCCCGCTAGCCGCTTGAACGTCAAACACGGCTGCCTTTTACGCGCATTTCGGCCCGTGCGTCAAGAGCGTCAACTCTCGGGCGGAAAAGGGCGTTTTCGTCGCGGGCGGTGCCGTTGCGGGGGATGCAAACTCTGCTAGCATTGTTCTCGACGTCGGCACTGTGTCGAGTGCCGCACCGGAGTGGTGAGCGGACGACTTGTGGTGACCTCAAGCCGAAGCGGATCGATACGATCGGTGTACGGACGGCATGGCTAGCCCGCTTCGCGACGGAACCGTCCTCGTTCCCAAGAAGAGCAAGCTCAAGCCGCCGCCGCTCTTCAAGGTGATCCTCCTCAACGACGACTACACGCCTATGGAATTCGTGGTCGTCGTGCTTCAGACCTTCTTCGCGATGAGCCGCGAGAAGGCGACGCAGGTGATGCTCAAGGTGCATCGCGAAGGCATGGGCGTCTGCGGGGTCTACCCCAAGGACATCGCGACGACGAAGGTCGAGCAGGTTGTATCGTACGCACGCAAGCACCAGCATCCGCTGCAGTGCGTGATGGAGGAGACGTAGGTGATCGCACAGGAACTTGAAGTCACGCTGCACATGGCCTTCGTCGAGGCGAGGCAGAAGCGGCACGAGTTCATCACGGTCGAGCACCTGCTCCTCGCGCTGCTCGACAACCCCACCGCAGCCGAGGTTCTTCGCTCCTGCGCGGCGAACATCGAGGAGCTGCGCAAGCAGCTCACCGAGTTCATCAACGCCCACACCCCCACGGTCGGCGGCACCGAGGAGATCGACACGCAGCCGACGCTCGGCTTCCAGCGCGTCATCCAGCGCGCCATCCTGCACGTGCAGTCCTCGGGCAAGAAGGAAGTAACCGGCGCGAACGTGCTCGTCGCCATCTTCGGCGAGAAGGATTCGCACGCGGTGTACTTCCTGCACCAGCAGGGCGTGACGCGGCTCGACGTCGTCAACTACCTCTCGCACGGCATCACCAAGAGCCCGCAGCAGGGCAAGCCCGAGAAGGCGAGCGGGTCGGAGTCGAGCGAGAGCGAGCCGGAGGAAGGCCAGTCCGGCGGCGGGGCGCTCGAGACCTACACCGTCAACCTCAACGCGCAGGCGCTCGCCGGCAAGATCGACCCGCTCATCGGCCGCGAGCGCGAGCTCGAGCGCGTCATCCAGACGCTCTGCCGGCGCCGCAAGAACAACCCGCTGCTCGTCGGCGAGGCCGGCGTGGGCAAGACGGCGATCGCCGAGGGCCTCGCGCGTCGCATCGTCGAGAACACGGTGCCCGAGATCCTTGCGCGCTGCCAGGTTTATGCCCTCGACATGGGCGCCCTCCTCGCCGGGACCAAGTACCGCGGCGATTTCGAGCAGCGCCTGAAGGCGGTGCTGAAGCAGCTCGTCGACAATCCGAACGCGATTCTCTTCATCGACGAGATCCACACGCTCATCGGCGCCGGCGCAGCGTCGGGCGGCACGCTCGACGCGTCGAACCTGCTCAAGCCGGCGCTCGCCTCCGGCCAGATGAAGTGCATCGGCGCGACGACCTACAACGAGTACCGCGGCATTTTCGAGAAGGACCACGCGCTGTCGCGGCGCTTCCAGAAGATCGACGTCAACGAGCCCTCGATCGAGGAGACCGTCGAGATCCTCAAGGGCCTCAAGAGCCGCTTCGAGGCCCACCACGGCGTCAAGTACAACGCCAACGCGCTCACGACCGCGGCCGAGCTCTCGGCGCGCTACATCACCGATCGCCATCTGCCGGACAAGGCCATCGACGTGATCGACGAGGCCGGCGCGGCGCAGAAGATCCTGCCGAAGTCGAAGCAGAAGCGCGTCATCGGCAAGCCCGAGATCGAGGAGATCATCGCCAAGATCGCGCGCATCCCGCCGAAGTCGGTGTCCACGGACGACCGCACCGCGCTCAAGAATCTCGACCGTGACCTGAAGGCGGTGGTGTTCGGGCAGGACAAGGCGATCGACGCGCTCGTGTCGGCGATCCGCACCGCGCGGTCCGGCCTCGGCAACCCGCAGAAGCCGATCGGCAACTTCCTGTTCAGCGGCCCGACCGGCGTCGGCAAGACGGAGCTCGCGCGGCAGCTCGCCTACTCGCTCGGCATCGAGCTCGTGCGCTTCGACATGTCGGAGTACATGGAGCGCCACGCGGTGAGCCGGCTGATCGGCGCGCCGCCCGGCTACGTCGGCTTCGACCAGGGCGGTCAGCTCACCGAGGCGATCACGAAGAAGCCCTACTGCGTCCTGCTCCTCGACGAGATCGAGAAGGCGCACCCGGACATCTTCAACGTGCTGCTGCAGGTGATGGACCACGGCACGCTCACCGACAACAACGGGCGCAAGGCCGACTTCCGCAACGTGATCATCATCATGACCACGAACGCGGGCGCGGAGGCGCTGACCAAGACCTCGATCGGCTTCAACCCGCCCGGCGTGTCGGGCGACGAGATGGCTGACATCAAGCGGATGTTCTCGCCGGAGTTCCGCAACCGCCTCGACGCGACGATCTCCTTCACCGCGCTCGACCACGAGATCATCCTGCGCGTGGTGGACAAGTTCCTCATGCAGCTCGAGGAGCAGCTCCACGAGAAGAAGGTCGAGGCGGTCTTCACCGAGAACCTGCGCAACTGGCTCGCGAAGAAGGGCTTCGATCCGCTGATGGGGGCGCGGCCGATGTCGCGGCTGATCCAGGACACCATCCGCCGGGCGCTTGCCGACGAGCTGCTGTTCGGGCGCCTCGTGAACGGCGGCAAGGTGACCATCGACATCGACGACGACGGCAAGGTCAACCTCACGTTCAGCGAGGAGATGCCTGCGCCGCCCGTGGAGCAGGCCGAGACCTGATGCTCTCCCGACGACCGAGGCACGAAGGGCCGCCTGAAGCGGCCCTTCGCTTCTTCGGCCCTCGTGAATCCGTCGCGCGGCGGCTGACGTAGGGGAGAGGCGCCGGGCGTCGCCACGTTCCCGCGCCCAACTGCCGCCGCGCTATCTGCTCATGACTCGCGTTTCGTTGACCGTCGCCTTGCAGAGCGAGGACACTCGCGCCGCCATTCGCGCCGTTGCAGTCTCATGAAGCGCGAAGCCACCACGAGGAAGACCGACATGCGCTCGACCACTCTCGCGGGCCTCGCGCTCGCAACACTCGCGCCGCTTGCTGCGGCACAAGCGACCTTTCCCCCGGCCGACACCGCGCGCGACCTTGCGGCGTCCTGCGCGATCTGCCATGGCACCAGCGGCGTGAGCGCCGGCGGCGGCATGCCGCAGCTCGCCGGCCAATCGAAGGAGACGCTCGCACGCCATCTGAAGGACTTCAAGGAAGGCAAGCGTCCGGCGACGATCATGCACCAGATCGCCAAGGGCTTCAGCGACGAGCAGCTCGAGGTGCTCGCCGGCTACTTTGCCGCGCAGAAGGCACCGCGCTGAGGACGACGCCATGAATAACACCGCTCTGTCCCGCCGCGACTTCGTCAAGCTCGTCGGCGCCGGCGCCGCGCTCTCGATCGCCGGCTGCGCCACCACTGCGCGCGAGGGCTCCGCCGGCCGCGTGGTCGTGATCGGCGGCGGCTACGGCGGCGCGACCGCCGCGAAATACATCCGCCAGTGGAGCGACGGCCGGGTCGAGGTCGTGCTCATCGAGCCGAACACACAGTTCGTATCCTGCCCGCTCTCCAACCTCGTGTTGGGCGGCACCAAGCGGATCGAAGACCTGACGCTGCCCTACTCGAACCTGCCGAAGTACGGGGTGAAGGTGGTGCGCGACGAGGTCACGGTCGTCGACGCCGAGACGAAGCGCGTTCGGTTGCAGAGCGGCGAGGAGATCCCATACGACAGACTCGTCGTTTCGCCGGGCATCGACTTCATCTTCAGCGACCTGCCGGGCCTGAACAACGCCGAGGCGCAGAAGCTCGTGCTGCACGCGTGGAAGGCAGGGCCCGACACGGTGGCGCTGCGCCGGCAGCTCGAGGCGATGCCGGACGGCGGCACGTACATCCTCTCGATCCCTAAGGCGCCCTATCGCTGCCCGCCCGGTCCCTACGAGCGCGCCTGCCAGGTGGCGAGCTACTTCAAGGGCGCGAAGCCGAAGTCGAAGGTCCTGGTGCTCGACGCGAACGAAGATCTCGTCTCGAAGAAGGGCCTGTTCACCGCATCGTGGAACGACCTCTACAAGGGGATCATCGAATACCGGCCGAGCCAGGAGGCGAAGGACGTCGACGTCAAGGGCATGACGGTCAAGACCGAGTTCGACTCCTTCAAGGGCGACGTGCTGAACGTCCTGCCGCCGCAGCGCGCCGGCGTCATCGCGCAACAGGCGAAGCTGGTGACTGCCAACAACCGCTGGTGCGGGGTCGACTGGCGGACGATGGAGTCGATCGCGGTGCCCGGCATCCACGTGCTCGGCGACTCGACCCTCGCGGCACCGGCGATGCCCAAGTCCGGGAGCATGGCGAACAACCACGCGAAGATCTGCGCCTCCGCGGTCGTCGCGCTCCTGACCGGACAGCCGACCAATCCGCAGCCGATCATCAACAACACCTGCTACAGCTACGTGAGCGGCACCGAGGCGATGCACGTCACCTCGATCCACCGCTACGATCCGGCGCAGAAGACGCTCGTCACCGTGCCCGGCTCGGGCGGCGTATCCTCGCAGCGGAGCGAGCTCGAGAAGCAGTACGCCGACAACTGGGCGCAGAGCATCTGGGCCGATACGCTCGGGTGAGCGCGGCAAGCGCACGACAGGAAATGCGCGCGGTTGATGCGCGCGCCCCTCGGCAGGTCTGGCAGTAGGGAATGCGCAGGTCACCCGGCCTCAGCCCGGTATGCGCTGCGGCACGGCGTCACAGAGCGAGGCCGGGCGCACCTTCGCGACGGTCATGGACGTCGGTCACTCCGGTCGCCTGCCCCGACCGCGCGCTCCTGTCGGCCTCCCGCCCCGGTCAGAGCGGCCGCACCTCGAACCGTTCCGGCCGCGCCACGAGCTCGGCGAACGCGTCCGCGAGCCGCCCGCCCTCGGCCATGGCGCGTCGCCAGTCGCGGATGCGCGCCTCGTGGTCGAGGCCGTAGCGCTTGAAGTCCTTCCGGTCCGGCAGCTTCGCGTTGGGAAGCCCGGCGACGAACGACGTAGACGGTGCGACGAGGATGACGTTCTCCAGCCAGTCGCCCCTGGCGCGCCGCCAGCGCAGCGCCTTGTCGAGCCATCCCGGGACGATGTGCTCGCCGAAGTGCGGGTAGAGCACGACCCCGGGCAGTCGCGAATACGGAAGGTGCAGGTGATAGTCGACCAGTCCGCCGTCCCAGAACATCCCGGACGGCGCGCCGTGAATCTCCGCTACTGCGGCGAGCACCAGCGGGATCGTTCCCGACGCGAGCAGCGCCGCCGGCAGGTTCGCGGGCGACAGCGCGGCGAAGTGCGTCGCGAAGGCGTCGAACCGCGTCCGCAGCCACGCCGCGTCGTCGCGCGCGTCGTGCAGCACCACGCGTTCGAGGAATCCGGCGAGGCGTGATCGCCCTGCCGCATTCGCTGCCGAGGCGAGCGCGAAGCCGACCGCCTGGGCACGCCGCGAAGCCGCCCGTTCGAGCCGACCGCGGCCGCGCACCGCGAGGACGACGAGCCGGTGATGCGGATGGGCAAGGATGGCCTCGCCTTCCGCGCCGAGCATCTCGGCGAGCATCGCGCGACAGACTTGCGTGACGTGCTCGGGCGTGGGACGGCGCGGATACCGCTGCCCCGAGTAGAGGTCGCCGAGCCGCTGCAGTCCGGCGACGGGATCGGGCAGCATCGCGGCTGCCAGGCGCCACGCGCCTATAGAGGCCCCGATGAGCACTCGCTCGCGCGGCGCCTGCGGCAACCACTCCCCGAACAGGAAGCGATCGAGCGCCAGCAGCGCCAGCCCCTTCGGCCCGCCCGCCGCCGCCGGGATCGCCGCCACGTCCGCAGGCGAGAGGCCGTGCTCGCGGATGTGCGCGAGCGCCCGCGGGCCGGCCCGCACCACGAGCGCACCCGTCCCCGCCACCGTGCCGCGGCTGCGACTCGCGGTCACGGCACGAACCGGATCGTGAGCAGGAACGATCGTCCTGCGTTGCCGGTACCGAGCGCGCCGAGCCTGCGCACGGCGCGCAGCGCCGCGTCGTCGAGGATGCGATGGCCCGAGCTCGTCGCGACGCTCGCGCCGACGATGCGGCCGCCGGCCCCGATCTCGACGATCAGCACCACTTCGCCCGACAGCCCGCGCCTGATCGCTTCCTCGGGGTAGAGCTGGTCGTCCTGCGCGAGACGCTCGTAGACCGCCTGCAGGTCTTTCTGCGGCATCGGCTCGGGTGCCGGTCGCGGCTCGGCAGGCGGCGGCACGGGCGAGAGCGGCGGGGGCACCTCCCGGCTCGATGACCGGGGCCGCTCGGGCTCGCGTGCCGGCTTTCGCGTTGCCTCGCGCGTCGCCGCCGGTGACGACGGCGGCTCCGCACGCGCACGCTCCGGCGCAGCCGCTTCCGGCACAGGCGGAGGTGCCGGCGGCGGCGCGAGCGGCACAACGACCGGCGGCGCCACGAGCCGCACGGTGAGCGGCGCGAAGTCCGGGGCGGGTCGCGGTTTCCAGCGCGGCAGCGCGATCAGCGCGCCGTGCACCAGCAGCGAGCCCGCCGTGGCGAAAGCAAGAGTGGCGAGCGACCGGTCGGGAGGCGGAGGTCCGGCGCTCGTGGAAAGCGCCACGCGCGGGCGCCGCCGGCTTTGACTATCGGGCACGATTCGCCGACTATGCGGTCTGCCCCCGCCCGTGAGCAAGGCTTGACCGCCATGGCCTTCCATGCACGCCGCCGGCTCGGCGCGCTCTGGCTCGCGACACTCGTCGCGTTGCCCGCCACCGCCCTCGCTGCCCTGCCCGACCCGGTCCGCTTCGGCATCGCGATCGAGAACGGCGACCTCCGCGCCGCGCGCAACTGGCTCGACGAAGGGCTGCCGCCGGACTTCCGCGCCGACCGCGTCGGCACCGGCCTCATGATCGCCGCTTGGGAGGGCAACATCGAGATGATGGAGCTCTTCGTCGCGCGCGGCGCGAGCGTGAACCGCACCAACCAGCACGAGGAAACGGCGGTCATGCTGGCGGCCTGGCGCGGCCATCTCGACGCCGTGAAGTGGCTGCTCGAGCGCGGTGCGCGCCTCGACCGCCCCGGCCTCGCCTGGTCGGCGCTCCACTACGCCGTGTTCAACGGCCACGACGCGGTCGCGAAGCTGCTCATCGAGCGCGGCGCGGACGTGAACGCGCGCTCCACCAACGGTTCGTCTCCGCTCATGATGGCTGCCCGCGAGGGCAAGCAGCGGCTCGCGAAGCTGCTGCTCGAACGCGGCGCCGATCCCAGCCTGCGCAACGACCGCGAGGAGGACGCCTTCGTCTGGGCGATGCGCAACGGCCACCCGCAGATCGCCCGCGAGGTCGGCACGCCTGAACGCATGGCGGCCGCGGCGCGTGCGCCGGAGGGCTTCGGCCCCGTCACCGCCTCGCGCCCCGTGCCGAGCCGGCTCGAGGATCTGGTGAAGGAAATGCGCGTGGCGGAGTCCGAAGGCCGCCTCACCCCGGAGTTGCAGGCCGCCTACCTGGCCGCCGTCCGCGATCTGCGCCGGTCCTCGCAGGCCCCGGCTTCCGGCGAGAGCGCCGCGCGCACCGAGCTGCCCCGGGTGCTGGAGATCCGCGCGCGGCGCGGCGCGCAGGACGAAGAGAGCGTGCGCCTCATCTACGACAACCAGCGTGCCGAGGAACTGCCGCCGGTCGTCCGACGCGAGCCCGTGACTGTCATCAGCGTGCCGAGCGCGCCGCCGCCGCCGGTCAACGTCGTCGAGCCCCGCGTTCCGGCAGGAGTGCGATAGGCGGCAACGGCGCATCCGGGCGCGGCACTCGCCCGCGCCGGACTAGTCCGCACGGCCAGTTGCCCCGCGGACGGACGGGCCGGAAGAAGGACGATGTCGGGGAACGCCAAGGTCATCTGGTCCGAGGGGCTCTTCCTCGAGCCGCAGCATTTCCAGCAGCAGGATCGCCATTCGACCTGGCTTCTCGACGCGCGCATCGCCAGCGTCGCCGAACAGGCGTGGGGGTTTTCCGCCCTCGAGCTCGACGCGCCTGCGCTGCCGCCGATGGAGAAGACGCGCTACTACGACGTGCAACTGGTCGACCTGTACACCGACAACTCGCGCTCGGCCGCATCCAGATCGCACGCGCTGTCGGCGTGCTTCCCGACGGCACCGCCTTCGACATCCCCGCCGCGGACCCGGTGCCGCCCGCGCTCGAGGGCGGTGTCGATCATCTGCTGGGCCAGACTGTGGTCGCGGGTGCGCAGCGCGACGCGGCCCTCGCGAAATCGATACAGCCGCGAGTCGCCGAGATGCGCCCAGGTGGCAACGTCGCGCTCGCGGTCGATCGCGAGCACGACCGCGGTCGCGTGCATGTCCGCGAGCTCGGCGTCGCGTTGCTGCTCGGAGAGGAGCGTGTCGTTGGCGGCGACGAGCGCCGCGCCGATGCTCTGCGGGTCGCACGCGGGCGCGGCGCGGAACCAGTCGAGCACGCGGCTCACGACCATCTTCGAGGCCACCTGGCCGCCGCGGTGGCCGCCGGCACCGTCCGACATCACGCAGAAGCACGCGCTCGGCGCCGACCACACGCCGTAGGCGTCCTCGTTCACCGCGCGTGCACCGGCGCGCGACACTACGGACAACTCCAGCTGCATGCCCCGTGCCGGCGCGCTCACGAGCCCTCGCCGCGTTGCGACTGGTCGACCTGCGCGACCTGCGCCTCATAGGCCTTGACGAACTCGCGTTCGAACAGCCGGTTGAAGCCCTGCTCGGCCTCGTCGCTGAGCTCCGCGAAGCGCGCCGCGTAGAGATCCCAGAGTCGGGCGCGACGCCGCGAAGGCAGCAGCGGATCGAGCGGCGAAGTCTCGCCGAGCCGGCCCTCCAGCTCCGCGGGATCGAAGCGCGCCAGAGTCGCCGCGAGCGCTGCGCGCATGCCGGCCGCGACGCCCATCTGGTGCGCCACGAGGTCGCGGTAGGCCTCGTGCAGCGCTCGCGGCGGCGTCATGAAGCCGCGCCCGTGCGGCGCGAGCAGATGCGCAAGCGCAGACTCGACGTTGGGCGAGAACTTGAGCGGATTGTTCTCCGCCGGCGCGATGATGGTGAGCGCCGCATGCAGCTCGCCCTTCACCGCCGTGCGTGCGTGCAGGAGGTCGAGCGTGCCCTGCGTGGCGATGCGGAGCAGCGTCCCGAGGATGCGCATGAGCTCGGGGGTAAGCTCGCGCAGCGGCACCTCGGGCACCCCGGCGCCTTCGAGAAAGGCGGCGAGCAACGGGTCGCGGGTCGCTTCCGCCGCGCCGCGCGCACCCGGATCGGGACGCTCGAGCGGCGGGGCCGCAGGCGGGGATGCACTCGCTGCGGGGGTCTGGCTGCGCAGCGGCGTCGCCGTCGAGGCCGGCTCGGCCGCTGCAGCACGCTCGGTCGCGACGGGCGCCGCCGGTCCTGCCATGCGCGGTTCCTGAAGCGCGGCCGGCGCTTTCGGGCTCGCGTTCACCGGCGGGATGAGGAGCGTCTTCACGTCGCTCGTGCGTCCATCGTCAGGCAGCTGCTCCCACGAGACGACGAGACCGTCGGACACCTCGAGCGAGGCGGGCGAGGTCTTCGGCGCGGGCAGCTTCATCGTGCCGTGCAGCTCCGCCACGTCGTCGCGCTGCGCGGGCGCGGCATCGGGTCTCGGGCGCGGCTTCGCGAGCAGACTGTCGATGCCCGCCTCGCCGTGCGAGTCGCGATCGGGCGCGAGGGGATGGCCGGGCGGGAACGGCTCGCCCGGCTGCAGACCGAAGAGCCGGTCGACGCTCTCGCCGCGCGCCGGCGGCGCGAAACCGAGACCGAGCGGGTCGCCCGGTCCTGCAGGCGGCGGCGCGCTCGGTGCCGGCTCGACCGCCTCCGCGAAGGGGTCGAAGTCCGCGGGCAGGATCGGTGCGCCTGCTCCGGGAGACGTCGCCCGGATTCCGGGCGCCACCGACTTGGGTGCGAGATCGGCGAAGGGGTCGCGTGCGACCGCGGGCGAGCCGCCGAGACGCGCGAGCGGATCGTCGCCCTCGGCGCTCGCGGCGGGCGAGGGCGCTGCGTGCGCTGCCGCGGGAAAGCTCACGCGCAAGGCGTATGCGCCGAGGTCGATCTGGTCGCCCGAGGAGAGCAGGACTTCGTGCCCAAGGCCGACGGCGCGCCCGTTGTGACGGATGGGGATGGCGCTGCCCTCGTCGCGCAGCACGAACCGGCCCTCGCGCAGCGCCACCACGCCGTGGCGCCGCGAGATGCGCTTCTCCGGGTCGGGGAGCACGAGCGTGCACGAGGGGTCGCGGCCGAGGGTGCCGCCGAGCTCGTCGAAGTCGGCGGCCAGCTCGAGCGCCGGCGGCCGCCCGTCGAACGCGACCACCTCGATCCTGACGATGCCCATCACCCTCCCCGTTCCGTTCTTCGCGTCAGCGCGGTGCAGTGCGGCCGCTCTTCAGGAAACGCCGCAAAAGGTGTCCCTGCCCCCTTTGCAGTGCCCCAATCCCCGCGCATGACCAGGTGATGCAGAACGTGCTCTCAGCAGTCCTTGACCTTGAACTCGACGCGCCGGTCCAGCGCGTCGCGCGCGTCGTCGGTGCCGAGTCCGGAAAGCGGCTCGCGAGAGCCCTTGCCCACCGCCGAGGTGCGCTTCGCCAGGTCGCGGTTGTCGGCGTCGATGCGCTGCTTGACGTATTGCGCGCGCAAGAGCGACAGCCGCTCGTTGAGCGGCTCCGGCCCGGTCTTGCTGGTGTGCCCGGCGATCTCCATGCAGGCCGTGCGCAGGCCGGCGCGCGCGCTGATCTGCTTGAGCCACATGTGGTAGGCACCACTCACCTGCGGATCGGCGACGAAGACCGTGGATCCGGGGCGGAACAGGAACTTCACGCCGAGCTGGTTCTGCGCGAGGCCGAAGTCGACGATCTTCGCGAACGCCTGCGCCGCTTCTTCCTGGCGGCCGAGTCGTGCGCTCGCGAGATAGACGCCGTTGTAGACGCGCAGCTGCTCGCCGCCGGACATCCGCGACACCGCCCTGAAGAGGTCGAGCGCCTCCTCGTAGCGGCCCGCGGCGTAGGCGTTCGTCGCGTCGTTCACCATCGCCGCGGCGATGATGCGGTCCCAGTAGACGGGATTGATGGACTCGCCGACCTTGGTCCCCTGGCAGGTGCGCACGTAGCCCTGCGTCGCCGGATCGGGTGCCCACGCCGGGCTGTCGAGGAAGAACAACGTGGGCGTCACGTCCACGCCTTCCATCTGCGCACGTGCGAAACCCTTCGAGACGATCTTGCCGGTCTTCAGGTCGACGAGCGCGAGGCAGATGCGATACCAGTCGCGCGGCCCTGCATTCTTGCCGTCCTGATCGACCGCGGTGAAGGTGCCGATGAAGAGCAGCGGTCCGCGCGCGAGCGTCGAGGCGGTGAACGGCTGCACCTTGTACTGCGGGTAGGTGCTCCTGAGGAGATCGCCGATGCGCGACTCCATCGTCTGCGTCGCCATCGACTGCACCCCGGAGTTGCCGTCGATGAGGGGATCGATGACCAGCGGATAGCTCGGCGGCGCGCCGGCCGCCGGGGGCAGTTCGGCCTTTCCGAAGAGGTTGTTCGCGGCGAACATCACCGCCTGGTCGAACGGCATCACCGGCGGCAACGGAGGCGCGGCGGCCGGGGCGGCGGCAGCCGATGCCGGCGCGGCGGGGGACGCCGCTGCCGGCTTCGCGGGAGTGCTCGAGCCCGGCGCCACCGCGCCAGCCACTGCCGGTTCCGGTTTCTCCGCCGTCGCGCATGCGGCAAGCGCGATCGCAGCGACCAGCGCGAAGCCAAGCCAACCTTCGGAACGATGTCGCCGTATCGCCCACGATGTCCGCGCGCGCGCCTTCCGGTCCGGCGCACGGGTAATGGATTCAGCGCTCACGGGCTCTTGCATGGCACCTCCGATCATTGGCATCGGGTCTTCAGCACTTCCGTGTCCGCCGGCGAGAGCGGCTCGCCGAGCGACTGGCGCAGGAGCAGTTCCGAGCACCGCGGCGACGCGGTGGTCCGACTCTGCGCCGGCTTTGACGCTGCAGCGCCCGCCGTCGTCGCCGCGGGTGCAGACGTCCGCGGCGCGGCCGATGCGGTCGCAGCGGGCCTGGGATCAGGCTTTCGCGCACCCGGCGGCGGTCCGCCGGGCACCTCGGCGGGAGCGCGTTCGAGTTGCGCGGACGGCGCTGCCGGCGTGTCGACCGGGTCGGGCGCAGGGGCCTCGGCGCGACCCGCGGCGCGGGCGGCATCCGCTTGTCCGGGCAGGTCCGCGCTCGGTGCATCGCTCCGCCGCGCCTGATCCGCGGGCGATGCGACGCCGCTCGTCCTCGGGACTTCGCCCGACGCGGGTCGAGCGGGGTCCGAGACGGGAGCAGATGTCGGCGTGGGCGCAGTCGCCTGTCGAGGCCAGCCGGTCCACACGCCCCACGAGACCGCAACGAGCGCGGCGAGACCGAGCGCGGGCACCAGAGGTCGACGTGGCGTCGGGGCGGGACCGACAAGTCGCGAAGAGCTTGCGGCCTGCGCCGACTCCTCGCGTAACGACGGCACCGTCCGCGAAGTGGCCGGTCCGGGCTCCAGGCCCATCGCCGCGCGCATCGCCGCCACCGACTGCGGCCGCTCCTCCGGTCGCAGACGCAGGCCGAGGTCGATGCCCTCGAGCAGCCGGCGATCGAAGCGCCCTGCCGCACGCCGCGCGAGCGGCTCGTACGTTTCCTGCACCAGGCGCTGGAGCGCGGACGGCGGCGGCGCGCCGACGATCGCGAGATGCGCGACGCCGCAGAGCGCGTAGAGGTCCGTCCACGGCCCCTGCTTCATCTCGCGCGCCTCGGAGTGCTGCTCGATGGGTGCGTAGGTCGGCTTGTAGATGACGGTGAGCGCGCGGCTCGCATCGGCGAGCACGCGCCGCGCAGCGCCGAAGTCGAGCAGCAACGGCCGCTCGTCCTCGAGCATGAGGATGTTGTCGGGTGCGATGTCGCGATGCAGGCACTGCTTGTCGTGCAGCACCTGCAGCGCGTCGAGCAGTTGCGCAAGGATCACGCGCAGCCAGCGCTCGTCCACCGGCGTGCCGCGCTCGCGCAGCATCGCCGCGAGCGTGGGCGCGCGATGGTAGGGCATGACCATGTAGGCCGTGCCGTTCCCCTCCCAGAACCGGTACACCTTCACCAGGGAGGGATGGTCGAACTGCGCGAGCAGGCGCGCCTCGTTCACGAAGCTGCGCAGGCCCGTGGCGAAGGTCGCCGCGACGCCGGGCGAGGTCACCTCCACCCGCAAACCGCCGGCGCGTCGCGCGAGCGATGCCGGGAGGTATTCCTTGAGCGCGACCTCGCGTTGCAGGTCGTGGTCGTAGGCGCGGTAGACGATGCCGAAGCCTCCGCCGCCCACGACGTCCAGGATCTCGAACTCGAGCAGCCGGGTCCCGAGCGGCAGGCCGTCCCACGCCCCGCGCAGGCCCGTTTCGGCCGCCACGGGCGCCGCCGGTCGGGTGGCATCGTCCTCGGCGCTGTTCTTCAGCATCGCGTTCCGGTCATCTGCAGTCGCGCCGCCTGCCCCTTTCGCGCGCTGCTCTCGACGGGCCACCTGGCACCCCGCTTCGTCAGTGCCTCACCGCACTGTACCCGCGCCTGCAGACATCGCTCCCTTGCCTGTGGCCGCCCCGCACACGACACTCCCGTGGGCAGGGAGTCGTCTGATCGTCCGCGAGGCCGGACCGTGGCTGACGAAGCTTGGTCCGGTGCGCGCCGCTGCGTCAATAGTCCGAACGATTGTACGGCCGGCCCGAAAGCCGCGGCGCGCCCACTCCTGAAGCCAGGGATGAAGTGAAAACCGAGCGTTACACTCCGACGACGGCGTCGAGCGCGCGGACGGTCCGCGCGGCGCGGCGTTCCTCGCGAGTGTCACGTCGCGGCAGAGGGCCGCGTACGATCGAGTCCGCCGCGACACCGGTCGGCCGCGGGGAGTGGGAGGGAGAACGTGGACGCGACGACCACCGGGGTGCGGAGCCGAGCCGCTGCGCGCCGCATTCTTGTGCTTGCGCTCGCCGCAGCGCTCGCGGCATGTGCGGCCAAGCCGCCGCCGCCACCGCCGCCGACCGTGGTGAGGGGCACGATCCAAGCCGGCGCAGCGGTCAATCCCGACGCCCGCGGACGGCCATCGCCCGTCGTCGTCAAGCTGTTCGAGCTGAAATCCGTCGGCGCCTTCGAGGCTGCCGACTTCTTCTCGCTCTTCGACAAGGACCGCGAGGCACTCGGTGCGGACGTGCTGCGCAAGGAAGAGCTCACGCTGCGGCCCGGCGAGCGCGTGGCGATCGACCGCACGCTCGACCCGGACGCCCGTTACCTCGGGGTCGTCGCCGGCTATCGCGCGCTGGACCGGTCCCGCTGGCGGGCGAGCACGCCGATCTCGCCGCATCGCGTGAATCCGCTCGTCGTCACGCTGGACGCCGACGGTATCACCCTGCGGGAGCAGTGACGACGCTGCAAGTGACGGCGCGCTCGATCCTCGCCACGCTTGCGGTGGTCTTCGCGGCGCTCTCGTTGCGGCGGCTCCTGCGCACGCGGCGCTGGGATTCGAGCGCGAGGACGTGGACGTGGATCGCGCTCGTCTTCGCCGTGGTGAGCGCACTGATCCCTTGAGGCGCAGACATGCGCGGCGCCGGCAATGCGTCACGACCTCATCGGCACCGTCGACGAGCCACCTCGATTGCACGGCGGCGTACGCCACGCGTCAGGAGCGGCGCAGGACGATGAAATCGGCGAGCTGGCGCAGCCGCTCCGCGGTTGTGCCGAACTCGCTCAAGGCCGAGTGGGCGTCGACGCGCAGCCGCTCGGCGAACGCCTTCGACTGCGTGAGGCCGATCGCGGAGACGTAAGTGGGCTTGTGCTGCGCGGCGTCCTTGCCGGCAGTCTTGCCCAGGGCCTCCGTGCTCGACTCGGCATCGAGCACGTCGTCCACGACCTGGAACGCGAGGCCGACGCACTTCGCGTAGCGGTCGAGCGCCGCGAAGCGCTCCTGCGGCAAGGGCTGTCCGCAGGCCGCGCCAAGACGCACGGCCGCGCGGATCAGCGCGCCCGTCTTGTGGATGTGCATGAGCTCCAGCGCCGGCAGGTCGAGCGAGCGGCCGACCGCCGCGAGATCGATTGCCTGCCCGCCCGCCATGCCCCGCGAACCGGCCGCGCGCGCGAGCTCGTGCACCATCCCCACCTGCACCCTGGCAGCGTCGGCGAGGGGACGCTCCGTCAGCACCTCGAACGCAAGCGACTGCAGCGCGTCGCCGACGAGCAGCGCGGTCGCCTCGTCGTACTCGATGTGCACTGTCGGCTTGCCGCGACGCAGGACGTCATCGTCCATCGACGGCAGGTCGTCGTGCACGAGCGAGTAGGCGTGGATCAGTTCGAGCGCGCAGGCGGCGGCGTCGAGCGCTGCGTGCGGCGCGTGCACCGCCTCCCCGGCCGCGAAGGCGAGCAGCGGCCGGACGCGCTTGCCGCCGCCGAGCACCGCATAGCGCATGGCGGCGTGGAGCCGCGCGGGCAGGTGGTCGGCGGCCGGCAGAACGGCCTCGAGCGCCCGCTCGACCCGCGCCTGCACGGCGGCCATCCATGCGCCGAGGTCACTCATCGGCGCCTGCGCCCGGCAGCGCCTTCAAGGTCTCGTCCTCGAGCACGCGCACCTGCTGCTGCGCCTGGGCGAGCACCGCCTGGCAATGGCGTGCGAGCTCGAGCCCGCGCTTGTGCGCGGCGAGCGCCTCCTCGAGCCCCAGCTCGCCCGACTCCATCCTGGCGACGATCGCCTCGAGCTCGGCGAGCGCCGCCTCGAAGCTGGGCGGTGTGGCGGGGGCGTTCATGTCGGCAGCCGGGGATGCATCCAACATAGTCGTCACGATACAAGGGGCAGGCCCTGGGGCAGGCCCCCTCGGGCTCCCCGATCTCAGGAGAACGCGCGAGGCCGCGTTTCCTTTCTAGCTTATCGCTCGACGCAGGGTCAAATCGGCCATCGGCTGGCTTACGATCGCACGCACACCCGAGGCCGAGGATACCCGCACGATGCCGTACACGACGCTCGTCTACACCGCAACGCTCGCTGCGCATCTGGAAGACCCGGGCTGGGTGGTCGTCGACTGCCGCCACGAGCTCGGCGACGCGGATGCGGGCGAGCGTGCGTTCCGCGCGGCGCACGTTCCCGGGGCGCGGTTCCTGCATCTCGATCGCGATCTCGCGGGCCCGCGCACCGGGCGCAACGGGCGCCATCCACTGCCTGATGCGCGCGCCTTCCTCGCGCGTCTCGGTGCCCTCGGCATCGAACGCGACACGCAGGTCGTCGTCTACGACGCGCAGGCAGGGGCCATGTGCGTGCGGCTGTGGTGGATGCTGCGCCACTGGCTCGGCCACGAGGCCTGCGCGGTGCTCGATGGCGGCTGGCCGCGCTGGGTGGCCGAAGGACGGCCGCAGTCGGGCGCGGTGCCGCAGCCGCAGCCCGCGAGATACGAGGCCACGCCGCTCCAGTCGGCCTGCGTCGATGCCGATCACGTGCTCGCGCATCTCGAGGACGAGCGCATGCTGCTCCTCGACGCGCGCGCGCCCGAGCGCTTCGCCGGCGAGTCGGAGACGATCGATCCGGTCGCCGGTCACGTGCCGGGCGCGCGCAATCGACCCTTCCGCGAGAACCTCGCCGCCGACGGCCGCTTCAAGGCACCCGACGCCCTGCGCGCCGAGCTGTCGGCGCTGCTCGGCACGCGAGCGCCGGAGGCCGTCGTGCATCAGTGTGGCTCCGGCGTCTCGGCGTGCCACAACATGCTCGCCCTGGCGCACGCCGGCCTGCCGGTCGGCCGGCTCTACGTGGGCTCCTGGAGCGAGTGGTGCGCCGACCCGTCGCGTCCGGTCGCCACCGGCCGCAGCTGACGTCGGGCCGCGGCGAAAGCTCTCGACGCTCGCATGAGCCGCGCGCAGCTTGCCGATGCGATCCTCGTCGCGCACTTCGGCTTCGTGCTCTTCGTCGTGCTCGGCTTCGCGCTGGTGCTGGCCGGGGGCGCGCTGGGCTGGCACTGGGTGCGCAATCGTTCCTTCCGGACGCTGCACCTCGCCGCGATACTCGTCGTCGCAGCCGAAGCGCTGGTCGGCATCGCCTGCCCGCTCACCGTGTGGGAGCACGTCCTGCGGGGACCGGGCGCGGGAGCACCCGAGGACTTCGTGCCGCGCTGGGTGTCGCGCCTGCTCTACTACGACTTCCCCCCATGGGTGTTCACCGTCCTCTACCTGCTCTTCGCCGCGGCGGTGGCCGCCGCCTGGCGGTTCGTGCCGCCCCTGTCGCGCCGGCGCCGCTGAACGGCTGCGGCCCGTCCA
>Ga0209254_10000705_pt1 | contig 28533 bp, 25 predicted proteins | sample FrelakmetDIP11DI_FD_187148 | JGI IMG/M metagenome (GOLD analysis project Ga0209254, IMG submission 187148) | Freshwater lake sediment microbial communities from the University of Notre Dame, USA, for methane emissions studies - DIP11 DI (SPAdes)... | ecosystem: Environmental > Aquatic >... | reverse complement strand
CCTTTGCCAGCTTCTAATGGCTGCCTGCAACCCGCTGCCATCTTTTCAGCCGACCGTCACAGCGTCATCAGCCGCACAATTACCTCCCACCCCCATGGCAGAGCCTACCATTACATCCCTGCCAGTTGACCAGATGCTGCGCCAGCTCCCGAAGTTGGTTACGTCACTTTTGTTTTATGATCCAACCAGCGGGGAGGCGGTATTTTATAAAACAGATGCCAGTGGAAATCTTGAATTGATGAATCAATATGCGGGATGGGAGCAGAACCTCGGCGTTACCCCGGGTGAATATCAAGGCGATATGCACACAGATTTGTTCCTCTATGACCGCCAGAATGCCAGGGGCTGGTTCTTGATCATCGATGGTGAAGGATCTGTATCCAAGGAAAGCCCTCCGACCCAGACCGGTTCCAGTTGGGATGTGGTTCTCCCAGGAGATCTTGACCAGACACCAAGACAGGAGCTTTTTATTTATGACAGGGATAATAACCTGGTTGAAATTTACGCTATTGATGGTGAGGGACTGCTCAGTTTATTGCAAAGCTATCCCGGGATAGGAAATCAATGGGACCTGATTGTTCCCGGGAATTTTATAGCTGGAGAGTACACAGATTTCTTTTTCTATGACAACAAGGATCGTTATGGACAATTCTATTCTTCGGACGGTGTGGGCGGTCTGATACCCGTTCCTTCGGGACAGGTATTTACTCGTGAGTGGGATTTAATAACCGCGAGTGATTTTGATGAGGATGGATGGACTGATATCCTTGGTTATAACCGGCTGGATGGATTTGGTGAGTTGTACAGCAGTGACGGAAAGGGTGGTCTGGAATTATTGGAAACCTATCCGGATTGGAGCCGCTCCTGGGACGCTATCATTCCGGGATATTTTTCCGGTGACCAGCATATTGATTTGCTGTTTTACGACCAAACTCTGGGCGAATCCCAATTTCTTACTTCCGATGGTACCGGTAATTTTAAATTTCTGATTCGTTATACAGGCTGGCGGCAAACATGGATTATCAGCCCGGGGAGATTCGGTGAAAGCGACCGGTGAGAATCCTGTTTAACGTGAAAATACCGGCGGCTTGTGGCAAATCTATTCAAACAACAAAATAGGGGAAAATAAATGGAAGAGATAGAAATCCGCATCATGCAGGCGGGTGAGGAAGAGAAAATTTGCGATATGGTGGTCAGGACTTTTGACCGTTATGTCGCTCCTGGATATTCCATTCAAGGCGAAGAAGAGTTCCTGAAATATGCAAACCCTCAAAAACTATCGGAACGAAACGGGAAAAACCATTTCACTCTTGCAGCATGGATCCATAACCTGGTGGTGGGAATGATCGAGGTACGAAATTATAGGCATATCTCCATGTTTTTTGTGGACCAGTTCTACCAGGGGCAGGGGATAGGTAAATTATTGCACCAGCACGCCTTAGGTATCTGCCTCCAACAGGTACCAAATCTGGAATGCATCAGTGTATTTTCATCGCCGTTTGCAGTCCCAATTTATGAAAAGCTTGGATTTGAAACAACCGGACCTGACCAATATCAATCCGGTATTCATTTTATTCCCATGGTTTTGAAGTTGAAGAAAAATAGCTCCTAAAGGACACAATGAAATGCGTTTCAAACCGGTATAGCATGATAATCAAGGGCTAACAGGTTGATTTACGAATACAAGCAACCCGTGAATAGATGTTTTATGACATGATATTGCTCGGTGGTATCCGGTGGTGATAGACAGTAAAAATTGATCATCATGCCAGCAAACAATCCTGCCAACGTTAATCCATACCAAATATATCCACCGACTTTAAATCCGTACCCATAACCCGGATTTTAATAAAGCTGGGATTCGCGGATGTGCCCTCTACCATTTGCCGGGTTTATTCGTCCAGTGCGGAGTACAATAATGAGGAAATTTGGAAACAGGTTAGGGATAATGTTTCCCGGATTATCTTGAGATATATACAGGCGGTTTTATAAGGAGTGCTGATGATCTACCATCTTGCCCGGATGAAAGAATGGGAAAACTGGATACAGGATTCGCAATATAAGCCGTTATCCCTCCTGGAGGATGGCTTTATCCATTGTTCCCGGAAAGAAGATCTGGTCGAGAGTGCACGACGCTGGTTTGGAGATGCGGACACCCTGGTGGTTCTGTGTCTTGATCCGCAGGATTTTACGGCTGAAATTCGTTTTGAAAGTTCGGCAGGGCGCACTGACCTTATGCCGCATATTTTTGGACCCGTTCCAATCCATGCGATTAAATCGATCCTGATAATGAGCCGGGATGCCGGCGGAAATTATAACCTGCAAGAATCGTCTTTATTTTGACGGCTGTGCACTCCAATTTACAAGGAAATACAAAAGAGAAAGTATAATAGGCATGCTTTGTGGCAGGGAAAGTGCCAACGCCACAGCAATTATTCATCAAGGAGGTTCAAAAAATGAAGGTATTGGTAACCGGGGGCAGCGGTTTTCTGGGGATTAATCTCATCAGGCATCTTATGAATAAAGGAATCCAGGATATTGTATCCATGGATATTGCGGATTTTGATTATCCCGAAAGGGACAGGGTAAAGATTATCCAGGGGGATATCCGCGATAAAGCAGCAGTGGAAAAAGCCACGCAAGGAATAAACTGGGTAATCCATACTGCCGCGGCACTTCCCCTCTATACTGAAGAAGAGATTCTATCCATTGAGGTGGACGGAACGCGGATTCTGCTGGAGGCTGCTGATGCGGTGAAGATTGACCGCTTTGTGCATATATCCTCTACCGCAGTTTACGGTATTCCGGATCACCATCCATTATTTGAGACTGACCGTCTAGAAGGTGTCGGCCCGTATGGAATAGCAAAAATAAGGGCGGAAGAAGTATGCCTGGAGTACCGGAACAAAGGGATGGTTGTTCCCATCATCCGCCCAAAATCCTTTATTGGTCCTGAACGCCTGGGTGTATTTGCCATGTTCTATGAATGGGCAAAGGATGGTAAGAATTTTGCAATGATTGGAAGCGGAAAGAACCGCTACCAGCTCCTGGATGTGGAAGATTTGTGCGAGTCAATCTACCTTTGTCTTACGCTGGAAGAACAGATCGTCAATGATACCTTTAATATCGGGGCAAAGGAGTTTACAACCTGGAGGGAAGACCAGCAGGCTGTACTGGATTATGCCGGATTTGGTAAACGAATTATCGGATTTCCGGAGGGGCCAGCGATACTGGCTTTAAAAATACTCGAATTCTTCCATCTCTCGCCGCTGTATAAATGGGTTTATGAAACTGCCGGAAAAGATTCTTTTGTCAGCATCGAAAAAGCGGAAAAAATTCTGGGATATTCTCCCAAGTATTCCACGAAAGATGCGCTTATTCGTAACTACCAATGGTATCTGGAACATTATAAGGAATTTGAAAATAAATCTGGAATTTCTCATCGTGTACCCTGGAACCAGAAGGCGCTAAAATTATTAAAAGTATTTTTCTAGAGCGATACTCTCCAAAAGTTGATGACACCGGAGGCATCCCTTCTTAGGGATGTCTCTTGATTATCCCGGAATGGATAGATCTCCTGGAAATGTTGAAAGAAATCCGCCTGAAGCACCAGTCTTGACCTGACTTCAAATACCATCTATACTACCGGCATCTTTGGTAAATACCTACCAGTTAATCCGGAGCACCTATGGGCAAATTAGAAGAACTTGATGACCTGAATTTATTAGATCCTATTCAAGTACAGCTGAATGAACGCGGGGATATATCCCTAGAACAACGCAGCCAGCTGATGAATTCACCCTCACTGGTGATCACCGTGTTGAGGAATTTATGGTCAAATATTACCTTCCTGGGGTTATTTTTGGTAGGTTTTATTTTAATATTAGGATCTGAGGCAGATATCAGTTTCCTGGGGATTTATTCTGCCATTATGCTGGCAGCAGGATTAAGTGTAGTCACCATACAGGAGCTGCCCAATTATAAAAAACGACAGCAAATTCAAAACGATATTGCCGCCAGGAAGGTAAAGGAAGATACTGGGACCCTGGTATTTCGGGAGAATGTTTTTCAAATGGATACCGGGAATCGCTCGCTGCTATTATCCGGAAAAAGAAATGGATTGTTTCCGGGAATTCGCTACAGGATTTTTTACCTTGAGGAATCCGGGATTGTCCTCTCGGCCGAAGTAATCGAACCATTGGGGGAGGAGGTCGAACGACAAAGCTATCAATCCATCCTCAGTTTTGTAAACCATTTTAACCAGGAGGCACTTGCGCTAAACCGCCAAGGGAACCTGTCTCGCAGCGGGCAATGGAGACATTTTTCACATGATTTATTCCCCGGGCTGGTCTTATTTTTAACCTTTACAGTAATTTCCATCTATATATTCTTCCAATATTTTTATTCGACGGGTGAGGCCAACAGCAGGTCACTCAGCCTACTATGTGCAGGTAGCACACTATTCATTGGCCTGGCAGGCTTGTATAACTTTTCACGCGCCGGGATTGATATCTTGAAAAGCCAGGTGAAGATAGTAACCGGTGAATGCAGAAAAGCTGCCAGGATGGCAAGGAAAAGATCGTTTTTTGGAAAAACACAGGAGGAAAATCCCATTTCCTTCTATTATAGTGTGGGGGATAAGCTGTTCCATGTCAAGGAATCTGCATATTACGTAGTGATTGATGGAATTCGCTGTAATGCCTATTACACGCCCATCAGCAAGACACTTGTGAATTTGGAACCTGTCGAATCCCCTCTCCCTCCGGCAAGTAAAACTTAAGATATCTTAAAATCCAATTTGCCCTGCTTAAAAAAAGCTTGACCGGATGACTGGCATGCTATAATAACGATTAAACCGTCATTAATCAGATTATTATTGTCAGAATTATTGGGGAATATGTCATTCGTTCACCTTCACGTCCATTCTGAATATTCACTTTTAGATGGTTTCAGTAATATAAGTAAGCTGGTCAAACGCGCCAAAGAACTTGGAATGCCTGCGGTTGCCCTGACAGACCATGGCGCCATGTACGGGGTGATAGATTTTTTCAATGCAGCGAAAGCCGAGGGCATCAAGCCCATAATCGGGATTGAGGCTTACCTGTCTGCCCGCACAATGCAGGATAGAGATCCGCATTATGACAAAACCTCATCACACCTGCTATTACTTGCACAAAACCAAACGGGTTATCAAAACTTGCTTAAGATTGCCAGTGCTGCCCAATTAGACGGCTTTTATTATGTACCCCGGGTTGATCACGAATTCCTCAAAGCCCACTCTGAAGGATTGATAGCAACATCGGGGTGCATGTCGGCAGAAATTCCACGGGCGATATTATCGGGTAATCTGCAAAATGTGCGCCAAAAAATTGACTGGTATGTTGATGTTTTTGGAAAGGACCGTTTCTTCCTGGAACTCCAAAGCCACCCCATCCCGGAGTTGGAATCTATTAATCGCACCCTGCTTGAACTGGGAGGACATTACCAGGCTCGTTATGTTGCCACAAATGATGTTCACTATATCAATGCCAGCGATTTCCGTCTGCAGGATATTCTTTTAGCGGTTCAAACCGGTTCGCTTCTGAGCGACCCGAACCGGATGCGGATGACCGATGATTCCTATTATTTACGGTCCGCAGAAGAAATGTCCGCCCTATTTAGAGATGTGCCCTCTGCGATCAGCAATACCCTGGCGGTGGGGGAAATGGTGGACGTGGATTTATCCTCAAGCGGTTACCATTTACCCCTGTTTGAAGTCCCGCAAGGATACACACCGGAATCCTACATGCAAGAGCTGTTAGAAGACGGTTTGCAGCGTCGCTACGGTGAGCGTGCCAACCATGCTGATGTAAGGCAGAGGCTTGAGTATGAACTGAAGATAATTAACCGGATGGGATTTGAAACTTATTTCCTGATCGTTTGGGATTTATGCCGCCATGCCAGGGAAAAAGGCATCTGGTACAACGCCCGCGGATCTGCAGCCGGATCCCTGGTAGCGTATGCATTGGATATTACCCTGGTTGAACCCATTGGACATGGTTTATTGTTCGAGCGATTCCTGAATCCTGATCGAAAATCCATGCCGGATATAGACCTGGATTTTCAGGATGATCAACGCGCCCAGATGTTGGAGTACTGTGCCCAAAAATACGGCAATGACCGGGTTGCCCAGATTATCACCTTTGGAACAATGGGAGCACGTGGATCCATCAGGGATGTAGGCAGGGTGATGGATATTCCCCTATCCGAGGTTGACCGGGTTGCAAAAATGATTCCGAATATACCCGGCAAACCAATGAAAATCTCCGAAGCGCTGGAAACCGTCCCCGAATTTAAAGCCATCCATGATGAAGCAGGTTATTTTGCTGACCTGATTGATACCGCCAGCGAGATGGAAGGGGTTGCCCGAAATATTGGAACACATGCTGCCGGGGTGATTATTACCGACCGGCCGATTATTGAATATATCCCGCTCAACCGCCCCACCAGCGGATCTGAGGATAGTCCAATCCGGCAAGTCACCCAGTTTGAAATGTCAGTAGTGGAGTCGCTGGGTTTGTTGAAGGTGGATTTCCTTGGTCTTGCCACCCTTACCACCATGTCAAAAGCATGCCAATTGATCGTCAGCCGCCATAATATCCACCTGAACCTGGATAATATTCCTTTAGATGACCCTGAGACCTATAAATTCCTTGGACACGGGAATACAGCTGGTGTATTCCAACTGGAAGGCACCGGGATGACCCGGTTCCTCGTGCAGATGAAGCCAAAAAGCATTGATCATATCATTGCCATGGTAGCACTTTACAGGCCGGGTCCCATGGACTTTATTTCCTCCTACATAAAGCGTATGCATGGGGAGGAAAAGGTCCAGTATCTTCACCCGGCATTACAGCCAATTTTTGAGGAAACATACGGGATCCCGATTTACCAGGAACAAATCATGCGGGCCTCCATGGATCTGGCTGGATATTCGCCAGCTGAAGCGGATGATCTTAGAAAAGCAATTTCAAAAAAACTGGCTGACAAGCTGGAAATACACCGAATTAATTTTATTGAGGGCGCAACTAAAAATAATATCGACAGGGAAACTGCTGCCCAGATATTCCATGATTGGGAAAATTTTGCGCGTTACGGGTTTAATAAATCGCATGCGGCTGATTACGGCATCATTGCTGTAAGAACCGCATACTTAAAAACCCATTATTCAGTTGAATATATGACTGCCTTATTATCGGCATCCAAAAACGACACAGATAAGGTGGCATTTTATATTTCAGACTGCCGCAGTATAGGTATCGATGTCCTTCCGGCTGATATCAACATGAGTGAGTATGACTTCACCATTGAGGACCGCCCAGGAAGGAATTCCGCTATCCGCTTTGGTCTGGGTGCTATCAAGAATGTTGGTCATGGACCGGTGGAATTGATCCTCGATGCTCACCGGGAGGGACCTTTCCAGGGGTTAAATGATTTTGTGCGGCGTGTAGACCTCCGCCAGGTAGGCAAGCGCGCTCTTGAATCGCTCATCCGGGTTGGGGCCATGGACAGCTTTGGCCAGAGACGGGCTCTCCTGGAGGTGATGGACCACTGCATGGCTGTAAGCGCCAGCCATTTCCGGGCAATCTCCGCGGGACAAATGACCTTTTTTGGCACAATTCAGGGGGTAAACGATGAGATCTATCTGCCGAGTTCCAGCGATATCGATTTTCGAGAACAACTGCAATGGGAAAAAGAACTGCTGGGATTATATATATCTGATCACCCCTTATCCACCTATCTACCCATATTAAAAAAGAGAGTAACCCACTTATCCAGCCAGCTGGCCGAGGAAAGCAATAAGCAGCAGGTTATCGTGGCAGGTCTGGTGACCAGGTTCAGACATCACCAGACAAAATCCGGAAACCGGATGGGATTTGTAACACTTGAGGATATTCAGGGAAACATAGAATTGGTCGTGTTCCCGAAAACCTGGGAAAAATACCAGGGCCTAGTTGTGCTTGACCAGGTGCTTATTGCTGAAGGAAAATCCAGCCTTGAGGAATCGGGATCCAAGGTAATTGTTAATAAGCTTTCGATTTTATCCCTGGAAGAATTTGATGCTGAGGATAACCATACCAATGGTGAACAGGACCAATTTATTGATAACCATCCTGATGAAGATTTGATAAATGGTAATGAATGGAACCTGAGCAGCCATGCTTCACTGGATGGTGATGAATTGTTATCCTCATCCCCGATGGATGAAGCGATTCTGATCCATCCCGAATTTATTAATCCGGATTTTTCCACAGATAAGGGTGCCGATCCAGGATTTATCTCCAGTCTTCCAATACAAAATGCTGTGAATGAATCCCAAAAATTCGGGCAAATAAGTACAAAAACACCGGACCCGTCTCCATTAACCTATATTGTTCCTCCAATGATCCCTGAAATTGATCGAAGCAACCGGCAAACCAGCCAGCGTATTCTCACAATCGTATTACAATCGTCGGGGGATAAACAAAGGGATGTCCGGCGCTTAAAAACCATACATGGTATGGTACTGGCGTGTCCTGGAGATGACCGATTCTCCTGTTTCGTCTATGAAGGTGGCAGAGGTTACCTGATCGAGTTTCCCAACGAAACGATACAAATTTCCTCTGTCCTTTTAGGAAAACTCAAGAATCTCGTTGGCGAAAATAACGTGCGAATCCAACCGTTAGGTGTTGTTTAGGAAATGGTGTAAATCTGTTTTTGCCAGGGGGTATTCCTGAATTGGGATTAAAATTTCACAGCTTAAACACACTTCTGTACCTAAATAAAAAAAAGGCTTGCAAGTGTGCAGGATAAGATGATTTCCCGGATCGAGAAATTCTTATAAATTCTCCAGCTTATCTACCGATTTTTCTTCGCCACGTTCGCGCAGGTGGGGGAAAAGGATCACTTCCCGGATGGTCTGGCGATCGGTCAATAACATGGTGAGCCGGTCAATACCCATGCCGAAACCGCCATTAGGAGGCATGCCATAGCGCATGGCACGCAGGTAGTCTTCATCCATTGGATGGCGTTCCTCATCATCAGCTGCATAGGCGAGTCCCATCTCCTCAAATCTTGCTTCCTGGTCCAGCGGATCATTCAACTCGGTGAAGGCATTGCATAATTCCATTCCGCCAATGAATCCTTCAAAACGTTCTACCGTCTGGGGATATCCCGGTTTACTCTTGGCAAGCGGGGAGATATCCCGGGGATAATCGTAAAGGAACGTGGGCTGGATAAGCCTGGGTTCCAGGTAATCTCCAAGGAGGGTGTCGATGAGTTTTCCCCGGGGTGTTCCAGGTTTAACCTGGATGCCACCCTCGATCATTGCCTGTGCGAGATCTTCACCGGTTGGATTCTTATCAATATCGATACCAACCGCATCAATCAGTCCAAGGCGCAAGTCCAATCGCTTCCAGGGTGGATTTATATCAATTTGCTGACCTTTAAATGTGAAGGTGCGTTTACCGAGCACTTTATCGCATACCTGGACGATCATTTCTTCAGTAAGCTGCATAATTTGCTGGTAATCTGCATATGCCATGTAAAACTCAAGCTGTGTAAATTCCGGATTATGTTTATAAGAAACACCTTCGTTTCGGAAATCCCGCCCAATCTCATAAACTCGATCAAGCATTCCAACCAGCAGACGTTTTAGATACAACTCAAAGGAAATGCGTAAATACAGATCCTGTTTAAGCTGGTTGTGGTGGGTTACGAAAGGCCGGGCGGCTGCCCCTCCATAGATGGGCTGCAGGATAGGGGTTTCTACTTCCAGAAAACCATACCCATCCAAAAATTCCCGGATTGTGCGGATAATTGCTGCCCTGGTGCGGAAGATCTCCCGGACATCGGAGTTGACTGCCAGATCGGCATAACGCTGACGGTAGCGAACCTCGGGATCCTGCAAGGTGGCATGGCGGATGATTTTGCCGTCCACTATTTCATCCTTTGCAGCCGGTAAAGGAGTGACTGCTTTCGCAAGCATTCTGCAGCTGCTCACTCGCAGGGTAACCTCTCCAGTCCTGGTGCGGAAAATCTCACCTGTAGCCTCAATAAAATCCCCCAGGTCAAATAACTCTTTGAAGACTTCAAAAAAATCCTCACCAAGTTCATTTACACGCAGGAACAGCTGCAAGCGTCCCTCACCGTCTTCGATGTGAGTAAAAACGACTTTCCCCATCGGGCGCATAGAACGGATTCTACCGGCAACGGTGACCCGGATAACAGTATCGGGATTCGAAATGGAGGAGCTCTCGTAAAGCTCAATTGCCTTCAGGGTTGAGTGAGTGGGATGCGCCTGGGTAGGGAAAGGTTCAATCGATCCTCTTCGCAGGGTTTTAATTTTTTCCAATCGAATTTTTTCAAGCTCAGTATATTGCATGGTGAATTCCTTTAATGCCAAATGGGTTCCATTATTATACATAAAAAAACCGCAGCCCTAACAGGCCGCGGGCGTGTCAGCATAAGGCAAACTATTTAATCGACCTTGATTATCCGGACTTTATATGCTCCCTCTGGAGCATCCACCTGAACGATGTCCCCCGCACTATGGTTGAGCACTGCCTTGCCAAGCGGCGACTCATTTGATATCTTACCCTTGCGCGGATCCGATTCCGCTGCTCCGACGATGGTGAATACCTCGGGTTCCATATCTTCTTCCTGGATAGTCACTTTATTGCCAATTTCAACGATAAAGGGATCTAAATCTAATTCTGAGATAATGCGGGCGTTGGCCAGGATTCTTTCCAATTCCTTGATACGGCCCTCTGTGAATGCCTGTTCATTTTTGGCGGCTTCGTATTCAGCATTTTCTATTAAATCGCCATCCTCCATAGCTTCATGCAGGCGTAATGCAATTTCTTCACGTTTTACGGTGCGAAGATGATCCAGTTCATCCTGAAGTTTTTGGTATCCCTCTTTTGTCAAAAATGTCGCAGGCATTTTATAAATCCCTATTATTCCTTATATCGTCTATCCCTGACCTGGCCTTAACTCATATCTCCCTGGAGATAATAAAAAACACTCGTCATTGAGCGTTTTACCGATTGAATAACCGGGCCAGCAGTATGATTATTCTATTAACTCAATATTAGCATACAATGTAAGGGTTAGCAAGTTAAAAGCCAGGCAGTGGAAGCTTATTGTGTGTAATCTTTACTACGTGGCTGTTAGTTTCTGCTGGTAGCTAACCTGAAATGAAACGCAATACTTCAAAAATTGTCATTCCACCACCCGCGATTAGAACAGAAAAGTATATCACTGCAACCAGGTTAGATAGGTGTCCAAACAAGATGAAACCGCCATCTTTTTGCATCACGCCCACAGACAGAAAAATAAGTGCGATTGCTGGCAGTGTATTGCTGAACGGTATAAAACCAATGGGCACCATTAGCAAAATAGCAGCCAATATATAGGATATTCTATTGAAAAGTCCTCCTTTCCCTTCACTTGTTAGCGAATGGAATCGGTAAGGACGGCTGAACCTTTCTAGTAGCCTGAACCATACAAGTGCTTTATTTAAGCCTACAGTTAATTTTTCGGAGGCAATCGTCCGATTTGCGATCTGTTTTGGCAACCATAATTTGCGATTGAATAGGCTTGAGATTCCAATCATCAAAATTGCACTCCCAAACACGGTGCTTACCCCTGGGATCGAAACAGGAACCAGAAAGACCAGTGAAAGGAATAAGGTGAGGAGCATCAGGCTATCACGACCAATGCTGTCCAATATCTCAATCAGAGTGATTTCTGTGGCAGACAAATTCTTAATCACCATTTCAAGTTTCTCCACCAAAGATGTTTTCGCCTTAAGTTCTACATTGTGGTCCATTAAGTCAATATTCCTCATGATGATGTGGCTATACCGAAATTTCTCAGTAATAATATCGCGAATGCGACGCCCCAAATTGGGGTGGCAAAAAGAGATTTTTCGTCAGCGCAACATAATTCCTATAAAGATCTAGTCTTTGTCATTTTCCCCAAATACGATGTTGTGGAAAATCTTGTGTTGGATGGTAACGTCACATATAAAATGTTTGGACGATCTGGTGGTCGCCGCCTCGAATATTAGATAACCTTTGCGAGATTAATAAAAAAGGACCACGTGCAACCCAAAGTTGCGGTGGTCTCGCTTGCAAAACTTGTGGGTGCCGGGAGCTTTCGCTCCGTATTGACGACAGCCCACCCTGCAAATGCAGGTAGCTACTCCCTCACCGAAGTATCCTTATTGTATGGGGTTTCTTTATTTGTGTCAAGAAATCAGTCTTACTTTGTGATAAGTCTTATTTGATTGTCTTACTATGAGCCTGGAGTGTGCCGGACAATAAACCATAAAATTCACCTCTTCTGACGGAGATAATTGATATCTAATCCATCTCAGAACAGGGGCGAAATCACTCTAATGTCAGGTTATTCAATTTCCGAAGCGAGATACGTGGCACCTTTACGAATAGCCTCACAATTTTTGGGAAATAGATGTTGATGTCTCTCCGGTAAATGCTCCTTGAGTGCTTTTTCGACGGCTTCAATGGGGAGAATCGGGTGGTTGGCAAGCAGTCCCCCGATCATTAACATATTAGCCATGCGCTTATCCCCTAATGCTTCGGCGAGTTCATTGGCGGGGATTTCTACAACTTTAATATCCCGGCGGATTATCGGACGGTTAACCATAGAAGTGTTAATCACCAGAGTGCCCTGGGCTTGAATGCCCATTTCATATTTATCCAGCGAAGGCAGGTTCATGGCAAGGACTACCTTGGGATGATTGACAATCGGTGCGCCGATCTCTTCATCGGCAATGACAACGGTGCAGTTGGCGGTTCCGCCTCTCATTTCAGGCCCGTAGGATGGAAACCAGGTGACTTCGAAACCCTGATTCATTCCAGCATAAGCCAGGATCTGGCCTGCAAATAAGATTCCCTGACCACCAAAACCGGCAATGATGATTTCTGTCTCCATTGCTTCGACCCCTTTCTAGACTTTGATCGCATTAATGGCAGGGTTAACTTTAAAATCCCCGACCGGGTAATAAGGGAGCATGGCCTCTTCAACCCATTTTAATGCCTGCCCGGGGGTAATGCCCCAGTTGGTTGGACAGGATGAGAGCAGCTCCACCATTGAAAAACCCAATCCTCTGACCTGGGTTTCAAAAGCCAGCCGGATCGCTTTTTTTGCCAAACGGATGTTTTTTGGGTCATGCAGGCTGCGCCTGACTATATATCCGGCACCATCCAGGGTTGCCAGCATTTCCGATGCCCGTATAGGAAAACCCATCGTTTCCACATCACGCCCCAATGGCGAGGATGTCGTCTTTTGCCCAGGGAGGGTAGTGGGAGCCATTTGCCCTCCCGTCATTGCAAAATTGGTATTATTGATGAAAATCGCTGTTATGTTCTCACCGCGCGCTGCGGCATGGATAATTTCCCCTGTACCAATGGATATCATATCCCCATCGCCCTGGTAAGTAAAAACCACCCTGTCTGGAAGGACGCGTTTGATCCCGGTAGCCATAGCCGGCGCTCTTCCATGGGGCGCCTGAACAAAATCACAATCGAAATAATTATAGGCAAATGCAGAGCAGCCAACAGAGGCCACACCTATCGTTTTTTCCCTGATCCCCATTTCATCCAGTACTTCGGAAACCAGGCGATGGGCAATCCCATGAGTACACCCGGGACAGTAGTGGGTGGCAATATCTGCCATGGACTGCGGGCGCTGGTAGACTATCTGTTCTTTTATGAGGTTAGTCTCTAACATGCCAATCTCCTATCCGGCGATACTTGAAATATATTCGAACCAACGGTGGCGCGGGTGGATTTCCATGTGTTCCACCGGATGAAGCATATTCTTGATGGCACCCAGGATTTCCTCGGTGAAAGGCACCATGCCTCCCATACGTCCGTAAAAATCAATCCTGGTCACCTCGTGGGAGGTTTTAATCACATCCTCCAGCATCTGACCGCCGTTCATTTCGACCACAAGGATACCGTCCACTTTTTGAGCCAGCTCCTCAATTTCTTTCTCCGGGAAAGGATTCAGTGAGATAGGCCGCAGCAGTCCCACCGGGATGCCCAACTGGCGGGCTTTACGGACTGCCGAGAGGGCAATCCTCCCGACAGATCCAAAGCTGATGACGGCAAAGCGGGCATCGTCCAGGTAGTAGTCACGGTAGCGCACCTCTTTTTCACGAATCTCCTCATATCTTTTGAGAAGCCGGATATTAAGACGCTCCAATTCCGTCGACTCAAGATAAATCGAGGTTAATTTGCGAGGTTCACGCCCCATTGCACCGGATACACTCCAATCCGGAAAGGTATTTTCGATTGGGCGCATGGGAGGCAGCTCGGCTGGTTCCATCAGCTGGCCAATGCTCCCATCGGCCAGGACAATCACAATTGCGCGGTATTTTTCAGCCAGTTCAAATGCCTGGTAGGTCATATCTATGGCTTCCTGGACACTGGATGGAGCCAATACAATGGGATAATAATCACCATGTCCATGACCGTGGACAATTTGATTGTAGTCTGCCTGAGATGGCGCAATATTTCCAAGACCGGGACCGCCGCGCATGACATCCACAAGGACAACCGGAATTTCTGTCCCTGCAATGAATGACAACCCCTCCGCCATGAGGCTGATTCCCGGACTTGAGGATGTGCTCATCACTTTAACACCAGTGCAAGCTGCCCCGTAGACCATATTGATGGCACCGAGTTCGCTCTCCGCCTGCAGGAACACTCTTCCCAGAGCAGGCATGCGATTGGACATCCACTCCAGTATCTCGGTTTGCGGAGTTATAGGATAACCAAAATAAGCCTGCAAACCAGCCCGGATCGCAGCTTCGGCAATGGCTTCATTTCCCTTCATCAGCATGCGGGCCATTCTTTTCTCCTATCCTTCTTTGGAAATTTTTTGGAGTAATTCGCGGTAAACAGTAATTGCCGCTTCCGGGCATATAATGGCGCAAATACCACACCCTGTACATCCTTCGGCAATCAGTTCGGCAGGGTGATAGCCTCTGTTATTGATCCTATCTTCTGAAAGATCCAAGACCCCCTGCGGGCATTCTTCAACACATAAACGACATCCTTTACAATAGTTATCGGTAACAACAATCCGTCCCTTAACGGGCATTCACGCCTCCTTCTGGAGTTAACTATATGTGTCTTGTGCGGGATTTTTGTATTTTGCATTCTATCTGTTTAATTATTGTCTTCTTTTCATAGATATTATCCTATTATTTGGTTTTAAAAGAAAGTGACAACCTTCCCTTCTGATTGTTACGCAAAGCCAGTACGATATGCGGATTCCGTTTCACTTATTAAGGGGTGGAGGATTGTTTTTATTCACAATACGAAAGTATCCGGCGTTCTCAACCCGGAAAATGTTTCCGCCTTTGATTCGAACTATGCTGATTTAATCAATTCATAAACCGGTTATCTGGCTGGCAAGAATCCACGGCAGGATGCTGTTGATAATTGTCCAACTTAATTCAGGCTATTCCAAAGGGGAGCACTTCTGACAACAGGTTGAAAACAATTTTCTGGGGAGGTAAGGTTATCCATTACCAAGACGCGCACTCATTTTCGAAAAAAGGCGCCCAAGTATCACAGGGAAATGGGAGGCAAAAAATAGATAGATGGCGGTGTAGAAATCAGGAGTGATGCTGGACTGCCTGGATTGGATTTTGCGGGCCAACTTTTTCCCGATCTGATCCGGTTGTGCCATTATTCCTGGAGGGAAACCTATGGCAGAGGTAGATTGCGTGGCTGTGAGGGGCGGATGGATCAGATTAACTGTTATTCCATATGGTGCCAGTTCAAAAGCCAGGGTCCTGGTTGCTGCCTCAACAGCACCCTTGGTGGAGGTGTAGCCCACAAGGGAGGAATGCCCGGTGATACCAATACCCGAACTGACATTGTGGATCAAACCACTGCCCTGACTTTTCATAACTGGCAAGACAGCCCTGATCAGGTTCAGGTAACCGAAATAATTTACCTCGAACTCCTGGCGTATGCTGTCTGGTGTGCGTTCTTCAAAAGGCTGGTAAACTACCAGGCAGGCATTATTGACGAGAATATCAATCCTGCCCCAGGTTTGGAAAACTTGCTGGACAGCATCGTTTACCTGGTCTTCATCACTGACGCTGCATCGGATGGGGAGAAGAAGCTGTGGATATTTCTTGTCAAGCTGGAGTATAGCTTCGATATGGATGTCGATGGCTGCCACCCGGTAACCGTCAGCGACCAGCGCCGAGAGCATATGGTAGCCAATCCCATTTTCCGCCCCGGTGAGGATTATTACCTGTTTATGATGGATTGCATCGCTCATTATTATTGCAGTTTATGTTAAATGAACCTCTACCAGCATGACCCGCGCGTGTGGTTTTTGATTAAATCCCTCAGGGTTCTAATTCTACATAAATCCTTTTATTAATTTTTCCTTTGCTTTTATAGTCCGGAATCCTCATAACGCCCACCTCGGCTGTGTTATGGACATGGGTGCCGCCATCCGCCTGGAGATCCAGACCCACAATTTCGATGGTGCGAACCTCATTGATCCCGGGAGGGAGCAGGTTGATTTTTGTGCGGATCAGGTCTGGAATTTGAAAGGCGATATTCCGTGGAAGGATCTGGACTTTTACCTCCCTGGCGGCAGAAACTTCTTTATTGACTGCCTGCTCAATAATGGCAACCAGGTCTTTCGTCAGGGCTTCAAACTCAAAATCCATACGGCCTTTTAGCGGTTCCATATCCCCACCGGTTACCAGGGCGCCGAAATCCCTGAAAATTACCCCGCACAGGATATGCATGGCTGTATGTGTGCGCATATTCTGGTACCGTCTCTCCCAGTTTAGACTGATCGTTACTTGTGATCCAATTTCGGGAAGTTCGCCACCTGGTGTATCCAGGATATGCCAGATGCCTTCCGGCCCTTTTTGTGCCCGTAGTACCGGAAAAGTTTTATCCCCTATTGACAATGATCCGGTATCAATCTGCTGGCCCCCTCCACCCGGAAAGAAAATTGTCTGGTCGAGGATCACACGCTGGTTCTCTTTATCGACCACCTGGATTTCAGCAGGCGTTTCCATCAGGTAACTGTCAGTCTGGTAGAGTAGTTTTGTCATTTAAGAACCTCCCTGTCTAAAACCGTACAGGAAAATGTTTAAATACTTTAGGGGCCTGATTTATACCAGATAATATCAGGATGGTTGGCTGATGGGAAAATGGAATTGAAAAAAAGCCTATCTATTAAAATCAGCTTTTCCGGCCGCCCCTCAATTGAGCTTGCAGTGCTGCCAGTTCTTCCCTTTTGCCCTCATTAGCCAGTTTTGCCTGCTCAGACCAGGTTTGCGACCTTCCGGTAATTAATCCGGCAGCCGCTAATACCCGGTCAAGTTCATCAGTGCTGGTATTTGCAAGGTCGGAATAGGTATAGATGCCAGCCTGGTTGAGAATTCCAGCAATTTTTGGCCCGATCCCTTCAATAAGTTGGAGGTTGTCCGGAATGGGGGATGTTACTGCATTTGCAACTGGCACGGCTGTATCCGGTGTAAGGTCTAAGGATTCTACCCGCTCTTCTGTTGGAGACATAATTATTGCATCATCAATCTGAAAGTCCTCTAAGACAGAGGGGGGGATTCCCTCATAAACCGGCGCGGTTGTATCCGGGGCAAGGTTTATGGTTTGTGCCGTCGGTTCGGTTGTTGGTTCAATATACTCAGTATCAGCTAATTTATCCTTGCTTTTGGGTTTCATCAGCAGTTCCCTGACTACGAAGATTATCAGGACAATTGCAAGCAAAGTCAGGAGAATATACAATAAATACGGAGGTCCTTCCATTATATTAACCCTTCTGGTGGATTCCAATGGATGGTCCACCCGGAAAATTGATAATTTCAATAGCCCACTATTATGTTAAGGTGGGCTATTGATGTGTCATGTGGCTTGATATTCTAATAAAAGAGTGCACGGGGCAGTTTTTTGGCTTGCTCAATCCAGCCTGCTACCTGATTTTTGGTAGGCATTTTGCGAACCAATTTCTTTTCCTGATTGGTTTTTACCAGTGCTTCAAAGAGATTATCAGGATTCCTTTTTGCCAGTTCGGGAACCGTATCCACCCCGGCTTCTTCCAGGAGGTCTGAATACTCTTCATGTACGCCTTTAATACGAAAAAGGTCTACGTGATTGACCCATTCCAATATCAGGGAATGGGATATTCCGGATTTGTCGGCGATTTCCTGCCTGCCTTTCGGTGTGGACCCAATCTTAAGCAGAGTGTCCGTTGAACCGATACCGGCATCCTTTAATTTCTGCGCATAAACCGGACCAATTCCTTCTACGTCTAATAATTTTGCCATTTTCCTGCCTCCTGGAATATTTTGTGAGTGTTGGATAATCTAATTATATTTTACTTTACATCAATATGAACAAAAGTGGAAATAAAATAAGGGTTTTATCCAAAATTTGTTGATTCAATTATTTATCATTCAACAATTTGGGAGAGATTCCTGCAAGCGAAAATTCGAATAATTTCCAATGGTGATTTCAATATTCCGAGTCATACCGGATCTGGTTTTCAATGATGCTCAGACAAATTTTTTTATAACTACTTCTTTGCCTACGGAGATATGCCTGTTTTAAATTAATACCCGGTCGATGGATTAATTGCCGGGAGTATATTAATTACGGATAAGTCAAATCCGGCAGGAGCAAATTTGCTACGGTTTATGTGGTCTATTCCCGGTTTTGAAAATAACTTGTGTTGTAAACAAAAAAAAAGCAGTTACCAATCCCGGACATCATGGTAACCTGTACAAGCGGGCCAATAACGGCGACTAAGGATTTTCAATTTCCCACTGGCGGATTGCGTTTGGGATTTGCCTGGCAATATCTTGGAGGACCATCCTGAAAGCCTGCAGGATTTCCTCCTCGCTTCCGCTGGCTTTTGCAGGGTCCGCGAAACCAATATGCATTTTCCTTCCTTTTCCTAGCCAGAGAGGGCAATTCTCTGCGGCATCATCGCAAACCGTTATCACCAAGTCAAATGGGACGTCTCTGAACTGGTCGGTCGATTTTGAATAGCCGGCATGGTTTATACCGATCTCATGAAGAACCTGAATGGCGAGGGGGTGGACAAAGCCGGCTGGTTTCGTGCCGGCGCTGAAGGCATGCCAGTCTGGCAGAAGTTGGTTAATGATTGCTTCTGCCATTTGGGACCGGCAGGAATTGCCGGTACAGAGGATCAGAACCTTCTTTTTTGGTTGAGTTTGGATATTCGCATCCATCTGATTGACTGCCTTACAATATATTTTATACGCATATTTCCACATTAATTATAATTGTTTTTTTTATCGGACTATGGAAATACCGGGATAGAGAATACACAATAAATGTGTCTGTCCTCACTATGCTGTCGGTTAGAATAACTATTAAACCGGAAATACGAGGAGAAAAATAATGATCCAGATAAAAATATTAGGGGATGGATGCCCAGAATGCACGCTATTAGAAGAAATTACACGTGAGGTCGCCAATAGTATGGGTATTGAAGCTGAGTTTGAAACTGTAACCGACACGGACCAGATCATGGAGTATCCCATTCTCTCCACTCCAGGCCTGGTAGTTCAAGGTGATTTAGTATCCTATGGAAGGATCCCGGCAAAAACCGAGATTGAGGACTGGTTTAAAGAAGCGATCTAATCAGGCAGGAAATTGAAGCGGTGAACACCGCTTTTATATCGGGTAAATCTTATTCATAGATTCGAATATTATAAATTCATTGAACCTGTCATGGGTAACATTTTCGCCTAATTGGGGAAACTGCTGTGGTAGGGGTGGACCAGTCCGCTGGCTTCCTTATTGGCTTGGTTGCGGGCTTCTGTACGATGGCGGGGTACCTGTTTGGGGTAACCCTGCCGAACTTTGCTCAGGCATAGGGATCAGGCGGCTGCATATTTTCACCTGCCAGATCAGGACAGGTTTGAGGGGAGACTTGCATCCCGAAAACAGTTCTGGCAGCACTGATTGCGTGGAAAGTATTCTTTTATGCGGTTTTGACTGTCCAACTCAAAATGGCAGCAGTCCCAGAGGATTTTTCGCAGCATGGTCCGCCCGCGCTGCACCCTTGATTTTGCACCACTGACCGATAAATTGAGTTCGTTGGCCAGAATATTTTGCGGGATGCCCTTTAATTCCACCTCAACCAGGGCATACCGGTAAATTTTCGGCAGGCAGTCAATCAAGTCTCCCAACCCGCTGGCAAGTTCCTGGACAGCATCCAATTCTAATTGTGAATCCTCGCTGACCAGTGATGCCGGCAGGGGGAGCGTTGACCGTTTAGACCGATAATCATCAATCACCAAGTTTCTGGCTGTCTGATAAAGCCAGACCACAATTTGACCCTGGTTTCTTACGGTATGCAGGTTGGTATGGATTTTGATGAAGAGATCCTGTAAAAGATCCTCAGCATCTTCCTGGTTGTCTACACGTTTTGCAATGTAAACCCTCATCCTTTGATTGAAGGATGCCCACAGGGTTTCCGTGGTCCACATTATTCCTTGTGACCCTCCAGCGTAAGACTAAGAAAGCGGATTTGAATTTCTCCAGGGTTTTCGAATTCTGAGAGTTGATGGATTTTCAAGTTTTTGAATCCCGCTTCGGTAATCAGGTTGAGATAGGTATCCTTTTGAACCGCCCCGGAAAGGCACTCAGCCCAAAGTGCAAGGTCATTTTTTAAGCTTTCAGGAACTTCAACATCGGTAACGATATCGGAAATGCAGAACCGACCATCCGGTTTTAATACCCGGAATATTTCCCGAAAGACCATCTGCTTATCCGGGACCAGATTAATGACACAATTAGACAGCACAGCATCCACGCTCCCGCTATCAACCGGCAGGTTTTCAATATCCCCAAGTCGGAATTCCACATTTAACAGGCCGTTTTTGAGGACGATTTCCCGGGAACGTTCAATCATCTCGGGGGTAAAGTCGACTCCAATAACCATTCCCTGCTCTCCCACCTGCATGGCGGCAGTAAATGCATCCACACCTGCGCCGCTTCCCAGATCGAGGACAGTTTCACCGGGTTGGAGGGCAGCATACCGGGTTGGAAAACCACAACTCAAACCAAGGTCGGATTCGACAATGCTTTGTTGAAGGGTTGAGGAATCCCCACAGCATCCTGTGCTTTCGCCAGCCGGGCTGCAGCAGCAAGATAAAGCCTTATTGTTACCAGCCGAGGAGACAATTTCTGCATATCTTAGTTTGACATTTGATTTAATTTCAGAGGAATCCATTAAAATGCTCCTGAATTAATTTGAATTTGTACCTATATAGACGATGATGAACTCATAAAGACGCAACGGTTTTTTTATTCCATTGAATTTTACCTGATGTTCCAAAAATGGACGTCTCTTTCAAATTTAACCGTTTTTCCCTTGTTTCAGGAAATAAATGGCAGGTTGAGGTACCTGTATACTTGCTGAACAGGGTTACAGCTTATCGATGAGTGATCCAATTAAAAAAATTTGTATGTGCTGCGCTAATGGGCGGATTTATCGAATGGGAAGGTTGCGAGTAAAATTAATTTGTTAAAAAAATAGGAAAAGCGAGGGAATGAAAAAATGGAAGGGATTGAGATTGTAGCGCAACTGATGGCAATTGCTGCGAAAACTGCTCCAAAGACAAAAGGGGAGGATTTTGTACGCACAAAGATCCTGATTGGTGATGAATTAGGCAGCCTGGCTGATGCCATGCTGGCCTTCGGAGAAAAAGCCGGAAAGAAAAATTTTGACCGTGATGGTTGGAATGTTTTAAAATCGGACGCGGTGGTGCTGATTGGTGTCAAAGATGCATTGACCGTCGGGCTGGACTGCGGCGCCTGTGGATTTCCGGATTGCAGTACATTTAAACAGCAGATCCCTACAGAGGGCGAATTCAGGGGCCCAACCTGCGCTTTCCGCCTGTTGGATATGGGGATTGCCATGGGATCGGCAGTTAAAATCGCTTCCAACCTCAATGTTGATAACCGGATCATGTATCGCATTGGGGCAGTTGCCAGGGATATGAAGCTGGTGGACTGGGATTTTGTTATGGGAATTCCACTTTCAACAAGCGCAAAAAATATATTTTTTGACCGGTGATAGCAACAGGCACCCATTAAAGGCATCGTTGCGGGTTAATTATTGTTCGACTGAATATTGGGCAATATAAGGGAAAGGATCATCCCGATAACATTTTGGAATGTTAGGTTTAGTTAAAAATAAAAATCCTGAAATTTATGGGTCAGGTAAGTGCTGATAAGCTGGAGAATGGCAACAAAATAGAATCCTGACGCCGGTTTACGGAACAATCCGCCGGCTTCCTTCGCAGCCAGGATGCAGAACGCCGGCACAAGATAAAGCCACAACCGGCCAACCTCACTGCGAGTTTGTCCAAGAATGTTTATGGCTAAATAGGTAAAGATAAGGGCCACGGAAAAACTATCGACCGCATGGCCGGAATCCTTAATGACGGCATAGATGCTCCTTCCCGTACTGCTGAGCGCCAATAGTATGAGTGGAATGCCAGTCCAGAATAGAAACTCGAAATTATTAATCACGAGAGCAGTGACCATAGCGGGGAGATCCGATTGAAAATCCTTATGGGCACGGTGCTGCGCAAATGCACTGGTATACCGCAAGAAGATATCATAATTTATCCCAACCCTGAAAAGGACCAATAGAAATGCGGCTCCCAGGAAGAAACCTCCCAACAATTTCAGGAGGCAGGATATGTGCCTTTGAGTGCGATGCATCCAAAAATCGATAGATATCCAGAAAATTACCATGCCAATCACCGGGAGGAGTGAAAATGAGAAATAAATCGAAAAATAGAAAAAGATGCCGGTGACCACCGCCCACCAGAAGGATTGTTTTCGGATAACCTGGGATGCCAACAGGAGTGTGCCAAGGAATAACAGCGGCATTACAAACTGATCCATGGAGAGGGGCATTAATACAAAATTAGTGCTGATGATGTAAAAGAACCCGGGATAGAGGGCATATTCTTCCCGCCAGATCCATTTACTCAAAATGTAGATTGGGATTACTGCCAGGCTTGCAATCAGGGGAAAGAGGTAGGAAACAGTTTGGGTGAGGTTGAGGAAACGCCCTGTAAAGTCACCCGCCGGGAAAAAAAACTGGGTAGTTTTTTGAACCAGGATGTATATAAGCAGAGCTCCCGGTGGTTTTGTCCCCAGGTTGATATCCTCGGAGTAAATGTGCTCATAATCCATCATGGCAATTAAAGCATCAGGATTATCTACTGCATATTCTGCAAAACCTTTATGAAAGGATTCGACAAACTTAAGCCGCAAGGATTCAAAACCCTGGCCTTCAATGAAACCAAATCCGGCCTGCAGTCCAAAACCGAGCAGCACAAGCAAGATTAGATTAAGGGTCCTTTTCCCGGGATTTTTGATTATATATGTAAGAGTCAGTAGGGTTGCAGCGGCCTGCAGGAGGAAAATTCCATCCCTGAACGAGAATGGCCTGGCATGGAACTGCCAGAACCAGCCTTCAATGGCAACAAATATTGCTGCCTGGGTGATCAGAATTGCCCAATAAAAGAAGGATGAAAAAAGGATAGCCAGGATCAGGGATGTATTGAAAATTATCCGGAAATCCCAAAAACCTTTTTGGCGGAAATTTGCCTGATAATCCTTGAAGAGCAGGAAGAGAATCTGCCCGCTTACAAGCGCAGCCCAGATTAGAACGGATGCAGCACGCAAGTAAATGGCACGTAAAGTATTGAGATTATTTGCCAGCGGAGTATTGAATAACAGGATTACAAGGATAAATACCAGGCAAATAAATGCCAGAATAATGCTTGTGATGAGAAGGGTGCGGGTATCATTAAGGTATTGGCGAATGATGCCAAGTTTTTGTTCAAACCAGGCTTTACGCATAAATGAGAGGGTCAGGATAATCCCGATCCCCAGTAAAACTATTGCAAGGAGAGCCCCGAGCAGCCAGCGTTGGGAAGAAAAGCCGAGGATGAATGCATTTTCGCCTTTGGAAGGAATACCAAAAACCAGGATTAATGCTACCACCCCTTCCAAAAAGGCCAGCGCAAGCACCAACCGGCTATGGTTTGTGTTCAATGACGTCTGGTTGAGGATCTGCATACAGACTCCTTATGGGACAGGATACCGGAGTTAAACCCGGATTTCCGTACGCCTGATTCTGAATTTAAGATTTCCCTGATGGTACACATTCAGGATTATAATCCGCCTCTCTAATTGAAGGGGATGATTCCGTAATAGTTATAACCGGTTTTGGCTGCCTGCATATTTTGTTACCCATTTTCAACAGAGAAGCGAATAAGTGAAATGCAATTATGCCCTTAAACTTTCCTGGCACGAAAACCTGTGTTATTTCGCCCATCATGTTAAAATTGTCCCAGGAGTTAAGATTTGAACCTGATAAAAGCAGACCGTTTAAACTGGGAATGGCTGGAAGAACTTTCGAGCCCGCGAAACGAAGAGGCATTAGCGGATTTAAGGATACTTGTCGCCAAAGGACTTCGTTATAGCTTGCTTAATCGCGTTGATTCAAGCCAGCTTGAGGAGCTTGTTGAGGATTTCACCCAGGATTCCCTCCTGCGGATCATGGATAACCTGGATACTTTCCGGGGAGAAAGCAAGTTTGTTACCTGGGCAGCCAAGATTGCGGTAAATGTCGCTTTCAGCGAACTGAGGCGCAAAAGATGGAAGGATGTATCCATGGAAGCCCTGCTCCCCGAAAAAGATGGCGTTGAAAGAGAGTCTGCGCTTAGCTTCCTGAAGGACCCACAGGAGTCACCGGAAGAGAAAATCTCGCAGGAACTGCTATTGGAAAAGGTGGAACATATCATTCAGCATGAATTATCCGAGCGGCAGAGAACGGTCCTGCTGGCGATGATTAATGAAGACACATCTGTGGAAGAATTGGCAGAGCAAATGGGGACAAATCGCAACGCCCTTTATAAAGTCTTGCATGATGCCCGGAAAAAACTACTTGGTTTATTATATGCGGAAGGATTTACAGCAGAGGATTTATCATTAAAGCCTCTGAAAGAGTAAGATGATGCGGCTCAAGACCATCCAATATTTGCAGGTGAATTTGTGATTCTACAACCGGAAGAACTAAGAAAAATCATCCAACAAATACTCTCAGAAGATACCAGCGAAATTGGCTGTACCGAATGCTTTAACGTTATGGACCAATTTGCGGAGATAAAGCTTGCAGGAAATGTTCCCGGAGTAATTATGCCAACGGTTCAAGACCACCTCAACCACTGTGAAAACTGCAGGGAACAATTTGGGATGCTGTTGGACGCCCTGAAAGCTCTTCAAGACAACCAGCTGTAAAACCACCCTTTTATTCCTTCCTGGCTTATCCATAAAAATTTTGAAATTTGAACAAGAGGAATGTTGTGATCAACTCCAGGGTCACAATCAGGGAAATTCCATTAATTTTACGGCTGGTCAGGGTCCTGGCAAATTCAGCGGAGTAAATACTCCATAATGGCAGCATGAACAGCCATAACCTCTGGACTTCCCCATCGGTCTGTCCGGTAAAGTTGAGGATTATGAACGTAACCACGAGCGGAAGAGTAAGACCGTCCAAGGGAAGGCTCTGATTACTGGTTAATCTCCTGGCTGAACGAAACAGCGCATAGACTGCCAACAGGATCAGCGGGATTCCATTCCAGGTGAGGACTTCAACATTATTAAGCACGAGGGAGTTAAGTATTTGGGCGATGCCCGGATCATAGCTTTTCGCCACCCGGTGCTGCTGCATGGCATTCATAAAACGGATTAAAATGTCATAGTTCAAGAAAATCCGCAGGATAATATAACCAGCCAGTAATCCCACACCCCACCCCACCAGCATGGATAGTGTTTTATCCCATTTTTCACCTTTTTGGAGAAAAATATGATTGCTAATAATCCAGAGCACAGACAGCGGGAGCAAAACAATCATGGAGAATCCAAAATATAAAGCCAGGTAACTTGCCAGGCCTGCCAGCATGGTGGTCTTGTATGACTGGCTAAGAATCCCCTTCACTAAAAGGACCAGGACCATGGTAAATATCAGCGGGTAGAGTGCCTGGTCCAGGAATAAGGGAATTAGAATCATCGTCGGGCAGAAAACGAGCAGAATTCCCGGCAGGATGGCATCTTCTTCCGGTTGGATCAATTGGCGGGAGAGAAAGTACAAAGGTATCAAAACCATCATACTGAGGAGAGGGAATGTATAAGCAATCACCGATGTGAGCTGAAAAAACCGTCCAGCATATCCGCCAGGAGGATTTATGAATTCAGATGCCCTCTGGACAGTATTGTATATGAGAAGGACTCCGGGTGGTTTCGTACCGAGATACCAATCCTCAGCATACCCGTTTTCATAATGAATAAGCGATCCAAGCAGATCCGGCCGCCTGGAAGCAGCTTCGGCGTAGTTATTAAAGACAGAATTGGAATAAATTACCCTTAGGGATTCGTATCCTTCCCCCTCGATAAAGCCAAAGCCGACCTGCATCAAATATCCCAGTAAAATCAGGATACCGATGGATAGCCAGACCAGCCTGCGCACCTTCCAGGCCAGCTGGATTCCCGCCAGCGCCAGGATGAACAATGCAAAGAATAACCAGTGGCCCGGGTGGTAGTCTTTGACCAGGAAGTACCATTTCCAACCAGGGATTTTTAGCATAACCTCAAGCTGGAAGAAAAGGATGATCCAATGCCAGAAGGTGCCCGCCAGGATGATTAGAACCAGGACCAGCCTGGTAAGAGATCCATCCATCCATTTCTCTTTATAATTGCCTGGATAAACCCAAAAGAGCAGCGCCAAGGTTTGCAGACATGCCAGGAGGAACCAAACTGCCAGCGGTTCAACCTGCTTTATAACCGATTGAGCCAGCTGGTAACCGGCGGGTGCATTGGTTGAGATTTTTTCCAGATTCTGCACACCACTAAAATCCAGTGGAGTTCTGGCAGACAGGATGGCGGCAACGCCCAATAAAGAAACAAAAAACAAACCAAAGGAAACCTGGATGAGGTGGTCCCGGGTAATCAATTGCCTGTCAATCCATTCGAGGAATCTGGTCAGGAAATCTCTATTTTGGAGGGATTTTATTAATAGCCAGGAAATTAATATCAATAAGCAAACAAAAAGACCGGCAAGCAGCAGTCTTGAAAGGGAATATCCAAACAGGATGGCATTCTTTTGCATCGACTGCAAGGAAAGGAAAATTCCGAGGGCCAACCCTCCTTCAATTAGGAGTGCACCGAAAAAGAAGAAATATACATGCGGTGTTTTTTCCAGCCTGGTTTTCATTTGGTTCGTTTATAAAAAATCAAAAATTCCAAAAATGATTAACCCCAGATAAGTATACATTCCTTTGCTTATGCAAAAGGGGTGTCAATCAGGATTCTTCTACCTGATTGATTGAAGCGGGTCCTGGTGGTTCATATTTTTGGTTGATTATTTTATTCTGCCGGATCCAGCGCCAAATTGCCAGGGATAAGGCAATAGACATGATCACAACCGTGACCTTGAAGGTGTCCTGTAATGCTGCCACCTGAATACTTGCGGGAGCCTCAACGGCGCTGCCGCTGAAATCGGAACTTAACTGGTTTATCCGGCTTGCCCAAATTGCTCCCAGGGTGGCAATGCCGGTTGTTTGTCCCAGCGTCCTGGTGATCGAGAGTATCCCGGAAACAATTCCTAACCTGGAACGTGGCGCTGTGCCCATAATGGCGCTGTTATTTGGCGATTGAAAGATCCCTGTGCCAATACCAATAGGCAGAAAGCGGAGGACGTAACCGAGGGAGGTTGTGTATTGGCTGAGGGTAGTCAGAGAAATATAACCACCGACCAAAAAAACCAAACCAATTACCGTGATAGAAAAACTGCCGTAACGGTCTGAGAGCGAACCGGAGATTGGCGCCGTGATGCCCATTGCCAGAGGGACAACACCCAACAATAACCCGATTTGGCGTATCGGGTAATGCAGGACATTTTCCAGGAAAAATGGCATTAAAAAAATTGTGCCGGCCAAACAAGTAAAAGTCAGGAAACCGGTTATTAAACCAGTAGTGAAGACTGGTTCTGAAAACAATTTCAGGTCGATCATGGGCTGGCTGCTGGTCTGCTCGATATGGATAAATAAAACTGACAACAAGATCCAGGCCACAAATAAGATACGAATCCGGGTGTCTGAAAAACCAAGCTGCTGTCCCAGGGTAAGGGCAAACAACAGGGAAAGGAGACTCAACAACAACACGGCAGCCCCCCAGAAATCAAATTTTTGCCCTCCTGCCGGCTGGATGGCAGGGACATACAGAAATACCATGCAGACCCCGATAATGCCCACCGGTACATTTACAAAGAAAATCCACTGCCAATCCAGCGCATCGATAATGAACCCACCAAGTGTAGGTCCCAGGATGATACCGGTGGAAACAATGGCACCCGTGATACCCA